>Ga0265342_10001319_pt1 | contig 23258 bp, 16 predicted proteins | sample 4CB327metaG_FD_203125 | JGI IMG/M metagenome (GOLD analysis project Ga0265342, IMG submission 203125) | Rhizosphere microbial communities from Carex aquatilis grown in University of Washington, Seatle, WA, United States - 4-CB3-27 metaG | ecosystem: Host-associated > Plants > Roots >... | reverse complement strand
CCACGGCTATCGCGACGAAGCCGGCGTGTTCGATCTCGGCGATGACCTCGGCCTCGGTCGCGCGCACGTGCGCGAACACCCAGGATGGACTGCGCCCGGGCTCACGACGGAAGTCGACCAGGAAGAGCTGCCCGTCGGGGCGCAGCGCGCGCCGGATCGAGGCCAGCATCGCCTGCGGTTGATCGAAGTGATGATAGACGTCGCACAGGAACGCGAGATCGATCGAGCTCGGCGGCAGTCCAACCCCGACCTCGGTGCCGGCGACGCTGACGACGTTGAAGCGCCGCTCGTACTCGGCCCGCTCGGCGATGTAGCGAGTGAACCGATCGACGACCTCCTCGGCGAAGACGCGGCCGTCCGGTCCCACGGCATCGCTCAACATCATGGTGAATAGGCCGGTCCCGGCGCCGACGTCGGCGACGCTCATTCCTGGCGTCACCGCCGCGAGCCGAACGATCTCCGCGCGGGCTTCATAGATCTCGCCTCTGCCGGGGCTCTCGAAGAGTCGGCGCCAGTCGGCGACGCCGATGCGGGGATCCCGGTACGCGTCGTTCGGGTCGGGCGGGCGGCGTGCGCAGCCACCCGCGAGATCGATCATCACCAGGAGGGCCAGCCAGACGGCCGCGGTCGGTCGTCGGGATCCCGCTTTCATGCATGAACCACGGGGGGACATCAATCAGCGATCAGCAAATCGAGGGCCACCGTCGCCGGCATGCTCAGCCACGCGAATTTTGCGCCCGAGGTGCGTGGATGGCCGAGCGCTGCGCCCGATCGCGCTCATCTGACCGAGCCGGTGCCGCCCCGGCGCGTCGTGGACCATTTCACGATGCGGTGGATCTCACTGCCCCTTCGTTCGTTCTGCAACGAAGTGCTCGAGCTCCTGACCCGCTGCGCCCGCGAAACGGCCCGGGTTCACGGTGGCACGCCCGATGCTCTCTCGTGAGGCCATGAAGGACATCATCTTCCTGGCCGTCACCGTCGCGTTCTTCGCGGTGAGCTGGCTCTACACCAAATCGCTCGATCGCCTCTAAGGGGGGCCGACCCATGACTCTCGACTACGGAATTGGCGCATTCATGTCCGTGCTGCTTTGCGGGTACCTGGTTTACGCCCTGATTCGTCCCGAACGTTTCTGAGGAGACCTCCATGACCTTCATCGGCTGGCTGCAAATCCTGGTTTTCCTCGCCGCGATCATCGCGGTCACACGCCCGCTGGGCGTCTTCATGTTTCGGGTGTTCGAAGAGGGACGGGCTCCTTTTCCGCGCGTGTTCGGCGGGTTCGAGCGCCTGCTCTACCGGCTGTCCGGCGTCGATCCCGAGAAGGAACAAACCTGGCAGGGTTACACGTTCTCCCTGCTGGCGTTCAGCGCGTTCAGCCTCTTCGTGACGTACCTCTTCCAGCGGCTGCAGCACGTGCTGCCCTTCAATCCACAGCACTTCGGGCCGGTCGAGCCGACGTCCGCGTTCAACACCGCGGCCAGCTTCACGACCAACACCAACTGGCAGGGGTACTCGGGCGAGTCGACGATGAGCTACCTCACCCAGATGGCGGGGCTGGCGTGGCACAACTTCACGTCGGCGGCTGCCGGTGTCTGCGTCGCGCTCGCGCTGGCGCGCGGGTTCGCGCGCCGTCCCGGGCCGAACGGTAACAAGACGCTCGGGAATTTCTGGGTCGATCTGATCCGTGGAACGGTCTACATCTTCATCCCGCTCAGCATCATCTTCGGGCTGATCCTGGTCTCGCAGGGCGCGATCCAGAACCTATCGGCCTACGCGGACGTGACGACGCTCGAGGGTGCGAAGCAGAGCATCGCGCTCGGCCCGGTGGCGTCGCAAGAGTCGATCAAGCAGATCGGCACGAACGGTGGCGGCTTCTTCAACGCCAACGCCGCCCACCCGTTCGAGAACCCGACGCCGTTCACGAACTTCCTGTCGATGTTCATGATCTTCGCCATCCCCTCCGCGCTCACGTACACGTACGGGCGCATGGCGCGCGACCAGAAGCATGGTTGGGCGATCTGGGGCGCGATGGCGATGATCTGCTTCGTCGGCATCGTCGCCTGCTACCACTTCGAGGCGCAGGGCAATCCCGCGTTCGCGGGCCTGTCGGTTGACCAGAGCCTGGGCAACATGGAAGGCAAGGAGGCACGCTTCGGGGTCTCGGCGTCGGCGCTCTATGCCACGGTGACCACCGACGCCTCGTGCGGCGCCGTCAATGCCATGCACGACAGCTTCACGCCGCTCGGCGGCCTGGTCCCGCTGGCCAACATCCAGCTCGGCGAGGTGGTCTTCGGCGGCACCGGCGCCGGCCTCTACGGCATGTTGATCTACGTCGTGCTCACGGTGTTCATCGCCGGCCTGATGGTCGGACGAACGCCCGAGTATCTGGGCAAGAAGATCGAGTCGCGCGAGATGAAGCTGGCGATGCTCTACGTGCTGATCTTCCCGCTGGTCATCCTGGGATTCACCGCGTGGAGCGCGGTGATGCCCTACGGGCAATCGTCGCTGAACAACGCCGGTCCGCACGGGTTGATGGAGATTCTCTACGCCTACTCGAGCAGCGCCGCCAACAACGGCTCGGCCTACGCGGGGCTCAACGCCAACACCCCCTGGTACAACGTCACGCTCGGGATCACCATGCTCGCGGGCCGCTTCCTGATGATCGTCCCGGCGCTGGGAATCGCCGGGTCGATGGTCGGCAAGAAGGTCGTGCCGCCCAGCCTGGGCACGTTCCCCACCAACGGCTCCACCTTCGCGGTGCTGCTGGTCGCCGTCGTGGTGATCGTCGGCGCGCTGACCTTCTTCCCGGCGCTCTCGCTGGGAAACATCGTCGAGCACTTCGCGGCGCTGCACGGAAAAGTCTACTGACGCGCGCGCGCCAGCCCTCGCAATTCGACGCCACAGGAAGGAATCCACCATGTTTCGTCCCAAAGCTCAGGCTCTCTCTCTCTTCGATCGCGACATCGTTCGCCGCGCCATCGTCGATTCGTTTCGCAAGCTCGCGCCTCGGCACGTGGCCAAGAACCCGGTCATGTTCGTGGTCGAGATCGGCAGCGTGCTCACGACGTTGATCTTCGTCCGCGACCTCGCTCATCGCACCAGCGCCAGCTCTCCGCTCTGGTTCACCGGCCTGGTCACGGTGTGGCTGTGGTTCACCGTGGTGTTCGCCAACTTCGCCGAGGCCGTCGCCGAGGGGCGTGGCAAGGCGCAGGCAGACACCTTGCGCCGCATGCGCAAGGAGACCACCGCGCGGCGGCTCGTCAACGGCAAGGAAGAGGCGGTCGCCTCCTCGTCGCTGCGCAAGGGGGACCTGGTGGTGGTCGAGGCGGGGCAGCTCATCCCCGGCGACGGCGAGATCGTCGAGGGGATCGCCTCGGTCGACGAGTCGGCCATCACCGGCGAGTCGGCGCCCGTCATCCGCGAGAGCGGCGGTGATCGCTCCGCGGTCACGGGCGGCACCAAGGTGCTCTCCGACCGGATCGTGCTGCGCATCGTCGCCGATCCCGGCGAGTCGTTCCTCGATCGCATGATCGCGCTCGTCGAGGGGGCCTCGCGGCAGAAGACTCCGAACGAGATCGCGCTGCACATCCTGCTGGTCGGCCTGACCATCGTCTTTCTGTTCGCCTGCGTGACCCTGGTGCCGCTCGGCAAGTACTCGAGCATCGCGCTGTCGGCGACCGGGATCGTGGCGTTGCTGGTGTGCCTGATTCCGACCACCATCGGCGGCCTGCTGTCGGCGATCGGCATCGCGGGGATGGACCGCCTGCTGCAGAAGAACGTCATCGCGATGAGCGGCCGCGCCGTCGAGGCGTCGGGCGACGTCGACACGCTGCTGCTCGACAAGACCGGCACCATCACCCACGGCAACCGCATGGCGACCGAGCTGCTACCGCTCAAGGACGTGCGCGTCGAGGACCTGGCTGCCGCGGCCCAGCTGGCCAGTCTGGCCGACGAGACGCCCGAGGGGCGGTCGATCATCACCTTCGTCACCGACAAGATGCGCGCGCCGGCGGTCGACGGGCGCGGCGGCACGTTCGTCCCGTTCACGGCGCAGACACGCATGAGCGGCATCGACTTGCCGGGCGGGCGCGCCGTGCGCAAGGGCGCCGTCGACGCCGTCGTGACCTTCGTCGAGAAGCAGGGGGGCAAGGTCTCGGAAGACGTGCGCCGCATCGCCAACCGCATCGGTGACTCGGGCGGGACGCCGCTGGCCGTCGCCGACGGCGCGCGCCTGCTGGGGATCATCCATCTCAAGGACGTCGTCAAGGCCGGCATCGCCGAGCGCTTCGAGCGCTTCCGCGCGATGGGTATCCGCACCGTGATGATCACCGGCGACAACCCGCGCACCGCGGCGGCGATCGCCAAGGAGGCCGGCGTCGACGACTTCCTGGCCGAGGCGACGCCCGAGACGAAGATGAGGCTCATCAAGGAAGAGCAGGCCAAGGGCAAGCTGGTCGCGATGACCGGCGACGGCACCAACGACGCGCCCGCGCTGGCGCAGGCCGACGTCGGCGTGGCGATGAACACCGGCACGCAGGCGGCGAAGGAGGCCGGCAACATGGTGGACCTCGATTCAAACCCCACCAAGCTGCTGGAGGTCGTCGAGGTCGGCAAGCAGCTGCTGATGACGCGCGGGACGCTGACCACGTTCTCGATCGCCAACGACGTCGCCAAGTACTTCGCGATCCTGCCGGCGATGTTCATGGGAGCGTTCCCGGAGATCGCGCCGCTCAACATCATGCGGCTGGCGTCGCCGTTCAGCGCGATCCTGTCGGCGGTGATCTTCAACGCGATCATCATCGTGCTGCTGATCCCGCTGGCCCTGCGCGGCGTGCGCTACCGGCCGATCGGCGCCGCCGCGATCCTGCGGCGCTCGCTGCTCATCTACGGGGTGGGCGGCATCATCGCGCCCTTCGTCGGAATCAAGCTCATCGACCTGGGTCTGGAAGCGCTGCGAATTGTCTAGTGAAGCTAGAGGAGAGAGTGTCATGCGAAAAGAAATGCTCGTTGCTCTGCGCGCGACCTTCGTGACGTTGGTGCTCACGGGGTTGGTCTATCCGCTGGTGATGACCGGCCTCGCTCAAGCGATCTTTCCAGGCAAGGCGAACGGCAGCCTGGTGCGCGACGAAAAGGGTTCGGTCGTGGGCTCGGAGCTCATCGGCCAGGTCTTCACCAACCCGAGCTATTTGCAGGGACGTCCGTCGGCCGCCGGCAACGGCTACGATCCGACCGCCTCTTCGGGCTCGAACCTCGGTCCGACCTCGAAGAAGCTGCGCGACCGCGCGACCGCCGACCTCGAGCGGTTGCACAAGGAGAACCCCGACGCGCCGGGGCCAGTGCCGGATGATCTGATCACGACCTCGGCGAGCGGCCTCGATCCCGACCTGTCGCCCGCCGCGGCGATGTGGCAGGTGCCGCGCATCGCGCGCGCGCGCCAGGTGGCGCCGGATCGCATCACCGAGGTGATCCGCAGCCGCATCGAGGGGCGCGATCTGGGCGTCTTCGGCGAGCCGCGCGTCAACGTGCTCGGCGTCAACCTCGCGCTCGACCAGCAGTTCGGCAAGCCGACACCGCTGGCGCCGCCCGCGACCGCGCCCTCGGCGTTGCAACTGACGAAGTGATGCCCGCGAGCGCCGACGCGCGCGGCGATGGTCTCGGCGGGCCGCCGTCCGTCGGGGCCGCGCCGCCACCGCGCCCCAAGCTGCGCGTGCTCGTGATCGACGACGAGAAGAACATCCGGTCGACGTTGACCGTCTGTCTGGTCGGTCTCGGTTGCGAGGTCAGCTCGGTCGGCAGCTCCCAGGGCGCGATGAATCAGATCGAGCATCGCGCCTTCGAGGCCGCCTTCGTCGACCTCAAGCTGGGCGGCGAGAGCGGCCTCGATCTCATCCCCCGGCTCCTCGGCGAGAACCCCAACCTGACCATCGTGCTCATGACTGCCTACGCCACCGTCGAGACCGCGGTCGAGGCGATCCGGCGCGGCGCGTGGGACTATCTACAGAAGCCGTTCACGCCTGGTCAGATCCAGCACCTGATCGACAAGATCGTCGGCGAACGGGCGCTGTGGCAGCGGGTCGCCGATCTCGAGAGCCGCATCGACGACCCCGCGCCCGAGGCCGACCTGGTCACGCAGTCGCCGGCGATGCGCGCGGTGCTGGAGATGGCGGCGCGCGCGGCGGCGGCCGACGCCTCGGTGCTGTTTCGCGGGGAGAGCGGCACCGGCAAGGGCGTGCTGGCGCGCTTCCTTCATGACCAGAGCGGCCGGCGCGGCCACCCGTTCGTGGTCACCAACTGCCCGACGCTGTCGGAGGACCTGATGGCGAGCGAGCTGTTCGGCCACGCGCGCGGCGCTTTCACCGGAGCGGTCCGCGACCAGCAGGGGCGGGTGGAGGCGGCCGAGGGAGGGACGCTCTTCCTCGACGAGATCGGCGAGATCCCGCCCTCGATCCAGACCAAGCTGCTGCGTTTTCTGCAGGACCGGGACTTCGAGCGCCTGGGCGAGAACCGCACGCGGCACGCCGACGTGCGCGTCATCGCCGCGACAAACCGCGATCTGGAGGCGGGTGTGAAGGACGGTGTGTTTCGCGAGGACTTGCTGTACCGGCTCAACGTCATCGAGATTCACGTGCCCGCGCTGCGCGAGCGGCGCGAGGACATCCTGCCGCTCGCGCGCCGGTTCCTGTTCTCGCTGACGCGCAAATCGCACCGGAGCGCGCCCGAGCTGTCGAGGGCCGCGGGCGAGGCGCTGCTGAGCTACGACTGGCCGGGCAACGTCCGCGAGCTGCGCAACGCGATCGAGCGCGCGGTGATCCTGTGGCCGGCGCAGGTGATCGAGCCGGCCGCCTTCCCGGATCGCCTGGCGGCGGCGCCGGCCAGCGCGCCGCACGTCGGCGGGGCCTTCACGCTGGACGAGATCGAGCGCGAGCACATCCTGCGCGTGCTCGCCGGCAGCCAGCGTCTCGAGGAAGCCGCCCACATCCTCGGCGTGGACAGCTCGACGTTGTGGCGCAAGCGCAAGAAGTACGACGAGCCGACATGAACCGGAACCGATGAGCACGGGCTCCGCGCGCGCCGAAGACTTCCTCGAGATGCTCCGCCAGTCGCGGCGGGGACGGCTCAAGCTCTACATCGGGTTCGCGGCCGGCGTCGGCAAGACCTACCGCATGCTCGAGGAGGCGCACGCGCTGCACAAGCGCGGGGTGGGCGTGGTCCTCGGTTACATCGAAACCCACGGGCGCGTCGAGACCGAGCGGCTGGTCGACGGGCTCGAGATCGTGCCGCGCCGGCGCATCGAGTACCGCGGCGTCGTCGTCGAGGAGATGGATCTGGAAGCCGTGATCGCGCGCCGCCCCGACATCGTCGTGGTGGACGAGATCGCGCACACCAACGTGCCGGGCAGCAAGCACCGGCGGAGGTACCAGGACGTGACCGAGTTGCTCGACGGAGGCATCAGCGTCATCGGGGCCTTCAACATCCAGCACCTCGAGAGCCTCAACGATCTGGTCGAGAGGGTGACCGAGGTGAACGTGCGCGAGACGGTCCCCGACAGCTTCCTCAAGCAGGCCGATCAGGTCGTGAACCTGGACCTGGCGGTCGAGGATCTGCTCGAGCGGCTCAAGGCGGGAAAGATCTACGCCCCGGACAAGGTCGAGTGGGCGCTCGAGCACTTCTTCAAGGACCGCAAGCTGGCGACCCTGCGCGAGCTGGCGCTGCGCGAGGTGGCGGAGAGCCTGGAGCGCTCCGGGAACGGGCACGGCCGCGACGCACGCTCGCCCGCCGACAGCGGCCATGCGCTCGGGCGGGTCATGGTCTGCATGTCGTCGTTTCCGGCGCGCGCCGCCGCCCTGCTGCGGCGGGGGTCGCGCATGGCGGGCCGGCTCAACACCGATTGGTTCGTGGTCTACGTCGAGACGCCGCGCGAGGCGCCGCACCTGATCGATTCGGAGGCCCAGCGCTTCCTCCTCGGCAACGTCGAGAAGGCGCGCGAGCTGGGCGCCGAGGTCGTGCGCCTCAAGTCCGAAGACGCAGCGGTCGCGCTCCTCGACTTCGCGCGCTCGCACGGCGTGGGCCACATCCTGCTCGGGCGCACGCGCGAGCCGCGCTGGCGCCAGATGCTGGGCCAGTCGGTCGCCATGCGCATCATCCGCGACGCCGAGGGCTTCGACGTGCACCTGGTCTCGCTCGACGCAGAGGTGAAGACGTGACCCTGGGGCGCAAGCTGATCGCGGCGCAGGCGCCGCTGGCGGTCGCGCTGGTGGTCATCAGCATCGTCGCGAACCTGACCAACGCCGCGCTGGGACGTAGCTCGTCGTCGATCCTCAAGGACAACTACCGCAGCGTGCTCGCGGGCCAGCGGATGAAGGAGTCGATCGAGCGCCTCGACAGCGCGGCTGCCTTTCTCGTGCTGGGCCGGCGCGACGTGGGCCTGCAACAGGCGGCGCGAAATCAGCAGACGTTCGATCGCGAGATCGCGGCCCAGGAAGCCAACATCACCGAGGTCGGCGAGAAGGAGCTGACCGTGTCTCTGCGCGCGGCCTGGAACCGGTATCGCGCGCTGTGGAGCGACTTTGCTGCGGGCTCCGATCCGGCGGCCATGCAGTCGGTCTACTTCGATCGCCTGCAGCCGGCGTTCGTGGGGGTCAACAACCTGGCCGACGCGATCCTGGCGCTGAACGAGGACGCCATGGTGCACAAGAGCGATCGCGCGCAGCGCGCCGCTCGCCTGTTCGACACGTTGATCATGCTGGTCGCGGTCAGCGCCTTCGCCTGTGGGCTGATCGCCTCGGCGACGCTCACCGCGCGCATCCTGCGGCCGCTCTCGGTGCTGACGCAGGCGGCGCGGCGCCTGGGCGAGGGCGACATGCAGGCGCGCGCCCGCATCGCGGCCCGGGATGAGCTGGGCGATCTCGCCAGCGAGTTCAACACCATGGCAGACAGGCTCGCGCGCTACCGCAACAGCTCGCTCGGCGATCTCTTGCAGGCGCAGCAGCAGGCGCAGGCCGCGATCGACAGCTTGCCGGACCCGGTCTTCGTCTTCGAGACCGACGGCACGCTGCTCAGCATCAACCGCACGGCCGAGAGCATGCTGCGCGTCGAGCTCGGCGGCGAGCACCCGCTGGGCGGCGCCGAGCCGATCGTGCGCGAGACCGTCGAGCGGCTGCGCAGCGATGTGCTCTCGGGCAAGAGCCCGCCCGCGTCGACCAGCCTCGACGAGGCGATCCGGGTCGCCACCGCCGGCGGCGAGGCGGCGTTCCTGCCGCGCGCCGCGCCCATGAAGACCGACGAGGGTGGCATCGTCGGCTGCACGATCGTCCTGCAGGACGTCACCCGCCTGCTGCGCTTCGACGAGCTCAAGAACGACCTGGTGGCCACGGTGGCGCACGAGTTCCGCACGCCGCTGACGTCGTTGCGGATGGCGGTGCACCTGTGCGCCGAGGAGAAAGTCGGCTCGATCAACCCGAAACAGGCCGATCTGTTGTTCGCCGCGCGGCAGGATACCCAGCGGCTGCAGCAGATCGTCGACGATCTGCTGAACCTATCGCGCATCCAATCGGGGCGAATCGATCTGCACGCGCGCACGCTCTCCGTCGACGCCGTGGTCGCGGAGGCGGTGCAACCGTTCGAGGACGTGGCCGAGCAGAAGAGGATCCGGCTCGAGACCGAGGTCTTTCCAGGCCAGGGAGACATCCTGGCCGACCCCGAGCGCATCGGGCTGGTGTTCACCAACCTCATCGGCAACGCGCTCGCTTACACGCCCGCGGGCGGCACCGTCACCGTGCGCGCGCGGCGCTCCGACGACGCCGTTCGCTTCGAGGTCGAGGACACCGGGCCCGGAATCCCGTCCGAGCACCGCCATTCGATCTTCAAGAGGTTCTTCCGCGTCCCGGGCTCGCCCGCGGGCGGCGCCGGCTTGGGGCTCTTCATCGCCAGCGAGGTGGTGCGCGTTCACGGGGGCTCGATCGGCGTGACCAGCGCCGCCGGCGGCGGTGCGCTCTTCTGGTTCGAGCTGCCCGCGGCGCCGGTGTGATCGCGCCGACATTCTGTCGCGCGGGGTCGTGCAGTCTGCAAGCGATCCCCGGCAATCATTGCGATGTGAAACGCCGGGCGCGTAAAACCCGCGAAAATCAAACAGGAATTTACTGCGATTTATTCCGGGCGAAACCGCTGGTTAACCACCCGCCACGTAGATTGCCCCCATCCAACGAGCAAACTCGAGGAGCAATTTCATGGCTGATATCCAAAGCAGTTCCGCCCCGCCCCAAGCAACCAGTCGCGCAACCCTTGGTTTGACCGGCCTCACAATCAACGCAATGGCGTTGATTGCCCCCGGCGCATTCCTCTGGCTGACCTTCCAGATCCAGTCGCTCTACGGCGCGCCCATGGCCGGGTCGGCGATGTGGTTCGGGATCGTGGCCGCGCTATTGCTCTGCTTTGCGACCGCGATCAGCTACGCCGAGCTGTCGAAGCTGTATCCCGGCGCCGGATCCTCGTATTTCTTCGCGGAGCAGGCGTTCCTCAACAAGACCAACGCCTACCGATTCGCGCGCCTGGCCAAGTTCATCACCGGCTGGGCCAGCCACCTTTACTACTGGGTTTACCCGGGGTGCATGGTGGGCGTGACCGCGATAATCAGCGGCTATCTGCTCAATCAATTCTTTCCCAACACCTTCAGCGGGACCTTCAACAGCCCGCTGTTCATGATCTTGTTCTGCGTGGCGTTCTCGCTCGGCGTCGCCTACATCGCGTTCCGTGGCGTCACCGGAACCACCCGCGTCAACATGGCGATCAACATCGTGCAGATCACGGCGCTGCTGGTGTTCGCGGTGATTGCCATCTCGTATCGTGTGAATCACCCCGAGGGGGCGCGCGGCCTGCAGCTGGTCAACGGCACGCCGGTCGATTTCGTCGTCGCGCAGGAGCCGGTCATGGAGAACGGCAAGCCCAAGCTGGACGGCGCGGGTCAGCCGGTGCTGCAAAACAAGATGGACGCCGACGGCAACCCGGTGCCCGAGATGAAGGACGGCAAGCCGGTGCCGTTCCTGCTCTCCTACGCTGCCGACCAGGCGGTGACTATGGAGGCGGTCGACGCCGACCATCCCAAGGACCTGACGCCGCACTTCAAGTTCCACGCGACCGCGGCGTCGGTCACCGCGCCGCACAACTTCTTCTACATCTTCATTCAGGCCTGCATCGCGATCCTGATCCTGGTCGGCTTCGAATCGGTGACGTCGATGGGCGAGGAGGCGAAGAACGCCAAGCGCGACATCCCGCGGGCGGTGTTGCTCTCGCTCGCGATCCAGGGCGTCATCTGTTACCTGTTCGAGTACTTCGCGGCCAACTACTACCTCAATCCCGGTTACAACCTGGCCAGCGCCGCCGGTTCGGGCGCGCCCATCGGCGACATGATGGTGATGGTCGGAACCTGGCTCTTCGGCAGCTATTCGGCCGGCCGCGCGTTCATGCTGGTCGAGGCCTTCACGGTGTTCCTGGCGCTGATCGGCACGACGCTCGCGTGCCTGAACACCGGCGCGCGCGTCACCTATGCCATGGGCAAGGACGCCGAGGTGCCCGAGCACTTCGGCATGCTGCACGGGTCGAACCTGACGCCGCACCGCTCGATCTGGGCGCTCGCGGTGATCTCGGCGATCGTTGGCATGATCACCGTCTCGGTCTACCTGGGCGGCACCACGCCGTCGCCGCTCGACCCGAAGTACAACAACATCTGGTACAGCTTCGGGATCTTCAGCCCCGCGACCTACGCCAAGCTCCCCAACACGCTGGTCGTGGTCACGCTGATCAGCAACTTCGGGACGTTCTTGCTCTACATGCTCACCTGCATCATCGCGATCGTCGCCTTCCGCGAGCATCACTCGTTCAGCGGGTTCAAGCACATGTTCGTGCCGCTCTTCGGCCTGGTGGCGAACCTGCTCTGCATGCTCTTCTACCTGGTCGGTCCGTTCACGGTCTCGGGTATGAGCGTCAAGGAGCCGTACATCGCGCTCGGGGTATGCGCGGTCTGGGGCGTCTACGGCGCGGTCTACTTCGCGCGCTCGAGCCGCGCGAAGGGGAGGGCGGTCATGCTCACTCGTCCCAGCTCGGAGACCGCGGTAGCTTCCTAGGACTGCCGCCGACACGGAGGCGGCGGAGCGGCCGCCGTCCTCCGCCGGTCAATTCCTGGTGAAGGTCGGATCGCCGATGCGCCCCGCCAGCGCGCGCGGCGTCTCGCCTGCGAGATTGGGCACGTCGTCCTTGGCGCCGTGCTTGCGCAGGAGATCGATGATCGCGTGACGGCCGCGCGCGAAGAAGATCGCGCGCGCGAGCGGCGTGTTCCCCTCTTCGTCCTGGGCGTTGACGTCGGCGCCGCCTGCGAGCAGCCGTACCGTCATCTCGGGCAACACCTCCTGCGCCGCGAAGTGGAGCGGCGTCCAGCCGTGTGGGTCGCGGGCGTCGACGTCGGCGCCGTGCGCCAGCAGCAGGTCCAGCAGCGGCAGGCTGCCGCCAAGCACCGCCGAGACCAGGGGCGGCCGTCCCTCGTCGTTGCGGGCGTCGACGTCGGCGCCGCGCGCGAGTAAATCGCGGACTCGTGCGAGATCACAGATGAACGCTGCGTCGGCCAGCTCGGCGTCGAGCGGGCCGGGAGACTTCGGGGCACTCACGCGGCCGAATCTAGCAGAAGGGGAGCGCCGGGCCGACCTGGCTCAACCATTACATCTGGGGTGCGCCGCCCGCCCGCACCTGCGGTATCCTGCCCGGCGGGTCATGTCATCGGCAAACATCGGTCGGTCATCGATCGCGGTGGGGGCGGGGCGCTGGGCGCTGATGGTCCTCCTCGCGTGTCTGGGTTGTCACAAGGAGACTTCGCACCGCGTGCGGCATGCGCGGCAGCACAACACCGCCCAGCCGGGCGCGGGTGACGAGGAAGCGCCGGCCGCGCCGCCGGCGCCGCCCGCGCCGACGGCCAACGTGATCATGCCGCCGGCGCCTGCGGAGCCACCGCCTCCGCCACCGCCGGCCGCGCCGGCGCGTGAGCTGACCGTCGAGAGCAGTGTCCCGGTGCCAATGCCGCCCAGGCGCGGCTCTCGCCACCTGGCCGCCGCGGCTCCCGCCCCGCCGCCGGCGCCCGCCGAGCCCGCGCCGGCGGCCGACGACAAACCCACGGGCAGCCGCTGTGAAGGCGGTACCGCTCATGGTGAGCGCCTGAGCGTGCAGGGCGTGGCCGCCGACGACGTGCTCAACGTGCGCGAGGCGCCCGACAAGGCGGCCGCGGTGCTGGGCGGGCTACCGCCTGACGCCACCGGCGTCCGCGGAACATCGAATCGACGGCGCGTGGGGCCGTCGATCTGGCGCGAGGTCGAGTGCGGGAAGCTGCGCGGTTGGGTCAACGAGCGCTTCCTCGCGCGCGAAACTGGTAGCGAGTGACGCGCGCGGGCTCGGTCGCGCTGGCGTTCGCCCTTGGCGCCGTCGCCTCCGCGAGCGTGCGCGCGGATCCCGCCGGCACGCCGATCGACGAGGCCAGGCCCGGCGCGGTCGTGCCGTTGCCCGATGCCTGGCCGGTGGCCGTCGTCGAGCGCCCGCTGACGCTGGCGCGCGGCATGGCGTCGGTGTCGCTGAGCAGTCTCGGCGTCTGGAGCCCCGCCACGTTCGAGCGAACGTACTTCGGACCGACCGCGGCATTTGCGCTGCACGATCGCGTCGAGCTCGACGCCGGCTTGCCGTGGGCCGTCTGCTGGGATCGCGGCACGCGCGCCTGCGCCGGCAGCTCGGCGCTGGATCAATCGCACCTGGGGCTGGCGTTCGGGATCCGGCACCGCGATGGGTTGGCGCTGGCCGCGGGGATCTCCGGCGTGCTCACGAAGGCGAGCGGACCCGCCGAGTACGCCACGTCGATCTGGTTCACCGGCCGGCGCACCTGGTTTCATCGGCTGGCGCTGGTCGGCAGCGGTCAGCTTCTGGTCGGGTGGGATCACCCCGCGGACCCGGCGTCGTCTGGCGTCGCGCAAACCAATCAGACGCGCTTCTACTGGACGGAGCAGATCGAGTGGCAAGTGGTCGAGCGCTTCCGCCTGTTCGCGTTCGGCAATCCGTATCGACCGATCGGCGCGCCCGGCGACGAATCGTGGGCGACGCGCGCCGGTGGCGGCGCGACGTTCGCCGTTGGCCAGCGCTGGCTGTTCGCGGTGGGCTGCGACGTCGACAACGTCGGGCCTCCGCGGGCGTGGCAGTACACGCCCAACGCCACCGACTGCCGCGTGTCCGCCAGCATCTACCATCTGCCCTGGTGACGCCGGCTCCGGCGCACGCGCCGCGGGTTCTTCGAACGCGCATGTACTATGCTTTCGTCTCGGGAGGTGGCCGTCGCCATGACCAACCAATCGCCGACCCCACCGTTTCGCGCCGACCATGTCGGCAGTTTTCTCCGGCCGCCCGAATTGCTCGCCGCGCGTGAACGCTTCGGCGCCGGCGAGATCGATCGCGCCGCGCTCCGCGCCGTCGAGGACCAGGCGATTCGGGCCGTGGTGAAGATGCAGGAGGACGCCGGGATGCTCGGCATCACCGACGGAGAATTCCGCCGCACGTTCTTCCACGTCGACTTCCTCGAGCAGCTCGCGGGCGTCGTCGCCACGGGCGCGGTCACCGTCAAGTTTCACAACCGCTCCGGCGACGTCGACTTCGCGCCGCCGGTCATGAGCGTGGCCGGCCGGGTCGCGCACGTGCGGCCGATCCAGCGCGACGACTTCGCGTTCCTCGCCAGCGTCACGACCAGGACGCCCAAGGTCTCGATCCCGTCGCCGACGATGCTGCATTTTCGCGGCGGGCGCGCGGCGATCAGCGCCGAGGCGTATCCGGAGCTCGATCGCTTCTTCGACGATGTCGCCGCCGCCTACCGCGCCGAGATTCGCTCGCTGGCGGCGGCGGGCTGCCGCTACCTGCAGCTCGACGACACCAACCTGGCGTATCTGTGCGATCCGGAGATGCGCCGCGGGGTGCGCGCGCGCGGCGACGATCCCGACGAGCTGCCGCGCCGCTACGCGCGCTTCATCAACGCGGCGATCGCGGACAAGCCGCAGGGCCTGACGATCTGCGTGCACCTCTGCCGCGGCAACTTCAAGAGCGCCTGGGTCGCCGAGGGCGGCTACGAGCCGGTTGCGGAGGTGCTCTTCAACGAGCTGGCGGTCGACGGTTACTTCCTGGAATACGACGACGAGCGGTCGGGCGACTTCGCGCCCCTGCGCTTCGTGCCGCGCGGCAAGCGCGTCGTGCTCGGCCTGGTCAGCTCCAAGGTGGGCGCGCTCGAAAGCGCCGACGAGCTCGCGCGCCGCATCGACGAGGCCGCGCGGTACGTGCCCCTCGATCAGCTCGCGCTGTCGCCCCAGTGCGGATTCTCGAGCACCGTGCACGGCAACGACATCACGCCAGACGTGCAAGCGGCGAAGTTGCGGCTCGTGGTCGACACCGCGCTGCGCGTGTGGGGAACGCTGTAAGCGCGCGCTGAGGCGCGCGCGAGCCTACGCCACCGTCGGTGCGACGCGCCGGCGGATCAGCTTCGCGCGCAGCAGGCGGAACAGGATCTTAGAGACGTCGAACGAGCCGAGGCGCAACGTTCGGATGATGTCCTTGACCGGCGTCTTGCCGTTCACGAACTCCAGCACGGCGATCTCGTCGCGCGTGAGCTGGCCGCGCGCCACCTCGGCGATGCGGTTCTCGTTGGGCACGAACACGAGATCGAAGTCGCCGATCTCGCGCTCGATCACCCGCCATTCGTCGACACGCCGGAAGCCCTCGAGCAGCAGGCTGTCGACGGAGATCCCCAGCGCCGCGTCGCGCGCCAGCGCCGGGAACGACTCGGCGGGCAGCGCGCGGAACGCGAACTGGCCCCGCGCCCAGCGCAGCGTCACGTAGATCACCTCCGAGATCTGGCGCGCCATCGCCTGTTTGAGCTGCCCCTCGCTGATGAGGCCGCGCGCCACCAGGTCGACGCCGAAGAGGCCCGGCTTGGTCGTGGCGCGCGCGCGCTCGTCGAGCACCGCGGTCAGCACGTCGGGCGAGAGCGCTCCCGCCTCGACGGCGAATCGTCCCAGGAGCAGATCCTCGCCGATGCCGGCCGCCGCCGCGAAGTCGATCTTGCCGCGCCTGACGTAGATCTCGACGTGGGCGTCACCTTCGAGGATTTGCAGGCGGCCGGTCTGCGCCTTGTCCTGCAACCACGACAGCACCTCGCTGACGTTGATCGCCGACAGATCGCCGGCCAGCGCGTCGCTCTCGGCTCCCGATCGCGTATTGCGCCGCCGGCGCGCGAGGAACGACGAGACCATCTTTTCCAGCGTGGCGTCGTCGAAGGCGCCGCGGACGAGCTCCGTCAGGTCCCACTTGTCGCTCTCTTGCCGATAGGCCTCGATCCGCCGCGCCGCCTCGGCGCGCATCTCCTCGTAGGGCGGTGGCTCTTCGGCCGGTGGCGTCATGGGCGCGGCCGGCCGCTCGTCGATCGAGCGCGCCAGCGCGCGTCCCAGCGTCGCCGCCGAGGACGGCGCAGGCGCCGCGGCGCTGCTCCCCAGTCGTCGTGTCTCCACCAGGTGCGTGACCACGGCGGCAACAGCCTCGGGCGAGAACGGTTTGGTGATGTAGTCGACGACGTTGGGCGCGTGCGCCAGGCGATCCTCCGCATCGTCGCCCTTGGTCACCATCAAGACGATTGGCACGCCCGCCAGGCGGTCGATCGCGGCCAGGGCGCGGCAGCAACCGACCCCGTCTAGACCTGAGTCAACATCCGACAAGTCGCCGTCCAGGAGCACCAGCACCGGGGGCGGCGACAGCTCGCGCGCCAGCGACAAGCCGGCCTGGCCGCCCGCCGCGACGGCCACCCGGTACCCTGAACGGGCTAGCGCACCTTCGACGACCTTTAGCACCGTCGGACTATCGTCGATGACCAGAAGTTGTTCCCCGGACATGGTCCCTTTGGGCGCCGCGCCCGGACTCTATCAACTGTCTGACACTGTGTAACCTGATAAAATCTTGGCGCTTGTTTTGCCGAACGCGTCGCTGGACGCGGTCTAGGACATGAGCGATTTCCCACGCCGATTCGGTTCGTACCTGCTGCTCAAGCCGCTGGCTCGAGGGGGCATGGGCGCGCTTTATCTGGCGCTCTCCGGCGCGGAAGAAACCGCCAAGCTGTGCGTGATCAAGACGGTCCTGCCGCATCTGGCGGACAAGGAGTATCTGCAGCGCTTCCGCGACGAGGCCAAGGTCGTCGTGCGCCTCTCGCACGGCAACCTGGTGCCGGTGTTCGATTCGGGGCAAGCCGACGGCGAGATCTATCTCGCGATGGATTTCGTCGAGGGGCGCGATCTGCGCGCGACCTGGAACCGCTGCGCGAAGAAGGGGATCGCGTTCCCGATCGACGTCGCGGTCCATATCGTCAAGGAGCTGGCGCGCGGCCTTCACTACGCGCATTCGTTCGGCAGCCTCAAGCTGGTTCACCGCGACGTCTCGCCGCCCAACGTGCTGCTCTCGTACAGCGGCGAGGTCAAGGTCACCGACTTCGGCCTCGCGTCGTCGACGCTGAAGATGGAGAAGACCGCGCCCGGCATCATCTACGGCAAGGTCAGCTACATGTCTCCGGAGCAGGCGCGCGGCGAGCCGCTCGACGGGCGCACCGATCTCTACGCCGCGGGGATCATCCTGTGGGAGCTGTTGACCGGGCGGCAGCTCTTTCCGTCGAACAAGAACGGCGCGGCGGCGCCCAACGACGCGCCCACCGCCGAGGAGCTGCTCCAGCGCGTGCGCCACCCGGAGATCGTGCCGCCGTCGAAGCGCGCGACGCGCGTGCCGGTGGAGCTGGATCGGATCGCGTGCAAAGCGCTGGCGCCGGATCTCGCTGAGCGCTACCAGACCTGCGAGGAGCTGCGGCGGGATCTGGCGACGTTCCTGGCACAGACCTCGCCGGCCACCGACGGCGTGCGCGTCGCGAAGTTCTTGACCGATCTCTACGGCGACGAGATCGAGACCGAACGCCGCGAGCGCGAATCGATCATCGAAAGCGCACGCCGCTCACTGAACGCGACCGAGCCGATTTCGCCCCGCGTGGTCAAGGCATCGCCGCCCGCGCCACCGCCGCCGCCCGCGCGCGCCGCGCCTCCGCCCCCGCCGCTGCCGGCCGCCGCGAAGCCCGCCGAGAAGGAAAAGGACAAGGATCGCCCCGGCGACTCCATCGAGGATCGGCGCGAGAAGGGGACGGTCGTTGCGGGGATGGTGCGCCGCCCGCCGCCCGCCGACAAGGGCGCGGGCGCAGCAGCCCTGGCCAAGTCCTCCGACTCGCAGCCGCGCAGCGAGAGCCTGTCGCTGAGCACCGACACGGAAGCACAGAGCGTGTCCGTGATTGGCACGCTGGTCGGCGGGCGCTACCGCATCCGCCGCCTGTGCGGCGAGGGCGGCATGGGCCGCGTCTACGAAGCGGAGCACATCGAGATCGGCAAGCGTGTCGCGCTGAAGATCTTGCACCCGGCGTACAGCCAGACGCCGGACCTCGTCGAGCGGCTCAAGCGCGAGGCGCGCGCCGCCTCGAAGATCTCGCACCCCAACGTCGTCGACGTCACCGACTCGGGCACCACGCCCGACGGGTCGTTCTTCTTCGTCATGGAGTACATCGAGGGGATCGAGCTCGGGGAGATGATCTTCCGCGAGAAGCGGCTCGAGGTGCCGCGCGCGCTCGTGATCACGGCGCAGGTCTGCCGCGCGTTGCACGCCGCTCACCAGGTCAACGTGATCCACCGCGATCTCAAGCCTGAAAACGTGCTGATCCTGTCGCGCGACGGCCAGCGCGACTTCATCAAGGTGCTGGACTTCGGCATCGCGAAGAGCGGCGACGCGGACGACAGCAACAGCAGCCAGAGCCGTTCGCGGCGTCTCACCCACCCGGGGATGACGATGGGCACGCCCGAGTACATGGCGCCCGAGCAAGCGACCGGGCACCCGGCCGATCCGCGCTCCGACGTCTACGCGGTCGGCGGAATCTTGTACGAGATGCTCTCGGGAAAGCCGCCCTACGAAGGGGCGAATTTCATGGAGATCTTGAACAAGAAGGCGAACACGCTGCCGGCACCGCTGAGCAGCGTGCGCTCGGACGTGCCGGTCGAGCTGGAGGCCTTGATCACGCGCACGCTGGCCAAGAACCCGGCGGCGCGGCCGCAGACCATGGAAGAGCTCGAGCGCGAGATCCAGCAGATCGCGTCGCGCTTTTTCCCGCCGCGGACGGAGCAGGATCTGGCGATCGTCGCCGGCGCGGGCGGTCTTGCCGCCGCCAGCCTCGGGCGCCTGCCGATCGTGCCGGCCGCCAGCCCGCTCGGGTCGGGGTCGGACTCGGTCACCTACAACGGCGCGGGCCGATTGCTGCGGCGGGTCCGCACCTGGGAGCGCAAGAAGCTCGCGATGGCGGCGGGCGGCGCGTTCGCGCTGTTGCTCGGCGCGGTGGTGCTGGCAGCGACTGCGGGGCACGGCCACAAGAACGCCGCGCGCGCCGTGGCGATCGCGTCGCCGCTGCCCGGGGTGGGCCTCGCGCCCGTCGTGGCGCCGCCGGCGCCAGCTCCGCCAATGGCGCCGGTGCCGACCGACACGCTGACGTCGGCGAAGACCACCGACGAGACGCCGTCGGGCGACAAGACCGCGGGCAACGACGGGGACGACAGCGACAGCAAGCCCGAGGAGCATGCGGAGCCCGAAACCGAGACTCGCGCGAACGGGTCGGGGCGCAGCGCGCGCAGCGCCGGGGTCTCGGCAGCCGACAGCCGCAAGCAGCTGGAGGAAGCGGAGCGCCTGCTGCGCGCCGAGCGGTTCGTCGAGGCGCGCGGCATCTTCACACGCCTGGCCAAGTCGCGGCGCGACCGCGGGCCGGCGCTGGTCGGCCTGGCGGAGATCTCGTTCCAGGAGAAGAACTACACCGAGGCGGTGCGCTCGGCGACGCGCGCCGCCGATCGCGGTGGCGGCGTGCGCGCCCGCGTGCTGCTCGGCGACGCGCACTTCCGCCTCAATCAATTCAAAGAGGCGGCCAAGGCCTACGAAGGCGCGCTCAAGCTCGATCCCAAGAACCCGAGCGCGCGCAGTGGCCTGGCCCTCGCCAACAAACGGATGTAGCGTAGCGACCGCGTGAAGCGGCTCGCGGTCGCTGGAAGTTTGGCGCTCGCACTGGTTCTGGTCCTCGTGTTCGCGCGCGTGGAGCGGCGCGCCGTGGCGCTCGACCTCGCGACCGAGCGCGACCTGCACGGCCAGGCCTACGTCGGGTCGCTCGCGTGCCGCGGCTGTCATGAGGAGCACTACCGCAGCTGGCACCGCACGTTTCATCGCACGATGACCCAGGAGGTCTCCGCGCGGAACGCAAGCGCGGTGCTGGGCGATTTTTCGGGCGTCACCTATCGCCACGCCGGCGTGGACGCGCGCATGGATCGCGACGTGAGCGGCGCGTTTCGCATGACGTTCACGGCTGCCGGCGACGCACGCGCCGGAACGACCCGACCTCCGATCACCGCGATCACCGCGATCGTGTCGCGCGCGATCGGCTCGCGCCGCTACCAACAGTACCTGACGCGCATCGGAGACGCGGAGTATCGCCTGCCCGTCGCCTACCACGTCGAGGAACGGCGCTGGATCCACATGAACGGCGCGTTTCTATTTTCAGAACGAGACGCAGAGCCGGCGGTACCGGCCGATGAGCGCTCCGCCGCGCCGCGAGACGCGTTGCAAGCCTTCGTCGACGGGCTCGCTCGCCTGGGCGGGCCGGACTACCCGCGCCACGTCACGCGCTGGAACGACAACTGCGTCTTCTGCCACAACGTCGCGCCCAACCCCGGGCGGGACGGGAGGGGCGAAACGTTCCGCACCGAGGTGGCCGAGATGGGGATCGCCTGCGAGGCCTGCCACGGTCCGGGCGCGGCGCACGCGCGCGCGAACGCCGACCCGGTGCGTCGCTACGTCTTGCACCTCGGGACCCGCGGCGATCCGACGATCGTGAACCCGTCGCGGCTCTCGCCGGCGCGCTCCGCGGACCTGTGTGGCCGCTGCCACGGCCAGCGCATCGCCGACCACGTCGACCGCTTCCTGGATCACGGCGATCCGTTCGTGCCCGGCGACGACCTGGCGCTGTGGAGCGCGCCGCTCTGGCAGGACACGCCGCTCGGCTCGGCGCGCGCTCCGTTCGCGCCCCGCTTCTGGGCCGATGGCACGGCACGATTGACCGCGTACGAATACCAGGGGCTGTTGCAGTCGCCGTGCAGCCAGCGCGGCACGCTGACCTGCACCAGCTGTCACGGCATGCACGACGGTGATCCGCGCGGTCAGCTACGTCCGACCGCCGTCGCCGACGGCGCCTGCACCGGCTGCCATCGCGAGCTCGCTGCCGTCGATGCGGGCGCGCGCCACAGCCGTCACAACCACGGCGCCGCCGGCAAACCGAGCGTCGCGTGCGTCGACTGCCACATGCCGCGCATCGTCTACGGCGTGCTCGACATTCATCGCAGCCACCGCATCGAGGTGCCCGACCCGGCGCGCGCGGCGGCCTACGGGCGGCCCGACGCCTGCACCGGCTGTCACGCCGATCGGACCCCGGCGTGGGCCGCCGAGGCGGTGGGGCGCTGGTGGGGCCACCCGGGCGGGTCGGCTGCGTCGCCGGCCGAGGCCGCCGTGCTGGCCGTCGCCGCCGGTCCGCGAGCCAAGCTGTTCTCGGGCGACCCGATCGAGCGCGCCGTCGCCGCCGACGCGCTGGGACGGACGGGTGCGCCCGCCTCGGCGTCGGCGCTCGCGGTGCGCGCCGGCCTGCTCCTCGACGCGATGGCCGACGACGCTTACCCGGCCGTGCGCCACCTCGCCGCTCGCGCGCTCGGGCGGCTGATTCCATCGCTGGCCCTGCCCGGGCCGCCACCCGGGTCCGCCCTCCGCGCTTACGATCCCAACGAGGACCGCGCGCGCGAACGGCAGGCCGCTGTCGACCGGGTGCGCGCCGCGCTGCCGCCGGCCGCGGTGGTCGCGCCCGCGCCGGCCGCGCTGCAAGCGCTGCGCGTCGCCGCCGTCGCGGCCGCGATCGACATCGGCGAGTGACCGCGCTCGTGGCTCTGCGTTTCGTTTCGAGGCGTCCGCCTATCCAGATGACGGCCCTGGTCGAAACCGCCGGTTCGGCGTCGCGCGTCGATTTGATGATCGGCGCTGCGGCCCTGGAACGACCCTCCGCGGGTGCGCAAACCACCGCCGAGCAGGCACCAGATCGCATCAAAAGTTCGAATTGGTTCGGATAAGATTCGCCCATAGCGACGTTTGGGGTCTCCCGACACCGAGCGGTCCTGATAGACTCTTCAGTTTCGACCAGCCTACGCTTCGCCCGTCTAGCTGACTATTTTGCGGACCGCTGAGCCTGCGTTGATGCTCGATCGTTATCCAAAGAGATTCGGGAAATACATCCTGCTCAAACCGCTCGCTCGCGGGGGGATGGGCGAGATCTATGTTGCGGTCAGCGGCGACATCGACGGCTTCGAAAAGCTCTGCGTCATCAAGAAGGTGCTGCCCGAGAAGGCCGACCAGGGCAAGGCGAACCGTTTCCTCGACGAGGCCAAGGTCGTGCTCAAGCTGTCGCACGCCAATCTGGTGGTCACGTTCGACGCCGGCGAGGTCGACGGCGAGTTCTTCATCGCGATGGAGCTGGTCGAGGGCAAGGATCTACGCGAGATCTGGAACCGCTGCGTGCGCACGCGCACGCGCATCCCGCTCGACGTGGCGCTGCACGTGGTGCGCGAGGTGGCGCGCGCGCTGTCGTACGTGCACAACTACGGCGATCTGCACCTGATCCACCGCGACGTCGCGCCGCCCAACATCTTGCTCAGCTACTTTGGCCAGGCCAAGCTGACCGACTTCGGGCTCGCGCGCAGCGTGCTCAAGCAGGAGCACACCAACCCCGGCGTGGTGTTTGGCCGCGCGTCATATCTCGCGCCCGAGCAGGCGCGCGGCGAGGTCGCGGACGCGCGCAGCGACATCTACAGCCTGGGAATCGTGCTGTGGGAGCTGCTGACCGGGCAGCAGTACATGCAGCTCAGTGACCTCGATCCGGCGACGGCGTTGTCGCTGGTGCGCCACCCCAAGCCCGAGCCGCCGTCGCGCAAAGCGCCCTGGATCGTGCCCGAGCTCGACGCGCTGGTGTTGAAGGCGCTGGCGCCCGAGCGCGAGCAGCGCTTCCAGAACGCCGAGGAGATGCGCCACGCGCTGTCGGAGGTGATCATCCGCGTCGCGC
>Ga0265342_10001318_pt1 | contig 23274 bp, 22 predicted proteins | sample 4CB327metaG_FD_203125 | JGI IMG/M metagenome (GOLD analysis project Ga0265342, IMG submission 203125) | Rhizosphere microbial communities from Carex aquatilis grown in University of Washington, Seatle, WA, United States - 4-CB3-27 metaG | ecosystem: Host-associated > Plants > Roots >... | reverse complement strand
TATGTGTCGCGGGCTGTGGTCAGTAAATCCAGGAAAGAACGGCATGCCGCTTTGTTCGAGCCATGGTTCGAAGGCGTCGAAAGTCTTTCGAACGCCAGCGGCCAGTGTCTTGTCCCTCTTGAGTACATCATCGAATAGTTCAGGAAGTTGGATCATCTTGGTTATCCTGACGCACTGGCGATTTTGTACGGCAAACGACAACATCGTCAAGAACCGCGCGTAGCGATGGTTACGCCAGCGAGGTTCTCGAATCAAATGTCCGCTCAGATTCTGTCAGTTGAGGTGAGGCGAGTGGACGGCGTGGCAGGTAAAGGATGGGGATTGGAAATAAGCGCAAGATAAAGGACCGGAGCTCGCGCTGCCCTAAGCGGGCGTGCTCGCTCGGAAAAGTATAGAGACTGATGATGGCGCGTGATACGGGCCGTGGTCTAACTGCTGGCCACGCCAGCCGTCTTGTCGGTATTCATCCACTGTTGGCGCCGGCCTTCTCGACGGAGAACGCCCACTCGAGTGATCGACGGCCGCGGTCGGCGTGGCTGCATCTCCGCTGACGCGCTTTCTCCTCCCTCCCGCCCCATCGCGCCGCAACGGGCCCCTCTTTTGGACGAGGGACTCGCAGCAAACGACGGTCTCACGCGAGGACCCTTTTGGTGCCTGGTCTTGGCTGAGGTGCACCTTTTTTCTGTCGCTGCCGACAAGGGGTCGGGAGATAGGACCACATGAGAAATCGCGTACGAATTCAGCCGTACGTCTCCGCTGACCTGCGGCGCCGGCTCGCGGCTTATTCGGCCGCCCAGGACGTGACCGAGAGCGCGATCGCGGAGGCTGCGTTGTCGAAGTACCTCGAGCCAGACGGAACAGACGAGGCGTTGGTGGTGCGTCGCCTCGATTCGCTTGTGCAGGTGCTGGGGCGAGTCGAGGAGCGGTTGGACGTCGTCGGGGAGGCAATCGGGCGGTTCGTACAATTCTCTTTCAAGATCGCACCCTCGAAACTCGATCCCGATGCGGCGCCGCGTGCAGACGGGCTGTACCGGGCATTTCTCGCGGCGGTCTCCAAGGCCGTCGGGACCGGAACGACGTTCGTGGCGGCGGTGCGTCGCGCACAGGTGGCGCCCGGGGCCTCCGCCTCTGCCGCGGCTTCCGTGACTGAAAGGGGTCAGCAGGAAAAGAGCGGCCCCCGGTGAGCACGCGGAAGGAGGGCGGTAGGGAGGAGGAGTTTCGGCCGCGGATCGGACGCCGACCGCGGACCAACCGAGAGCGGGTACCAACGCTGCGGGTGCAGGTTCTGCGGGCGCTGCAGAAGCAGGGCGACATCGGGTCCGGCGGTCGCGCGACGAAGCATCGGCGAGGCGGAATCGCCGTACCGACGCCGCGCGCCGCGCGCCGGCGGTGCGTGCTCAAGGGACGATACGTGCCGCTGAACCAGCACGGCATCAAGGCTGCAAGGCTGCACCTGGCTTACTTGGAACGCGACGGCGTCGAACAGGATGGCTCGCCCGGGCGGCTCTACGGCGCTGACGAGAATTTTCGCGCGGAGGAATTTCGGGCGCCCCTCGAGAACGAGCCGCGCCAATTTCGCTTCATCGTTTCGCCCGAGGATGGCGACCGGCTGGACCTGACCGAATTCACGCGGCAGTTCATGCGTCAGGTCGAGAAGGACACCGCGCGGCGGCTGATCTGGGCCGCCGTGAACCATCACAACACAGACAACCCGCACGTCCACATCGTGATTCGAGGTGTCGATCGCGATGGCGACGAACTGCGGATCGACGGCAGGTATATCGGGCGCGAGATGCGCTGGCGGGCGCAGGAAATAGTCACGCGCGAGCTCGGGCCACGCCCGGAAATTGAGTATTCGCGCGCGCGGACCGCGGAGGTCGAGCGCGAGCGGCTCACGGAAATCGACCAGGTTCTCGCCGAGCATGCGACCCCGGATGGACCGCTGACGATGAGGAAATTACTCGCGGCGCCTGGGTCAGAGGGGCGCGTCTGTCTCGCGCGATTGCAGATCCTCGAGACCATGGAGCTGGCCCGGCAGGAGCGCCCAGGCACGTGGAGGCTCGCGGATGGATGGCAGGAAATTCTGCGCCAGATGGGCGAGCGCAGCGACATCACCGAGCGTCTGTGGCGAATCGTCGGGGACCGGGCGTTGCGCCAACGTGTGGTCGACGGCCGGACTCCCACGCCGCCGTTTGATGGGGTGGTCGCTGGGAAAGGTCTCGAAGACGAGCTCGCCGGGACGATGTTCGTTGCGGTGATGAGCCATTCCGGAGACGCCTGTTACGTACCTGTGCCGCCGGAGATCGCCGACGGCTTGCGCGCTGGAGAGGCGGTTCGTATCGGGTCGGAGACTCAGCCTTGGGTGCGACCGGCGGATCGGATCATCGCTCGCGTCGCGCACGAAAATGGCGGTGTCTACGATCCGGGTCGGCACCAGCGCGCGTTGGAAAGCCTCCAACGGGGGCGCGGCCAGCTGGGCGAGCCGACGGCCGCCGAGCGTGTCGCCGCGAACGTTCGACGCTTGGAGCGCCTCGCCCGATTTCGGCTGGCCGCACGCCTGCCCGACGGTCGATGGCAGGTGCCCGCCGACCTGGTCGTGCAGCTCGAGGCGCGCGAGAAATCCCATCCCCAACACCGGTTACGCATCCAGCCCATCGCCGAATGGGAGCGCGATGAGCTCGGCCGAGCGATCGCCAGCCGCACCGGGTTGGCCTACGTGCGAGCCCCCGCAAGCTTCAAAGGTCGCTGTTTCTCCTGCGAGCCGACCGCATCCGGGGCCGAGTTCGTCCGCGTCGTCGATGAGGCCGGGGGTCGCTTCGCGCTGATTCCCAAGGCGGCGGCCGGGCAGCGGCTCCAGGGCCGCACGGTCTCGCTGCTCCGCGAGTCAGACGGCCGCCTGACGACCCGCCTTGGGCCGGAGATTTCACGTTAGCCGCCGTCAAAGGCATTCCCCCGAACCACACGAGATGAAGGAGCACACGATGGAAAGTAGCAAACGACACGTCGGCCGGCCGAAGGCTTCGCCCCAAACCGGCCCCTTGGTCCTGACCGAACGGCGCGCGCGGACGAAAATCGAAATCGAGATCGGAGTCGAGGCGGCCCAGGAGCTGGCTGACTACGTTGGATGGGTCGAGGTGTCGGAAGGCATGTCCACGACGGACGCCCAAGCCATGACGGTGGAATTCGCGCTGCGCAGCGTGTTCAAACGCGATCGGCTGTGGCAGGAGCGGCGTCGGAGTGACGAGGCGCCCGCACCCTCTCGGCGACCCGCTTCAGCGCCAGAGGCGCCGACCGCTCCCTCCTCCCGACCGCCCTCCGTTCCGCGTCCGCTTCCAGGGCCGGGGCCGCGCGGTGCGAGTGATCGAGTACCCATCCCGACCCCGGAGAAGGCCCAGTGAGCACCGCAGACGCCGACGACGATTCGACGACGCTGAACTTCGTCCGGCCATCCAGCGACGAGCTCGGCCGCTTGCCTGCCGTCCTCACTACCCGTGAGGCAGCGGCCGCCTTGCGGATCGGCGTGAAGGAGGTCCGCAAGCTGGTCGACGCCGGCGAGATCCCCGCGGCGCGGTTCGGGCCCCGTCGCGTGATCCGTATCGCGAGGAGCGCGTTGCTGCGGGCGCTGCGCGGACCTGGAGCGCGGAGGACGTAGTCCGTCGCCCGCCTGCGATGCTACGCTCCGGCTCGTGCAAGTCGGTGCGGCGCAGATGTGGAGAAGCAGCATGCCCGCATACCGAGACCTCAGAAGCGGGGCGTGGCGTTACCGGAAGCGCGTCCGTCTGCCCGATGGCAGCCGACCGCGCATCGAAGGGACGCCCTCCCTCAACACGAAACTCGAGGCCGAAGCCGCCGAGAGAGCGCACATCCAGCGCCTTCTTCGCGGCGAGCAGCCCAAACCAAAGGAGGTACCGAGGTTCCAGGACTTCGTTGGCGACTTCATGGCTATCTGCCGCGCGAAGAACAAACCCAGCGAGGTGGGGACGAAGGAGTCAGTCCTGCGCGTCCATCTCACGCCCGCCTTCGGGCAAAGCCGTCTGGATCAGATTCGATATGCCGAGGTCCAGGACTACGCCGCTCGGAAGACGGAGAAGCTGTCCGCGAAGAGCGTCAACAACCACCTGACCGTGCTCCGTCGCCTCCTCATCGTGGCGAAGAAGCGCGGCCTCATCGAAGCCGTTCCCGAGATCGAGTGGCTCAAGGTCCCGCGGCCCGACTTCGACTTCCTGTCGTTCGAGGAAGGGGCACGGCTCACGGCGGCGACCGATCCGCAGTGGAAGGGCATGGTGGTGACGGCGATGAAGACAGGTCTGAGGCAAGGCGAGCTCCTGGCGCTGCGCTGGGAGGACATCGACCTCGTCTCGGGCCTGCTGCGGGTCAGACGCTCCGTCACGCGTGGTGTGGTGACGGTGCCGAAGAGCGGGAAGGGGAGGGAAGTGCCGCTTGGCGACGAGGTACTCGCCGTCCTCAAGGCGGAGCGGCACCTACGGGGTCCGCTGGTCTTCTGTACGGCGGATGGGCGGATGTTCAAGAAGAACGAGTGCAAGCATCCCATCTGGCGTGCGTGCAAGAGGGCGGGGTTGAGGCAGATCAGTTGGCACGTTCTTCGACACACATTCGCGTCGCACCTCGTGATGCGAGGGGCGGCGATGAAGGTGGTGCAGGAGCTTCTCGGTCACGCCACGATCGAAATGACGAATCGGTACTCACACCTCAGCCCGGAGGTGCCGCGCGACGCGGTCAGGCTGCTGGATGGCCTGGGCGCAGCACCGGAAGCCGAGAAGAAAAACCCAGGAAAACCCAAGGAACGGCTGGGCGACAACTGGGCGACAAAGACCCAATTCAGTACTTAAGTAGTTAGAAATATTGTGGAGGCGCCGGGAGTCGAACCCGGGTCCGGAAGCGCTCCGCTCATAACCCTACGTGCGTGTCCGGCGATTTGGTTTTCGTCGCTGAGTTGGCCCACCGGCGAGGCGTCTCAGCGCTTAGCCTTCCCTGTTTCTCGCGGCTGCGTCGGAAAGCGCTACGCAGCCGCAAAGCCCGCTAAATGGCCGATCCCCCAGGCCGCGGGCGGCTCCTGGGTTCACGGTCTAGTCCGTTTTTTAGGCGGCTAGAGCGAACGCGTTGTCGTTCGCTTTTGTTTTTTTTGCCCGTTTTTACGAGGCCTCGGGCGCCTCGGCACGCGTCACGAACTTTGCTAGCCCCCGTCGAAACCGTTTCGCCCCCGAACCTCGTCGAGGTCGGCGAAATATAGCAGTCTGCTCGGCGCTTTGCTGCCAGCGGCACGCTCCGCCACCGCGGGCTCCGGTTCTGACCCTTTGCGTTTTGGCTCTTCCACGGTAAGAGGAGGGCATGTTGGTCGCAGGTGCCGGTGCAGCCGTTCACACGGACGGGTTCACCGCTGCTGGGCTCGCCGCGCACCGAGCGCTGGCGGCTGCCGGCTCGGCGCGCGTGAACGTCGCCCTGGTTTTCGCCGGCGCGCGCCACGACGACGACGACTACGCGGGTGTGCTGCGCGGGGTGGCGCGCACGATCCCGGGCGCGGTGGTGACCGGCTGCTCGGCGACGGGCGTGCTCACGTCGGGTGAAGAGATCGAGAACGCGAGCGCAGTTGCGGTGCTCGCGCTCGGCGGCGATCAGTCTCTGCCGCCGCCGCTTTTTCGCCTCGGAGTGCGTGACGACTCGCGCTCGGCGGGCGTGCGTCTGGGCCGGGAGGCGCTGGCGACGCTCGGCGGCGACGCGCGCGGCGCGGTGCTGGCGATCCTGATCGATCCCGGCGAGCTCGACGCGGCGGACTTCGTGGGCGGCATCGCCGAGGCGGCGCCCGATCTCCTCATCACCGGCGCGGGTGCGTCGGGCGGCGCCAAGGGCTCGCGCGTCTTCATGAACGGAGAGGCTCATCCGGACGCCTGCGTGGGTCTGGTTTTTCCAGCCGCGCTCCATCCGACCGTCGGTATGACCCAGGGCTGCCAGGGGCTGACCGATCCGATGACGATCACGGCGGCCGAGGGCAACCTGATCCTGGAGATCGAGGGCCGCTCGCCGATCGACATCCTCGAGCAGGCGCTGGCGGAGCCGCGCAACCGCGGGCTCGGCCAGATCACGGGGCACCTGCTGGCCGGCATCGGCGACATCGTGTCGGCGGGCCGCTCCGACTACGTGGTGCGTCCGTTCGCTGTGGCGGAGGCGGATCCGCGCGCGCTCGCGGTCGCTGAACCGGTGCGGGTGGGCCAGACCATCCGCTTCACGCTGCGCGACGCGATCGGCGCGCGCGACGACATGAAGGCGATGCTGGATGAGCAGGCCGAGGCGCACAATGACGCTCCGGCTCGCTTCGGGGTCTACTTCAACTGCGCGGGGCGCGGCAGCGCGCTCTACGGCAAGCCGGGGCTCGATCCGGAGTTGATCCGCCGTCGGTTCGGCCAGCTGCCGGTGATCGGGATCGAGAGCTCGTTCGAGATTGCGCCAGCCTGCGGCCAGTCACGCATTCACATGTTCACCGGCGTGCTGCTGCTCGCCGGCTGAAGCGGGAAGTTCGGAACCGGGGAGGTTCGGAACCCTCTGAGCGTTCCGAATCAGCTGCCAGGTTCCGAACCAGGCATTCACGTGCGAACGACTTGCACGCGCGGACTACTTGTCTTCCCACCAGAAGACGGTGATCGCCAGACAGTGGAACGCTTCGTCCGACGACTGCGTCACGACGGTATCCACCACCTGGCACTGAGGATGCTCGCGAATCCAGGCCGTCACCTTCTCGCCCAGATTCTCTCGTTCTTGGGCCATCGTTGCAGAGAAGACCTTGACGCCGTTGAAGCGAGCCGTTGTGTGATTCTGATGTTGTGCCATCGGTTGTTTACTTCCTTACCAGACGACGCTGCTGGTGTGCGGAGGACGACGGAGACCTTCCCCCAAAGTGAGCTCGGAGAGTGCTCGGACCGTCGGTATGACGCCCCGAAACCTTTCCTCCGTCAAGGACGTTAGGTTCGATAAGGTCGTGCAGGCTTCTACTGAGGTCTTCACCGAATCCCTATAGCAACGATTCCACTATCACCGCAATACCTTGGCCTCCACCGATGCATGCCGCCCCGAGTCCATGCCGCGCCTTTCTCCGGCGCAGCTCGTAAAGAAGATGCGTGACGATCCGCGCGCCCGACGCGCCGAGCGGGTGCCCGAGCGCGATCGCGCCGCCGTCGACGTTGGTCTTTTCGCGCGGTAGGCCGAGCTCTTTCTCGACGGCCAGATACTGCGGCGCGAAGGCTTCGTTCACCTCGATCAGATCCATCTCTGCGAGGCGCATGTGTGCGCGCGCGAGCACTTTGGCAATCGCAGGAACCGGGCCAATGCCCATCACTTTGGGATCGACGCCGACGTACGCCCACGCGACCAGACGCCCCAGCGGCTTGCGCTGCGTGCGCTCGACCGCGGCGCGCGAGGCGACGACCATCGCGGCGGCGCCGTCGGCGATGCCCGACGCGTTGCCGGCCGTGACGGTGCCGTCGGTCTTGAACACCGGCGCCAGCTTCGCGAGTCCCTCGAGCGTGGTCTGCGGCCGCGGGTGCTCGTCGCGCGCGACGGTCTGGGTCGCGCCCTTGCGCCCGCGCAGCTCCACGGGCGCGATCTCCTCGCGGAAGCGCCCGGCTTCGTCCGCCGCGGCCCAGCGCCTCTGCGAGAGCAGCGCGTAGGCGTCGCAGGCGTCGCGATCGATGCCGTGGCGTTCGGCGACGGTCTCGGCGGTCACGCCCATCGCGCAGCCGGCGTAGCTGTCGACGAGCGCGGTCCACAACAGATCCTCGACGGGCGGCGCCTTGCCGAACGCGTAGCCCCAGCGCGCGCCGCGGATGGCGTGCGGCGCCTGGCTCATCGATTCAGTTCCGCCGACCAGCGCCATCTCGGCGTCGCCGGTGCGGATCTCTTGCGCTGCGGTGACGATCGACTGGAAGCCCGAGCCGCACAGCCGATTGACGGTCAGCGCTGGAGTCTCGACCCGCAGCCCGGCGCGCAGGCCAATGTGGCGCGCGCAGTAAACGTCTTCCGGCGTCGTCTGCAGGACGTTGCCGAAGACGACCTCGTCGATCTCTTCGGGGCGCACGTTGGCTTGCGCCAGCGCGGCCTGCGCCGCGATCGTGCCCAGGTCGGTCGCACGGAGATCTTTGAACGCGCCGCCAAACGCACCGAAAGCGGTGCGTTTCGCAGACAGAAATAGGACGTCGCGCGACGAATCCAGCAGCATCATCTTCCTCGGCGAAACTGCCACCGAGCCCCCGTGAAGACTCTACTCAGGGTTTTATAGTCGGAGGGCCCGAGCCTGTCTAGCGGCGCGCGGTTGATCGCGCCCGCGCGCGTCTAACGTTTGTTGCTCGCGGGAGCCGACGCGTCGACGGAAACCTCTTCTTCCACCGCCACGCGCGCCGTCGGCGACGAAGCGCTGGGCAGCGCGGCGCGCGCTTCCGGCGCGGGCCCGAGACCCATCTTCGACTTCAGCTCGGCGAGCGCGTTGTCGGATCCGGTGCCCGACTCCAGGCTCTTGAACCGCTGCTGCAGCGTATCGCCGGTCAGCTCGCCGCCCAGCTCGACCGACGCCTCGGACTCGGCCTCGATCTGGTCGACCTTCTGGCTCATGCGCTCGAAGCTGTCGAACGCGCTGGTGTCGGACAGGCCGCGCATCGTGTCCTGAATCGCCTTCTGCGCCTCGGCGCGCTTCTGCCGCGCGACCAGGATGTTCTTCTTGCGCTTGGCCTCTTCGATCTTGTCGTTCAGCGTGCGCAGCTGATCCTTCAGCTTCTCGACGGCGTCCTTCTGCATCTGCCACTGCTTGCCGAACTCCGCCTGCTGCTTGTCGTGCTCTTGCTTGCGCGACAGCGCCTCCTTGGCCAGGGCATCGTCGCCCGCGCGCACCGCCAGCATCGCCTTGCGCTCCCACTCCTTCGACAGCTCGATCTGCTCGTCCCACTGCTTCTTGAGCCGCTTCTCGTCGGCGATCGAGACGGCGACCTGCTTCTTCGCCTCGACGAGCTGGTTCTGCATCTCGAGGACGATCTGATTCAGCATCTTCTGCGGGTCTTCGGCCTTGGAGATCAGATCGTTCAGGTTCGATTTGATGAGCGTTCCGAGCCTTGAAAAGATTCCCATGATGTTTCCTGGATGAGTCCTGGTTGGGCTAGACCGCTGACGCCGAGGCCGACGCGTGGTGCTCGACGAACTTCGACAGGAACGGATAGTGCTTTGCAGCGACCATGGTCATGTCGTCGATGACCGCCTGGAACTCGTTGAAGTCCAGATTCTCGAGCTCGAGCGCGTGCACCACGACGACCGCCTCGCCCTCGAGCCCGAAGGCGCCGTGCACCATCTCCGTGGTGTTGAGGCCCAGCAGCGTGCGGTAGAGCTGCTCGCGGCTGCCCACGGGCAGGTCCATCACCTTGAGGCGGAAGGCGACGACCGGGCCCGCGATGGAGATGGCCAGGTTCTCCTGACCATTGAGCTTCACGAGCCAGATTGCGGTGTCGACGCGCTCGGACTGAAGGCCGATGCGCAGCAGGTAGGACTCGATGTCCTCGGCGCTTTTCATGATGACGCAAGGTTAATCGATCGCGGCGTCGATGACGAGGGGGCCGGAGTTGTCGACAAAAGCGCCTGCATGTGGTACCGGAAACCGGCTCGATGTCGCCTGCCTTAGACCCGACCAAGCTGCCGCGTCACGTCGCCATCATCATGGACGGCAATGGCCGTTGGGCTCAGCGCCGGGGCTTGCCTCGCGTCGAGGGGCACCGGCGCGGTGCGGTCGCGGTGCGCGACGTGGTGCGCGCGGCGCGCGAGGTCGGACTGCGCGCGCTGACGCTGTACGCCTTCTCATCGCAGAACTGGCAGCGCCCGCCGGAAGAGGTCGGCACGCTCATGCAGCTCCTGCGCGACTACGTCATCGACGAGCGCGACGAGATCATGGAGAACAACATCCGCTTGATCGCCATCGGCGACGTCGAGAGGCTGCCCGACTTCGTGAAGGAGCCGCTCGAGACGCTGATGCGCGACTCGGCCGGCAACCGGGCCATGACGCTGTGCCTGGCGCTGTCCTACGGCGGGCGTGAGTCGATCGTGTCGGCGGCCCGCGCGCTCTGCGACCTGGCGACGCGCGGCGCGCTCAAGCCGGACGAGATCACCGAGGACCGCATCTCGGCCGCGCTGCAGACCGGGGGCCTGCCGCAGCTGGATCTGCTGGTGCGGACGTCGGGCGAGGAACGCCTCTCGAACTTCCTGCTCTGGGAGGCGGCCTACGCCGAGCTCTACTTCACCGATACATTCTGGCCCGACTTCGGCAAGAACGAGCTCTATCAGGCGCTGGATTCGTTCCACCGGCGCGAACGTCGTTTCGGCCAGACCCGCGAGCAGATTCGCTCCCTGGGCTGACGGGCGGTCCGCATGTCGAACCTCGCGCTGCGCGTGTCGACGGCGTTGGTCGGGTTGCCGCTGGTCGTGCTGCTGTGCCTCTGGCACGAACGGCTCGGGTTCGCGCTGCTGGTCTTTCTGTTCTGCGCGCTCGGCCTCATCGAGCTGACCAAGATGACCATGACCGGCGCACCTCGCGCCCAGCGCATCGCGATCATCGTCTCCGGCATCGCCCTGTCCGCGGCGATCTATGCCCGCCCCGGGCTGGCGCTGATATGGCTGCTCGGGGCGGCCATTGTGGCGGCGACGGCGATCCTCGCGCACCCCGGCGACATCGCGAGCGCCACCGGGCGCCTGGGCGTCGCGGTGTTCAGCATCTTCTATCTGGGCGGCTTTTCGGCTCCGCTGGCGCTCCTGCAGCGCGACGTCGCCGACGGGCCGTTCTGGGTCTTCGTGGCGATCGCGGTCACTTTCGCAAACGACACCGGCGCCTACTTCGCTGGCCGCGCATTTGGCCGTCACAAGCTCTACCCGGCGATCTCGCCCAGCAAGACCGTCGAGGGCGCGTTCGGTGGCCTCGCCGGCGGCGTCATCATCGCCTGGGTCTGCCACGCGACGTTCTTCCCCGGGCTCACGCTGCGCGATGGCCTGCTGGTCGCCGTGCCGGCCGCAGTGCTGGGCCCGATCGGGGATCTGCTCGAGTCGATGATCAAGCGCTCGGCCGGCGTGAAGGACTCCGGCCGCTTGCTCCCCGGCCATGGAGGCGTCCTGGACCGTGTCGACGCGCTGCTGTTCGTGACCGCCTGGGTCTACACGTACACGACACAGCTGCGCTAGCGCGCCGGAGGTTCGGAACCCTTCCGAGGGTTCTGAGCGAGACGAAATCCGGATACGGCAAGACCCCCGCGGTTGCCCGCGGGGGTCGCCAAGCTCGAAAACGGGTTCGGTTCCTAGGCTAGTCTATGGCCGATCGAAAAAACTGCTCCGGGCTGAAGCTAGGTGAAGAAGTTAATCCCCGGAGGCGAAACCAATGATCACGCCGACGGTGTCGGCGTCGTGAAGTCAGGGGCCGCGCTCGACGTTTAGTGTCGATCACGGCTGCCCGAGGATTCAGCAAGGGGTGTGCCGTCGAGGCGGCTTGAGGCAATCCCGTTGAAATACTGGCGCTTCCATGTTAGACGAGCCTATTGTTCTCATCGCTCCACCCATGAACCCTGACATTCGCGTCAGCATGTGCCCGGTCGGCACGTAATTTTTCATAGCCTGGCATGCCGAATAGCCTCCTGGTCATCAACGCCGACGGCCCCGAAACCAGGGTTGCGCTCGTCGAAGACGGTTTTCTCGGCGAGCTCTACATCGAGCGGAAACGCGAGCGCGGCATCGCGGGAAACATTTACAAGGGCCGCGTCGAACGCGTATTGCCGGGAATGCAGGCGGCGTTCGTCAACATCGGCCTCGAGAAATCGGCCTATTTGCACGTCTCGGACGTGCGCGGCACGCCCGACGATCTGACGCGGCTCTTTGCAGGCGAATCGTCGAGCCGCCCCGACGAGGAGGATGACGAGGCCGCCGACGCGGCGCGCGCGCACGGCGGCGCGCGCATCGAAGATCTCCTGAAAGAGGGCCAGGAGATCGTGGTTCAGGTGACCAAGGAGCCGATCAGCACGAAGGGCGCCCGGACCACGCGCTACATTTCGCTGCCCGGCCGCCACCTGGTTTTCATGCCGACCGTCGACCACGTCGGCATCTCGCGCCGCATCGGCTCCGACCGCGAGCGCAAACGCCTGCGCGAGATCGTCGATTCGATGCGGCCTCCCGGGTCGGGGTTCATCGTGCGCACCGTCGCCGACGGGGTCTCGGAGCGCGAGCTGCGCGCCGACATGGAGTTCCTGATCAAGCTCTGGAACGAGGTCGTGCACAAGGCCGAGGGCGGCCGCTGTCCGGCGCTGATCTACAACGATCTCGACCTGCTGCTGCGCACGGTCCGCGACCTGTTCACCGCCGACGTCGAGAAGCTGATCATCGATTCGCGTCCCGAGTATGACCGGGTCAAGAAGTTCATCGCGGCGTTCATGCCCGACTTCTCGGGCAACATCGAGCTCTACGACGGCACCGACCCGATCTTCGACGGCTACGGCATCGAGATCGAGATCGACCGCGCGCTCGAGCGCAAGGTGTGGCTGAAGTCGGGCGGCTACCTGATCGTCGACGAGATGGAGGCGCTGACGGCGATCGACGTCAACACCGGGCGTTTCGTCGGCAAGTCCAGCCTGGAAGACACGATCACCAAGACCAACCTCGAAGCCTGTCGCGAGGTCGCGGAGCAGCTGCGCATCCGGTCGATCGGCGGCATGATCGTCGTCGACTTCATCGACATGGACCGCCCGCACAACCGCGACAAGGTCACGCGGCAGTTCAACGATTACCTGCGCAAGGACCGCGCGAAGGCGGCGGTGACGCGCATCTCGGAGCTGGGGCTCATCGAGATGACGCGCAAGCGAACGCGCGAGTCGCTGCTGCACACGCTGACCGAGCCGTGCTCGGCGTGCGAGGGCAAGGGCTACACCAAGTCGCGCCGCACGGTCTCCTACGAGCTGTTCCGCGAGCTGCGCCGGCAGGGCGACCTCATCGACGGCGACACCGTCCTGGTCGAGGTTCATCCGGACGTGGCGCAGGTGCTGGCGACGAGCGACCGCGCGTTCCTCGAGGACATGGAGAAGCGCCTGCAGAAGCGCATCATGGTCAAGGCGCGCGGCTCGTTCCACATCGAGGACTTCGAGATCCGGTCGCCCGGCGACAAGGCGCCGCTCGAGCGGTCGGAGGCGGGCGGCGGTGCGCGCGAAGCCGAGAAGGGCGAGCGCGACGCCAAGCGCCGCAAGCGCCGCCGTCGGGGTCTGGGCTCGCCGGCCGAGGTCGAAGCGCTGCTAGCCGAGGACGAGGCGGCGAGCGTGGTCGATCCGGAGCACCTGGCGGGCGAGCCGGCGGCGCACGGAGCGTCAGGTGGAGCGTCAGGTGGAGCGACCGGTGAAGCGTCAGGCAACCCGGCGGGCAGCGGTCCGATCCCGAACGGCGCCGACGCGCACGAATCGGGCGAGCGCGGCGAACGCCAGGAGAGCGGCGCCGCGGGGCCGCCTGCGTCCGACGACGGGCTCACCTCGAAGCCGCCGGGCGAGTAGCGCGCGCGGTCGCAGTCGGGCATGGTGCGGATCTGCTTCGTCTGCCTCGGTAACATCTGCCGTTCGCCGACGGCCGAGGCGGTGATGAAGCACCTGGTGCGGCAGGCGGGCCTCGAGAACGCGATTCATATCGAGAGCGCGGGCACCGGCGACTGGCACATCGGCGAGACGCGCGATCGGCGCAGCCTGGCGACCGGCGCGGCGCGCGGCATCCCACTGTCGGGGCGCGCTCAGCAGTTCACCGCGGTCGACTTCGCGCGTTTCGATTACGTGGTCGCGATGGACACGTCGAACCGCGACAACCTGCTCGGGATGGCGCCCGAGGGCGCCGCGCGGGCCAAGGTCAGCATGCTGCGCGCGGACGAAGAGGGCGCCGCGCCGGACGCCGACGTGCCCGACCCCTATTACGGCGGCGCGCACGGGTTCGAGGACGTCTTCGACATCTGCCAGGCGGCGTGCGCGGGCTTGCTCGCGCGGCTGCGCCGCGAGCACCGGCTGTGAGCGGCGGCGGGCTCGCAGCGGCGCTCGAACGCGCGCTGGGCTCGCCGGTCCTGCGGTCGAGCGGGCTCGCCGGCGGCGACATCAACCAGGCGGCGCAGGTCGCGCTCGCCGACGGTCGCGAGCTGTTCGTGAAGACCAACCCCAGCGCGCCCGCGACGATGTTTGCCGCCGAGGCGCGCGGCCTGCGCTGGCTCGCCGACGCGCGCGCGCTGCGCCTGCCCGAGGTGGTCGCCGTGTCGGGCCCCGACGATCCCGTGCAGTTCCTGGTGCTGGAGCTGGTGCGTCGCGGGCGTCCGGCGCGCGGGTTCGACGAGACCCTCGGGCGCGGGCTGGTAGCCCTGCACCGATCCGGCGCCGCCGGGTTCGGAATCGATCACGACAACTTCATCGGGCGTCTGCCGCAGGCGAACGGGCCGGCGTCCGTTCCTGGGAGCTGGCCCGCGTTCTATCGCGAACGACGCCTCGAGCCCCAGCTGCGCCTCGCCGCCGATCACGGCCTGGCGTCGGCGCGCATGAAGCGCGACTTCGCGCGGCTGTTCGCCGAGCTGGACGGCCTCTCCGGCCCACCCGAGCCGCCGGCGCGCCTGCACGGCGATCTGTGGGGCGGAAATCTCATGTGTGATGCCGACGGCGCGCCTTGCCTGATCGACCCCGCGGTCTATGGCGGCCACCGCGAGATCGATCTCGCGATGATGCGGCTCTTCGGCGGCTTCGGCGCGGGCGTGTTCGACGCTTACGACGAAGCCTGGCCGCTGGCCGACGAGCACGAGGCGCGCGTCGACCTCTACCAGCTCTACCCGCTGATGGTGCACGTGAACCTGTTCGGCGGCGGCTACGGCGGGTCGGTCGAGTCAGCGCTGGGCCGGCTGCTGTCCGCGTAGATCCGCGCGAATCACCCAGGCCTTGGTCAGGCGGCTAAACCGCCGCCGCAAAGTGCCGATGGTGTGGGACAAACACTCTTGGCCAACTTCCCCTTCAAGAAACTGCCGCCGGACTCGGCCGAGCGGGTCGTCCCGATGAGTCAGGTCGAGATGGCGCTCGATACGCTCGGCGCGATCCTGCGGATCCTCGGCGAATACGCCGCCGACCAGGAGCACCAGGAGCCCGAGGCGTTCGTGCGCGTGTGCGAGGCCTGGGCCCAGCACGTGACCATCGCTACCCCGCCGCCGGGTTCGAACGAGCCGACCAGCGGCCCGGGCTCGGGTCCGGTCGCCGTCGGTGGGCCGCCGAAGTCGCCCGAGACGGCGCGCCGCGACTGGACCGGCGTGCGCGAGTTCGTGCGCGACTACGCCAAGAACAGCACGACCCACACGCGCACCGTGCTCACCGATCTGCGCCAGGTGATCTGGGTCTTCATCCAGAACCTCAGTCATTCCTTGGCGACGGAGCAGGATTCGGACAGCCGCATCAAGGAGCACCTCGGGCGCCTCGAACAGCTGGCGCAGGGGACGGCGACCGGCGAGCTCAAGCGCGAGGTCCTGGCCACGATCGTCAAGCTCGGCGAGATCGTCGAGCAGCGGCGCAAGAGCCACTACGAGCGCGTCGAGTCGCTGGGCGCGCAGGTGCGCATCCTGGGCAACGAGCTCGAGACCGCGCGCAAGGAGAGCGAGGTCGACCCGCTGACGCGGCTCTTCAACCGCAAGGCGTTCGACGAGTACCTGGCGCGCAGCGTGGAGCTGGCGCGCGCCTTCGGCCAGGAGACCTGCCTGCTGCTGATCGACGTCGACAAGTTCAAGACCATCAACGACACCTTCGGGCATCCGGAGGGCGACGCGGTCTTGCGGCGGGTCTCCGACACGATGACCCGCATCTTCCTGCGCAAGAGCGACTTCGTCGCTCGCTGCGGCGGCGATGAGCTGGCGGTGGTGCTGCGCGAGACGTCGCTCAAGGAAGGCATCGCGCTCGGCGAACGACTGCTGCGCGCGGTCCGCTCGGTCGCGATGGACCGCGAGGGCGTGCGCTTCCAGCTGACGCTGTCGATCGGTGCCGCGGCGCTGAAGCCCGGCGAAGAATCAACCTCGTGGGTCGAGCGCACCGACCGCGCTCTGTACCGCTCCAAGCGAGACGGCCGCGACCGCATCACCCCGGCCGAGTAGCTCGCGTCGCTTCATGGTAGCGTGAACACGCCATGGAATATCGACCACTCGGCAGGACCGGTTGGAACATCTCCACGATCAGCTTCGGCGCCTGGGCCATCGGCGGAACCTGGGGCGCGGTCGACGATCGCGAATCGCTCGCGGCGCTGAACCGCGCGCTCGATCGCGGCGTGAACTTCTTCGACACCGCCGACGTCTACGGGGACGGCCACAGCGAGAAGCTGCTCGCCCGGCTCCGGCGCGAGCGGCGCGATCCTTTCTATGTCGCGACGAAAGCCGGCAAGCGCCTGAAGCCGTTCGTCGCCGCGGGCTTCAACCGCGACAACCTGACCACCTTCGTCGAGCACAGCTTGAAAAATCTGGAGACGCACGCGCTGGATTTGTTGCAGCTCCACTGCCCGCCGTCCGACGTCTATTACCAGCCCGAGGTCTTCGGGATCCTCGACGACCTGGTGCAGGCCGGCAAGGTGCTGTTCTACGGCGTCAGCGTCGAGCGCGTCGAGGACGCGCTGAAGGCCATCGAGTATCCCGGCGTGCAGTCGGTGCAGATCGTCTACAACATGTTCCGCCAGCGCCCGGCCGAGCTGTTCTTCCCCGAGGCGAAGCGCCGGCGCGTCGGCGTCCTCGCGCGGCTGCCGCTGTCGTCGGGGCTGCTCGCCGGCAAGCTCAACGCGCGCAGCATCTTCACCGGCGACGATCACCGCCACTTCAATCGCAACGGCGAGGCCTTCGATCGCGGCGAGACCTTCTCCGGTATCCCGTATACCACCGGCCTGTCGCTGGTCGAGGAGCTGCGCCCGCTCGTGCCCGGCGATCTGCCGATGGCGACCTGGGCGCTGCGCTGGATCCTGATGAACGACGCGGTGACGTGCGCGATCCCGGGCGCGAAGCGCCCCGACCAGGTCGACGAGAACGTCACCGCGGCCGACCTGCCGCCGCTGCCCGAGGCGACCATGGCCAAGGTGTACGAGATCTACGACCACCGGGTTCGCCCGCTGGTGCATCAGTACTGGTGAGGCTAGACCTTCACCGAGCGAAACAGCGGCGGCAGAGGCGGCTTCTGGCCAATCGCCAGCGCGATCGCTACCGCCGCCTGGTGCACGAGCATGCCGAGGCCGTCGGCGTAGCGCCGCGCGCGACCACGGACGGCGCGCGCGAGCGGGGTCTCCGCCCCGTACGCCATCTCGAGCACGGCGGTGCTCGGCTCGATCGCGTCGAGGCCGGCCTGCGCCTCGGCCGAATGCCAGGCCGCGGCCGGCACCGCGGAGACCAGGATGTGGGCGCCGGCGAGCGCGCCCGCGAGCGCGGCTTCATTCCAGGCGACCACGCTGATGCGCGCGCGTCGTCGCGCTGGTAACCGCGCCTTCATCGCGCGCCCAACCGCGGGTCGTCGCGCGACGACGCGTACGTTCGCGCCCGCCGCGCTCAGCGCTTCGACCGCGCCCGCGGCCGCGCCGCCCGCACCGACGACGACCGCCGTCGCTCCGGCGGCCTCGGCGCCGAGATCGCGCAGCGCCGCGAGCAGCCCCGGCCCGTCGGTGTTCTCGGCGCGGATCTCGAGGGCGCCGCGCGCGCGTCCTCTGCCGCCGAAGATCAGCGTGTTTGCCGCGCCCGATGCGCGCACCGCCGCCGAACGCGACGTCGCCATGGCCGCCGCGGCGTTCTTGTGCGGGATCGTGACGTTGACGTAGCGGTAGCCGTCGCGCGCCAGCGACCTCACGAGACCGCGAAACCCACGCGCGGTCACGCTGCGCGCTTCGTAGCGGCCGTCGATTCCCAGCGCGCGGAACGCCGCCTGGTGAATGTCCGGCGAGCGGCTGCGGCTGACGTCGCCGCCCAGCACCGCCGCTCGTACCGGCGCCGGCGCGACGGCGGCGCTCATTTTTGTCCGTCCCCCTTCGCGCCCGATTTGGCCTCGGTGACCTCGGCGGCGATCGCGCCCTCGCGCAGGCGCACCGTGATCGCGTCGCCGGGCCGCACCTGATCGGCGCGTGTCACCAGGTGTCCGCCGGCATCCTGGGTCAGGCTGAACCCGCGGTCGAGCACCTTGAGCGGCGACAGCGCGCCCAGCTTGTGCGTGCAGGCCTCGAGCGCCCGCTGCCGCCGATCGGCCGCGCGCTTCATCGACGCCGCCAGCGTCTGCCCCAACCCGACCAGCAGCGCGCGCTGGGCGTCGATCCGCCGGCGCGGGTGCGCGCGATTCAGGCGCATCTCGGCCGCCCGCAGCTCTGCCTGCCGCGCGCCCAGCTGCCGGCGCACCCGGGCGAGGGCGCGCTGCGACAGTTCGTCGATGCGCTGCCGGCGCATGTCGATCAGCCGCCGCGGATCACCGAGCCGCGTGCGCGCGCGCTCCAGCGCCAGGTGTTGCGTGCGCAGCTCCCGCTCCACGCCGCGCGCCGCCCGCCGGCACAGCAACGTCAGTTCGGTGCGCAGATCCGCTGCGACCGGCACCGCCAGCTCGGCCGCCGCCGACGGCGTCGGCGCGCGCACGTCGGCCGCGAAGTCGGCGATCGTGAAATCCGTCTCGTGCCCGACCGCCGAGATCACCGGCACGCGCGAGTCGACGATCGCGCGCGCGACGTTCTCCTCGTTGAACGCCCAGAGATCTTCCAGCGAGCCGCCGCCGCGCGCCAGGATGATGACGTCGACGTCCGGGACCTCGGCCAGGCGGCGGAGCGCGCTGGCGATCGCGATCGACGCACCGTCGCCCTGCACCGGCGTCGGCGCGAGCAGGATCGCGATCGGGTAGCGCCGGTGCGCGACGCGGATGATGTCGTGCAGGACCGCGCTGCTCGCGGACGAGACCACGCCCAGCCGCCGCGGCAGGAACGGCAGCGGCCGCTTGCGAGCCAGGTCGAACAGCCCCTCGGCCTGCAGCTTCTTCTTCAGCTGCTCGAACGCCAGCGCCAGCGCGCCGGCGCCGGTCGGCTCGACCTCGGCGACCGTCATCTGGAACTTGCCGCGCCCCTCGTAGATCGTGAGGCGCCCGCGGCAGCGCACCGCCATCCCCTCGTCGACGCGGAACTTCAGGCGGCCCGCCTCGCGCGAGAACATCACGCAATCGAGCGAGCCCTCATCGTCCTTCAGCGAGAAATACAGGTGGCCCGGTCCCGAGCGCTTGAGCCCCGAGACCTCGCCCTCGACGCGCACGTCGGCGAAGCGGCTCTCGAGCGTCAGGCGCGCCGCGCGGATCAGCTCCGACACCGCGAAGATGCGCGGGGCCGGCGGAGGCGCCGGCAACGGCATCGACGAGGGCACCAGCGCGGCCGCCGGCCCCATCACCGTGGCGGGGCTCGGCGCGGCCACCGTGGAAACCACCGGCGCCGGCGACATGCGCTCCGACAGCGGCGCCAGCTCGATTTCCTCGGCGTCCTCGGTCGCGACGCTGTTCGCGGGCGTCACCGCCGGCGGCGGCGGGATCGCGACGTCGATCTTGGCGCCGAGGCGCGCGAGCCGCTCCTCGAGCGAAAGCTGGACCGGCGCGCTCTTCTCGGGATCCTCCCTGGCCCGCGCCGCCATCAGCGGGCTCCGCGCGCCGCCGCGCGCTCGTAGTCGGCAGCGTTGGTGCGCACCTGCTCGAGGTCGTGGTAAGCGCGCGTCTTGCGCGCCTCGGCGTCGGGTGTGAAGCCGGCGAAGCCCCAGCCACCCTTGTCGCCGCGCGCGAAACGCACGCGCCCGCCGTCGGGCAGGACGACTTCGGCGACGTCGCCCGGCGCCTCGACCTCGATCGTCGGCTTCTCCAGCACGACCAGCTTCGCCAGCTGGGGCAGCATCGCGTCGGCGACATCGGCCTTGAACAGCTCGCGCGCGGAGGGCGCGGTCGCGCCCTTCTCGAAGCGGTGCAGCTCGCGCTCGCGCTCCGGCCCCTGCGGGTAGTTGCTGATGACGATGTCGTAGGCCTCGCGGTGCCACTTCTGCACCGTCATCCAGTCCCAGCGCGTCGTCTGATCGCACGCGTCGAAGAGGGCGCCACCGTCCTTCGCCGCGACCGCCCTCGAGAAGCGCGCGTAGGCTTCCTCGGGTGTCTTCGCCTTGGACGAGCAGCCCGCCGCGGCCAGACCCGCCGACAACAGCATCCAGACCAGGATCGTTCGGGAACGCATCGCTCGGAAACGGTCGACGCCGCGCACCCTCCGCAGATAGCGGAAATGGCGCGGTTGAGCAAGCGTTGAACAGGGGAACCCCGGGGAGGTTCCCTCACCCTCCGCGACGGATTGAGTGGCCGCACCGCCCCTGACGTGCGAGATTCACGGCCGCGAGGCGTGCTAGTCTCGGGGCCGCAATTGGCCGATTTCATGAGCGATCCCCTGACACCCCCCGCTGCGCGCCCCGAGTTGCCCGAAGACGAGTTTGCCGGGGTGCGCGCGCGCGCTGGGCGGCACCCGGCGCTGGCGCTGGGCGCGGCGGCGCTCGCGCTATTCATCATTTTCCACGTGCGCGCGGACATCGGCTACGCGCTCTCGTCGAGCGTGCCCATCGATCTGGGGGATGCGGCGGCGACCTTCGCCGCCGCGCCCGCGGAGGCGCGGCCGCGCGGTCACGGCGTCTCGCCCGAAGCGCTGGCGCAGGCCGCGAACCACTACGTGCGCGTGCGCGGCACGCCCGATCGCGAGAGCGCGCTCGAGCTCGACACCAAGGGCTCGTGGGTCTTCACGCAGTTCTTCCGCATCCTGGGCACCGGCAGCCGGCTCTTCGTCCACCGTCGCGAAAATCCGCTGCCCGCGGTGCGCGCCGAGGAGGACGTGTTCGAGGGGCGGCTCATCCGCTTCGCGGATCTCTCGTTCGAGGCTTCGATCCGCGAGTACTCGGCGACCCACGTCAGCGCGACGCACTTCTTCGCGCCCGACGGGCTGCGGCGCGCGGTCGCGCAGGCGCCGGGCGCGGCCACGGTGACGGTCACCGATCTCGCGGGCGATCCCGTGCTGCTCGGCCCCAACGATCTGCTGGCGATCGACGTGACCGTCCCCGAGCAGCTCCGCATCTCGTTCCCGGCCGACAAGTTTCGGCATGCGCTCGAGGCCAGCGGCGAGATCGAGAAGCGCGGCGGCACGGTGCTGAAGGTCGTCGAAGAGCCGGGTCCGTTCAATCCGACGGCGAAGCCAGCGATCGCGGCGGCGCGCCCCGACCACGTCGTGCTGCTGGTGAGCTTCTCACCCGAAAAGCGAGACGCGGCGCTGGGCGAGCTCGGAGACCTGGATCCCAAGATCGAGATCCGCGACGCGCGCCGCACGCTCAAGGTGCGCCTCAGCGACCTGCGCGACGGCGGCGATGCGTTGCTCGTGCAGTCCGTGGAGGGTAGCGCCGCGCCCGAGCGCTTGCCGATCGCCGACATCCCCGCGATTCGTACGCTGGCGGCGGTGCAGATCCCGGCCGACGCCTGGATGCTGATCGAGATGGACCACCCGCGCGACCACGTGCAGACGGTGATCTTCGCCGGCGTGTTGCTCGCTTTCGCCGTCATCAACCTGCTCGGCCTCGCAAGGGGTTTGAAACGCTCATGAGCCTGCGCATCTACGACACGCGCGCCAAGCGCAAGATTGATTGGGCGCCGCTCAACCCGGGCCAGGTCGTCGGCGTCTATGCGTGCGGCATCACGCCATACGATCTCTGCCACGTCGGCCACGCGCGCATGTTGGTGGCGTTCGACGTGATCATCCGGCATCTGCGCGCCAGCGGCCTCGCCGTGCGGTTTGTCCGCAACGTCACCGACATCGACGACAAGATCATTCGCCGCGGCCATACCGAGGGGCGCTCGGCGGCGGCCGTCGCGCTCGAGTACACCGCGGCGATGGACGCCGACATGCGCGCGCTCGGCATCGCGCCGGCCGACGTCGAGCCTCGCGCCACCGAGCACATCGCCGAGGTGATCGAGGTCGTGCAGCGCCTGGTCGATCGCGGTCTCGCCTACCCCGCCGACGGCGACGTTTACTACGCCGTCGGAAGCTTCGCGGGCTACGGCCAGTTGTCGGGCCAGAGCACCGACGATCTCAAGGCGGGCGCGCGCATCGAGGTCGGCGAGCACAAGCGCAGCCCGCTCGACTTTGCGCTCTGGAAGGGTGCGAAGCCCGGCGAGCCGCAGTGGCCGAGCCCGTGGGGGCCGGGCCGGCCCGGGTGGCACATCGAGTGCTCCGCGATGGCCTATCGGTACCTCGGCGAGACGTTCGATCTTCACGGAGGCGGCTCGGACCTGATCTTTCCGCACCACGAGAACGAGATCGCGCAGTCCGAGGGCGCGTTCGGCAACGGGCACTTCGCGCGCCACTGGCTGCACTCCGGCATGGTGAACTTCGGCGGCGAGAAGATGTCGAAGTCGCTCGGCAACGTGGTCACGATCCGCGGTGTCGCCGAGACGCACGACCTGGAATCGCTGCGCCTGCTGATGCTCAGCGTCCACTACCGCAGTCCGGTGGCGTTCGAGATCGCGCGCGACAGTGATGGACGGGCAACCTTCCCGGATCTCGACGAGGCCGAGGTGCGCCTCGAGTACTTCTACCGCACGCTCGAGCGGCTCGCGGAGTCGGCGCTGCCGGCGCCCGACGAGGCGGGCGCCGTGCTGCCGCCGGCCGACACGACCCTGGCGTCGTTCCGCACGGCCATGGATGACGACTTCAACACGGCGGCGGCGCTCGGGCATCTGTACGAATCGTTCGTGCTCGCCAACAAGGTGCTCGACGATCCCAAGGCCGCGGCCAAGGACGTGCGGCGGCGGACGCTGGCGCGGCTGCGCGCGGATCTGCTGGCGTGCGGCGCGACGCTGGGCATCTTCCAGCGTACGCCGTCGGAGTTCCTGCTGGCGCGGCGCGAGCGCATCTGCGTGCGCCGCAACATCGACCCGGGCGCGGTCGAGGTGCGCATTGCCGAGCGCGCCGCCGCGCGCGCCGCCAAGGACTTCGCTCGCGCCGACGAGATCCGCAAATCGCTGCAGGCGACCGGCATCGAGCTCATGGATTCGTCGAGCGGCACGACCTGGCGCGTGACCTGATCCGCGCCGCGGTGGGGCTGCGCTAAGCTTCCGGCATGTGCGGGCGAGCGACGCTGACCAACGAGGACTTCGAGGGCATCGCGGCCGAGCTCGACGCCGAGTTCTCCGCCGCGGACGCCGCGCTCTACCGCCCGCGCTACAA
>Ga0265342_10001317_pt1 | contig 23276 bp, 23 predicted proteins | sample 4CB327metaG_FD_203125 | JGI IMG/M metagenome (GOLD analysis project Ga0265342, IMG submission 203125) | Rhizosphere microbial communities from Carex aquatilis grown in University of Washington, Seatle, WA, United States - 4-CB3-27 metaG | ecosystem: Host-associated > Plants > Roots >... | reverse complement strand
GAAGCCGTCCACACCACCCATGGCTTCCTGGTCTATCCGATCGCGACGCTCGGCACCGGAGCCAAGCCCGTGGTTGCGCCCGAACGCAGCTTCACGGCCGATGTCGACGCGATCCTCGGTGCGGTCACGACCAAGACCAAGATCGTGTTTCTCGCCAACCCGAACAATCCGACCGGCACCTACGTTCCGTTCGACGAGGTGAAACGGCTGCATCGCGGATTGCCGCCGCACGTTCTGCTCGTGCTCGATGCCGCCTATGCCGAGTACGTGCAGCGCAACGACTATGAGGCCGGGATCGAATTGGTGGCGACCAGCGAGAACGTGGTGATGTGCCGGACGTTTTCAAAAATCCACGGGCTCGCTGCCCTGCGGCTCGGCTGGCTCTACGGTCCCGCGGACGTGGTCGATGCGCTCAATCGCATCCGCGGCCCATTCAACGTCAATGCGCCCGCCATCGCCGCCGGCATTGCCGCGATCGAAGACAGCGCCCATGTCGAGCGTTCCCGCGCGCACAATGCGCACTGGCTGGCGTGGCTGACCGAAGAAATCGGCAAGCTCGGTCTCACCGTCACTCCGAGCGTCGCGAACTTCCTGCTGATTCATTTCCCCACTGGCGGCGGAAGGACGGCCAAGGACGCCGACGCTTTTCTCAGCGGTCGCGGGCTGATCTTGCGCCAGGTCGGCGCTTACAAACTCCCGCATGCGCTGCGCATGTCGGTCGGCAGCGAAGAAGCCAATCGGCTGGTGGTGCAAGCGCTGTCCGAATTTCTCGGGGGCGCGACGTGACGTCGTCACCGGTCTTGTTCGAGCGGCTGGCTTTGATCGGCGTCGGACTGATCGGGTCATCGATCGCGCGGGCGGCCCGCGACCGCGGAATCGTGCGCTCAATCGTCGCGACTGCACGCTCGGAGGCGACCCGCAAGCGCGTCGCCGAACTCGGCATCGTCGATCAGGTCGTCGCCACCAGCGCGGAGGCGGCGGAGAACGCCGATCTCGTCATCGTCTGCGTGCCGGTGGGAGCCTGCGGCCCGGTCGCAGCCGAAATCGGGCCGCATCTGAAGCCGGGCGCCACCGTCTCCGATGTCGGATCGGTGAAGGCCGGCGTCGTCAAGGACATGGCCCCGCATCTACCGGCGAACGTGCATTTCGTGCCCGCCCATCCGGTTGCCGGCACCGAGCACTCCGGACCGGACGCGGGCTTTGCCGAGCTGTTCATCAATCGCTGGTGCATTCTCACCCCGCCGGCTCAATCCGACCCGAAGGCGGTCGAGCGATTGACGGAATTCTGGCAGGCGCTGGGCGCCAATGTCGAAGTGATGTCCGCAGAGCACCACGACCTGGTGTTGGCGATCACCAGTCACCTGCCCCATCTGATCGCCTACACCATTGTCGGCACCGCCGATGAACTTGCTGCGGTGACGCGGTCGGAAGTGCTGAAATTCTCCGCCGGCGGATTTCGCGACTTCACCCGAATTGCCGCGTCCGACCCCACCATGTGGCGCGATGTTTTTCTCGCCAACAAGGATGCCGTGCTCGAGATGCTCGGGCGCTTCAACGAGGACCTCTCGACCCTGACGCGGGCGATTCGTCACGGCGACGGTGACACATTGTTCAACCTGTTCACGCGGACCCGCGCGATTCGTCGCGGCATCGTCACCATCGGACAGGATTCCGCCGCCGCCGACTTCGGCCGGCCCCACGGCGCAGGGCTTGACGCACTGCCGCGACCTTACGCGACCGAAGGTGAATAGCAGTCGTGGGAGCGACCCACCGCCGGACGCTCCGTCCCTGCGCGCTATCGTCTGCTCTTGGCCGCCAGTGCCTCCCCGACTGCAAGCTTGATCTCGGAGATCGAGAACGGCTTGGTGATCACGTCATGGATCAGAGCATCAAGCCCATGAGCGCGTTCGCGCTGATCGGCGAATCCGGTCATCAGCAGGATCGTCAGATCGGGATGGTCACGGGCGGCGGAAAGCGCCAGTGCGATCCCGTCCATCACCGGCATCCGAATATCCGTCAGCAGGAGTTCGAACTTTCCGCGATCACGCGTCAGCTTGTCGAGCGCGGCCGCGCCATCGGCAGCCGGGACCACCTCATGCCCGTCTTCCGCCAGTGCGCGCACGATGAAACCTCTCAGCGCGTCCTCGTCTTCTGCAAGTAGGATACGGGCCACGATCAAAAACCCTCAGCGCAATCCGGCGGCCGCGTCGCGGCGGCTATAAAAGCGAACGACAACCTCCCGCCCGTCCGCAGGCGGCGACGCCAGCAGACTGCGGAACGGAAGCTTGGCGCCGTTGGGGAGCGCGAGCCGCGCCGGCTGCGCCGTCCAGGCATAAACTTCGTTGCCGCTGCTATTGACCACGGCAAAGCGCAATCGCGGCACGTCGAGCGCGCCTTTCGCCACGTTGGCGATGGCGCCTTCGACCGCCAGCACGACCGTCCCATCTTGCGTCTCCTGGGTGGTCTTGATGTCCTCAAACACAAGACCGCGCACATTCACCGGCAGTCCGATCATCGCATAGAGCGAAGCCATCTGCGGCGCCGCCTGCACAACGTTCGTGCGCCAACCGAGCAGCCCCACAATGATCGCAGCCAGGGCCAGGATCAATGGCGGCAGGCCCGGCACAGGGATCGGGCGCGACGCCGGCCGCCCGGCGTGCAACGTACGGCGTGGCACGAATGCATCGACCCGATTTGCCACCCCGGTGAGCATCGGCAGCTCGGCCGGAATTTTCGAAGCGTCATGATCCATCGGTGCGAGCGGCGGAGCGTCGGCCATGGTGATCGGTTCGTAGGAGTCAAAGGCCCCCGCCGGGGTCTCGGTCTCCATACCGAGGGCCCGCGCGCCGGGATCAAGCATGGGCTCGGTTTGAACCATGCCGCCGACCAATTCATCCCCCGCCGGGGAGGACATCGACATCGCAGCGCCGAACTCCTGCGCCTCGCTATCGCCCGTATTGGGGCGAATTTGTTCGTCCACATCGGCCGAATGTGTCGACGCCGCTGCGGCATTTTGGTTCGAGGACGCGGACGCCGTGCGTTGGCCGGTAGCGGCGACCGGCTCCGGCGGACGCGCGGTGGCAAACCACACGGTACGGCAACGGACGCACCGGACCGACCTTCCGGCCGCGCCCAGCGAGCTCGGCTTGACGTCATAGGAGGTTGCGCAGGTTGGACAGTGGATCAGCATCGAGGAATCGACCATCAGCGGACGCTCATTGCGAACCGTAACCGACGTCCGTTAACGGATCGGAAACCATGGACGGTTCGAAAGAACTCAGGCGATCGGCGCTGGACGCAGCGTTAACAGCGCATTAACTGTTCGGGCGCACCGGGGCAAAGTGCGCTAGGGTGGCGATTCCGAAGTTGGAACGGAGACTTGCTTGGTTCGCTTCGAGAATGTGGGACTGCGGTACGGGCTCGGTCCCGAGGTCTTGCGCGACCTCACGTTCAGGATCGAGCCGCATTCGTTCCAGTTTCTCACCGGGCCGTCCGGGGCCGGCAAGACGTCGCTGCTGCGGCTGTTGTTTCTCTCGCTTCGTCCGACCCGCGGACTGATCACTGTCTTCGGACACGACATCGCAACGCTTTCAAACGATTCGCTGGCGACGCTGCGGCGGCGGATCGGCATCGTGTTTCAGGACTTCCGTCTGCTCGATCACATGACCACCTATGAGAACGTGGCGCTGCCGTTGCGCATTCTCGGCCGGGAGGAAAGCAATTATCGTCACGAGGTCGCCGAGCTGCTGCAATGGGTGGGTCTCGGCGAACGCATGTGGGCCTTGCCGCCGGTGCTTTCGGGCGGGGAAAAGCAACGGGCTGCGATCGCGCGCGCGGTCATTGCCCGTCCCCAACTGCTGCTGGCCGACGAGCCCACCGGCAATGTCGATCCGAATCTGGCCCAACGGCTGCTGCGATTGTTCATCGAACTCAACAAGTCGGGGACCTCAATCCTGATCGCCACCCACGACATAGCCCTGATGGACGAGTACGATGCGCGCCGCCTTGTCCTGCACGAGGGGCGCTTGCACACATATGAATAGAAGCGGCGCTCAATTTTCCCACAAGTCGCACAGACAAATGACCCGAGCCATGGACAGCGACGATCATACGGAGGCGGCGGTTGGACCCTTCGCAGCGACGCCTGCGGGGCGATTGGCCTGTCCGCCAATCGGGTTCTAGGCCGCCATGACCGACGCACGCGACCGACCCAACCCCGCGGCTCAGCCGCGGAAGAAGACTGAAAAGTTTCCGGCCACGGGAACGCCGATTATTCCAAAGACGTCGATCGCCGGTCAGGCGCTGATCGCCGTGATCGCCATCATGACCTTTCTGGCCTCGCTCACCACAGGCGCGGTCATGCTGGTGCTCGGATCAGCATCGGAATGGCAGTCGGAAGTCTCGCGCGAAATGACGATCCAGGTTCGGCCCGTCGCGGGCCGCGATATCGATGCGGATGTCAAATTGGCGGCCGACATTGCACGCTCGGCTGCAGCCGTTGCCGATGTCAGACCCTATTCGAAAGAGGAATCGACGCGGCTGCTCGAGCCCTGGCTCGGGACCGGGCTGAGCCTCGATGATCTGCCGATCCCCCGTCTGATCGTGATCCGGACCGTGTCGGGGCAAATCCCGGACTTGCAGGCGCTGCGCGCGGCGCTGGCCGCGCAGGTGATGAGCGCCAGTCTCGACGATCATCGCGGGTGGATCGATCGCATGCGCGCGATGGCGAGCACGGCGATCATCGGCGGGCTTGGCATTCTCGCGCTGGTTCTCGCCGCAACCGTGCTGTCGGTCACTTTCGCGACCCGCGGGGCCATGGCCGCCAACCGGCCGATCGTTGGCGTCCTGCATTTCATCGGGGCGAAGAACGGTTTCATCGCCGGGCAATTCCGCCGCCATTTCCTGGTGCTCGGTCTCAAGGGCGGCCTGATCGGCGGAGGGGCCGCGGTCGCCCTGTTCGCACTGGCCGGCGCGATCGGGAACTGGTTCCTTGCTACCGCCGGCGGCGACCAGGTCGCCGCGCTGTTCGGCACGTTCTCGATCGGAACCTCAGGCTACGCCGCGGTCCTCGGCCAGATCGTCCTGATTGCCCTCGTCACCGCCGAAACCTCGCGGCAAGTCGTCAATCGGACGCTAGACACCGTCGAGTAAGGATTACGTATTGCCATCCCGACGCCGAAGCCATCAAATATATTCGGCGAGGAACAGGACCAATGTCGGTGGGTGAATCACGGGCAGCGCCAGGTCTGGTCAACGGACAGCCGCAGAAAAATGATCCGCGGTCGGCGTCCGCGCAGACCATCAGGCGGCTCGGCGTCGCGCTCGCGGTGGTCGCCGGACTGGATCTTCTGGTCCTCGCCGCGGGCTTTTTCTGGTTCGCCGGACGGGTGCCGGAGGACGAAGTCCCGCTCAATCGCAATGCCGACGGGATCGTGGTGCTGACCGGAGGTGCCGCGCGCATCACCGACGCCGTCGAGCTGCTGGCATCGGGTCGCGGCACGCGCCTGCTGATCAGCGGCGTCAACCGCACGACGAATGCGGTGGAATTGGCGCGCCTGGTCCCGGAATACGAAAAGCTGTTTTCCTGTTGCGTCGATCTCGATCATTCGGCGATCAACACCATCGGCAACGCCGTCGAGACACGGCGCTGGGCGCGGGACCATCGCTTTGGTTCGCTGGTGGTGGTGACGTCGAGCTATCACATGCCGCGGGCGATGGCCGAGCTTGCGCACCAGCTTCCCGACGTGACGTTGATCCCGTTTCCGGTGGTGCCGGAAAAACGGCGCGGCGAACCGTGGTGGTCAAGCATCGCGACCACGAAAATCATGATCTTGGAATATCTGAAATACATGGTTGTGGTGGTGCGCACGCGGCTCGACCCGGCCGCAACCGAGGTGGCTGGAGAGCGCCCCGGTGCCAAGAGCTGACGACACCACCCCGCTTCGGATCGCTCCGATGATCATCGTGCGATCGGTGTTGTTCAATGTCTTGTTCTATCTGAACCTTGTGCTGCTGCTTCTCGTGGAGATGGTAGCGTTGCTGATGTCGCGGTCGGCCGTGATCGCGGTCGCGCGATTTTGGGCGCACAGCAGCCTGTGGCTGCTGCGCGTGATCTGTGGGATCACGGTTGACTGGAAGGGCATTGAGAAAATTCCGCCGGGCGCGATCATTGTCGGCGCCAAGCATCAGTCGTTCTGGGAAACCTTCGCCCTGCTCACGCTGTTTCGAAATCCGACCTTCATCGTCAAGCGAGAGCTGATGTGGATTCCGCTGTTCGGCTGGTGTCTGTGGCGAGGCGGAATGATCCCGGTCGACCGGCGCGCCGGCAAGCCGGCGATGGCCATAATGAATGCGCGGGCGCGCACCGAGCTCGAACGGGGCCGCCAGATCATCATCTTTCCGGAAGGAACCCGGCGGCCGGCCGGCGCCGAACCCAAGTACAAGTTCGGCATTGCCCACGTCTATGCCGAGGGCGTCGCGCCATGCGTTCCGATCGCGCTCAATTCCGGCTTGTTCTGGCCGCGCCGGCGTTTCCTGCGCTATCCGGGGACCGTGCGGGTCGAGATCCTCGACCCGATCCCGCCGGGCCTCGACCGGGACACGTTCTTCCAGCGCCTACAACACGACATCGAATCCGCGACCGCGCGTTTGATCGCGCAGGGTGAACAGGAACTGCATCGCGGACGGTGACGGAGCAACACGAATCGATCGCAGCGTGGCGGCTCGATCACCCGACCGATTGATTTTCGTGTACGCCTTTGAGGCGCTGGGCCAGAAGGTGCAAGTCGCGATCGCGGAAGCCGAGCGCTTCGAGAGCGTTCACGGTCGAAATCACGTATTCCCGGTTCGGTCCCGACTGACCATGGCCTTGCCTGACATGATGAAGTTGCTGGTCTAGATCGAGCCGTCCGGCATATTGCGGGTGGCTGCGGTCGACAACATAAACCAACGCGCTCACGCGGCGTTCCGGCTGGCCCGACAGGACCACCGCCCGGGTCGCCTCTCGATAGACCTTGGTGACCTGTTCCCGCTCGCGCAGATAGGCGATCGTTTCCGCGCGCTTGCCGGCACTGACCCGGTAGGCCAGTCCGCGGCAAGCTCCGCCGCGATCAAGGCCGAGCACCAGCCCGGGCCGTTCCGGCGTCCCACGGTGCACGAAGGAATAGACGCAAAGCCCTCGATGAAGGCCGAACAACCGCGCCGGAACCCGTTCGACGAAGTCGAAACCGGGTCGCCAAATCAGCGAACCGTAGCCAAAAACCCAGAGATCTTCGTCAAGGTGTTCAAAGGCAACATTCATTGCTCGATTTTCTGAGACATCCCATATTGACCCGACCGGTCGATTTCGCTGCACTGGAAGTCAGAAATCGGCTGCAGGCAAGTCCCCATCGGCGTGGGTACGCTCGCACCGGCCCAATTGTGCCCAAGAATCATGTGCAGTTGTGTCGATGATTTGCGGCCTGCTCTGCCTGAAGCGATAAGGTCGCCGGTAGCATCAGCGTCGCCGGCATCATCGTGCCTCCCAGCATCGAGGAAAAGACCCCGTGAGATACGAGCACTATCAAGACCTCGATCCGCCGCGCCGGCGCACCTGGATGGTGGCGCTGCCACTCATCCTCTTTATTGTCGTCGCGCTGCTTTGGTCGGGGGCTTGGTACTATGCCTCGGTCACCGCTCACACCACGATCGACGGATGGCGTGCGCGCGAGGCATCGCTCGGTCGCTTCTATACCTGCGGTTCGGAGACCATTGGCGGTTATCCGTTTCGGATCGAGGTCGGTTGTACCGAACCCAACGCGGAATGGCGCAGCAACCAGCCTCCGGTCGCGGTGCGCGTGAAAGATCTCAATGTCGCGGCCCAGATCTATGATCCCACCCTCCTGAACATCGACTTCACCGGCCCGCTATTGGCCGGTACTCCGGGTGAAGCGCCGACGTGGGCTGCCGGGTGGTCCAACGCCCAGGCCAGCGTGCGCGGGCTGCCAGCCACACCGGAACGCATCTCCACTGTTTTCGACAAGCTGACGCTCACGCGGATCACCGCAGCGAACACTGACGCGGTCGCGCAGGCTGATCACCTCGAACTGCACGGACGTATTGTCGCCGGCTCAGCCACGCCGGCCATTGAAATCGTTCTGCGGCTCGGAGCGGCCTCGGCCCCTGCCCTGCACCCGATGGCGAGCGAACCGATCAACGGCGAGATCACGGCCATACTTTCCGGTCTACAGGATTTCTCACCGAAGCCATGGGCGACACGATTGCGCGACCTGCAAGCCGCCGGCGGCCACATCGAAATCCGGCAGGCGCGACTGCAGCAGGCCGGGACGATCATCGTCGGCGAGGGAGCGCTGGCGCTGACGCCGCGCGGCCGGCTCGACGGTCAGCTTCGGCTGACGGTCGTCGGCCTCGACCGGCTGCTGGCGGGATTGAATCTCGATCGCGTCGCGGCGCAGATCGTACCGCAAAAGGATCTCGACAAGATCGCCCCCGGTCTCGACGTCAACAAGCTCTCGCAAGGCCTCGATCGCATCATGCCGGGCCTTGGCGGCGCCGTGCGCAACAATTCCGGCTCGATCGCTGCCGCCGGCGTCGCGGCGCTCGGCCAACCCGGTCAAATCGACGGCAAGGCCGCGGTAATCCTGCCGCTGCGCTTTTCCGACGGCGCGGTATTTCTCGGACCGGTGCCGCTCGGTCAAACCCCGGCTCTGTTCTGACCCAGAGATCGTGGACCGCGCGAAGGATCAAAAGTCCTTCAGCAGGCGCTCGATATAGTCGAGCTCGATTTGTGAACGCTGCGGATCGGCAAAGCGCTTGCGCAGTTCCTCAAGAATACGCCGCGCGCGTTGCACATCGATCTCGCCCGGCACCTTCACCGAAGCATCGTCGCCGAGGTCGCGTCCGTGCCGCGGACGCCCGAGCGGGTCGGTGCTAGAATCCGCGCGATCTCCCGGCCGGCCTGGCCGGCCCGGCGGGCCCTGTCCTGCGCCCTGCTGCTGCATCGACTGAGCAAGATTCTGGGCGCCCTTGCGCATCGCCTCCAGCGCCTGGCCCTGGGAATCGACCGCACCGTCGGCATTGCCCTGCCCGAGGGACCCTTCGGCATTCCCCATGGCTTCGCCGGCTTGGCCGAGCGGATCGGGATCCCCGGCTCCCGGATCGGACTGACCGAGACCGTGCTCGCGCAGTTGCTGCATCAGCTTATTGAGCTGATCGCGCAGCGCCTGCTGGTTCTGCTGCAGATCGCCAAAAGAATTTGGATCCTGCTGGCCTTGTTGGCCCTGCTGGCCTTGGCGGCCCTGTTGGCCGCGCTGACCGCGCTGGCGCTGATCCTGGCCTTGCTTGAACGTTCGGTCGCGCAATTGCTGCTGCTTGCCGATCATGTTGCCCAATTCGTCAAGCGCCGACATCATGTCGTCGCTGTCGTCGTCGCCGCTGTCGCCGGGCCGGGCCATCTGCAGGTTCTCGAGCATTTGCGAGAGCTGGTCGAGCAGCTGGCGTGCCGCGTCCTTGGCGCCGGAGCGCGCGAGGTTTTCCAGCCGATCGATCATGCTCTGCAGGTCCTGGGAGCGAAGCTGGCGCGTATTCGGACCGAGCGGCCGGGCGAGTTGCTGAGGATTCTTGCGCATTTCCTCCGCCAGAGCCTGCAGGAACTTGTCCAGTGCCGCGCGCAGATCCTCGGTGAGGCGCTTGATCTCTTCTTCGCTGGCGCCGCGATCGAGCGCCTGCCGCAAAGCTTCCTGCGCGTTGCGCAGCGCAGCCTCGGCGTCGGAAACGTTGCCGTCCTCGATCTGCGTCGCCATCGACCACAGCCGCTGGACCACTTCGCGCAAGTCATCGTCGCTGTTGCCATGGGCGAGATCGAAGTAAATCGATCGCAGTCCGAGATAGATGCTGAGCTCGGGCGTGAACTGCTCGGGATCGATGGTCAGCGCGTCGAGCGCAATCAGCACGCGGTCGCGCGCCTCGGCGTCGAGCGCGAGTGCGCGCCGCTGCTCGATCAAGGCGCGGGCGAGCGGCTTGGAAAACGCTCGCTCCGGAAGCCGCAGATCGAAGGGCTCGCTCTTGCCCTCATTGGCCGCTTCGTCATGAGCGACCAGGGTCATCGTCACGTCGGCGCCCGCCCACGGATGATCGGAGAGGTCCTTGGTCATCTGACCAACGCCGCTCCGCGTGCGTGCCTGCGGCAATTGCAGAACGAAATCCGGCGGCCCATAGAGCGCGCGCGGTGCATTGCCCTGCTGGGGCTGCTTCAGGGCAAACGTCGCCTTGGCGTCGACGACGCCGTAGTCATCCTCGACTTTGTACGAGAGTTGCAATCCACCGCGCGCTTGCGGCTCGGGGTCCTTGGCCAAGGCAATCGTGGGCGGCCGGTCCGGAATGGCGTTGAAGGCCCAGGTGAGATCGTCGTCGCCGATCCCGCGCAGCATCGCGGTGCCACGATCGGCAATGGTGAATCGGCGCTCCTCGGTTCCGACCGGCGCCTGCGGGCGTTGGTCGCCTGCGGCTTCGGTCAGTCCACCGCTGGTCTCCACCTCCAGATGCGTCTTGCCGCTGGCGCGGATCACCAGCGCGCTGCCGACAGGAACCGCGATGGCGACGGCGGAGGCCTGGGCGTGTTCGCCGGGGCGCACGCCGGGCAGGATGATCGGCGGACGATTGGTGTAAGCGGGCGGCGACACCCATGCGTCGACGCGGAAATTGGCCGGGTTCACCACGCCCTGCCAGTCGAACGCCGCCGCGATCCGTCGGCCGCGCTCTCCGGTCGCCGCGAAGAAGGTCGCGATCAGCAGCACCAGCACAAGCGCGCGAACCGCGAACGGATCGCGGGCGGCGAGCCGCGGCATCGGCCATCCCGGATTGAGTGAACGTGCAGCCTTCAGGGCGCGCTCGACATGGGCACGCCAAAGCGCAACCGACCACGGATCGGTTGCCGGCGATGCGATGGTGTCGGCGATGGCGGTCGCCGGTCGGTGCGGGAGCCCGGTCGCAAGATCAAGCCGACGCAGTCCGTCCTCGACCGACGGCACGCGCAAACGCAAAAGCGGGCGGGTCGCGGCGGCGGTCAAAAATATGAAAAGGGAAAGTCCGACCCAGCGACCGATGGGCGGCAGCCACAGCCACAAACCCAGCCACGACACGGCGACGAACAGACCAATCGCCGTCGCGATCGAGGCCAGCGCCGGCCATAGCCGCTCCCAAAAGATGGTCCAACGCGCCCGCGCAACGGCACGACCGAACAGCGTAGCCACCTCCTCACCCGGTCCCGGGCGGTGGCCGAGATCCCCATGTTCAGGCGACTGTTCCGTCAACCGATTCTCCGAAGGAACAAGGCTCTCAGAATCTCATACTCAAGCACAAAACATACCATAGGACGCGATCCTTGCCACGCCGGCGGGGCGGAAATGCGGCTCGGGAACCCAGGGTTTCGATCACAACCACGAGGGCAGCCGATCCAGCCCTATCAGTTGTTCCACTTCGACCCGTGGACGCACCAGGGCCCATTCGGAGCCCTTGACCATGACCTCAGGCACCAATGCGCGGGTGTTGTAGGTCCCGGCTTGCACCGCCCCGTAGGCTCCTGCCGACATGGCGGCCAGAAGATCGCCGGGGGCCGGCTCGACCAGATCCCGATCGAGCGCCAGAAAATCCCCGGATTCACACACGGGGCCGACGACATCGGCCCTCGTACGCCGGGCGCCGGCGCTCGGCTCCTTCACCGGGCGAATGTCGTGATGCGCCTCGTACAGCGTCGGACGGATCAGGTCGTTCATGCCGGCATCGACGATGATGAAGGTCTTGCCGTCGCCGTGCTTCAGGTAGATCACCTGCATCACCAAAATACCGGCGTTGCCGACCAGGACGCGGCCCGGTTCGAAGATCAGCGTGCAGTCGAGATCCCGGGTGGCGCGCTTGACCACGTCGGCATAGGCGTCCGGATGCGGCGGCGGCTCATTGTCATCGCGGTAGGGAATGCCGAGGCCACCGCCGAGGTCGACGTGGTCGATGAGGTGGCCATCCGTGCGCAGCACATGCACGAAATCCGACAGCAACGCGAAGGCGTCGCCGAACGGCGCGAGTTCGGTGATCTGGCTGCCGATGTGCATGTCGACGCCGGTGACGCGGACGCCGTCGAGCTTGGCCGCGTGGGCGTAGACGTCGCGTGCGCGAGAGATCGGAATGCCGAACTTGTTTTCGGATTTGCCGGTGGCAATCTTGGCGTGGGTTTTGGCGTCGACATCAGGGTTGACGCGCAGCGCGATCTTCGCTTCCCGGCCCTTCGCTGCCGCGATCGACGCCAGCAGTTCGAGTTCCGGTTCGGATTCGACGTTGACGCACAAGATGCCTTCATCGACCGCCGCCGCGAGTTCGCGCGCGGTCTTGCCGACCCCGGAGAACATCAGGCGCTCCGGCGGAATGCCGGCCGCCCGCGCACGCTTCAATTCGCCCTCCGACACCACGTCGGCGCCCGCACCGAGATCGGCGAGCGTCTTGATCACCGCCTGGTTGGAATTCGCCTTCATGGCGTAGCAGACGAGCGAGCGCACGTCGGCGAATGCACCGGCAAAAACCTTGTAGTGACGCGCGAGTGTCGCGGTCGAATAGCAGTAAAACGGCGTGCCAACCGCGGCCGCGATCTCGGTCAAGGCTACCGCTTCAGCGTGCAGCACACCGTCGCGGTAAGTGAAATGATGCATCGTACGGCTCGATTTGACGCCGCGCTCCAACGACGGAGAATCGGGGAGCGCGATCTCGTTTCGGACATGGTCGCAATTTTCGGGCCGACGCCTCCGGCCGAAAACTGCAAGCGTGAGGGGGATTTGAAGGTCCCGCCGGCGCCGCGGCACTCTGCGCCGCGAAGGCTTACGAAATTCAGAACAGGATATTCTCAGCGCAGGATATCAGTTGATCAGCCAATCGAGGAAGAAGGCCTTCTTGGCCGGCGGCGCGGATTGCGCCGTCTGCTGCGCGGAGGAAGCCGCGGGGCTCGGGCCGCCGAAACTCGGACCGCCAAAGACCGCCGAGGATTCTGAAAGCGGCGGTTGCGCATTGGCCTGGGGCTGAGGCGCGGCCGGCATCGACGACGGCGGTGCGTCGAGACCGCCCTTGCGGCCGCAGCCGGCGAGGCCGAGGGCCCCCATCAGCACAGCCGCTACGGCAAGACGGGCAATCCGACGGTCGGACGATTGGACCACGAACACTCTCCTAGATCTCAGCGGCACAATAGCAGATCGAGCAGCGGACGCGAGCGTCGGTTAGGCCCGCGCCCACAGCCATTCAAGACCGCCGCGGCGCCTTTTTTTTGAGCCTTTTCAGCCATTTTTGCGCCTCGCGCCGAACATTTGCCGGGGCCGTGCCGCCGAAGCTGGTGCGGCTCTTCACCGAGCGATCCACGGTCAGATACTTGAATACATCCGCGGTCAGCCGCGGCTCGATCGCGATCATAACCGCGAGCGGCAGCGCGTCGAGGGCGCAGCTTTTCTTGGCCGCCTCGGCGACAATGCGACCGGTGACATGATGCGCCTCGCGGAACGGCATCTTCAGCTCGCGCACCAGCCAATCGGCGAGGTCGGTCGCGGTCGCATAGCCCTCCCCTGCCAGCTGACGCATGCGGTCGAGTTCGGGAATCATGTCCTGCACCATCCCGGTCATCGCAACGATTCCGAGCGAAAGCGCGGCGAGCGCGTCCATGGCGCCCTCTTTGTCCTCCTGCATGTCTTTTTGGTAGGCGAGCGGAAGGCCTTTCATCACGATCAATAAGGCATTGAGGGCGCCGATGATGCGTCCGGCCTTGGCGCGCACCAGTTCGGCCGCGTCCGGGTTGCGCTTTTGCGGCATGATCGAGGAGCCGGTGGTAAACTTGTCGGTGAGCCGCAACAGACCGGCGAGCGGCGAGGTCCAGATCACGATCTCTTCCGCAAAGCGCGACAGATGCACCGCGGTGATTGCAGCCGCCGCCAGCGTCTCCAAGACGAAATCGCGGTCGGAAACCGCGTCGAGCGAATTGGCCGCCGGGCGGTCGAAGCCGAGCCGTTTCGCCGTCATGGCGCGATCGAGCGGAAACGAGGTACCGGCAAGCGCCGCGGCGCCGAGCGGGCTTTCGTTCAGCCGTCGCCGCGCATCGGCAAACCTGCCGCGATCGCGGGCCGCCATTTCGACGTAGGCGAGCAGATGGTGGCCGAAGGTGACGGGCTGCGCGGTCTGCAGATGAGTAAAGCCGGGCATTACGGTCGATGCGTGGGCGAGGGCTTTTTCGGCGAGCGCGTACTGGTATTGCGCCAGCGCCCGATCGAGCTCGTCAATGCTGTCGCGCGTCCAAAGCTTGAAATCGGTGGCCACTTGATCATTGCGCGAGCGCGCCGTGTGCAACCGCCCGGCCGCCGGGCCGATCAGTTCGGCCAGCCTCGCCTCCACGTTCATGTGGATGTCCTCGAGCGCGCGTTTGAACTTGAACCGCCCGGATTCGATGTCTGACAGGATCGTGTCTAGACCGTGAGCGATCTTTTTAGCATCGTCAGCGGGTATAATGCCTTGTTTGGCCAGCATTTCGGCGTGGGCCTTGCTCGCGGCGATGTCCTGGCGGAAAAGCCTCTTGTCGAAGTCGATCGAGGCGTTGATCTCGGCCATGACCGCGTCAGGCTCCGAGGCGAAGCGCCCGCCCCACATCTTGTTGCTCATGGCACTTGCACCACGGTTGTCTCGCCGATGACAGTACGACCCGAGGATACGCTGATTCCGCGAAGGCGCCGTTATGGTGCCATCGCCCTGGCGACGATGGCGGCACTCGCCGTCGGGCTCGCGGGGATATACGGGATTGTGGGCTTTGGGCGCAATGCAGCCGATCCGGAATGTCGTTCCGCGCTCGAAACCGCGCAAAGGCTCGCCCCCCTCGCGCACGGAGAAGTCGCCGCCGCCGTGGTGGCGCCAAGCCCCCGGCGACTGCCCACCCTCGCGTTCCAGGATGCCGCGGGGGGGCATGAGACGCTGGCGGACTGGCATGGCCGCGCGGTGCTGTTGAACCTCTGGGCGACCTGGTGCGTCCCGTGCCGCAGGGAAATGCCGGCCTTGGATGCCCTGCAGGCGCGGCTGGGGGGCCCCGACTTTCAGGTTGTCGCCGTCAACATCGATACCCGCGACCCGGACAAGCCGAAGTCCTGGCTCAAGGACGTCGGCATCCACCGACTGACCTATTACGCCGATCCCAGCGCCAAGGTGTTTCAGGAGCTCAAAGCGATCGGTAAAGCGATGGGGATGCCGACGACGCTGCTGATCGATTCCTCAGGCTGCGAAATCGTCACCCTGGCGGGCCCGGCGGAATGGGCGAGCGAGGACGCGGTCAAACTCGTCCAGGCAGCGATCGCGACCGGTAAAGCAAAATAAAGCGAATAAGGCCGGGAGCGAACTACGCTGAAATATTGAGATTGGCCCCGACGCCACTGGCGACATTGGCCAGGCTGTTCATGCTCTGCGCGGCACTGTCGAGCATCTTTGCGACGGCGTCGGATGCCTGAGCGTTCATCCGCAGCATCGAGTTCGCAACCGAAACCTGCTGCTGGCCCATCTGGGCGCTAATCAAGGCGGCGGCAATCGCGGCCGGGTCCATCGCAGATACTCCTCACGTCCGCCGCAAGAATATCGTGCTCGGATTAATGATTTGCCACCGCGCGGCCGCCGGCGACGCGGCGGTCAAACACTCGCCCGTCAGCGAGTCGGAACCGGCTTCTCGCCGCGATAGTCGTAGAAGCCCCGGTTGGTCTTGCGGCCGAGCCATCCGGCCTCGACATATTTCACCAATAGCGGGCATGGCCGGTATTTCGAATCCGCCAAGCCTTCGTGCAGCACCTGCATCACCGACAAACAGGTATCAAGGCCGATGAAATCGGCGAGTTCGAGCGGTCCCATCGGATGGTGCGCGCCCAGCCGCATTGCGGTGTCGATGCCATCGACGGTGCCGACGCCCTCGTAGAGCGTGTAGATCGCTTCGTTGATCATCGGCAGCAAAATGCGGTTGACGATGAAGGCAGGGAAATCCTCGGCGACCGCGATGGTCTTCCCGAGCTTGGTCACGAACGTCTTGGTGGCCTCGAAGGTGGCGTCCTCAGTGGCAATGCCACGGATCAATTCGACCAGCTCCATGACCGGGACCGGATTCATGAAGTGAATGCCGATGAACTTTTCCGGCCGATCAGTGGAGGCCGCGAGCCTTGTGATCGAGATTGAAGAGGTGTTGCTGCCGATGAGAGCGTCCGGCTTGAGCACCGGGCAGAGCGCGCTCAGGATCTTGCGCTTGACGTCCTCTTTTTCAGTGGCGGCCTCGATGACGAGATCGCAATCGGCGAGACCATCCAATTTTTCCGCCGTCGAAATCCGTTGCAGCGCGGCCTGACGCTCTTCTTCGCCGATACGGCTGCGGCTCACCTGGCGCGCCATGTTGCCATTAACCGTGGCGATCGCGGCCTTGATGCGGTCGGGGGAAATATCGTTCAGCTTCACGTCGAAGCCGGCGAGCGCACAGACGTGGGCTATGCCGTTCCCCATCTGACCGGCGCCGATCACGCCGACTTTGCGAATGGTGTGCGCCATGCTGTTTTCTTCCACTGGCCTCTTCTGCGTCGGCCGTCCGCCGATGCGGGCCCAGCCTGCCTCGGCCGGTCTTTAGTTCTACTGCGAACCGCGCCAACTCGCTACCGGCGCAGGGCGTGACCTTCCACCAGGGTTACCGGCCGAGTTTGCCGAGTTCGTCCGCCAGTTCCGGAAGCGCTTTGTACAGATCGGCCACCAAACCGTAGTCGGCGACCTGGAATATCGGCGCTTCTTCGTCCTTGTTGATGGCGACGATGACCTTGGAATCCTTCATTCCGGCAAGATGCTGAATCGCTCCCGATATGCCGACGGCGATATAGAGCTCCGGTGCGACCACTTTGCCGGTCTGCCCAACCTGCCAATCGTTCGGCGCGTAGCCGGCATCGACCGCGGCGCGTGAGGCACCGACGGCGGCCCCCAATTTATCGGCGACCGGTTCAATGTATTTGGTGAAGTTCTCACGCGACTGCATCGCCCGGCCGCCGGAAATGATGATTTTCGCCGATGTGAGTTCCGGGCGCTCCGACTTCGACAGTTCGGAGCCGACATAGCTCGACAGGCCGGGATCGGCCGGAGCGGTCACCGTCTCGATCGGCGCCGAACCGTTCGCAGGCGCTGCCTGAAACGCGGCGATCCGCACGGTAATGACTTTCTTCTTGTCCTTGGAGCGGACCGTTTGCACGGCGTTACCGGCATAGATCAGCCGTTCGAAGGTGTCGGGCGACAGAACCTTCACGATTTCGGAAATCTGCATGACGTCGAGCAACGCCGCCGCGCGCGGCATGAAATTCTTGCCGGTGGTGGTCGCCGCCGCCACGATGGCATCGTAACCGCCTGCCAACGAGACCACGAGTGCGGCCATCGGTTCGGCCAGCATGTGCTCAAAGGCCGGAGCGTCCACCAGCAGCACCTTCGCCACACCGGTGAGCTTGGCGGCGGCCTCGGCGACGGCACGACAATCGCTGCCGGCGACCAGCACATGCACATCCCCGCCGAGCGGACCGGCAGCGGTCAACGCCTTGTTGGTCGCATCCTTGAGGCTCTTGTTGTCGTGTTCCGCGATGAGCAGGGTCGTCATGACAGCACTCCAGCCTCGTTCTTGAGCTTGGAGACGAGTTCGGCGACCGATGCGACCTTGACTCCGGATTTGCGCCCCGGCGGCTCGGTGGTCTTGAGAACCTCCAGACGCGGCGCAACGTCGACCCCGTAGTCCGCCGGCGTCTTGTCCGCGATCGGCTTCTTTTTGGCCTTCATGATATTTGGCAACGAGGCATAGCGCGGTTCGTTGAGACGCAAATCGGTGGTCATAATGGCCGGCGATTTCAACTTCACCGTTTGCAGGCCGCCGTCAATCTCACGGGTGACAAGGATGGCATCGCCTTCCAGCACCAGCTTGGATGCGAAAGTCCCTTGCGGCCAATTCAACAGCGCCGCCAGCATCTGCCCGGTTTGATTGCAATCATCGTCGATTGCTTGCTTGCCTAGAATAACGAGGCCGGGCTGCTCCGCGTCGACGATGCCTTTGAGGATCTTGGCGACCGCCAACGGCTCGACGATCCCGTCGACCTTCACCAGGATACCCCGATCGGCGCCCATCGCGAGCGCCGTGCGAATGGTTTCCGAGGCCTGCTGCGGACCGATGGAAACGGCAATGATCTCGGTCGCTTTGCCCGCTTCCTTGAGGCGAAGCGCCTCTTCGACGGCGATCTCGTCGAAGGGATTCATCGACATCTTAACGTTCGCCAGTTCGACGCCGGAACCATCGGATTTGACGCGGATTTTGACGTTATAATCGACGACCCGCTTCACGGGGACGAGGATCTTCATGATTTATGCCCGTTCCTTCAAACCGACCTTCGCCCACGATCCGCGGCGTCGGCGCAAAGCCGCGGCAACGTAAGGGTGGCGCCATTGCGGTGTCAACGTGCGGCAGCGCAACATGAGGGCGGGGCCCCCATTTCATCACCGGTTTTGGCCCGGCACCCACAGCACGTCCTGCGCGCCGTTACCGTTCAGCGCGCGGCTCAGCACGAAAAGAAGATCCGAGAGCCTATTCAGGTACTTCACGACAGGCGCCGAGACCGTTTCGCCGCTCGTGTCGCACAGTTCCACCACCAAACGCTCGGCGCGTCGACAGATGGTGCGCGCAAGGTGCAGGTGGGCCGCCCCCGGCGTCCCCCCGGGCAAAACGAACGAGCGTAGCGGCGCGAGCTTGGCATTGAAGGCATCGATTTCCTGCTCCAGTCTCTCGACCTGCGCATCGGTCACCGTCAGGCGGGTGCCTTGCGGACGGTCATTGTCAGGCGGCGAACACAGGTCCGCGCCGAGATCGAACAGGTCATTCTGGATGCGCGCCAATACCGCGTCAGCCTCGGGCGACTCGGCCGTGGACAATCGCGCCAATCCGACCGCCGCATTGAGTTCGTCGACCGTCCCATAGGCCGTGATCCGCAAATCGTATTTCTTGCGCCGCTTCCCGGTCCCAAGCGCGGTGGTGCCATCGTCGCCGGTTCGTGTGTAAATGCGATTGAGAACGACCATCGCGGAACCCGTTTGTCTCAGTGTTGCATCACCCAGACCGTCGCCATGATGACCACGATCGCAATAAACTGCAGCACCACGCGCCAGCGCATCAGCTTTTGCGACGTGTTGGGCGAACCGCCGCGCAACATGTTGGCAAAGCCCAGCAGCAGAACCACTGCCACGGCGCCGATCGCGATCGGCACGGCATAATAGGCGAGCACGTGGGGCATGGCTTCCTCTTACCAGCAACCGATGGCCGGTGCCATCGCGACGGGCCTTTTTACAACGAACGCCCGCCCGATGTGACCCCATTGTTCCGGAGTTTGTGATGACCAAAACACCCCCCTCACGTTGGAAGCCGCGCACGCTCGCCGCGCAGGCGCTCGGCGCCGGCGACGCTACGACCATGGGACTGGTGCCGCCACTCCACGTCGCCACCACATTCGAGCGCGCCACCGACAATTCCTATCCATCGGGCTATGTCTACGGCCGCGCCGACAATGCCACCGTGCGGCAGGCCGAAAATGTCATCGCTGCTCTTGAGGGCGCCGATGCGGCGCTGCTATTCGGCTCCGGCGTCTCAGCCGCAACGGCGGTGGTGATCGCATTGCCGGCTCCCGCCCATATCGTTGCCTCGCGCGTGATGTATTGGGGCTTGCGGAAATGGCTGACGAGCGAAGCAACACGCCTCGGCCACCGCGTCGAGTTCGTCGACAGCAGCGATCTCGATGCCTTGCGGCGTGCGGTCAGGCCCGGGGACACCAAGCTGGTTTGGATCGAGACGCCGGGCAATCCGATGTGGACCATCACCGACATCGCGGCGGCCGCGCAGATCGCGCATGCCGCCGGCGCCCTGATTGCGGTCGACTCGACGGTGGCGACGCCGGTGTTCACGCAGCCGTTGTCGCTCGGCGCTGACTTCGTGATGCATTCGGCCTCGAAATACCTCAATGGCCATTCCGACGTGATCGCCGGGGCGGTGGCGGCCGCAAGTCCGGGATCGTTATGGACCCGGATCGAGAGCATTCGCGCCCAATATGGAATGATCCTCGGACCCTTCGAGGCCTGGCTGCTGTTGCGCAGCCTGCGCACGCTCGACGTCCGGGTTCGGGCGCAGACCGAAAGTGCGGTGTTGATTGCAACCTGGCTGCGCAGCCATCCGAACGTGGCCAAGATCCTGTATCCGGGGTTGCCGACTCATCCCGGCCACGCCGTTGCGGCGCGCCAGATGAGCGGTTATGGCGCCATGCTGTCGTTGCGCGTCAAGGGCGGGGAGAAGGCGGCGATCGCCGCCGCGGCTGGTGTGGGCTTGTGGAAGCGCGCGACCTCGCTCGGCGGCGTCGAAAGCCTGATCGAACATCGCGCATCGGTCGAAGGCCCCGACTCCCCCTGCCCAACCGACTTGCTGCGATTGTCGGTCGGCCTCGAAGTTTCGGAGGACCTGTTCGCGGACCTCGACCAAGCCCTGCGAGGCGGGAAGAATGCTCACTCAAACCGCAGTGCTGGCGGCGCGACGGCAAGATCAAAGCGCAAAACGCGTTAAGGCAGGCTGTCTCGCCGACCGGACCCGCCCGTCTAGGCCGCCAGATGCTTTTCGATTTCGTAGAGCGGCTGCTTGGTGAGATCCTTATCGATCTCGGCAATGATGCATTTCCTGACGTCGGCATGGATCACGCGACGCAATTCGGCCAGCGTGCGCGGCGGCGCCACGATCACCAGCGCCTTCACCTTGCGCTCACGCACGACCTTTTCTAATGCGGCAGCGACCAGATCCGCGAAGCGATGCTCCTCAAGATCGTGCCAGTCGGTCGGCTCCACGCTTGAGCGACGTTGGCCAACGCTGGCGTGGGACCGCCCCGGTCGTTCGGTGCCTTGTTCACGGCTCGGAGGATTGACGTCGGAAAATACCTGATCGGTCCTCAGATTGGGAAATTTCTCATCACCGTCGTTGCGCAGGAACAGCGCCTTGCGCCCGTCGCCGACGAAAACGATCGCATCGTGTGGCAGGTGGAGTTTGTTCATTGCTGGTCTCACTTTCCGGCCGGCGGTCCCTGATCCCGCGACAAATCAAGCCGATCTCGGGCGGGGCAGCCTTGGCGTGGGTCAATCGGGCGGCCGCCCGGCAGGGCGTATTGAAATCGGCCTGGTTTTAGGGCGCCGCGACCCGTGGAATCGCTAGTTGCTGCCGTCCAGAAGCCGTCGCGCAATGACCTGCGCCTGAATCTCGGCGGCGCCCTCAAAAATATTGAGAATGCGGGCGTCGCACAGAATCCGCGAAATCGGGTATTCGAGCGCGAAACCGTTACCGCCGTGGATCTGTACGGCATTGTCCGCAGCAGCCCAAGCCACCCGGGCCGCCAGCAATTTTGCCATGCCGGCTTCAAGATCGCAGCGCCTGCCCTTGTCCTTTTCGCGCGCAGCAAAATAGGTGAGCTGGCGCGCGATCATGATCTCGGTCGCCATCATCACGATCTTGTCGGAGACCCGGGGAAAGCTCTGCAGTTTCTCGCCGAACTGCACGCGCGAATCAGCGTACTGGGCGGCCTGTTCCATCGCCGCCTGCGCGACGCCGACTGCGCGCGCGGCGGTCTGGATGCGGGCCGCTTCGAAGGTTTGCATCAGCTGCTTGAAGCCGAGCCCCTCGACTCCGCCGAGCAGATTCTCCGCCTTGACCTCGAAGCCGTCGAACGCGATTTCGTATTCCTTCATGCCGCGATAACCGAGAACTTCAATCTCGGTACCCGACATGCCGGCGGCAGGAAACGGATCGCCATCGGTGCCGCGCGGCTTTTCTGCCAACAGCATCGACAGGCCTTTGTAGCCGGCTTCCTTGGGATTGGTGCGCACGAGCAAAGTCATCAGATCCGCCCGCACCGGATGAGTGATCCAGGTCTTGTTGCCGTAGATCCGGTAGACGTCGCCGTCTCGCACCGCGCGGGTTTTGAGCGAGGCGAGATCCGATCCGGTGTTCGGCTCGGTGAATACCGCCGTCGGCAAGACTTCGCCGGAAGCGATCTTCGGCAACCAGAGACGCTTCTGGTCTTCCGTGCCGCTGCCGAGAATGAGCTCCGCGGCGATCTCCGAGCGGGTGCCTAGCGAACCGACGCCGATGTAACCGCGCGAAAGCTCCTCCGACACCACGCACATGGACTCCTTTCCGAGCGCCATGCCGCCGAACTCCTCGGGAAGAGTCAGGCTGAACACGCCGAGTTCGGCCATCTGCGCGAGGATTTCCAGCGGTATGTAGCTGTTGGTGCGGTGCCACGTCTGCGCGTGCGGGACGACCTCGCTGTCGGAGAATTTGCGCATCTCGTCGCGGATCGATTCCAGGGTTTCGTCGAGCCCACAATCCCCGACGGTCGCTCCGTGATGCGAGCGCATCAGTTCGGCAAGCCTGGCGCGATTTGCCGCATTGTTGCCGGTGGCCATCAGGGCATCGATGGCGGGCGTGATCCGCGCGGCGACATCGGCCGTGGTCAGACCAAGGTCGGCTGGTCGCACGATCTCGCCCTGACTCATCGGGATACCGCCAACGATCTGGGCGAGATATTCGCCGAGACCGATTCGGACCTGGAGCTCTTCCATTTCGCCCAGCCGACCAAGGGAACTCATTTGCTCGGCATAGGCTGCGAGCTGGCGCACCGCTTCGGTGTAAGTCGCGAACCAGGCAAGGCCGTGGGTGGCGCGCTGTTCGCGATCCAACAGCCGGGCCACCGGCTTCCCCTCCGAACTCACGCGCTCGCGGACCCTGTAGGTGGCGTCGGCGAGCAAGGCCTCCACCACGGAGGTAGCATCGTGCGCCAGGGCAATCAGGTCCGGCGCAGGCTCGACCCGGGAAGCAGCAAGCGACATCAACACCCCCTCCGCCAGCGTCTGGTCAGGTGCCAGCGCAGGCCTGATCCGGCGTGAAAAGACTTGACCTCGACACTATGCGTGCAGTGCACAAAAAGGCAATCGCGCTGTTGACCTCCGATGGGCGCTCCACCGGCTCCTTGCGGGCGATGGAGCGATGGGCGCGCCATCGCCCGGGCGCAGGCCAATGCACGTTGAGATTGCAGATCCCAGGTTGTGGCGCCCAAAGTCACTCGCGTATCCATCCTCGTGCTATATTCCTTAATTATTTCGCGATTTGATTGTCCCGGGTGGCGGATCGCCTGCGCAAACTGCCGCCT
>Ga0265342_10001316_pt1 | contig 23292 bp, 20 predicted proteins | sample 4CB327metaG_FD_203125 | JGI IMG/M metagenome (GOLD analysis project Ga0265342, IMG submission 203125) | Rhizosphere microbial communities from Carex aquatilis grown in University of Washington, Seatle, WA, United States - 4-CB3-27 metaG | ecosystem: Host-associated > Plants > Roots >... | reverse complement strand
AGGCTGGCACATGGTGGATGCGGGCCGCGATGTAGTGCCCCATTTCGTGACAGAGCAAGATCGCCATCAGGGGTATGGAGAAAGACAGCCCGTCGCTCAGCGGAAAAATGCTAGAGCTGCCGTGCTGCATGAAAGCGCCCTGGATGGTGGTGGTGAGCAGGGTGGCCAGGAAGAGCGCGACATTGAGGATGGGCATGGTCTTGTTTTACTCTTCGGTTGTGTCTCGCGCACGGGCGCGGAAGGCCCTGCGCCTCGGGTAGGCCGAATCGTCGAACACACCGCCGAGCTTGGCCAGCGTGGCGCGTGCCTCATCGGATAGATGTACGGGTATTTCGAGGTTGATGCGCACATGGGCGTCACCCCGCGCGCCGCCAGCGCGCGGCAGTCCCTTGCCTCGCACACGGAACACGCTGCCCGGCTGGGTGCCAGCGGGGATCTTCATGCGGACTCGGGCGCCGGGCAAGGGGATTTCGATCTCAGTGCCCAGGGCTGCCTCGTCGAAGGAAAGCGGCACCTCGCATACCAAAATGTCGCCCTCGACTCGGTAGTACGGGTCGGGTTTCACGCGCACGATGACGTGCAGATCGCCGGCTGGTCCGCCGCGCCGGCCGGGCGAGCCTTCCCCGGCCACGCGTTGGGTGTTTCCCGCGTGCGAGCTCGGCGGGATGCGCACCGTGAACGCGCGCTCTGCTTCGGCAAGCCCCGCACCAGCGCAGGTCTTGCACCGGACGCGCGCCACCTCGCCCGCCCCGCCACAGGCCTGGCATTCCCGCCGCGCCGAAAGGAATCCTGCCTTTTGTCGGAAGAAGCCCTGTCCCTCGCAATGCGTACACGCGACCAAGCCCGCGGCTCCGCCTTCGGCGCCAGTGCCTCGACAGTCCGGGCAATCGCTGGTGCGGGTGAAGTGAATTTCCTTCTCGCACCCGAGCACAGCCTCGTCAAACGTTAGCTCCAGGGTGTAGCGCAGGTCATGACCGGCCGCGCGCTTGCGTCCGGTGCCAAACAAGTCGCCAAAGACCGCGTCGAAGAAATCGGTGACCTTACCGAGGTCGGCCTCGGCTCCGAAAGGCATGTCGCCGGACATTCCGCCGAACCGGTCATAGTGGGAGCGCTTGGCCTCGTCGCTCAGCACGGCGTAAGCCAGGGAAACCTCCTTGAAGCGCTCCTCGGCCGCGTGGTCGCCGGGATTGCGGTCGGGGTGGTGCTGCAAGGCGAGCCGCCGGTAGGCAGCCTTGATCTCGACCGCAGTGGCCTGACGATCGACGCTCAGGACCTCGTAGGGATCGCGTGCTGGTGCGCCTCGCATGCGGCAGACTACGAGCTTCCGCTCACGCCGGAGCCGCCGCCGTCGCTTGCCGAGCCACCCTGCAGGGTCAGGAAGAGCGCGTGCGCCTCGGTTTCGAGGCGGCCCAGTGACTCGCGCAGGCGGGTTGCATTGTCGGCCTCGGATTCGACCACATACTTGCACTCGTCGAGGGCGAGCTGGAGTCGTTCGCGTGCGATGGGCTCCAGCCTTTCGCCGTATTCCCTCACCGTGTTTTCGGTGCCGTAGATCAGGGTCTCCGCGTTGTTGCGCAGGTCGGCCAGTTCCTTCTTTGCCTGATCGGCCATGCGGTTGACATCTGCCTCGGCGATGAACGCCTTGATCTCGCTCTCGGTCAGCCCTGAGGTCGGTTGCACGATCACGCCCTGGGCCTTCCCGGTTCCCAGATCCTTGGCCGACACGCTGACGATGCCGTTGGAATCGATATCGAACGAAACTTCGATTTGCGGGGCCCCGCGCGGTGCTGGAGGAATCCCGGTCAGCTGGAAGTGCGCGAGGCTCTTGTTGTCTGCCGCCATCTCGCGCTCGCCCTGCAGGATGTGCACGTTGACGTAGGGCTGGTTGTCGACCGCCGTCGAGAAGACACTCGACCGTCGCACAGGAACGGTTGTGTTGTACGGGATGATGCGGGTGAAGACCCCGCCCGCGGTCTCTACGCCGAGAGAGAGCGGCGTGACGTCGAGGAGAAGGACGTCTTGTTGGGCGCCGGTCAGGACTGCGCCCTGGAGGGCCGCGCCAACGGCCACGGCCTCGTCGGGGTTGATGGCGCGCGAGCCCTTTCTGCCGAAGAAGGCTGCCACCAGCTCTTGGATGCGCGGCATGCGGGTTTGCCCGCCCACCAGAATGACTTCGTTGATGTCGGCCGTTGTCCAGCCCGCGTCGCTGAGCACGCGTTCGCACAAGGGTAGGGTCCTGCCGATGATGTCTTCGGACAGGGTTTCGAGCTTGCCTCGGGTGAGCGACAGCATGAGGTGCTGGGGCCCATCTGCAGTGGCGGCGATGAAGGGCAAATTGATCTCGGTTTCGAGGCTGGTGGACAGTTCGTGTTTGGCGCGCTCGGCGGCCTCGCGCAGGCGTTGAAGGGCCATGCGGTCGGTGCGCAGATCGACCCCGTGCTGGGCCTGGAAGGTATCGGCTAGGTGGCCGATGATGCGTGCGTCGATGTCCTCGCCGCCGAGGAAGCCGTCGCCGCTGGTCGCTTTGACCTGGTACACGCCTTCGTGCAGGTGCAGAAGCGAGATATCGAAGGTGCCACCGCCCAGGTCGTAGACCGCAATCTTGGCATCAGGCGCGACGGACAGCCGCCCGTAGGCCAGGGCAGCGGCGGTGGGCTCGTTGATGATGCGTCTGACGTTGAGGCCGGCGATGCGGCCAGCGTCTTTGGTCGCCTGGCGTTGGCTGTCGCCAAAGTAGGCAGGCACGGTGACCACGGCGTCGGTGACCGGCTCGCCTAAGTAGTCCTCGGCGGTTCGCTTCATGCGGTCGAGGATGTAAGCGGAGACCTGCGCCGGCGCGTAGCCCTGTCCCTGCACCCGTACCCAGGCATCGCCGTTGTCGGCTGCGGCGATTTCGTAGGTCGAATTCTTGGTATGGCGGCCGACCTCGGGATCGGTCTGCTTGCGTCCCATCAACCGCTTGACTGCGGAGACCGTGTTCTCGGCATTGGTGACTGCCTGACGCTTGGCGATTTGGCCCACCAGGGGTTCGCCTTCACCGGTGAAGGCGACCACCGAGGGGGTTGTTCGCGAGCCTTCCGCATTGGGAATGACCAGGGGTTCCAGTCCTTCGACGACGGCAACGCACGAGTTGGTGGTGCCGAGATCGATGCCGATGATTCGGCCCACGGCTTCAGTCTTCTCCTTCGGGGGTGCTCCCGGCGGGTTTGTCGGCGGGAACATCGTCCCCTGCGGGCTTGGTCGAAGGCGCGGGGGCGGCCGAGGCCACGACGACCATGGCCGGGCGAAGTAGCTTGTCGCCGATGAGGTAGCCCTTTTGCAGTTCGTGCAGAACCGAGCCCGGCTTGGCCTCCGCGCTGGGCGCCTGCGAGATGGCCTCGTGGAAGCGCGGGTCGAAGGGCAGACCTTGCGACTCGATGGCCTTCACCTGGTAGCGTTCGAGCTTTGAGCGAAATTGGCGCAAGACGAGCTCGACGCCGTCGCGGATCGATTTGGCGTCGCTGTCCTTGCCGTCTTTGTCCTCTCGCCACGATGCGGTGGCGCGTTCGAGGTTGTCGGCGATTTCCAGGATGTCGCGCAGAACCGATTCCTTGGCGCGCATCTCTCCGTCAGACTGATCTTTGCGTGCCCGCTTCTTGTAGTTGTCAAAATCCGCAGCGATGCGAAGCATGCGATCTTTGATCTCGGACTTCTCGGCCTCGAGCAAAGCGATGCGTTCCTCACTCGAAATCGGGGCAGGTTCCGGCTTGGGCGCGGTGCAGGCCCCTTCAGGCACGGCTTCCGGCTGGGCTTCGTCTGGGGTGGTCAGGTCAATATCGATTGGTTTTTCTTGGTTTTCGCTCATGAATGGAAGTCTCCGGACCCAGGGCCGATACGGGGCAAGGGATCTTGCCTAGATCCTGGGGAGAATCTCTGTAATCACGTCGGCGGTGAAGTCTACCAGAGGGATGACCCGGGAATAATTCATTCGCGAGGGGCCGATGACGCCGATGGTGCCGAGGGGGCGATCGTCGTTGCCGTAGCTGGCCGCCACGACCGAGATGTCGCTCAGGTCGGCCAGGTTGGCCTCGGCGCCAATGAACACGCAGATGCCTGGTGCGGACAGTGTTCGATCGAGCAGCTTCACGATCTGATCCTTCTCCTCCAGGGTGCGCAACACACAGCGTGCACGCTCCAGATCCGCGGCTTCCGCGACCAGATTCGACTGGCCGTCGAGCAGGATTTCGCCCGCGGCGGCCGCGACCGGCATCACCGCCGCAGCCAAGCCCAGGGCGCGGGCCAGCACGGGGTCGCTGGCCGTGCGCTCGCGTTCGCGCTCGAGCTCCAGCAGCACCCGTCCGCGCATCTGATCGAGCGTGAGGCCAGCCACTAGGCCGTTGAGGTAGTTGTTGACGCGATCTAGGTCGCCGGGCGAGAGGGGAAAGTCGATATGGATGAGCTTGTTCTGGATCTGCCCGCTGGCCGTGGCGATCACCGCTAGCAGTTGCTCCTCGCGCAGTCGCACGAATTCCACGTGCGACACCGAGTCAGATTCGGGGCGGGGGGCTTGCACGATCACCGCTAGGTGAGACAGATCGCAAAGCAGGCGCGTCACTCGCTGCATGACTTCTTGCGACTCCGAGGCCGGCCCGAGGCGACCACGGATGTCTTCCTTTTCCGAGGCTGACAGGCTACGCACGCGCAGGAGCGTGTCGACATAGACGCGCAGCCCGCGATCGGTCGGAATGCGGCCCGCCGAAGTGTGCGGGTGGCGCAAGAGGCCCTCGTCCTCGAGGTCGCCCATCACCGAGCGAACCGTGGCCGCCGAGATGTCGAGCGCATAGCGGCGCGCTACGGTCTGCGAGCCGACCGCCTCGCCCGTGGCCAAGTATTCGGACACCACGGCATGCAGGACCTTCTTCGCGCGGATGCCGATGTCGTTCACAACCTAGATCTAACCCCAAATACGCGCGGTCGCCAAGGGCGATGGCGGGCGGCGAGATGTTTTCACCCTAGGGGACCCGGATGGCCCAGGCCCGGAAAGTAAAGGGTTTTCTGATCCTGACTTCGAACTTGGCTTGTCTTGCGGATGAAGGCCGATGACGCACTCGAGGCTCCCATCACGTCCTGCGTCCGAGGCGCACCGCTACTTCGTCGGCGAAGAGGAACCCTGCGGGCGTGAGACGCAGATGCTCGGGCGTGACTTCCAACCAGCCGGCGGCGGCGCAGGTGTCGGCGGAAGCCGCGCGCTCGGGTAGGGCGAGTGGATCGTGGCCGTATCGCTCCTCGTGAACGCGCCGACTGACGCCATCGGACATGCGCAGGCCCAGCCACAGCGCTTCGTCTTCGAGTTGCGCGGACGAGCGCAGTTCGATGGACTCGGGCGCTACCGCACCGGCGGTTGCCTTGACGCCTCGAAGGTATCCAGAGACGGAGCGCGGATTGGAAAATCGCCAGCCTTCGCCACTTGCGAGAGGTCGGAAGGACGAGGAGGAAACCCCTAGGCCGAGGTAGGCTCCCATGGTCCAGTACAGGCTGTTGTGCCTGCTGCGCCGGCCGGGCCGCGCGTAGGAAGAAATCTCGTAGTGCTCGTAGCCAGCACCGGTCAGCACCTCGTTGCAAGTCCTGTACATGGCAGCAACTAGGTCATCGCCGGGGCGTTCGAGAGCGCCCTTGCGTTCGAGTGCTCCGAAGCGCGTGCCCGGCTCGACAGTCAAGGCGTACGCGGTGATGTGCTCCGGGGCGAGGGCGCAGAGCGCGGCCAGCGAAGTGCGCCAGTCGTCCATGGTTTGGTCGGGCAAGCCGAACATCAGATCCGCGCACAAGTTGTCGAATCCGGCTGCACGCGCAGCTTCGAACGCCCTTGGGATGGCCGCGGCATCGTGTCGGCGCCCGATGCGCGCAAGCAAGCGATCTTGGAATGCCTGCGCGCCAAAGGACAATCGATTCACGCCCAAGCCGCGCAGGTCGCACAGAGTCGTACTGTCGAGATCGCCTGGATTGGCCTCGACGGTGATTTCCAGCTCGGCGCCACCGGCGAATGTCTGTCGCGTGTCCGCGAGCACACGGCCGAGGGCGTCGGGCCGCCACAATCCTGGCGTGCCGCCACCGAAGTAGATCGAGGCCAGGAGGGTGCCCTCCCACCACGGAGCGCGTGCACGGAGCTCGGATTGGACGGAGTCGGCGTACGCGCCGTGCGGGATAGTCGACTGAACCGCCACGGCGAAATCGCAGTAGGGGCAGCGTGAGCCACAGAAGGGAAAATGGATGTACACGCCGAGCGGGCGCGACGTGTCGATGAGGCCACGGGATGAATCCATCGGCTGCCCGGTCGACACGGTGGTGGGAGTCTTCAAGCGTCCCAAGGATAGTCCCAGGATCCTTCAATCTCCACGCAACTCCTGACCGGCGTTGCCGATAGTTCGGGCATGCGCCCCGTCAAGTGTTGCGTCCTGTGCCTTGCTGGAGTTGCCTGCACGCCGGCGACGGACCTACAAAAGGAACAGACCGCCGTTCCAACCTCCGAGGACGCCAGCGGCTCCTTGTCCAGTCCCGCGTCCGACTCGCTTTCTGGCGTCCTGGTGGAGCCGCCCTCGGGTTCGCTTGACCTCCCGACCAACCTAACCACTATCGTGGTGCGCTTCACCGAGCAGGTCCAGGCTGCAGGGGCGGACTTGCCTTTCGTACTTCGGTCCGCAACCGGCAACGGGCTGCCGGTGCCACTCGGCGCGGCCGTTTCATGCTCGGGCAGCTGCTACCAGCTCTTGCCCGGTTTGGCCCTTGCCCCCTCGACCCTGTACACCTTGGAAGTTCTACCCAGCACACTGCAGTTTCTCGATGGGAAACCGACGCCCGGCGGAAGCGCAGGCTCGTTCACCACGGGTGCACAGCCTGACGTGTTCGCACCTCGCATCGAGGACTTCACAGCGCTGGTCGCCGAAGGCTGCCTGTCCGCGCACGTGGTTGCGGATGAAGCGGTACGCGCCGAGGTCGCCATCACGGCTGGCGAAGCGCAGGCCTCGATTTCGAACGAGGCTTTCGTGCCGACCCTCGATCTTGCCGCGCGCCTGCCGGACTTGCCTGCCGGAGTACACGCCGAGGCGGTTCTTCGCGTCGCAGATCGCGCAGGCAACAGCGCCGTTTCTGCGCCTGTGGCGCTGGATCTTCCACCGCGGCTTCCGCCTCTTGCCATCACCGAGGTCCTGGCCAACCCCGCTGGCTCGGAGAACACCCAGGAGTTCGTCGAAATCTACAACGCGGGCAGCGAAACCGAGGAGCTTGGCGGGCTCCTCTTGGCAGACAAGGCGGGCAGCGACACCTTGCCAAGTGGCAGTCTGTCCCCTGGTGCCTATGCCATCATCGTGCCTGAGAGCTACGATGCCGCCGATGGCAAGGATCCCGCACCCCGCGACGGAACCCTTGTGGTTCGGGTAACAGGCCGGCTGGCGGGCGATGGCCTTGCCAATGCGGGCGAGCCAGTTCGCCTACTCACGGCTAGCGGCTTTGTCATCAGCCAGTACGGCGGTTGGGTGGATGTCAGCGCCACGGCTTGGGCGGGCAAGAGCGTCAAGCGCACAAGCCCAGCGGCCTGCGACAGCCCGGACGCATGGGGCAAGACACCCACCGCCCCCACGCCGGGCTGGTAGGCCGAAAGACGAGTTGCGCCAAATGCGGGAGAGCCCGTGACTCTAAGCGATTTTTCCAAAGAAAGGTGTTAGATAGTCGCCCATGTCTGGTCACAACAGATGGTCGAAAATCAAGCACAAGAAGGGCGCGTCCGACGCCAAGAAGTCCAAGGTGTGGACGAAAGTGATCAAAGAGATCACGATTTCCGCGCGGTCGAGCGGTGACGTCAACGGCAATCCCCGTTTGCGCGCGGCGGTCGACAAGGCCCGATCCGTGAACATGCCCAACGACACCATCGAACGCGCCATCAAGAAGGGCACCGGCGAGCTCGAAGGGGTGAACTACGAAGAATTCAACTTCGAAGCCTACGGACCTGGTGGCACGGCCATCCTGATGGAAATCATGACCGACAATCGCAACCGTACCACGGGCGAGATTCGGAACATCCTGACCAAGGGCAACGGCAACCTGGGCAGCTCGGGGTCGGTGGCCTATATGTTCAAGAAGCTGGGCATCGTGGCCTACGACAAGTCTGCGGTCGACGAGAACAAGGTCACCGATGCGGCTATCGAGCTAGGGGCTGACGATGTGCGCACGGAAGAAGACGTGCTTACGGTGATCACCGAGCCCAAGGAATTTGAGCGTATCCGTGACGGGCTCAAGGCCGCCGGGATGCCCGAGCCCGTTTCCGCGGAAATCGCCATGGTTCCGCAGAACAAGGTTCACCTTACTGGCCGTGACGCTGAGGTCGCGTTGAAGCTGCTCGATGCCCTGGAGGACAACGACGACGTGCAGAACGTGTATTCGAATCTGGACGTCGACGAGTCCGAACTGGGAGACGACGACTAGCCGCTCCCCGATGCCGGTATCCGGCCGCGTTCGCATTTTGGGCATCGACCCTGGATCGTTGCGCCTGGGCTACGGCGTGATCGATCGCGTGGGGCCAGCCCAACTCACCTACGTCGAGTGTGGGGTGATCGCAGCGCCGCCGCGCATGGAGCGCGCCGAACGTTTGACCGCCATTGGCCGCGGTTTGCGCGAAGTGCTCGACGAGCTTTCGCCCGACGAGGTGGCTATGGAGCAAGCCTTCTATGGCAAGAACGTGCAATCCACCCTGGCCCTGGGCGAGGCGCGCGGAGCGGTGACCTTTATCGTGTGCGACAAGGGGCTCACCTTGGCCGGTTATGCCCCGGCGAAGGTCAAGCGGACCATCGTTGGACACGGGGCCGCGACCAAGGAGCAAATCGGTTATCTGGTGCGCGCGCTGCTTTCCTTGCGCCGCGTGCCCGAGCCTGACGCGGCCGATGCCCTGGCCATTGCCATTTGCCACGCTCGCCACCGGCCCCTGGTCGCGGCAGAACAGGAAACGCGACCGCGGCGCCCGCGCGTGCGATGATGTCACGTCATGATTGCATCGTTGCGAGGAGCCCTGCTTGAAAGTGGTCCGGACTCGGTGGTGATTGAGGCTGGCGGAGTCGGCTACGCGGTGACCATCACCGCTGCCGCCAAGCGGGCTTTACCCCCTCTCGGTGCTTCGGCCTTCCTGCTGATCCATTCCCACACCGTACAGGACGGTCCTTTGCAGCTCTTTGGTTTCGCCGACGCGGAGGAGCGTCGAGTGTTCGAGACTCTGCTGTCCGTGCAGGGCGTGGGGCCCAAGGTTGCGCTGGCTATCCTTTCCAGCCTGCCCATTGGCGATCTGGTGCGCGCCATCAGCGCCACCGACATCGCTACCTTGACCAAGATTCGCGGCGTAGGACGCAAGACCGCCGAGCGCATTTCGGTCGAGCTGCGCGACAAGATCGGGGTGGGAAGCGGCCAAGTCAGCGTGGGCGGCGTACTGCCGCGAACGGTGCCGCCCGGACGCCTGGGTGAGGTTCATGGGGCGCTCACGGCGCTCGGCTACAAACCCTCGGAGTTCGACACGGTGTTGGCAAAGCTGGACGACAGCCATCCTGTGACGGATCTCATCAAGCAGGCGCTGGCCGCGCTGAGGAGAAAGTAGTGGCGCGGAGAAAGCACGACGACGGATCGACTGAGGCTTCGCCTGCCATCGAGCCCGAGGGCGCAGTCGATGACAAGATCACCGACGGGCAGGTCCTGCCCGGCGATGAAGAGTCCGCGCTTCGTCCGCGCTCGTTTGCTGAATTCATTGGGCAGCGCAAAGTGGCGGAGAACTTGGAGGTCTACGTCGCCTCGGCCAAGAAGCGCTTGGGGACGCTCGACCACGTCCTGCTGTCGGGGCCGCCGGGCCTAGGCAAGACGACCCTGGCTCACGTGGTCGCGCACGAAATGGGCACCGTAGCGCGCGTGACTTCGGGCCCGGCGCTCGAACGCAAGGGCGACCTGGCTGGGATTCTCACCTCGCTCGGGCGAGGGGACGTGCTCTTCATCGACGAAATCCACCGTTTGCAGCCCATCATCGAGGAGAGCCTCTATCCTGCCATGGAGGATTTTCGAATCGAAATTGTCACCGGCATGGGCGTTGGCGCCAGTGCCATCACGGTGCCCATCGAGCGCTTCACCCTGGTCGGTGCGACCACGCGCACGGGACAACTCACCTCGCCGCTCTTGTCGAGGTTCGGCATCGTCGAACGCCTCGACTTCTACGCCCCCGGCGAGCTTGCCACCATCGTCAGGCGTTCGGCCAAGCTTCTCGACATTGCGTGCAGCGACGATGGTGCCGAGGAACTTGGCCGGCGAGCGCGCGGCACGCCCCGCATCGCCAATCGCCTCTTGCGCCGGGTGTATGACTTCGCGCTGGTGCGCGGCGACGGCAGGGTCACGCGCGAGTCTGCCGACTACGCGCTCCGCCGCCTGGGCGTGGACGCACGCGGGCTGGACGACGGCGACCGCCGGTTCCTGCGCGCCATCGTCGAGCGCTTCGACGGTGGTCCGGTTGGCATCGAATCGCTTGCGGCGGCGCTTGCCGAGGATCGCGACACACTTGAATACGTGCACGAGCCCTACTTGATTCAGGAGGGCTTCCTGATACGCAGTCCGCGTGGCCGACAGGCCACGCCCCTTGCCTACACCCACTTGAACGTACCCATGCCGAGCAAGAACACCAGCGGCCAGGGCACGCTTTTTTAGGCTTCCACCCAAGAGTGTGTCAGGCGCGGGAATGCCTGGCTTCAGGTAGAGAAACGCTGGGCGGCAGGCGATAGAATTGAACCACAGAGAGCACAGAGGGGTCGGAGGAAGAAAGGGTCCGGGCCTGGCATCCGGGCAAGCGCACCAGAGATCACGTCCTCTGTGCCCTCTGCGCCTCTGTGGCAAAACCCGTTTAACCAGGGCGCAGCAGTGCGGACAGCGCCCGGCTGACGTCGAGGACGTTGTAGGGTTTGGCCAGGACGTCGCGGAAGCCATAGTCGCGGTAGTTTGCCATGACCGGATCCTGGCAGTAGCCGCTCGACACGATGGCTTTGGCTTCAGGATCGATGACATGAAGCTCGCGCATGGCTTCGCGGCCGCCCATGCCGCCAGGTACGGTGAGGTCCATGATCGCCACGTCGATCCGTTGTCCTTGGGCGCGCGCCTCCAGCCACCGGTCGATGGCCTCGCGGCCATCACGGGCAAAGGCGGCCTCGTAGCCCAGCGCACGCACGATCTTTCCCGCGATTTGCCGCACGCTCTCTTCGTCGTCCATGATCAAGACGAGGCCTCGGCCGCGCACGAGCTCTGCTGCGGTGGCCTGGGGCGCGACCGCGTCGCCTTCCGCGGCGGGAAGGTAGACTGTGAAGACGGATCCGTGGCCCACGTGCGAATCCACGGTGATGGCGCCGCGGTGATTGGCTACGACGGAATGGCTAACGGCCAAGCCCAATCCGCGCCCCTCGCGCTTGGTGGTGAAGTAGGGGTCGAAGATGTGCAGGCGATGCTCGTCGGAGATGCCGCCGCCTCCATCGGCAATGGCAAGCACCACGTAGTTCCCAGCGGACAGTCCATGCTGCTTCCCGGTGCGGAGCTTTTGGTTCGCCGCCGACACCACGACGGTGCCACCCCCGCTCATGGCCTGGCTGGCGTTGATGACCAAGTTGCGAATGACCTGTCCGATCTGGCCTTCGTCTCCGTCCACCAGCGCAAGGCCGGGGACGAGCTTGAATTCGCAGGCGCTGGCGCGACCACGCAGGGCTAAAGTCGTGCTTTCGCGAATGAGCGGCTCAGGGTGAAAGGGTTTGCGTACCGGCTCTCCGCCACGGGAAAAGGTGAGAAGCTGTCGGGTCAGCTCGCGCGCACGCTGGGAAGCCTTCTCCACCTCGTCCAGGTGCTCGCTGGCGGCGTCATCTGAGGCGAGGGTGGCTTGCAAAAGAGAGATGTTGCCCAGGATGGCGGTGAGGATGTTGTTGAAGTCGTGTGCGATGCCACCCGCCAAAACGCCGACCGAACGTAGTTTCTCCGAACGCAGGATCTCCATCTCCAGCCGCTTGCGATCCGACATGTCGCGGATGAGGGTGATGATCCGCCGTGTTCCCTCGACCTCGGTGACGGTGGCGTTGATCAGCACCGGGACCATGGCTCCGTCGGCGTGGGCGTAGTCGATCTGCAGATCCCTGACGAAGCCGGTTCTCTGGCAGGCGGCCACGGCCTCGGCGTTGCGCGCCTGATCGTGATCAGCGGTCCACTCTACGACGGCTCGGCCTCGAATCTCTTGCAACGTCCGATGTCCCGACATGCGCAGGTATTCGGCATTGGCGTCGAGCACGCGGCCCTGGTCGTCCAGAATGACGAAGCCTGTCGCCGTCGTCTCGACCAAGGTCTTGTACTTCCTCTCGCTCTCCTGCAGTTCTTTCTCGGCCCGCACGCGTTCGGAGATGTCCACAAGGTAGCCTTGGATTCCGCACGGGCGGCCGTCCTTGCTGACGACCGTGGTGTGCACCAGGGCCGGGAACGTGCTGCCGTCCTTGCGCAGGGCCGTGTACTGAAAGCCCTCAGTCGGATTTCCGCCCAAGCGACGGGCGATATTTGCCCGCAGGTGTTCGCGTTGCTCGGGAACCACTGTGCACAGCACCAAGATGCCCTGTTTGAGGTCTGATTCGGTGTAGCCGAAGAGTTCCAGACCGCTGCGGTTGACGTAGACGAAGCGGCCAGCGAGATCGAACTCGAAGACCGTCTGAGGCAAACGATCGAGCAAGTCCCGGAACTTCGTCTCGTCGCCGCTCGGGGCTGAACTGGCCGAGGCCAGCGGGTCCTCGGAGGAAGTCATGGCGGCATCTTACCCCAGGACTCTTCACCCCAGAGGCACGGAGATCGCAGAGTTAGGAACTAACTAGCTACGACTGGGCAGGTGGATCGCCAACGGGTCGACGCTGGCTTCGAAGACGATGTTGGCCGGGCCGCGCATGGCAACTCCAGCAAAGTTCGGTCCGGTTCCGTCCTGGGTAGCGCTCTTCGCTGTGACGAAAAGCGTACCGCCAGGAAGGTGTACCGGAATTTCGCGGTCCGCCGGAACGCGATCTTCGAGGCACGCAGCCACGACGGTGGCACAGGCGCCGGTTCCGCAGGCCAGGGTGATGCCGCAGCCGCGCTCCCACACCACCAGATCGATCTCGGGTCCATTCGCCGCGCTTTTTCGAACTGCCGCGAACTCGACGTTGGTTCGCCTCGGGAATAGCGCATCGTGCTCGATTCCGCGGCCATAGCTTTCAGCCAGATCGCGCAGGTTGGCGGCGTCGTCGTCGACGAAGATGACGGCATGCGGGTTGCCCATCGAGACCGCAGTGAATGCGAAATCGTGGTCCAGGGCACGTAGGTGGGCTCGCACCAGGCGAGTTGCGTCGCTTGCGACGGGGACCAGTCTTGGCTCGAGCTGCGGCACCCCCATCTCCACCATCACGCTTACCGCGCACCCGTTCTGTGTGCCGATGGTGCAAGCGAGTAGTCCAGCACCCGTGTCAATGCGCAGCAGCTCTCGGCGCAGCGCTGGGTCCCCATCGTGGAGAACCTTGGCCACGCAGCGCAGTCCGTTGCCGCACATCTCGGCCTCGCTGCCGTCGGCGTTGAGCACGCGCATACGAGCGTCCCCCTGGCTGCTCGGTAGGATGGCCAGGACGCCGTCGCCGCCCACTCCGAAGTTGCGGTTGCACAGGGCACGCACGGTCTCAGGCCTGGTAACCAGCTCGGCCAGCGGGTGCGCTGGCTTTCCTGGGCGCAGATCAACGACCAGGAAGTCGTTTCCCAGTCCCTCCACTTTGACGAATGGCAAAAGGGCCATTCGCCAAAGCTAGCACGCAGCTCTACTCCGCTGCAGGCTTCTCGGCGGAATTCTCGTCGGATTTCTTTTCGGCCGCCGGCTTTTTGGCAGCGGCTGCCTTCCTTTCCGCGGCCGGTTTCTCCTCAGCCGCCGCCTTCTCGCTGGCGGTGGGCTTTTCGTCGCTGTCAGTCTTCTCGACCGCCGCCTTCTTCTTGGGCGCCGGCGTGACGTTCACGACTCTTTTTTCGGCCGCTGGCTTCACTGGCTTGGTATCCGCTGCCGACTTGTCCGGCTTGCCTACCTTCAGGTCAGCCGCGAGTTTTCCGGCAGCGCCGGGCGCTGGCGCGCTCGCGCCTTGCTCTGGGAGCGCGAGTTTGAGAGCGGGGCTGGCCGCCTTGGCTGTCGCCGCAGGCGCCTTGTCTTCTGCTGCTGGGGCCTTCTCGGTATTCTCCTCTGCCGTGGTCCCCTCTGCCGGCGCGCCTTCGCTGCTCTTCGCGGCGGCTGCCTTGGCCAGCTCTTCGCGCTGTTTCTCGATGTCGGTCAGCATCTTCACGTTGGTGGCATCTTCCGCCTTTTTGGCCAAGGCCTTCTTCTCGGCGATCTTCTGCAGGCGCCGCGAATCCGACTGGCTCGACATGTAGGCCAGGGCGAGAGAATTGGTGAAGAAAATGATGGCGCAGATAGCGGTCAGCTTGGTCAGGAAGTTTGCGCCACCCGATGAACCGAACACGCTTTGGCTGCCGCCGCTGCCGCCAAATGCCAGGCCGATGCCACCGCCGCGCCCTGCTTGCAGCAGGACGACCAGCATCAGGAAGATACAAACAATGACGTGGAGGACGGTTAGGAACGTGTACACGCGGCAACCCCTTCTGTAACGATCTTGGCGAACGAGTCTACTGTAAGCGAGGCTCCGCCGACCAGGGCGCCGTCGATGTCCTTTTCTTTCATGAGGACGGCGATGTTGTCTGGCTTCACGCTGCCACCGTAGAGAATACGGATCTGCTGTGCGCGCGTCTGCAGGCGTTGCGCGAGCTTGGCCCGAATCGACGCGTGGATCTCTTGCGCCTGCGCTGGGGTCGCCACCCGGCCGGTTCCGATAGCCCAAACGGGCTCGTACGCAATGACCGACTTGAGCAGTTCGTCGTCGCTCAGCGCGGAGGTGGCGCCCTCCAGCTGCTTGGCCACGACGGCGATGGCCTGGCCCCCATCGCGCTCGGCCAAGGTCTCGCCGATGCAGATGATGGGCACAAGTCCGTGCGCAAGTGCGGCCTTCGCTTTGCGCGCGACGGTGGTGTCGGTCTCACCGAAAAACTGGCGGCGCTCGGAGTGTCCCACGATAGCGTAGCGAACCCCGGCGTCGGCGATCTGGGCCATGGCCACTTCGCCCGTGAACGCGCCCTTCACCTCCCAGTATCCATCCTGCGAGGCTACGCCAACCGTGCTGCCCTTGAGCTTCTCGGCTACGCTGGCGAGGGCCAGGAACCCCGGTCCCACGGCAACGTCGGCCGCGTTGACGGACGCGACGGCGTCACGCACACCGGTCGCCAGGGTCACGGACTCGGATAGGGTGCCCCACAGTTTCCAGTTGCCACAGAAGAAGGGACGAGGAACACGCGTATTAGACATGGTTATGAAGATCCTTTCTACTTCATGATTCCAGGGCAGCAAGCCCCGGAAGTTTCTTGCCTTCGATGAATTCGAGGGAGGCGCCGCCGCCGGTGGAAATGTGCGTGATGCTGCTACCGACGCCAGCTCGGTGGACGGCGGCCCCAGTATCGATGCCCGCCACCACGGTGGTTCCGCCCATGACCTGCGCCATCGCCTTCGCCACGGCGGTGGTCCCCGCCGCGAAAGGCTGCGCTTCACAGACGCCCATGGGGCCATGCCAGAACACGGTCCGGGCGCGGGACAGCACCGTGGCAATCTCCGCAGCCGACTCTGGTCCGATGTCGAGCGCCGCTTGGTTGTCGGGAACGCCAGTGGCGGAAATCACCGTGCCACCGGGCGCCCTGGCATCTTCGGCCACGACCAGATCGCTCGGCAGAAGAATCTGCACTCCGCCTGCTTCGGCCTTGGCTAGGAAGGCGCGTGCAATGGGAAGTCTGCTCGATTCGACCAGTGAACGGCCCATGCTGACGCCCTTGGCGCAAAGGAAGGTGTTGGCCATGGCGCCGCCCAAACAAACGACATCGGCACGGCCTAGCAGACTCTCGAGGAGTCCGATCTTGTCTGCCACCCTGGCGCCACCGACGATGGCCACCAGGGGCCGCTGGACTTCTCCTAGTAGCTTGCCGAGCATCTTCGCTTCACGGTCCATCAGGAAGCCCATGCCCCTGCTCGAAACGTACTTGACCATTCCGACAGTCGAGGCGTGGGCGCGGTGGGCAGTGCCAAAGGCGTCGTTGACGTAGACATCGGCATAGGTGGCCAGGGCGCGCGAGAAGTTTTCGTCATTGGCTTCTTCGCCTGGCGCGAACCGCAGGTTTTCCAAGATGGCAACGCCGCCATCGCGCAAGTCGTTGACCACCTTCTTTGCACCATCGCCCGCGGGTTCATCGGCCAGCACGACGTCGCGGGCAAGCGCCTCGGCGAGATAGGCAGCCACCGGGAGCAGCGAGAATTCAGGCTTGGTTCGGCCTTTGGGCCGTCCCAGGTGCGATGCCAGCACGACGCGAGCACCACGCTCGATAGCATGGGAGATGGTGGGCAGACTTGCGCGGATGCGGGTCGCATCGGACACACCTCCGGCCGGGGTCAGCGGGACGTTGAAGTCCACGCGTATAAAGACCCTTCGACCTTGCAGGTCCAAATCGGCAATGGTTTTTGCCGCCATGAGAGCGCCGCTTCTACACGGAAGTACGAGGCTTTTCCAGGGTTTTAGGCTTGGGAGGGCAAAGACCCACAATCAAAAGGGGACCCGAGGGTCCCCTTTTGACGCATCGAAAGGAAGAATTCGCTAGGCCAGCGTGCTCTGATCCGTGATGTCGGTGGTGACCTGCGCTATAAGTTCGCTTGCCAGTGCCACGATTTGTTTGGGCTCGTAGCCGTTTTGTCTCAGATCTCGATAGAGCGACTTAGAAAGGATTCGGAGCGCCCTTTCACGATTGATGACTGGCGTTTCGGTTTGCACGGTTGCGAGGGCTTGTGACATTTTTCCTCCTCCCAAGAGGTTGCCCTTGGCCTAAGCAGGACATGTGCCATCCGACACACTCTTGACACACAGTCGTAACACACTGAAAAGACATCATTCCGTGGCCCAGTGCGCATTTTGCCGCGAAGAAGGTTACGCAGGGGGCGATGCTGCGCGTGGGTCCCGGGCGCCCCAGGACGCATTTGGCATCCCTCAGGTGCGTAGCCGCATTCGCAGGCCGCGGGATGAACGCACAAGGCGGTTCGCATCAACCGCGGGCGCCATCTATTAAGGTAAGTGAGTGCCTGAATGAGTATTTGCGACGTCTATCCCGCAACACGGTCGTAGGATCCCCGTGGCAGACGAAGATCACTCCGGCCACCGCAACGACGCTCTGCGAACTATCGCGAGTTTACGGTATAGGCGAGCTACTTGGCTTCAACGCCGACCAGGGCAACGTGCAACTCATCGAGCTGCTTGGTCGCGACCGAGGATGGCGCGTCGGTACACAGGTCAGTACCCTTTTGGGTCTTGGGGAACGCGATCACATCGCGCAGGGAATCCGCGCCGCACAGGAGCATGGCGAGTCTGTCCAGGCCGGCCGCGATACCACCGTGAGGAGGTGGGCCATGGCGGAAAGCGTCGAGGAGGAATCCGAATTTGAGGCGCGCATCCTCGTCAGAGAAGCCCATGGCGCGGAAGACGCGCGATTGCACGTCACCCTGATGGATACGAATCGATCCGCCGGCGATCTCGTTGCCGTTGAGCACGAGATCGTAGGCGCGGGCGCGCACGGAGCCTGGGTCGGATTCGAGGCGTTCGAGATCTTCCGCGAACGGACTTGTGAATGGGTGGTGGGCGGCGGCAAGTTTGCCGTCCTCGGTACGCTCGAAGAGCGGGAACTCGGTGACCCAGCAGAACTTCCACTGGCCCGCGGGGATGATTCCGAGCCTATTCGCCACGTGCAGGCGGAGTGCGCCCAGCACGCTGTACACCAGCTTGCGCGCACCGAACTGGAGAAAGAAGACATCGCCTTCCTGCAAACCGGCCGCTTGGTTCAGATCCAAACGCAGGGCTTCGCTCATGGTCTTCATGGGCGAGCGCATCCAGGCCCCACCGGCGCCGATGCGAGCCCGGGCCAGACCGCGTGCGCCGAGCCCTTTCACGAATTCCTCCAGCTTGTCGATCTCGGCGTTCGACATCTTGGCAGCGTCGGCAGCCGGCAGGCGCCAGCCCTTGACCACCGGCGCCTCGCCGCCGGAGGACTTACCCGAAATCACCTGCCTCAGCATTTCGACGTTGCCGCCCTCGTGTTTGCGCACGATCTCGGTGACGTCGCACAGGGGTAGGCCAAATCGAAGATCGGGTTTGTCGGAACCGTAGTTGTCCATCGCGTCGGCATAGGACAGACGAGGGAAGGGCGTTTGTAGCTCGATACCAAGAATGTCCTTCCACAGCGCGGACATCAGATCCTCGAACACGTTCTGCACGTCCTCCTCCACGACGAAGCTCATCTCGGCGTCGATCTGCGTGAACTCGGGCTGGCGGTCCTGGCGCAAGTCCTCGTCGCGGAAGCAGCGGACGATCTGGAAGTAGCGGTCGAAGCCCGCCACCATGAACAATTGCTTGAAGAGCTGGGGCGATTCGGCCAAGGCATAGAACTGGCCGGGCGAAAGGCGCGACGGCACCAGGAAATTGCGTGCACCGCCGGGCGTGTACTTGACCAGAAAGGGGGTCTCGATCTCCAGGAACTTGTGCTGCGTGAGCACGCGTCGGGCGGTCTGGTAAATCTGCGAGCGCAGGATGAAGTTCTTCTGCAGCGACGGACGGCGCAAATCAAGGGCGCGGTACTTGAGCCGAATGGATTCGTTGGCGTTGTTGTTGTCGCCAATCTCGAAGGGGGGGGTGTCCGAGCGCGAGAAGATGGTGAGATCGGTGCAGTGGATCTCCACGTCGCCCGTGGGCAGGTTGGGGTTGCGCCGTTCGCCGCGGTCGCGAGCCACGCCGCGCAGGCCGATGCAGAATTCCGAGCGCAGCTCGCTGGCCAGGGCGTGCGCCTCGGCGTTGGTTTGCGGTTCGAACACGATTTGCGTGATGCCAGCACGGTCGCGCAGATCGATGAACACACAGCCACCGTGATCGCGCCGGGACGAAACCCAGCCGAAAAGCACGACGGTAGAGCCGATGTCAGACTCGCGCAGTGCGCCGCAGTCGTGGGTACGTTTCAGATTCTTGAGAAACTCAGGCATGGCCGATTTCTACTGGAAGAGACGCCCGCCGTCGACAGATTCAGCGATTCGAGAAGTGAAGCACCGAGGGCGCAGTGAAGTTCCCGATCAGATCTAGACCCTTTGCCTTTCTTTTGGCTTGACCCGATCGAATATAACGATATATCTAAGATGCATCTAGAGGGGTCGCGATAGTCGTAGTCGGAGGCGCTAAATGTTGGAAGAGCACATTCGAGAGTACCTATGGGACAAAACCGGCGAATGGGCCACTGGCCATGCCTGCGGCCATCCCATGCGGACCATGGGGTACGGCAAACACGGAGGGGGCAGTCCCTTCGGCTCTGGCGGCGGGGCGGGCTCTGGCGGCTCAGGTGGTGGCTCGCCACCGTTCCCTCCATTTCCGACCTTGGGTGGTTTTCCCTGGAATCTCTTCCGCAAGGCTCGGGCCAAACGCGGGGATGTTCGCGCGGCGATCCTATCGTTGCTGGCCGAGAAGCCACTCAACGGTTACCAGATCATGCAGGAGCTGGAGCAACGCAGCCGTGGCTGTTGGCGGCCAAGTCCAGGTGCCGTGTATCCGGCTCTCCAACTGCTCGAGGACGAAGGCCTGGTTTGCGCGGAAACCACCACCGGAGGGCGTACCTTCAGTTTGACCGAAAAGGGGCAGGCCTATGTGCAGGCGCACCCGGATGAATTCGCGGCGCCGTGGGAAGCGGCGAACCAGACCGCCAGCGACGATCCTATGCTAGGACTGTTCGCAGAACTGAAGCACATCGCGGCCGCGACCATTCAAGTTGTACACGCCGGGTCGAGCATTCAAATCCGCGAGGCGCAGAAAATCCTCAACCAAGCGCGCAAGGCGCTCTATCGCTTGCTCGCCGACGACGTGGCCGATGATGACGATGAATAGATGGCGACACACAGATAGCGACGAGTAGGCCGCCCACAACGACAAACCACCCACTGGCAAACCATGACACACATCGTTTCCGTACAGCAGGTCTTCAAGAATTACACCCTTGGCACCTTCGTCGTGCCCGCGTTGCGCGGAGTCTCGCTGGATGTCGAGGAAGGCGAATTTCTCTCCATCGCGGGACCCTCGGGCAGTGGCAAGACCACGTTGCTCAATCTCATCGGCTGCGTGGACACGCCAACTTCAGGCGTCGTGCGCATTGCAGGCAACGCGACCGAGACCATGTCCGAGCGGCAGCTCACCCGGCTGCGCCTGCACACCATCGGTTTCATCTTCCAGAGCTTCAACCTGGTGTCGGTGCTGAGCGTGTTTCAGAACATCGAGCTGCCACTGCTCCTGCAGCGTTCGGCCGGCGCCAAGGAGCGGCGCTCGCGCGTGGAGGCTTTGCTCGATCGCGTGGGCATTCGCGAATACGCCAGCCATCGTCCTAGTGAGCTGTCGGGTGGCCAACGCCAGCGCGTGGCCATCGCGCGCGCTCTCGTGACAAGGCCGCAACTGGTGCTGGCGGACGAGCCCACCGCGAACCTGGACTCGGTCACGGGCACCAACATCCTCGATCTGATGAAAGAGCTGAACCGCACCGAGAAGACGACCTTCATCTTCTCCACCCACGACGCCCGCGTGTGGTCCTATGCGAGCTCGGTGGTTCGCCTGGCCGATGGGCAGCTGGTCGATCGGGTCAGTGCCGAAGAGGCCGTGCGCGTGGGTGGCGTGGGCAACCTGCCAAGCGCGAGGACGCCTTAAATGCGCGGATACGTCGACACCTTGAAGGTGATCATCCTGATCGCCTTCCGCAACCTATTCGCCAGCAGGCTCAAGACGCTCATCGTCGGTGGTATCATCCTGTTCGGCTCCATGCTGGTCGTGGTCGGTACCGCCCTGGTGGACAGCGTGGACGCATCCATGAGCCGTAGCATCATCGGCTCGGTGGCCGGACACATCCAGGTCTACAACGCGAAATCGGCCGACGAGCTTGCGGTCATGGGTAGCTTTCAGATGGAGGGGGCGGATCTGGAGCAGATCGATGATTTCAAGTCCATGCGTGCGGCGCTCCTGACGGTGCCCAACGTCAAGGCCGTGGTGCCCATGGGCCTGTCGGGGGCCATGGTGCCGGCCGGAAACTCGGTCGACGTCGTTCTCGAGAAACTGCGCGACCTCATCCGCCGCCAACAAGCCGGCGAGGACGTGAAGCCCGGCATCGAGTCGCAGAAGGATCACGTGCGCCAAATCGTCAGCGTGCTCGCGGCTGACATGGCCAACGTGGGCAAGGTCCTAACCGACAAGGCGGTGGCTCCCGAAGAAGTCGCGGCGATTCGTCGAGCGACGGCGCCGAACTTCTGGAGCGAATTCGACCAGGATCCCCTGGGCTCGCTCGAATTCCTCGAAAACCGCATTGCCCCCCTGGCCAGCGACGCCGACATGCTGTTCCTGCGCTATGTGGGAACCGACTTGGCCGCCTTCGCCCAGTCGTTCGACCGCATGAAGATCGTGGATGGCACCACGGTTCCACCCGGCAAGCGCGGATTTCTCTTCTCCAAGTTTACGTACGAAGAACAGGTGAAGCTCAAGACCGCGCACCGGCTCGATGTCATTCACGATGCCATCCTCAAGCGCGGGAAGAAGATTGCCACGGATCCCGATCTGCAGCGCTTCGTCAAACAGAACTCGACCGAGGTGAAGGAGATCATGCTTCAGCTCGATGGTCAGCAAACGGCGATGTTTCGCACCAAGCTGCAAAAAGAGCTCGGCAGCCAAGAAAACGAGGTCAGCAAACTTCTGGCGGAGTTCTTCCGCATCGACGACGGCACTCTCATGCATCGCTACAAGTTCTTCTACGACGAGCTCGCGCCGTCGCTGACCTTGTACCGCGTGCGCGTAGGCGACACCCTGACCATCAAGGCCTTTACGAGGAGCGGCTACGTGCAGTCGGTGAACTTGCGCGTGTACGGCACCTTCGCCTTCGAAGGGCTCGAGGATTCGCATCTGGCGGGCAACCTCAATCTGATGGACCTGGTGTCCTTTCGCGAGCTCTATGGTTTCTCCACACCCGAGCGCGATCGCGAAATCCAGGCCATCAAGGCTGCGGCAGGGCTCAAGGAAATCGATCGCGACAACGCTGAGGCCGAATTGTTTGGCGCCAAGCCGAGCGAGCCCGAGACAGCCGCCCCGGCGGTCGCCTCCGACACTGCGGACGCCGTCCTGCGCGGACTGTCAGGGAAGAACAAGCGCGAGCGGCGACAGGATCAGACCTACGATCCGGCGCAGCTTGGTCAGGGAGTGATCTTGAACGCCGCGGTGATCGTCAAGGATGCGCGCCGGCTCCCGCAAACCATGAGGGACATCGAGGCCGCCGGAACCAAAGTCGGGATGACCTTGAAGGCCATCGACTGGCAGAAGGCGTCCGGCCTGGTCGGGCAATTCGTCACAATGATTCGCTACGTGCTCTACGTCTCGGTTCTCATCATTTTCGCGGTGGCACTGGTGGTCATCAACAACGCGCTGGTGATGACCACACTGGAACGCATCGCCGAGATCGGTACCTTGCGCGCCGTGGGGGCGCAACGGCGATTCTTGCTCGGCATGTTACTGGTCGAGGCACTTGCCGTCGGTGGTCTTTTCGGTGGCATCGGGTCGGCGCTGGGCGCTGGCATCGTGGCTGTCCTGCGCATGGTGGGCATTCCCGCCTTCAACGACATCTTCTACTTCTTTTTCTCGGGACCGCGTCTGCATCCCGGGCTGTCCATCGTCAACGTCGCCATCGCCCTTGCCATCGTGCTCGTGGTCAGCGGCGCCTCTAGCATCTACCCGGCCCTCATCGCCATGCGGGTCAGTCCGCGCCAGGCCATGCAATCCGACGAGTGACCAACATGACCAATCTATTTCTCGATTTCCGCATTGCCCTTCGCAGCCTCTTTCAGCACCGCAGGCGCACCTTCTTTCTGGTATCAGCCATTGCTGGCGTCACCGGACTTTTGGTCTTGCTCAACGCCCTTTCCTCGGGCGTGAGCGATACCATGGTTCGCGCCGCGACCACTCTGTCGAGCGGTCACGTCAACGTGGGCGGATTTTTCAAGGTGACCTCGAGCCAATCGGGGCCGGTGGTGACGGAGTTTGCCAAGGTGGCCAAGGTCGTGGAACAGAACGTGCCCGAGCTCGAGCACTG
>Ga0265342_10001314_pt1 | contig 23313 bp, 19 predicted proteins | sample 4CB327metaG_FD_203125 | JGI IMG/M metagenome (GOLD analysis project Ga0265342, IMG submission 203125) | Rhizosphere microbial communities from Carex aquatilis grown in University of Washington, Seatle, WA, United States - 4-CB3-27 metaG | ecosystem: Host-associated > Plants > Roots >... | reverse complement strand
CGAGCCGCACCCGCCTGACTGCCAATTATTCCAGGGCTATTACCGCTGGACAGGGAATCCCTGGAGCGTATGCCTCCAACTCGGCAGACGCTTCTCTGCGCTTCCAACTGGCACCTAACTGGATTATCAACTCGCTAGCGGTTTACCAAAATGACAAGAACAGTTTGCCTGCTTCTCTCCAGCCATATCCGGGTGGACATACCCTGTCCGGGACTGCTTCGGTCGGATATAACATCGGTGAGCATTTAATGACGGGATTGGGCTATACGCGGCTTCATCAGAGATACAGTGGAATTACTGAGATCTCTCGCTCACCAGACAGCGATCGAGTTTTCGTTTCTATTTCTTACTACTTTCGCGCACCTCTCGGAAGATAATCATGGATGAAGAAAATCAAGAACAGCCTGAACAGCACCGCGACTTTGATTGGTACCTGAGTATTCTGGGCCGTCGCCACATGCACTTCCTGATCGCCCTGTTGGTGGGATGGTCGGCGGTGTGGGGGGCGAGCTGGGTGCTTCCGCCTACCTTTAGGTCGAACACGCTGATTCTCGTTGAACAGCCAACGATGCCCAAGAACTACGTCGAACCAAACGTGGCTGGGAATCTGCAGGAACGTTTGCAGAGTATCACCGAGCAAATCCTGAGCCGCACCCATTTGCTGTCGATCATTCAGAAACAGCATCTTTACGAGAATACGAGGGGACTGCGCACGGTCGATGACATGATCGCGATGATGAGGAAAGACATCGACATTGAGGTCGTGCGCGATCCGCAGAACGATCAAATATCGGCCTTCAGGATCTATTACTCTGCACACGACCCATACGTAGCGCGGAAAGTGACTGGCGAGTTAACGGACCTTTTCATCACGGAAAACCTTGAATCGCGGCAGCAGCAATCAGAGGGCACGACGAAATTCCTCCAGGCACAGCTAACGAATGCCCAACAAAATCTAGCCGATCAAGAGGCGAAGGTCCGCGAATTCCAGGCGCAACATGAAGGGCAACTGCCGACGCAGCAAGCCAGCAATCTCCAAATTCTCAGCGGGTTGCAGTCCCAGTTACAGAATGAACAAGATGCCCTCAACACCGCTCGGCAGCAGCGTGCCTATTACCAGGCCATGATTGATCAATATCGCGGCTCCCACAGTATCAACGCCGCGGACGGCACGTCCTCGATTTCCTCTGTTGATCAGGACCTTATGCAACTCAGAACTCGGCTTGCCGAGCTTCGCTCGAAATATACAGATCGCTACCCAGACGTGGTCGCAGTGCAGGATCAAATATCCACAAAGGAACAGCTAAGAGACAAACTTGCAATCGAAGAAAAGAAAAGCAGTACGGGTTCTAAGCCGTCAACTCAGACAAACACAGATGCAAGAATGAACACGCCGATGAGCGCGGTGTTGGCACAGCTGCAGGGGCAACTCGAATCGAACCGACTGGAAGTTGAAAACAGGGATAAATCAATAGCGTCCTTGAAGGCGAGAATTGGCGTTTATCAATCTCGTCTCAATGCGGAGCCGGTCGCGGAGCAGCAACTTGCAGAACTCACTCGTGGCTATGAACAGTCGAAAGAGAACTACGATGATTTGTTGAAAAAGGAGAGCGGCTCGGAAATGGCGACGAGCATGGAACTGATGCAGCAAGGTCAGCGCTTTACCATGCTGGATCCGCCTAGTCTGCCTTCAAAGCCGGACTTCCCAAACCGACTGAAATTCTGCGCGTACGGTCTAATTGCAGGCTTGTGTCTTGGGCTGATAGTCGTCGTAGTGTTTGAGTTCTTTGATGATCGGGTGCAAACCGAACGCCAAATCAGGTCGATGTTGCCCGTCAATGTAATCTGGGACATTCCGGTCGTTCAAAGCGAGAAAGATTTAGCGAGAGCAAAATTGAGACTTGCGCTGGGAATCGTCAGTGGCGTTTTGGTCGTGGTGACTATTCTGGCCGGGGCCGTGTCCAGCTATTTACGAGGATAATGAATGACTCTCATGTTCAGACCTGAGATTCCGATTCGTCTTGACCTGAATGGGGCAAGCCGAATACCTGTAGGACTGTCAGCTCACGCACAAGGCACGCCTGGCGACGATCAGGATTTGGTTAGGCAAATGGAGGAGGTGTTAATTACACCTCCCGAATCAGGCAGATTAGTTTGTCTAACGGATGAGATCTCACCCGCGGCGGAGGCGTTTCGACTCATATCTGTGCGGTTGCGCAATATGCGGCGTGACCAGCCCTTAAAGAATCTGCTGATCACCAGTACCATTCCACAAGAGGGCAAGAGCATGGTCGCTGCTAACCTGGCTTGCACCTTCGCGCAAGGACGACAGGAGAAGGTGCTGCTCCTTGAAGGCGATATCAGACGTCCGACCCTGTCGCAGAAATTCGGTATGGAACAGCGCCCTGGGCTCTGTGAATTACTCCGTAAGGAGACGAGCCATTCTCGGAGTATTGTGTATATTCCTGAAGCGAAGATCTGGATGCTTCCCGCTGGCCAAGTTAATGGCAATCCTTTAGATATTCTCCAATCGCAGAAGCTGTCCTCCCTGATGTCTCAACTGGCGAGTTGGTTCGATTGGATCATTATCGATTCGCCCCCCATGCTGCCAGTTGCTGACGCCGGTGTCTGGTCCGCACTGGCGGAAGGGATTGTTCTAGTCACTCGTTGCGGAATCACCCAGAAGAAGGAACTTCTCAGGGGAGTCAAGGAAATTGATAAGAAGAAGTTGGTTGGAGCAATATTGAATTGTTCGAAGAGCCTGCGTCACTCAGACTATTACTACAGACTCCCATCTTCCACAAAGAAAAATTGAACGGTGATCGTCTTCATTGCGCAGAGTAGCTGCGATAACAACTGAAGGATCATCCAGGCACCGTACACGTTTCCAATGCATCGAAGATCTCCGGACGAATTGCATCGTGCGGTTGGTGTTCGTTGCTGGTTGGTGCGGGGAATGTTCAAAATCGAGATTACTAAACAAAATGGAGGACCCAACAATGCTGTTTGTCTACTCGGCATTCGCAATCATATTTGTTCAAAAAATGGCTGGTTCAACTGCGGGCCATTTCCCCACAGGTAGTGTCATTATGCTTGGTTCTCTGCTCTTCGTGCTCGGCACAATCGTTCGTAGAAAAATGTCGACGCTAGAGGACGGAACAAAGCCGCATCCACATCAACCAAGGCCACAATCAGAGCCGGCAGAGTCGAATCGCAGGACTGTGAATAGTGTCAAGACTCGAAGAAGCGCGACCGCTGCCTAATCAACCACGGCAGGTATGAAGCAGATCGAAAATGCGTCCCATAAAGATCCCGACGATCGCAACGAGGAAACAGCAGAAGTCCATTCTTAAGGCTCCAAGGGGAAGGGTGAAGGCAGACCGTGCGTCGCATACTTGACAGTTCGCTGCCGATGCGAACTACGTTTCTCAAGATGACTGAGGTGTCGCTCGTTTTGACAACCCTCGCGCTCGTTTGCGGAACGTTTGCCGACGAGGAGCTTGCACTTATATCGCTGACTGAGATCGAGGCAGGCCTGGTTGGAGTGCTACTCCTGTTTTGCCTATACTGTGTTGACTTTTATGATCCGAAGATAATCACCCATCTTTTGCAGAGCGTTTCGCGGATTATGCAGGCCATCGGCCTGACGATGCTGATCACGGTTCCGTTGCTTCAATTATGGATACCTAAACAGGATCCGACGCCGGCCTTGGCTGGGATGTTTCTGGCGGGCGCGTTCCTCGTGGCGTCCCGCTGCCTATTTGCGGAAATTGCGCAACGACCAGAGTTTATTGAAACTGCAATCGTATGGGGTTCCGGCGCACTTGCAGCCAACATCATTCGCGAACTCGCTAAACGGCCGGATATTGGCATTCATGTCGTAGGGATTGTCGATCACAGCTTTGCGGGAGATATGCTCTCGGGTGTGCCGTATCTTGGCGCTCCCGAACTAATGTGGACCATGGGAGATTCGCGTCAGGTGCGTCGAATCATCGTCGCCGTCGAGGAGAGAAGGGGATCGTTGCCGGTTGAAAAGCTGATGGCAGTGAAGGCAGCGGGGCTGAGATTCGAGGATGGCACGGAGTTCTACGAGGAACTAACTGGCAAAGTGTGGTTAGGTACTTTCAGCGTCAGTGGCCTTCTCTTTTCTAGGAGGCTTCGGCCGTCGATCACCAGATTATTCATCAAGCGATTCTTCTCCATTGTGTTCGCACTCATTGGGTTGGTTGTAGCGATGCCAGTCATGCTCATTACAGCTTTGTTAATTCGGCTGGACTCCAAAGGCCAGGTGATGATTAGGCAGACACGAGTAGGTGAGAATGGGCGGCACTTTACTCTTTTCAAATTTCGATCGATGAAGACTAACTCGGTAGGAAATGCACCTGCCACAGTTGATGATCCCCGCTGCACCCGCATCGGAAAATGGATTCGGCGCCTTCGGATAGACGAATTACCACAATTGTTCAATATCTTGAAGGGCGATATGTACTTTATCGGGCCGCGACCGTTCGTGCCTGATCAGGAGGCAGAACTCGTCGATGAGATCCCGCTTTATCGTCAACGTTGGATCGTGCGCCCAGGAGCGACTGGTTGGGCGCAAGTGCATAGGGACTACTGTGTTTCGATTGAAGACAATGTAGAGAAGCTCTCATACGATTTGTTTTATATAAAGAATCTCTCGTTCCGTCTCGATTTGCTTACGCTTGCTAAGACATTCAAGGTTCTACTCCTTGGTCGGGGTGGCAGATGAGCGTAGCTGAGGGGTTCTTCTGGCTGGGGGTTGCGTGGCTGGGATACGTGTGGACAGGCTATCCATTAGCGCTCGCGATCGTTTCTCTGTTCTATCGCTTCCATGCGGTTTCTGTTGACGATTATCACCCATCAGTGAGCGTCTTGATTTCTGCACGAAATGAAGAAAGAGACATTGCCTGGAAACTTGCGCAGACCCTGGCATGGGACTATCCAGCAGATCGACTGGAGATACTGGTAGGTTCGGACGCTTCAACTGACGGTACTGATGCTGCAATCCGCTCGATCCAGAATTCACGTGTTACGTTCATTCGCAATGAAGAAAGATCAGGCAAGAATCGGACCTTGAACAGATTGGCCCGTATGGCGCAAGGCGAACTGCTCTTCTTTACAGATGCCAATACACATATTGAGTCGGGATGCCTGAAGAAAATGGTTCGGCATTTTGCTGATCCACGTGTGGGATGTGTCACCGGTTTAGAGCAGAATCTCGATGGTCGCGAGGCTTCTGCGATATCCGTGGGAAGTAACGCCTATCTTGGATACGAGGCTTTTGTCAACGCGCTGGAGAATAGTCTCGGGTCTGTCCTGGTGTGCGATGGCTCGATTTACTGCCTGCGCGGTTCGCTGTTCTCCAATCTTGATCCTGAACTCGCGAATGACCTGGAACATCCAGTTCGCATAGGAGCGGCGGGAGCAGTGGTTCTTTACGAGGCGGAGGCAAGATCGTTCGAGCTATGCAGCAGTTCGGCCAAGGAGGAGTTTGCTCGTAGACGACGAATCGCTGGCCAGGGCGCGCTCGGGTTGTGGAGATTACGTCACAAACTGAGCGGCTTTCGGCTTTGGCAGTTTTTGACCCGCAAAAGCCTACGTTGGCTCTCGATTGTTCCCGTTCTAATGATTCTGATCGCGACCTTCATTCTGCGGCACAACTCATGGTTCTTTTTCGTCTTTGTCATCCAAATACTGTTCTATCTGATCGCCTTGTTAGGATGCAGGCAAAGCGGACAGTCTCGAGTGAGCGCAATAGCACGCTTGCCATTCGTAATCACCCTGGCTAATATCGCGGTATTTCTCGGTGTGGTTGATGCTTGTTGCGGCAAAACTTTCGCGACGTGGAACATTGCAGAACTCTCTCGCGGTACGGGAAAGGCCTCAAGCTAATCAGTTAGGATCGAACACTATCGAAGTGGAAGGAACAACATTATGGCAAGTCCTCTTGTGAGCATCGTGATATTAAATTACAAGCGCTTGAGTGCCCTTGAGCAGGCGCTCGAGTCGGTGGTTTCTCAGTCGTACGAAAACAAGGAGATCATCGTTGTAGACAATCACTCTCAAGAGGAAGTTGCCGCTGCAATAAGGAGATTCGGAAGAGACATACAGCTTCTTGAACTCGATTCCAATCGGGGAGCTTGCGGCGGAAGAAATGCAGGCTTGAGTGTCGCACGAGGCGAGATCATCATCACATTGGATAACGACATCAGCTTTTTGACCAAGGATGCAATCGAGATCGCGGTACGCGTTTTTAGAGAGAACCCGGATTTCCATGTATTGGCATTTCAACTCAGAGATCCAGTTACCGGAGAGCTACGGATAAGAGAGTGGTGCCATCCCAAAGATTGGCGTAAATTCTCTGATACCCAGTTTGCGACACATTTCTTCGTCGAAGGCGCGGTAGCCTGCCGCCGAATTGTCTTTGAAAACGCGGGCGTATATTTTGAACCCCTCTTTGTCTATAACGAGGGGTGGGATCTTAGCCTCCGCATTCTGGATAAGGGTTTTCGAATCCTGTACACACCGGAAATTAAAGTGCGGCACTTGATGTCCGCAGAGGCACGTTCGAGTAGCCGTTCGTATTTTCTTTTTACCCGCAACTATGTTTGGATCACGTACAAAGACTATCCAATCTGGGCTGGTCTGTGTTTCCTTACTTTTCGTTTGGCAATGATGGCTTATTTCGCTCACCGCGCGAAGGAATGGGACAATTTCTCGAGGGGCTTGTGGGAAGGTATTTCGGGCTGCCGAAATATAAAGCGTTCTCCTATAAAGAAGGCCACCATGAAATACGTTAGGGAGCTAGAGAAAGAACGCCCGAACATCGTGCTTCGTTACTTAAGACATGTGCATGTTCCACAGCTTTAGATCGGACCTAATCCATCTAACAATGATCTTCTTCTACATGTTGGTATTTGCGGCGCCCATGCCGAATCACCCTCTCTTTGAAGCCCCTCTGGCCGGGCTTACGGTGATGAAGTGGCTTGGCATTGTCTGCTGCATCAACGCGCTGTTCTCTGCGATCAAGCGCCGCAGACTGCCCGATTTCACAAACTCTCTGGAGGCGCGGGCCTTTCTGGTGCTGATTGGTATTGCCGGCTTGTCGGCGGTGACGCTTGGCGGGAAAGGCAACATTACATTCAGTCCCATGTCGAGTTACTTCAGCTTCCTGTTGCTGTTCTTTGCGACGATAACTCTGGTTAATAGTTTTGAGCGTCTGCACAAAGCACTTTTGGCGGCGATTGCCGGCTCGGCATTTGCCTCAGTCTATGTGATTCGCGAGTTTCAACTTTCCGGCGGCACCAATCTGAGGCCAGGATATGTTGCCGGCGACTCAAATTATTTCGCGGCATGCTGCGTATTGGTGATGCCGATTGCGGTGTACTTTGCCAGAGAAAAATCATCACCTTGGGAGCGTAGGTTTTGCGTTGTATCGCTGGTGATCATATTCATCGCATTCACTTTGGCGTCTTCGCGAGGCGGGCTTGTCGGACTGTGCGTGGCGATTCTATATATGGCCCTGCGATCGGGTAGATCGCGGCGAACAGCAATCGTTGCCACGCTGGTGCTACTTCCTTTGTTTGTGTTCTCTCCGGCATCGCCTTTGTCTCGGATGTTGCACCCAGACTTTGGAGATGAATTGGGCGCTCAGATCCGGCTGGATTTCTGGAGAGAAGGCCTAGAGATGGTAAAGAATCATCCAATTACTGGAGTTGGGTTGGGTAATTTCACGGCGTATTCTTATGCCGGCACATTCGGTGCAAAGGGAATGAAGGGAATGGCGTGTAACACCTTCCTGGAAATTACCGCGGAGCTTGGCTTTACCGGACTCCTCGCTTATTGTGCAATTTTAGGCGGGGCGCTGATGTCGGCGGGCAAAGTACGCGCCGAAGGAAAGAAGCACAAGCAGACCCAGCTGCTTTATGCCGGTGAGGGGATGCAAGCGGGATTGCTGGGCTTTATAGCTGCGTCTATGTTCCTCTCTGCCGAGTATCAGAAGCCATTCTGGGTGTTTGTGGCGCTATCCGCGACGGTCTCATCGCTGCTGATGCAACGAGCCCGGCAACAGAATGGTCGGCGGAAGCAGACGGCTGCATACGGAGTGCGGAATTATGTGGCAACAAAGGCGTAAGTATCGGAAACGGAAAACCAGTGAAGAGAAATCACTCCATACTGTATTTCACTAACTCCACCGTATGGGGGGGAGTGGAAGAGCATTTATGCGGCCTGCTGCAGCATCTGTCGCGCAGCCTGTTTCGACCGCATCTGGTTTGCGCTCCGGCGCTATTCGAGAGATTCCGCGAAGCGTCTCCCGGTGACACAGAGATTACGTCCATTCCGCTTCTCGGCCCCACCCATATCGGCGCGGCGGTGCAATTGGCCATGCTCCTCAGCCGTCGAAAATTCCACATCGTGCATTCGCATATGTTTTGGAGCAGCCTATGTGCCAGCCCAGTTGCCTGGGCATACCGGGTGCCCGTCATCGTTGAGACGCTCCACGGAAGCGAAGCATGGCGCAAAGGGTGGAGGGCAAACTACCGAATTGATCGTGCCGTGAGCCGTTTCGTCTCACAATATGTTGCCGTATGTAACTCAGACGCCCAGTTTCTAAGTGAGAAAAAGCAAGTACCCGCGGAGAAGATCGCCGTCATTCACAATGGCGTGGACATTCAGCGCTTTGCCGCAACGCCAGGGGCGCGGAAGGCCATGCGAAATGCCTTGGGATATGCAGAGGACGATCTCGTTCTGATCATGGTTGCGCGATTCCACACGGGCAAGGGGCATCGAGTATTACTGGATGCCATTTGCCAGCTGTTGCCCTCATTTCCAAATCTCAAACTGATTTGTCTCGGGGAGGGTGAGGCAGAGGCTGAAGTGAGAGGCCAGTGTGACGCCCTCGGCGTTTCGCAATGCGTGCGCATGCCGGGCCATCAGAACAACGTCGTGGATTGGCTCGGCGCGGCGGACATCAATGTCCTGCCCAGTTTTTACGAGGGCCTGCCGCTAAGCATATTGGAGGCTATGGCGTCCACGCTACCGAGCGTTGCGACGCAAGTCGGCGGGATCGTGGACGCGATTGAGAACGGCGTCAGCGGATTGCTTGTTCCGTCCGGGAATGCAGTGAAGCTCGCGGAAGCATTGGCTTTCCTGCTACGCGATGCGGAAGCGCGCAAACGGATGGGCAATGCTGCATACCTGCGGGTGTCGCGGCATTTCAGTATTGAGCAGCAAATGAGCAACACAGAGAAGACTTATCTCGATTTGTGCGGCGCTCCGGAACAGGAGTCAAACGAAGCGCGTGCCGCAGCACTAGAACCGGAGGAAGAGCGAATTCCTTCGCTTAGCCCCACGGAATTCGGGAAGTAATCGCGCGTAAGCACGAAGTAGGGTATCCGACAAATCGGGAAGCTTTGGGTACAAAGATTAATCATGGTACGCAATATTTTTTCGAATTGGGTTGGACTGCTGGTTCTGGCGGCTAGCACGGCGGTGTTGACGCCGATGATGATCCATCACCTCGGTGCGCTCGATTATGGCGTATGGGTGCTGGCCGGCTCCGTTCTCGACTACTACGGCTTGTTGGACATTGGGATGCGCTCGGCGATGTTCAGATATGTCGGGCTCTTTCGGGGAAGCGATGTCCGCGAGGAAGTAGACCGGACCTTCACATCGGCTCTCTTCATCGTCATGGTGACAGCGGTTCTGATTTTGTTTCTGTCTATCGGAATGGCTTACTTCCTGCCACGTTCCATGCCCCTGCAAGATGCTTCGCCGCGGGAATTCAGCTGGTTATTGCTGCTGCTGGGCTTCAGTATTGGAATCACGTTTCCGACGCGCATGCTGGCAACTTATATTTCCGCGCACCAGCGCTGGGATCTCTTCAACGCAGCTGGAATCGCTTCAGTTATTACGCGCGCAATCGCAATTATCATTGCGCTCAAGCTGGGGTATGGCATATTGGCGGTGGCCATTGCCGCACTGGTTGTAGCATTCCTGTCGCTGGGCCAACACATCTTGTTCGTGCGCGTTGCCGATCCGCGTGTCCATGTGTCGCTGCACCTAATCAGTGTTAAGCGGATCAAGGAGTTATTCAGTTTCAGTTTGCGCTCCCTGCTGGTGTCGGTCGGCGATTATCTACGCTTTTATTCCGATTCCGCGGTCATTGCCGCCGTTCTCAATGTCGCGCTGATTACGCCTTTCAGCGTGGCCACGCGTTTAATTGAGTGCTTCAAGTCAGTAATTGTGGCGGCGGGAGGGCCGGTCTTTGGCTCGATGACTGAATTGGATGGAGGGCGTCGCGATGACGAGTCGCGGGAAATGCTCTTGATGTCTACCCGACTGCTGGCGCTGCTTTCCATTCTGGGCGGAGTGCTGTTATTGGTCGACGGCCGTGCGTTGCTGCGCCTTTGGGTGGGGCCGGAGCTTGTATGGGCTTACCCGATTTTGGCGATTCTTGCGGCAGGGTACATGATTAACCTGGCGCTGCATCCCATGCTACTGATAGTAGTTGCAAAGGGCAAGCACGGTGCACTTGGCGTTTGGACGATCGCAGAAGGAGCAGTTAACATCGGCCTCAGCATTCTCCTGGGCAGATCTTACGGATTGTTGGGGATCGCAGTGGGAACAGTTGTTCCCATGTTGGCGATCAAATTGATCATTCAGCCATTTTATGCTCTTCGCGCTGCTGACATGAGCGTCTGGGTCTTTTTGCGCAGAGGCTTGGCACGCCCGCTGATTGTCGGCCCATTGTTTCTCCTGGCTGCCAGGACCATCGCAATACGCACAACCCCGACTTTTCCATTGTTTTCTGCCTCGGTTCTGGCACAGGTGATCATCTTTTTTGCGATGACTTGGATCCTTGGACTAACGAAGGCGGAACATGAGTGGCTCCGGAAAGATATGAGACGGCGGTTACTTCGGTTCATCCCGCACGATCGACGGATAATTGCTCCTCCTCGACCGGAAGCGGATCTTCCTTGAGAATGATCGGGCTTAGCCGCCGCGCACGAATGAATAACTGTCTGCGCGCTGGATTGCTAGACGATTATAGAAACCTTCGGAGAGATGTGATGACTACAGTTCCCTTGAAAACACGGAGACACGCGCAAGACAACATTCAAACCATTTCTGTCGTCATTCCGACCAAGGATCGAAAGGATGATCTAGTGCACACGATTGAGAGCCTGCTCACGCAGACCCGCATGCCCGACGAGATTATGATCGTCGATCAGAGTTGCGTTCCTTCTGTGGATCCGAAAACTATACCGATTCAGCTTGTTTACATCCACGCCCCCCATATTTCGGGGCTTACACATGCCCGAAACGTCGCAATGGAACGGGCCAGAGGCGATATCTGGCTGTTTTTGGACGATGACGTCATTCTCGAACGTGAATTCGTCGAAGAGCTTCTCGTTGCGTATTCCCCGGGAGTGACGGGAGTATCTGGAATAATCACAAATTACACTCGCCCGGGAATATCACGGAGGCTATTTGAAGATCTGTTTGTAAGAGGTCCATTCCACGATGACCGTCAGCCAATTTACTGGCGCGCTAAAACTCTTCGCGCCGGAAACCTCAAACGAGTTAAGCAATTCACCGGCGCGTTGATGAGTTTTCGGGCGGATGCAGTTCGACACTTACGTTTCGACGTTAACTTGACAGGTGGCTGCCTCGCTGAGGATATCGATTTCTGTGCCAGGCTCCCACGAGATACTGTTCTGCAGATTGCACCGAATGCACGTCTGCTTCACAAGCGAAGCGCAATCGGACGGCCAACGACGCACTGGCTTGACTCTCATTCTCAATCCAGCTCCTACATGCGCCATCGGAATTGGCACCGCGGAGTGAGTGACGACCTGAGCTTTGCATGGTTGCAGATTGGATATGCGTTGATGGCAGCGGTTGGATCTCTGAAGCGAGGTGGTTCGCTAGAGCCGTTTCGCGCCTGGCGGGCAGGCGCCCAGCGCGGAAAGAATCTCGGTTCACGCGCGCCCACTCTCGCTCCCGCCAGTTTTCCGAAAGAGACCACGGTGCAAGGGTAGCATCGGCACTTCCGTCATCATGACTCCCGCCGTTCAATCCATCGCTGTCTTATTGACGGTTGCTGCACCGCGCCGAACGTGGCGCGAAATATTGTTAACACTATTTGAAGAGAAATGGGCATCAAATGAGCGGAACTGCAACTTGCGATCCAGGGTCTAGCGTGTTCTCGAGGCAGGCTTCGCCTCTTGAAAGCATTGAATCCGCCAAAGCATTTTTGGTCGCAGAAAGCTCGCGACTGTGCGCTGATGCAGTGGAACGCAAGGCGCGTGCAATTGTGCTGACGGGAAGCATGTCTCGCGATGAAGCGACGTTGAAGCAAGACTACGCAGGCTGGCGCGTGCTTGGCGATTTGACACTTTTAGTGGTGTTCGATCGTCGCGCAAGGCTCAGAACAGCAGCCGTTGAAGCAGAAATTGAGCGATTTCTACTTGCGCATTCAATCCGGTGCAAGATCGTTGTGGTGACAACGACGGCTTCCGCCCTGAGAAAGATGAGGCCGCACATTTACGCGCATGAGCTGAGAGAGCGCGGCATCGTTGTCTGGGGCGATAAATCTGTGCTTGATTTGATGTCGCGCTTCACGGCCGCAGACATTCCCATTGAAGATGGATGGTGGTTTCTCTGCAATCGGCTTATTGAGCAGCTTGAGACTGCAGCGAAAGCGAATCAGAGCCACGACACAGACGCGACCATTCAGTACCGCATCGCAAAGCTCTATCTTTCAATGGCGGCTTGTTATCTCTTGACAATCGGACAATATGAGCCGAGCTATCGGGGAAGGGCCCTACGACTTCAAGAGCTGTCAGTATCTTCTAACCCACAGCCATCCCCAATTCCTTTGCAACGGTTTTCCCGCAGGGTATCGGAGTGTACATTGCTGAAGATGGATGGCGAAACGACAGGCGCATTCGGTGAGTTTCCAAAATGGTGTGATGCCGTATCCGATGCCGAGTCGCTGTGGCGATGGACACTAGAGAAAATACTGAGAGTAGAACAAGTTAGCAGTAGATCCGGTTTGCTTGCAGTTCTGGCGAAGCAACAGCCCATCCTTTTACGTGGGAAGGGGTGGTTGAGAGCGATCGCAAAATACCCAACAGTCTTCTCAAAGGACTGCATCCGTTGGATTCGGCTTGCTCGTCTCGCTTCGCCACGCTATCTCGTCTACGGTGCCGCCTGCGATTTGTTTTTTGGCTCTCAGGAAAGTGACACACTCGAGCCTGGACAGTTGCGTGCTATTGCGAACCGGCTCCCACTAAGCCGCTTCAATGCCGGTGAGCCGCTATCGTGGCACTTGGTAGCAATGATGGTTGCGGACAATTTCCACGGCTTAGTGGAATCAACACGTTCGTAGGGGCAAAAGTGATGGTAATCGCAGATATGAAGTATTACTTGCGTGAAGCTCGTTGGCGAACCAAGGAAGGCGTACGCGCGGCTCTTGCGCGTGTAAATCGGCATACTCACTCTTTAGGAGCATCGCATGAACCACAGTCAGAAATTGGTTACTCATACCGCCACTTGACTCCTGCTGGTGACCAGTTGCTTTTGCGCGAGTACGACCCTCACGCCATGGTGAAGGTTCCGGTAACTGAGGTCGTACGCGCGCGATTTCCAGTGATCGACGTGCACTGCCACCTCAATGACGGAATTGTGATGCGCAAGACACTTCATCCGTCCCGGTTTATCAGTGTAATGGATGACACGAATGTCAAATCCGCGATCAATTTGACGGGTGGATGGGGGGAGAAACTATTGAGCTCCTTGCGTTCCCTCGGGGAAAGCTTTCCAGGTAGATTCTATGTCTTTTGCCAGATTGACTATTCACGATTGGACGAGCCGAACTATCTTGTCGAGACGTTGGAGGAAGCTCATGCTGCGGGGGCCAAGGGCGTAAAGGTTTTAAAGGACCTGGGACTGACTGTACGAGACCGCCATGGCAAACGAGTGCGCATTGACGATCCCAGACTTGACTGCGTTTGGGAGAGGGCGGGGAAACTGGGCATGCCGGTTGGGATTCATGCAGCCGATCCCGACGCCTTCTTCGCCAGGATGGATCGGCACAACGAACGCTATCAAGAATTGATTGTTCATCCAGACTGGGGATACTTCGGCAAAGGGTTCCCCACTAAGGCAGAGCTGCTGGCAGAGCGAAACCAGCTCTTCGAACGGCATCCCGGCACCTCTTTTTGGGGATTGCACATGGCGAATCATTCTGAAGACCTCGATGAAGTTACCGAATGGATGGAGAAATATCCAAATCTGAGAGTTGAACTTGGCGGCAGAATTGCGGAGTTAGGACGACAGCCACGTCGTGCTGGTCGATTCATACGTCAGTTCCAGGACCGCGTGATGTTTGGAATGGATACGCACTTAAGCACAGAATGTTATAGGACGTACTTTCGGTTTCTAGAAACTGAGGACGATTGTTTTGAATATCCGGGGTACCCATGGCAGGGTGCATGGAAAATTTATGGCTTGGGCCTTTCCGATGATGTTCTGAAGAAGCTATATCACGAGAATGCCGCTCGCGAATTGGGGCTGCCGTTGCTCGGGATGACCGATTCGCTATCGGCACAGTGACCGCTTGTGTTACGGGGAGAGGAACTCAATAATGATTGCCGCTGAAGAAAACAGTTCACAAGGTGAATTCAGTAAGCGCCCGATCTCAATTTGCGTCCTGATCGATGCGTTGGGGTGGAAAATCCTTGAAGAACGTCAGTTCCTCGACGATTTACTGGTATACAGGCAACCTCTAAGAACTGTTCTTGGATTTAGTTCGGGAGCAATACCAAGCCTGCTCACCGGACGAGTTCCAAGCCAGCACGGTCATTGGAATTTGTTCTATTACGACCCGCAAGGGTCGCCCTTCTCTTGGCTGCGAGGGTTGCGGTATCTTCCGGACAAGCTGGTGAATCATCGCGTTTCGCAGAAGCTCATCAAAGAAGCGGGCCGCCGGCTCTTCCATATGGGGCCGCAATTCGAATGCTATGTGAAACCAACTCTGATGCCGTATTTCAATTGGGTTGAACGGCGTTGCATTTATGAACCAGGTGGCATTTCTGGTGCACCATCGATATTCGATGATCTTGTAGCCAGCGGTATTACTTATCGAGCTTATTCCTATCATCACTGGAACGATGAGCAGATCTTGGAACTAGCTCACGACGATCTGAAGACCAGCGATGCGCAATTCTTCTTCGTCTATTTGTGCCAGCTGGATGCCGAGTTACATTCCTTCTGGACTCATCCAGAGCGACTCCAAAGCATGCTTTCTCACTATGAAGTGAAACTTCGGCAGCTATTTGAGGCCGCGTTGCGGTTGGATCCAGGTGCGTCGATTGCGGTCTGTTCCGATCATGGGATGGCGCCTGTGATGGACAGATTTGACTTGATGAAAGAAATCGATTCGTTGGGACTCAAGATGCCCGATGATTATTTGGGCGTATACGACTCGACGATGGCGCGATTCTGGTTTTTCAATCAGAATGCACGTGAGAGCATTTGCAACTGTCTAGAAAAGCAGAAATGCGGACGTGTTCTCGGTGATGTAGAGCTGGAAGATTTGGGCATTGACTTTCCTGACCGCCGCTACGGTGAGACCATTTTCCTTCTAAACAGCGGCTGGATGTTCTATCGGAGTGACTTTCATTCTGGAAATTGGCTGCCGAACGGCATGCATGGATACCATCCGGACGATCCCTATTCCGATGCTGTATTTCTCAGCAATCGTGCTCCAGCGTTACCTTTAAGAACGATCCGAGACATCTACAGCTACATGGAAGTGACATCTGGCGTTCAGGCGTCGCATTCGGCTCGTTAAGCGTCGACCCACTTTTCTTCCCCAATTCTTGGCATAGTATGCGGCACAGCGGTTGCAATCATCGGTCTCACCGATGGTGTCACTCCATTCACGCAACTCCGCACTCGAGAATTCAATCCCCGCATGTCTGAGGAGGTCACCGTGCACGAGAGTCGAATTCACATCTGCACATCGGGCGACAGTGAACGTTGGGACGCATTTGTAAGTGGACACCCTGAGTGCACGAGCTATCATCGCTGGTCTTGGAAGGCCGTCTTTGAAGATGTGTTCGGGTGGCCCGGAGTCTACTTGATCGCTGAACAGCAGGGCACGGTTTGTGGAATCTTGCCGCTCATAAAGCAAAAATGTCTACTGCGCAGCTATCTATCATCGATGCCTCACCTCAAAGGCGGAGGAATCGTGGCCCACAACAATGAGATTGAAAACCTGCTTTTTCAAGCTGCAGTACACATTACGCGACAAAGTGAAGCGACCTATCTGGAACTGCGACACCTTACGCAGCATCATCTACCTCTGGTATCGCGACAAGACAAAGTTGGTGCTGTCCTTGCTATTGAATCGGACGAAACTGAACGATTAAGACGACTGGATAAGAAAACTCGCAACCTGGTGCGGAAATCATTGACGAATGGAATGACCGCTCATTTCGGTGGCCTGGAGCTGCTGTCGCAGTTTTACAGCGTATATGGGCAGAACATGCGCGATCTTGGTTCTCCGGCCTACTCCCGACGATTCTTTTCTGAGATTATGAAGCGCTTTCCTGACGAGAGCTACATATGTGCGACTCGCTTGGGGAGCAAAGTAGTTGCCGCAGCATTCATGATCGGCTTCCGCGAAACCATTGAAGTTGCATGGGCCTCGTCCAGCCGAAACCATCTGACGTTGAAGCCCAATATGTTCCTTTATTGGAACATCCTTGGCTTCGCGGCCGAACGTGGCTATAGGTTCCTCGACTTCGGGCGGTCAAGCAAGGAGTCAGGCACTTATGAATTCAAACTGCAGTGGGGGGCAGTGCCCAGCGAGTTTCACTGGAGCTACTGGTTCAATGGCGAAGCAACTGTGCCTAACACCAAGGCAGATGGAATGCAAGCTGCGCGCCGTATCTGGCGGCGCTTGCCTTTGTCGCTCACGAACGTCTTCGGACCTACACTCATCAGGCACATCCCCGGCATCTAGGTGGTTCCCATGCAGAGTTCAGAGAAGTGCGTATTCTCGGTGGACGTTGAGGACTGGTTTCATATCCTCGACGTCCCAGCAGCTCCCACAATTTCCTCATGGCCAGGATTGCCATCACGAGTCGAAGGAAATTTTCGCAGGTTGCTGAATTTGTTTAGCGAAGGGGGGAAGCAGGTAACTTGTTTCTTCCTTGGATGGGTTGCTGAGCGGTTTCCACATCTGGTGCGGGAAGCTGCGGCGCGTGGCCATGAGATTGCCTCTCATGGCTACTCACACCAGCTCGTGTATAAGATGACGCGACAGCAGTTTCGATCAGATGCATTGCGATCCCGTTTGTTGCTTGAAGATATCAGTGGAAAAAGAGTCATCGGCTATCGTGCGCCAGGATTCTCATCTACCGAGGCCACGCCGTGGTTCTTTGACGAAGTGTGCTCTTGCGGCTACCTCTACGATTCGTCGGTTTTCCCAGCACGACGAGGCCACGGAGGAAATCCAAACAGCCCCCTTCGACCCTATTTCGTAGTCGAGGGACGGTTGGTCGAACTCCCAGTCAGCGTTGCGGAGGTCGGTCCCACCAGAATCTGCTTCTTCGGAGGCGGGTATTTACGCTTGTTCCACTACTCGATCATTCGGCACATGGGGAGGCGCCAGATGGCAAACGATATTCCGCTGATCTTTTATATTCATCCCCGCGAGATTGATCCTCATCATCCGCGAATCGCCATGCCGTACAGTCGGCGTTTCAAATCCTATGTCAACCTGAGTAGCACTGAAGACAAAATTCGCAGAATCAGCCGCGATTTTCCTGTTACGACGTGCCGCGATTTTCTCTTTTCGACAATGGATGAATTGAACTACGAAACGGCCATTTCCGCCTAGACGTGAGCGGATGGGAACATCGAGTTGAACCTAACGCGTCCCTTCTGCAAGCTTTTCAGGTTCGCACGGAAAGGTGCTTTCAAGTCAGGGATTAGTGAGCAATCTTCATAGGCAAGGTGTCATGAATAATTGGAATCGTCTGACGTGGTACTACAGCCGGTACGGGATTCGTGGGGTTCTGGCGGGAAGCGCGTATAGTCTCTTCGGAAGACCCAACGAAATCAGCGCGCTCCCTCCAGGCATTCAAATGCCCGTTTACCTCCGGATCAAGACGACTGACGAGTTAGTGTATGAACAGACTTTGCTGCGGGAACAGTACGCCTTTGACTTGCCTTTCTTACCGAAAACAATTGTCGACGCTGGGGCTAACATTGGCACTGCATCGATATATTTCGCCAGAAAATACCCGGAAGCAAAAGTCATCGCAGTAGAAGCGGAGGCCTCTAACTTCGCAGTTCTCGTCAAAAACGTTCGGCCCTATCCTTCGATCATTCCGGTTCATGCAGCCCTTTGGAGTCGAGACGGATGGATCGGAGTCAGTGAGCCCGATCCGGCTACCGGAGCATCTGGAGAATGGGGATTCATTACTCATGAGGGCCCGGGTGCTAAAGTCCGGGCAGTTACGATGCACACACTCATGCGAGAGATGGGCATATCTGCAATTGACCTAGCCAAGATAGATATTGAAGGCGCTGAACAAGAGGTGTTCGAGAACAGCGAATGGCTGACTGGCATGGGTTGCTTGATGATCGAATTGCACGATCAATTCCGGCCGGGATGCACCGAAAAGGTTGAACCGGCGATGCAAGGGTTTGCACGCACACAGCGTGGTGAAACGATCTTTTATGTTCGAAGGACATAAGAAGTGAGACCTGGTGCACAGGCCAGCATCGCGCGTGACGCTTTGTTGCGGCAACGTTTGGCCATGGCCCAACGGGCTCTGGCTTACCAAATGCCAAGGTTCCGATCGTCTCGAGGTGTCATGCCCCAGTACCGACTATCGAGCATCCGTTTCAGTGATGATCGTTCGCCATAATTGAGAAATTATCGCCAAGATGCAGGGGATACTTCCAGAGGATCCATTCCGCTGGGCAGGCAGCAGATGCCCTTGTTTGGCGCCGGAGTTCAATTAGAAGCTGGTAAATTTCCGAAAGCCTAATACCGTTCCCCTTTTCTGCTTTTGTTGCAAAGGCGGTCAACAGATATTGCTTGTCCATTTGCTGAATGGTGGACGGCACAACCGCGAGATCCCTTCTTTTCTCGACCGAGGTATAAGGGGGCCTTCCTCCTCGGCGGCTCGAGGGCAAGTCTCGATTTAATTGAAGGAGCATGGATCAAGATGAAAATTCTGACGGCTATAGTCGTTTGTTTTACCATCATGAGTCTAGCCGGCCGTTGTTATGCTCAGACCGAGCTCGTCAGCGACGATTTCGCTGGCACCAGCGGCACGTTTCTTGACTCCAACTGGACCGGCTGTGCCTATAACAACGGGGCGTATAACAAACTGGTCTACGAAAACAATGCAGCGGGCGGAAGTGGCTACTGGTCACAGGACTGTGCGCTGTACACGGGCTATGGCCCGTTTCCAAGCGATCAGTATGCGACCACTACTGTCCTAGCTCCAACCCCATCGAGCACGCGGCAGGCTTCGATCCAGCTGCGGGGGAATGCGACTGCGTCAACTTCCGAGGCTTACATTGCATGTGGTTGGAATGCCGAGGATTTTCCAGCGGATTATCATTATCGAATATGGAGTAGCTCGCTTAACTCCCCGACAGGTGGGCCATCGAGCCTGTGGCTAAGCACTATCACTCCGGCCACCAATGATGTGATTTCTTGCCAGGTGCTCGGAAATATTATTACCATGACCTTGAATGGTCAGAAGATAGCAACCGTCACCGACGCTTCTGGAATCACAAGCGGATATCCTGGACTCTACTATAACGACGGAGCGAATTCTGGGGGACCATCGCCTTCCGACGTAATCTTTGGCAATTTCAAGGCAGGCACCGGTCCATCGGTAATTTCGACCTCTATCACGCCCGAGTCTTCGACAATTCCAGCCGGATCCTTTGTTCAATACACTGGAACGATCACTTACGCTGATGGCACCGTCGCAAATATGAATAACTGGACGTCTACTGATGCAACGGTGGCGACAGTAGACATAACCGGTACTGCTTACGGATCGGGCTCAGGCTCAGCCATACTCACGGGCTCTTCAGGACCAGATAGTGTTTCCGGAACCATGAACGTAGTGGTACCCGACGGCTATACGCCGCTGGCCCATGACACGTTCGTAGGGACTGGGGGGGGATATCTGGGAGCGAACTGGATTGGCTGCGGATATGACGGCGGCAGCTACAGTAAGTTGGTTTATCAGGACAACCAGGCTGGCGGCAGCGGATATTGGTCCCAGAACTGCTCGCTGTATACCGGAGCGGGAGCCTTTCCCAGTGATCAATATGCTTCCGCACAGGTCGTAGCTCTGACGCCTTCTTCCATACCGGAAGCGGCGCTTGAATTGCGGGGCAATGCTAATCCTGGCACCCCGGATGGTTACATTGGTTGCGGGTGGGATGCGCAGGATTTTCCGTCCGACAACCATTACCGCATCTGGAGCGTGGCCCCAGACGGCACGTATACCAGTCTTTACCTGAGCAATATCACTCCAGTTAAAAACGACGTGATCTGGTGTCAGGTGCTTAGCAATACCATGACGATGCAGGTGGATGGAGCGACCATCGCTGTGGTGAACGATTCATCCGGTTTGACAAATGGCTATCCGGGGATGTTCTACATCGATCCGAATGGCGATGTACCAGGGCTCACCGATGTGATCTTCGACAACTTTGTCGCTGGGAAAATCAACAATCCGGTAGCGGCCATAGTAACGGTTAGTCCGAGTTCGTCGACAATATTCGGTGGCACGACCAATCAATTCACAGCAAGCGCCACTTATACTGACGGATCAGTCGCAGTCGTCACAAGTTCCGCCACTTGGTCGTCTTCCAATACCGCCGTTGCGACGGTAAATGCGAGCGGTCTTGCTTTCGGAGTTGGTGCGGGCAATGCGACAATAACTGCCACTGTCGGAGCTGTTCATGGCCATGGAAGTCTTACCGTCAACCTGCACACGCCGACAGTGACGTTGACGGGCGCACCTTCGAGCGCCCAATACAACTCGAGCTTCACTGTGACCGCAACTACCAATGCTGGGATACTGCCACAGATAACCGGCACTTCTGGCATTTGCACGGTCGGCGCAGTTAGCGGCACGCCCACCAGTTCCAAGGCACTAGTCACGATGACCAGTGGTACTGGATCTTGCACAGTCGCAGCAACTTGGCCCGCGACTTCGCAATATTCGGCTGCCTCAAGATCGCAGGTAACTAATGCCACCAAAATGGGAAGCGCAACAACGATTTCGTCAGACACGCCTGATCCATCCATCGGTGGGCAGGCGGTAACGATAAACTTCTCGGTTACGGGAACAGGTGTTGGGCCTACCGGCACTGTCACCGTTACTGCAAGCACTGGCGAATCCTGCTCTGGGACACTGACTTCTCATGCCGGAAGCTGTTCCATTACATTCCAGAGCGGTGGCACTAGGACTCTTACCGCTCGCTACGCTGGAGACAGCATTTACAACACAAGCACATCAACCGGTGTGTCGCATACAGTGAATGCACCGGCCGTCTCTCTGAGCCCTACCAGCCTCAGCTTTGGATTGATGCGGAGAGGAAGCAGTAAGACGATGGCTGAAACAATTAAGAACACTGGCAACAGTGCGCTCCTCAATCTTTCATGGAGTATCACGGGTACGAATGCAAGTCTGTTTTCAATCGCCAGTACTACCTGTGGCACAAGTCTTAACGCCGGAGCAAGTTGTGTCATCAACATTACCTTCAAACCGACGGCTGCGGGATCGCCGTCGGCTACTCTGAGACTTACAGATAATGCAGGAAACAGCCCTCAGAGTGTCGCGTTGTCCAGCGTAGTGTTATAACCAGGACTGTGCACCTATGGATTGCGAGATTCTTTCGCAATCCATAGGGACATTTACCCACGAAACATCGATGAGGTGCAAAATCTATGGAGTGACTATAGCGGTAAGATTTGTCGGTGCAGACGGCTGGGTGCCGGAAGACTGATCTATTTCAAATTTGCTTAATGTGAGCGTATAGGTTTGAGTAGATTTCGCACCGAATTCAGTTCCCAGCTCAATTCCAGCGACATATTGATAAGAGTTGTTTCCAAAGGCTGTCACTCCTGACTTCAGGAAATCAAGTAAATTGAATTTCAATTCACCTGCAGGTAATCCTGGCATTACGTGGGGATAGAACAGTACGTTGGGACCGCCAACGTATTCATCAAAGCTGAATGTCGTTGTAATGCCGTTCAAGGTTACAGGCTCGTTGATAGTCTTGATAAAGGTTCCCCCTCCAAAATACACAAAGCTGTAGTAAGGCAAAACTTCAATTTCAAGGCATTGTGAGCTGTCTGAGGGAGTCGCTGAATTGCAAACCCATTCGTCGAAAAGTAGATCTATATCACTTCCTGTAATGTTTCCGGTCATTGAATAACTTATATCAACCATCAACGACGACATGGCTGAAAGCTGCTTTGGAAATTGTGGCGGCTGATCCTGAAAACAATCCATCCACGGATCACAGCCGTAAAGCACAAATGGATATGCGTCCACACCTCCCCCCGGTAATCCGGTCAGGTTGATGGTGGTAGTGATCGATCCATTCCCGCCGTAAGTCTGCGTCATCGTGCCGCTTCCACTCTTAATTCCCCACGGATTGTTGTACAACAACCACAAGTTCTTGGAAGAATTTGTGGCAAGATGCACAGGAGCATTGGTGCCGCTTGTCCCCGGGGCCTTATAGGAAGTTGATGCAGCAGCTCCGGTATTCAGCGCGGAATCCGTTGTAGCTAAAGTTTGACATGTTCCCGCGGTCGGCAAAATAGCTGCTGCGATCGTGGCTGCGAAAAGTGTTTTCGCAATACTACTAAAGCGCACTCTATACAAATGAGGCATTCGATCCACCTTTGGCTTAGCTTCGAGCTCATGATTGCCAGATGTTAACAGCGAGTAGCGAAGATTAGTCAGGATCGTCGAACGCCAGACAGGCCCGATAATTTCACAGGCCGCAGTCAAACAAATGACATTGTTATTCATTTCGCTCCTCTCCAGTCCTGTCATACGCCACTCACTATCGCAGGCTTTGGCCTCTTTTAGCGAGTCATAACGTGATAGCCGTCTCACGGAATTGTTGCTGTTGTTATGTTGGAAGCCGAGCTTTCGGTCCCCGACGCATCCACGCTTTTCACGACGTAATCGTACGTCATTCCGCTCTTAACATTGG
>Ga0265342_10001313_pt1 | contig 23333 bp, 28 predicted proteins | sample 4CB327metaG_FD_203125 | JGI IMG/M metagenome (GOLD analysis project Ga0265342, IMG submission 203125) | Rhizosphere microbial communities from Carex aquatilis grown in University of Washington, Seatle, WA, United States - 4-CB3-27 metaG | ecosystem: Host-associated > Plants > Roots >... | reverse complement strand
CAATCGTCGGACAAGCGATGGCCCAGCGCCGAGCCACGCTGATCACTTTTGCGGGGATAGTTTCGCTGTGGCGCGACGAAGCGGCGCATGGGCAGGCGAGTCCGATAGCGAATGCCAACGCCGACGAAGCCCTGCGCCAGCTTCTTCACATGTGTCAATGGGTCGATCGCGAATGGGATAATCTTACTCAATAGCTTATGCGCAACTATTCGAACCCATTCTTTTGCCTATGCATCTTTAGAAATTTCTTTTGATCTGCACCTGGCTTGATCCTGAGTTCTCCATAAAGCCCCAAAGTCTCTCGGTCGGATCGCGTCAAGCTAGATGAGACGAGCATCGAGCCGCTGTTTTTGAAGGTGATAAGGCCCTTGTCGAATAATGCGTCGAGTGTCGCAAGCAATAACAATCCATTAGCTGGATTGAGTCGCTCAGCATCATTGCATTCGCGCCAAGGCTTGATGTGGGAGGCCCTTAAAACCGTTGGAAGTTTATAACCGGTGACGGCGCACGCTTTCCAATATCGCAGAAGATCGTGCCGAAATTTACCTTGGCCGATCCTAGCCAGGATCAGCTGCCGGCGGTGCGTGGGTGTCAAGTCTGTGCGCTGATTTAGTGCAATGATGTCCTGGGCTGTAGTCGCGCTCGGATCGCCGTCTTCTGCGACGCGCTCCTGATCAACAACCCAATACCGGCGTAACAGATGATGTTTTGATGGTTCAATTCCGGAATGCGCGCACGCGTCTAGGAATGCGTGGTCAATAGCCGCGTACCTGGGATCATCACTGTCAATATACGGGCCTAGCACTTCTGTTATGCGTCGATTTGTGACTCGGCCGTCGCGACTACTTATAGTTTCGTGGTTTGGGCCATTGTTTTTGTAGCCGGCGAATCTAGAGGGTGCGAACAGCCATCGGGCACTAAATCTGGCTGCAACAAATACTTTGCCGTTTTTGATCAGCCTTGCGTAAAGTTTCTTATCTTTAGCGTTGGTTGCTCTGAGGCGATCAAGCGATCGAATATTCTTGATTATCTCGCTTTCCGATTCAATTAGTCGCATAACACCCACCTTCAATCTCCTCGATTAATCCGCCGCTCGCCACCTTCCACCCAGTTCCGTCCGTGCGCACTTTGAGCGGACGCGGCAGTTCGGCGCAATAGCCCAAACGGCGGCAGTTCCCCTTAACCTCTCCCCAATCCTGTCCTGCTACACATCGGCGTCGGGACCCAGAGCCGCGATGGAGCCGCCGATGGCGACCACCGAACCTGCCACACCGCGACAGGCGCTGTTCATCGGCGCCGTGTTCGCCGGCCTCGGGCTTTACCTGATGGCGATCAGCGCCGGGCTTCTGCCGATGTCCGGCGGGCGCGGCAATCTGCACGCGCCGCAGTGGGTCGGCGTGCTGGCGGGCTTCGTCTTCTTCCTCGGCGGTGCCGCCGCCGTCATGCAGGTCTTCGGCCGCGCGAACGCGCAGGGTGAGTTGCCCGCCACGGCGCCGGCGTGGATGCGCGTCGGACAACGCCTCGTCCTGCTCGTGGTGCTCGCCTGCTGCGCGACGTTGGGCAGCTGGGTCGCGCTGTTCGGCGAAGCGCGGCAGTTCTCCGGCTCTTTCGATGGCGTGCCGCTCGGCGCGATCGTCGCGCGCATCGGCTTCGGTTTCGGCGCGCTGCTGGCCTGGACCGCGACGATCGCGGTGGCCTTCGCCAGCGCCCGCATGGTCGTCGACGCGCGCAAGTCGCCTTGACCGCCAGCCCGGTTTGAGGGTCACGGGTTACGCCGGCGGCTGTCCTGCCGACCAGGCGGGGCCTGCTCATAAATTGACGAACTGGGCCGCCATAACCTACCGAATTGAAATTGACGGCGACCGGCGGATTGCGCTGTGGCTAACCTGCTGACGGGGCAGATCGTTGCGGAATAAAAATTGACAATCTCGCGCGGTGATTGCAGCTTACCGCCCGTTCGCATGGGCGATGGCGATGAGATTACCCGTCAATCTGGTGCTGGCTGCGCTGGTGTCGATCTGTCTCGGCAGCACCGCGCGCGCCGACCTGATCGACTGGACGATGAGCGGCGTGGCTTTCAACGATGGCGGCACGTTATCCGGAACGTTTCGCGTCGATACCGTCCTGCATCAAGTCACGACCTGGGATGTGACAACAACCGCCGGAACGCTCTTGCCGGGCTTCCATTTCACGTCGACCCTTCCGAACAACAATTTCTCGAATTACGACGTCAACATCATCGACGTGACCGATGCCGCGACGAGCAATGAATTCGAATTGACCTTCAACAGCAGCCTGGGTACGGCCAGCGCGAACAACACCATCTTCCCCGCCGGCACTTTTGAGTATGATTCCGCCAGCGGCAATTCGCGATCGGTCACGTCCGGCGCCGCCGACGGAACGCTCGTCACAAGCCCCGGCCCGCTCGCCGGTGGCGGTCTGCTGTCGTATCTGATCGTCGGCTTCGGCGGGCTGGCGGCGTACCGGCGAAGGGCGCTCGGCTGGGCGAAGCTCACCGTGGCCGCGGGCAGGACGCGGCTCCGGCGCTGTCACGGAGTCGGTTGCTCGCCCGCGTAACAGCCGCGCTCGATCTCCTCGATCAGCCCCTTGCCCGTCGGCGTCCACGCGAGCTCAGCTCTTGCGCGCTTGGCCCGCACGCGGCTGTTCGAGCCCATCGTGTCATTGGCCGGGCCTTCGCCCCATTCGGCGGCGGCATCCTCCACACTCATGCTCTGCGTGCGGCCGCCTTGCCCGAGCATGCGGCTCACCGCCTCGCACGCTTCGCGCATGGAGTTCTCGCCGTTCTCGGCGAAATAGAAGCTGCCTCCCGGCGCTTTCTCGGCCGCGGCGAGATAAAGCGTCACGAGGTCGTCGATGTGCACGTTCGCCCAGCGGTTTTCGCCGGAGCCGATGTGCCTGGCGACGCCCGCCTTCCTGGCGAGCGCGATCAGCCACGGCACCTGGATGCTGTGCGGGTTGGCGCCGGTGCCGCGGCCGTAGATCAGGCTCGGCGCGATCACCACCGCGCGCACCCCCGGCGCGGCGCGGACCATCTGATCGATCGCGACGCGCGCGGCGCGCTGCGGCGTCGGCCGGAACGGCGTGTTCTCGTCGAAAATGTCGGCGACGAATTCGCCGCGCGCGCGGGTGCCGACGATGCTCGAGCCCGACGTGTGGATGAAGCCTTTGCCGGTGCCGGCGAGCGCATTGACCATCGCCTCGGCCGCCGCGCGGTGGCCGGCATTGGCGGCGTTGATGGTGACGTCGGCCGCGCGCGCGGCTGACGCCAGCACGTCGGCGTCGTCGAGCGTGCCGATGACCGGCGTGATGCCGCGTCCTTTCAGCGCCGCCGCGGCGGCCTCGGAGCGGGCGAGGCCGCTGACGCTGGCGCCTTGCGCGACGAGCGCGGCGGCGACCGATCCGCCGATATAGCCGCTCGCGCCGGTGATGAAGACTTTCATGCCGGTCAGGCTAGCGCGGTCTGCCGCGCCCCGCCATCACCTGCGCCGCGCCGGCGAGCGCGTGGCGGAAGGCGGCGTCGAAGTTCACGCCGCGCGTTGCCCATCGGTAGGTCTTGCCCGCATAGGCCATGCGCCATTTGACGATCCAGCCGAGCGCCTTCTCGTTGAACACGATATGGCCGGCCACCGCTGCGTCCGCGCCTTCGGCGCGCGCGAGCGTCTCGGCCTCAGTGGGCTTGACGGCATCGAGCGTCTTCACCGTCCAGCCGCGCGCGGAAAGGTCGGCCTCGGTCGGCAGGATGACCGGCGGCAGCCCGGTCTTGGCCGCTGCGGCGGCGACGGCGAAACGCATGTCGTCGGAGCGGTCGATGGTCCCGTCGCGCGTCAGCACGAACGCGTGTCTGATGTTCTCGACCGCGACGAGGAGCAGGACGCGCGGCCGCGGCAGTGGCCACGGCTTGCGGCCGAGCTTGACCGCCAGCGCGTTCACTTTGGCCGGGTCGAAGTCGACGGTGAGGAAATGCGGCCGGTCGTGCGTGCCCTGCTCGTCGTGCACCGGCCTGCCGGCGAGGCGGTCGCGATAGGAGAAGCGCAGGACGAGGTCCTGCGCATCCTTCGCCGCCGCGGCCAGCCGCCGCTCGTTTCGGATGGTGTGGTCCCCGGTCACCTTTACCAGCACGTCCACGAGCGTTTCGGCGAAGCCGGGGAGGCGGGTCTCGATGCGCGTGCCGGTGACCACGGTGACGGAGCGGTAGAGCGCACCGGTCTCGTCGACTGGCGGCATCCGGCCGTCGGGGACCTCCTGCGCCGCGAGGGCCGGCAAGGTCAGGACAAGGCCGGCGAGGAGAGCGGCGAGAAGCGACGCAATCGTTCGAACCGTCATGATCGTGGACCTTTCCACGGGCACAGCAATTGACAGGCGCCGTTGTCATCCGGGCCGCGGTCCCGAGCGTATCATAGGTCATGACCCCCGCACGGCTCACGACCGTCCGCACCGTCCTCCGCTTCGTCATGGCCGCGTTCTTCGTCGGCGGCTTTTTTCTGCATATGACGGCGGTCGATAAGCTCGTCGCGATCACGCCGGGCTGGGTGCCGTTCCCGCGCGAGGTCGTGCTGATCACCGGCTGGTTGGAGCTCGCCGGCGGGCTCGGCCTGCTCGTGCCGCGGACACGTCGCGCCGCCGGGATCGCGCTGGCGCTCTACATCCTCGCGGTCTGGCCGGCGAACATCCATCAGGCTCTCGCGCACATCGTCGTGCCGCCGATCCCGGATTCCTGGTGGTATCACGGGCCGCGGCTGGCGCTTCAGCCGGTGCTCGTCTGGTGGGCCCTGTTCTCGTCCGGCGCGATCGACTGGCCGGCGCGGGCGCCAAAACGAAACGGCCGGGCGTAAGGGCCCGGCCGCTCGTATCGAAACGATAACCTACGTGCGCCTACTTAAGCGACAGCGCCAAACCCGAGAGGTCGAGGCTGACGATGACGCCGGCCTGCTCGCCGGTCAGCGTCAGCACGGCGCCGTTCTGGTTGGTCAGGACCACGGCCTGCGCGCCGCGGCCGACCGCCGCGCCGGCGCCGCCCTGGGCGTAGACGCCGGCAATGTCGCCCGGCCGGCGGATGTTGGTGACGCGGCCGTGGAAGCGCGTCTCGGAAGCGCCGAAGGTGAAGCCGTAGCTCAGGCCGCCGACGGAGAGCGGGTAATCCCGGCCGTGGAAGCGGAGCACGCCGCTGCCGGCCGAGCCGCCGATCACGAAGCCGGCCTTGAAGATGCGGATGCTGACCGAGCCGGAATCGGCATGGGCGGCGGTGAGGCCGGCACCGAACAGGGCGGTCAGGGCAATAGCGGCAGCGCGCAGCACGGAGCGGATACGCATGGGGAAGCCTCCTGATGTCGATTCTGAACAGATGGAACTCTAAAGCCGGCCAAGAGTTCCGGCCAGCCGGGTAGGGGACGTCAGAATGCGTCGGCCTCGTCCCGCAGATGCTGGGCCCGGGCCCGCATCTCCTCCTCCTGCCGCTCCAGGTCCTCGGCGATTTCCGAGGAGAGCGTGAACAGGCCGGCAAGCTTGGTCGAGAGAAAGGCGCGCTCGGCCTCGACCGCTTCGCGCGGGATGACGCCGTCGCGCGCCTGCGCCGCGACATCGCTCGCCACCTGCTGCGTGATCGACAGCACGAAGCTGGTCGAGGCGATCTTCTCCTGGTCCTCGGCATTGATGGTCGGCCGTTCGGCGAGCGCCCGCAATTCGCGTGGCGATACGACGAGGAAGGCGGCGATGGTCTCCTTCAGGTGCGCGCTTGCCGGCGGCGCGTTGCCCACATAGGCGTTGATGTCACCGGCGAGCGCCACCGCGGTGCGCCGCACCTCGAACAGCATCTTGCGGGCCTCGATGCAGGCCTCGGCGTCGGCCTCGATGCGGTGCAGGAGATCGAGCGCGGCCTGCACGGACTGCGCCCGCACCTGCAGATAGACCGGCCGCGCCGCGTACATGGCCGCAAGCAGGGCGACCGCGGCGGCGGCGAAGGTTTCGTTCTCCTGCCAGACCTGATAGGCGCCCCGCACGCGCGCCTCGCCGGCCATGGCCGCGAACAGCGCGCCGAGCGCGGCGATCGCGAGCGCGACCACGGGCAGCCATATGATGGGCAGGCGAGCAAATTTCATGCGGTCGAGAAACTAGCGCATCGCCGATGGAACGGTCGATAGTAGGGCCGGCGTTGTCCGGGCTCTTTCACCAAGGCTTCGCGGAGGGCGTGACGTGCGGGATGTACTCTGGATGATCGGCTTCCTGGTCCTCACCCTCGGCGGCGGCCTCGCCATCGGCTTCTGGGCGCGGCCGGGCGATTGGTACGCGCGCCTCAGGAAGCCGTCCTTCAATCCGCCGAACTGGGTGTTTGGGCCGGCGTGGACGGTGCTCTACGTCATGATCGCGGTGGCCGGCTATCGCGTCTTCGTTCGCGCTCCGGACGGCGCCGCGATGGTCCTGTGGGCGGCCGGTCTGGCGCTCAACTTCATCTGGTCGCCGGTCTTCTTCCGCCTGCGCTCGCCCGCGCTTGCGCTCGCCGTGGTGCTGGCGCTGTTGGCGGTGAACGTCGTCTTCATCGTGACGAGCTGGTCGATCGACGGCGCCGCCGCGCTCCTGTTCGTCCCTTACGTCGCCTGGGTCGCCTTCGCTTCGCTCCTCAACGCGGCCGTGGTTCGCCTGAACTAGGCGGCGTTGCCGTCTCTCGTGCTATCTTTGCTCCAAGCCACATTGGGGAGAAAGCGCATGCCCGGGCTCTTGCAGAACCACATCGCCGCCGTGACCGGCGCCGGCTCCGGCATCGGGCAGGCGATCGCCATCGGTTATGCGCGCGAGGGCGCGAGTCTCGCCGTGCTCGACATCAACGTCGAGGCGGCGCGGGCGACGGCGAAGACGATCACGGACGCCGGCGGCAAGGCGCAGGCCTTCGCGCTCGACGTCACCGACCGCGACGCCTGCCGCGCCATGGCGTCGGAGGTCGAAGCGAAAGTCGGCCGGGTCTCGGTGCTGGTCAACAATGCCGGCATCGCGCGGCGCAACGCCTTCACCGGCGATCCCGACGCCGTGCTGAAGGACTGGCAGGACATCCTGGCGATCAACTTGAACGGCGTGTTCAACGTCACGCACGCCTTTCTCGCGCAGTTGCGCGCGAGCAAGGGACGCATCGTCAATCTCGGCTCGGTGCAATCCTTCGTGCATCTGCGCACGCCGACGTCGCCGGCCTACACGACCTCGAAGCACGGCGTGCTCGGCTTTACCAAGGCGCTCGCCGCCGAGCTCGGCAAGGACGGCGTGCGCGTCAACGCCATCGGCCCCGGCTTCATCGAGACGCCGCTCAACGCCGCGACGCGCGCCAATAATCCGGCGCTTGTGCAGACCTTTCTCGATCACACGCCGCTCGGCCGCGCCGGCAAGCCGGAGGACATCGTCGGGCCGGCGATCTTCCTCGCCTCCGACCTGTCGCAGTATGTCACCGGCACGATCCTGATGGCTGACGGCGGCTATCGCACCGTGTGACTGCGGCTTTGGCAGTGCTTCAATCGTCGCACTTGCTGCAGACGTCGCACGTCTGGACGGACCGCACGCATCTCTCACCTTCGTAGATCACGCAGTCCGGGCGGCAATTGCATTGCCAGAACCGGCAAGCCGCCGGCCGCACGTCGGGCCACGGTGTCATTTTCGCCGCAGGCCTCAGGAGCGCGAGTTGATCGGCCGCAGTGGCGGGCGGAGCGGCGCCTAGAAAGGCCGCGACAGCGAGAGCGGTCACAATCGATATGCGCATGGCTTCCTCCTTCGGTCGGTCCGACCCGGAGGCAGAATGACATGCGGGATGTATCTCGAAATTGATGCAACTCAAGGTATCGGGCGGCGCCTGCCGCGCCGGACCGCTGCTTCAGTGGGAACGCGAGGCGCGGGCCCAGGTTGTCACCGCATGAGCGGGACGCGTCCGATGGCTGAAATCACATCTCGCGACACCGAACGCGAGGCGCAACTGCGAACGCTCGCTGAGCGGCTCGAGTTCAGGATGGACGGTGCGAACGGGCGCTACACGCTGACCCGCACGGTCGACCTGTCGCGCACCGAACGCGAGGTCAACCTCACGCTCGATGAGGTGGAAAAGCTGCTCGAGACCTGGAAGCTGCGCGGCCTCGGCGGCGGCTGAGTGAGGGCGTCGCGGTGACGTGCACCGGATTGTGGTAGTCTTCTCTCAGCCGCGCAAAGCCTCTAGCATCCGTGGATCATTCCTCATCCACGGGCTTTCTCATGTCACAACGCATTGGTGTCATCGGCGCCGGCACGATCGGCGCCAGCTGGGCCGCTTATTTCCTCGCGCAAGGTCATGACGTGGCCGCGACCGATCCGTCGCCCCAGGGTGAAGCCTTTGCACGCCGCTTCATCGCCAATGCCTGGCCGACATTGGAGAAACTCGGCCTGGTCGTTCAGGGCGCGAGCGCCGACCGCTTCACCTTCCACAAGGATGCGGCCGCTGCTGCCGCCGGCGCCGACTTCATCCAGGAAAGCGGGCCGGAGCGCGAGGACCTCAAGATCAAGTTGTTCAACGTGATCGACGGCGCCGCGCCGCCCGAGACGGTGATAGCCTCGAGCTCGTCCGGCCTCCTGATCAGCCGCGTCACCGTCGAGTGCAAGCACCCCGAGCGCTGCGTCATCGGCCATCCGTTCAACCCGCCGCACCTGATCCCGCTGGTCGAGGTGGTGGGCGGCGCCAAGACGAGCCGCGCCGCGATCGACAAGGCGATGGCCTTCTACCGCGCCGTGGGCAAGCACCCGATCCTGATCAAGAAGGAGGTGAAGGGTCACGTCGCCAATCGCCTCCAGGCCGCTTTGTGGCGCGAAGTGGTGCACCTCGTCGCCGAGGGCGTCGTCTCGGTCGCCGACGCCGATGCCGCGGTCGCCTACGGTCCCGGGCTGCGCTGGGCGCTGATGGGTCCGAGCCTGACCTTTCATCTCGCCGGCGGCGAGGGCGGCATGAAGCACTTCCTCGACCACCTCGGGCCGGCGATGCAGGGCTGGATGGACGATCTGGGCTCACCGCGGCTGAACAGCCCCGACCTGCAGCAAGCCATCATCGACGGCGTGGCGGACGAGGCGGGGTCGCGTACGATCGGCGACCTGCAGAAGTGGCGCGACCGCAAGCTGATCGACATCCTGAAGGTGTCCGGCAGCCCGTGATTGGCCGTCTCGCCTTTGACTTAGCGCAAGGCCGCAAATCTGGCGCCGGTGGAACTTGCACCCGGAACTCCGCGGGTGCGGCGCCGGCGCCTATTTTCGGCTCGCGCGGTCCGGCGGGGTGCCGGCGGGCTTTCGCCCGCAATCGCGCCTTTCACAAAAACGACTGACAGGAGTTGAACCGATGTACTGCAAACTCATGCTCGCTGCGGCCACGGCCGCCGCAGTGGCCGCCACGAGCTTCGCCGCCGCACCGGCCGACGCGTCGCCCTACCGCGTCATCCGCTGGGAAGGCACTCGCGTCTGCCAGGTGTGGGACTACGGCGTGTCGACGCCGTGGGGCCCCCATAAGGTGCTCAGCAAGAAAAAGAGGACTGCCGCAGGTGCTACGCGCAGCCTGCACCGTCAGGTGCGCAGGCATCACTGCGGCTGGTAAGCCGACATCGTTTCGCGTTGCGCGAGGCGCGGGCCGGAACGGCTCGCGCCTTTTGCATTTGCAGGCGGGACCTTTTTCGGCCACGCTTGCAACTACTGGGGACGATGGAACGTTGCTCCTCGCACCCGCCACCTGTCCGAAGGTCATCCATGAGTCACGTCACCTACGAGATCGTCGAGCACGACGGCGGCTGGGCCTACAGGGTCAAGGGCGCCTATTCGGAGACCTTCGGCACGCATGAGGAGGCGCGCCGCGCGGCGAAAGTCGCGGCAGCCGAGCAGATGGTGCCCGGCCACACCGAGGTCATCGAATACGAGGACGAGCAGGGCCGCTGGCACGTCGAGACGGCGCCCGGCCGCGATCGTCCCGACACCGACATCAAGGACACTCCTTAAGCGCCCTTCGCCATGCCATGAGCAATGCGCGGCTGTTGACGCTCTCGGGCCTGCTTGCGTTCATCGGCGGCTTCATCGACGTCGTCTGCTTCTTTGGCCTCAAGGGCCTTCTCGCCGCGCACATCACCGGCAACCTGGCCACCCTGTGCGCGAGCATCGTGCTCGGCACTGCGGGTCTGATCAGCAAGATCGTGGCGGTGCCGGAGTTCATGATCGTCGTCGCGTTCGCGCACATGACGGCGCGCATCCTCAAGCGCTACGGCTGGCCGTCCGTGCGCATCCTGCTCGGCTTCGAGGCTGTGCTCCTGACGGCCTTTCTCGCGCTGGCCGTGCGCTACGGCCCTTTCGCCGATCCCGACAGCGATGTCGCGCTCGTGACGGCGCTCGCCGCAATCGCCGCAATGGCGGTGCAGAACGCCGTGCAGCGGGCGCAGCTCACCCGCATTCCGCCGACCAGCTTCATGACCGGCAATGCCACGCAGGCGGCCATCGATATGGTCGATACGCTCGCCGGCGCGGCGCCGCCGCCGCAGCAGGAGCGGTTGCGTTTCGTCGTGCTCAACCTCGCGTGCTTCGCGCTCGGCTGCGCCGCCGCCGCGCTCGCTTACGACGCGGCCGGCTTCATGGCGCTGGCGATAACGGTGCCGGTGGCCGTTCTCGCGGTCATCCTGGCGCCGTGAGCGTCAGCGCGATTGCGCTACTGCCACAGGCCGTAAGCGGCCCACTTGTTCTCGGGGATTTCCTGGCCGACCGAGAGGTGGAACGACAGCACTTGCATGTGGTCCGGAGTCGCAGTGCAGCTGTAGGACATCTCGTACCAGCGCTTGCGGCTGCGGAAGGCGCCGCCCTTGGCCTCGATGCTGTTGGCCGCGATTTTCGGCGGAGAGATGGCGCTGGCCACGGCGCGGTCGGGATGGAACTTGCGCTGGTCCTTGCGGATCGTGACCATGGCCGTGTAGTCGCAGAGCTGCTCGAGGCGGTCGACCGGCTCGAGCAATTTGAGGACTTTCTCGAAGTGGCTGTCGGGCCCGGCCGCCTGCGCCGAAGTGACGAGGACAGTTGCGATCGTCAGCGCGAGCAGCCGCATCCACATTTCTCCCGAATTCCCGCGCATTAATGCGAACCGTGGCCGGCGAAGGCAACCGGCGGTGGCCGCCTTGTCCAATGTAAAGATGGCGGGAACGCGGACAAATCGCCGCGCGGCGGGCGAGAGCGGAGTACCGCTGCCTCAGACGTATTTCGGGTCGCGCTCGAGAAGCTCGATCGAAATCCCCTGCGGGCCGCGGAGGAAGCAGATCTTGATGCCGGGCCGCGGCACGTGCGGTTCGGTCGTGAACTCGACACCCTTGGTCCTGAGATCGGCAATCATGGCGTCGAGGTCTTTCACGAACAGGCCGAAATGGTCGAGCCCCTGATAAGGCGTCACCGGCGCCGCGTTCACGGCGTCGCCGGCCTTGACCGGAGCGATGAAGATCTTGCCGCCGCCGAGTTTCAAATCGATGCGCGGCTTGCCCTGCTGCGTCGTGCGGATTACCTCGGCGCCGAGCATGCGCTCGAACCATTGGGCGGTGCCTTCGGGATCGGGCGTGCGCAGGTGGATGTGGTCGAAGGTGATGTCGGGCATGACGCGCTCCTGACTTCGGACGCGAGTTTGATAGACCATCGGCCGCGACACAGCCAGATGGGGTGCTTGCCCGTCGTCCGGCGGCTTTCACCCTATTGAAGCCGCGGAAATCGTAGGTCGACCCGCTTTCCCTTCCCGCTTCCCGTGGCATCATGTGGCCGGATAAGATCGCGCCGGGGACGCGCGCGACATTTTGGGAAGAAACACGAATGACGCTCAGCCGCCGCCGTTTCCTGACGCTCGCCTCCGCAACCCTGGCCGCGCCGGCCATGTCGCGCACGGCCTTCGCCGCCGACTGGCCCAAGGACAAGATCATCCGCGCCATCGTGCCGTTCGGCGCCGGATCGACCGTCGACATCATCGGCCGCATCGTCGCCGACCCGATGGCGCAAGCGCTCGGCCAGACCATCGTGATCGAGAACCGCGGCGGCGCCGGCGGCACGATCGGCTCGGCCATGGTCGCGAAGGCCGATCCCGACGGCTACACGGTTCTGATCAACGCCGCGGCGCATACCGGCGCGCCCGCGGTCTATCCGCATCTCACTTACGATCCGGCAGCCGACTTCTCCGGCGTCGCCATGTTCGGCACCGTGCCGAACGTGCTCTGCGTCGCCCCGTCCAAGGGCATCAAGACCATCGAGGAGTTCGTCGCCAAGGCCAAGGCGAGCGGCCAGATGACCTATTCGTCCGCCGGCGTCGGCAGCGCGACGCATTGGGGCGCGGAGCGCTTCCGTGTCAGCGCCGGCTTCAAGGGCACGCACGTGCCGTTCCGCGGCGGGCCGGAGGCGCTGACCGAGGTGATGACCGGCCGCGTGGACTGGTGCTGCATCGGCATCGCCTCGTCGATGCCGTTCATCAAGGACGGCCGGCTGCTGCCGCTCGTCGTCACCTCGACGAAGCGCTCGCCGTCGCTGCCGGATATCCCGACTTCGATCGAGAAGGGTTACAAGGACTCCGACTACAACTTCTGGAACGGACTGCTGGTGCCCGCGAAGACGCCGCGCGCGATCGTCGACCGCCTCAACGCGGAAGCGACCAAGGCTCTCGCGCTGCCGGACGTGCAGAAGAAGCTGGCGGTGCAGGGCGTCGAACCCTCGCCGATGAAGCCGGCCGAGATCGATGCGATGATCAAGCACGAGATCGCGCTCAACATTCGTATCGCCAAGGAGGCGGGACTGAAGTTCAATTGAGACGCTGCAAGTGTCGACGATCACACAAATGGAAAATCAGGGGGGTTTCATGAAGACGACGATGCTCGTACTGCTCGCTGCGCTGTCGATCACGACCACCACGGCGAACGCGGTCACGACCGATGACGTCAAATGGATCAACCAGTGCGTCGCCGACAATAAGGGCGACGCGTCGGCGGCCGTGGTGCTGAAGTACTGCACCTGCATGAACAACAAGATGAGCAACAACGAGACGCAGTCGATCACGCAGTGGGAGAAGACCCACGTCGCCGAGCGCAAGGCCTGCGACAAGGAAGCGGGCTGGAAGTAGGACTACGACAACGCGGCGGCGCGATTGAGAGAAGCGCGGCCTCAAACTCCGTTCGTTCCCGCGGAAGCGGGAACCCAGGTATTGTTGTGCTGGCACTGCCCAGCTGGCTCCCCGCTTTCGCGGGGACGGACGGTGGCGGCAGGTGAGCCCCGCAATCTCGCCGTCACATTCCCGGCAGGCGCGTCACGGAAGCGCGGGCGGTGCCGTTCGCCTCGGCGATGACGCGCAACGTCGTCGCGTCGAAGGCGATGCCGGTCAGCCTGACGTCGTCGATCGCGGCATCGACGCGAACGCCGTTCTCGTTCTGGCGGAATTCGGCGAGCGCTGCGGCGATCTTCTTCTTCGCGTCGGCGGCGAAGGGCTTCAGGTCGATCACCGCGTTGTCGGCGAGCGCCTGCTCCAGATAGGGCGTGGCGGCGCGCGCCGCCGCGCTCAGCAGCGCCGCCTGCGACTCCACCGCGAGGGAGATATCGGTCAGCCGCAGAATCTGGTTCTGGGGATCGAGCGCCGGCTTGCCCCAGATCAGCACGTCGGCCTCGCCGCCGAAGCCGAACCAGCTCTTCTTCTCGCGCGCCTTCACATGCAGCGCGATCAGCACGCGGTCGCCGGCGGCGCCGAGAGCGGCGCGCTTCACCTCGACGTCGACCGGCGCGCTCTTGTCCTCCGGGAAGTGCCGGCCCTTGAGCTGCGCCTCGAGGATCTTGTTGATCTCGGCGAACGGCACGTCGATCGGCACGCCGACCGCGAGCTTGCCGTCCTGCATTGGCGGCACCAGCTCGAGCTGCGCCGGGAACGGGCAGGAGGGCGTCGTCGCCGTCGGCAAGATGCGCGTCTCCGCCTGCACGCCGATGGTGAGCGTGACGTTGCGGGCGTCGACCTGCGGCTGCGCCGCCGCGGCGCGCACCGGGCGCATTTCCAGATAGAGCTTGGGCAGCCCGGTGTCGCCGCCGCCGAGCGGAATCGAACGGCACATCTTGGTCCACTGCTCGCGCGCGGCGCGCTCGATGACGGGATCGTTGCGCAGGCGCTGCTCGAGCGCGGCGACCTGCTCGCTGACCGCCTTGTCGATCAGCGGCCGCGCCTCGTTGGTCATGTTGACCTTGATGCCGGCCACGTTGAGCGCGCTGTCGCCGAGACCGAGCGTCGCCGTGAGGTTCGGTTCGAGTCGCCAATTGGCCTTCAGCGCCGGCATCGACTTGATCACGACCTCGCCGCGCACCTGCGCGTTCTGATTCAGTGCCTGTCCGGCGATGGCGCCGAGCTGCTTGCCGATCGACTGATCGAGCAGGCCGGCGAGCGAGTTGGTGAGGTTGCCCGCCTGTGTCGCGAGTTGCCCGGTGATCTGCAGCGTGCCGGTCAGCGGCGTATTGATCGTGAGCTCGTTCTGCGCGCCGTTCACGCTCATCGAGCCGCGCGACAGCGTGAGGCCGATGTCGGCCTTGGACAGGAGCTTGCTGACCGGATTGTCGTTCTTGCCGGAGAACTCGCGCGGCGCTGCGTTGTCGAGGCTCGCCCGGATGGCGACGAGCGACACCGCCACCGGCGCGATCACGTAGGAGGTGCGTGTGACCGGCGGCAAAGGCGGCGGCTTCGGCAGCTTGGCGAGCGCTTCGCGCGCGCCATTGTCCGCGGGCAGGAAGCGGTCGAGCGCCCACAAGGTCGCGGCGAAGAAGCCGCCGCCGATCAGCACGACCGCAAGCGCGATGCGGAAGGCGCGCGAACGGCCGAACAGGCGGATCGGCGCCGTCGCGTAGTAGATCAGGTCGTCGGCAAGCCTGCGCATGGCGAATCCCCCGCGTGATTCGTCCTGCGGACGAATCTAGTGGCCGCCGCCGTGCGAGGGAACCGTCCTCGTTGCGTCTATTTCACCGACAGACCGAGGGTCTTCACCATGCGACCCCATTTGCCGATCTCGTCGGCAAACATGGCCTGCGCCTGCGGCTGCGGCAGGGCCAGCGTATCGAAGCCGATGCCGGTCAGGCGCTGCTGCACGGCGTCGCTCTTGATGACGTCGAGGATTGCCGCGTTCAGCGTCGCGACGATCTTTGGATCGGTCTTCGCCGGCGCAAACACGCCGACCCAGGAAGCGGCGGTGAAGCCGGGGAAGCCCTGCTCGGCATAGGTCGGCACGTCCGGCACGACGCCGGCGCGCTTTTCTGCGGCGATGCCGAGGCCTTTGAGCTTGCCGGCCTTGATCTGCGCCGCGGCGGCGCCGCCGAGCGTGGTGGCGAGCAGGTCGATCTGCTTGCCGAGCGTCGCATTGAGCGCCGGCGCGCCGCCCTGGAACGGCACGTGTATCGCCTTCACATGCGCGAACTCCTTCAGGAAATACTCGGCTTCGACATGCGAGCCGGAGCCGACGCCTGCCGAGCCGAACGTGACCGGCTTGTCCTTCGCCATCCTGACGAACTCGGCGAGGTCTTTCGCCGGATTGTCGGGGCTCGTGACCAGGGCCTCGGGGCTCGAGGCGGCGATGGCGACGGTCGCGAAGTCCTCGGGCTTGAACGGGTTCGTCTGGTGCAGCGTCGCGTTGATGGCGAGCGCGGTGGTCGTGACGAGCAGCGTGTAGCCGTCGCCCTGCGCGCGCGCGACGATGCCCGCGGCGATGTTGCCGCCGGCGCCGCCGCGGTTCTCGACGACGACGGTCTGGTGCAGCTTCTCGGAGAGGCCCTGGCCGATCAGCCGCGCCACGGTGTCGGCCACTCCGCCCGGTGCGAAAGCGACGATCAGCGTGATCTTCGACGACGGATAGGTTTCGGCGTGCGCGGCGGTCGCGGCGAGGGCCGCGAGCATGGCGACGGCCAAGGTCCGCGCCAGGCGGAGAGCATAATTCATGATCTTCCTCCCCACCCGCCATTTTGTGCGTGTTGTGCGAGTGGACGGAGTATCGGCGCGCGCCGCGCGACCGGCAAGCACGTATCGCTCAGCGCTTGCCCAAGCGATGCAACTTCAATGCGGCGTAGATCGTGTCATTGACCGGCGTCGGCACGCCGAGCTCTTTGCCCATGCGTGACACCGTGCCGGCCAGCCAGTCGAGCTCGAGCCGGTTGCCGCGATCGAGATCGTTGGCCATCGACGCCTTCATCGAGGCCGGCACGTGGCCGTCGGCGAAGACGAGACGCTCGTCGGCGTAGGTATCGGCGAGCTTCACGCCTTTGGCCTGCCCGACCTTCAGCGTCTCGCGCATGATGTTGTGGAACAGCGTGCGCGTGTCGGGATCCGTGAGGATCGGCCCCATCGGAAAGCGCGTCACAGCGGTTGCACCGGACGTGCCGGTGAGGAAGATGAATTTGTGCCAGCGGTCGCGCTGGATGTCGTCGGACAGCCTGATGTCGATCTTGGCCGCCTTCGCCGCCGCGACGAAGGCCTTCAGCGCGGCGTCGTCACGATTGTCGTGCGCGCCGCAGATGATCGACTGGAATTTGGAATCCTGGCGGATGACGCCGGGCCGGTCGATGACGGTGACGACGTAGGTGACAGCCGGGACGGCGCGCTCAGGCCCGACGATCGGTGCGATGCGCTCGTAGCTGTCGACACCGTTCTGCATGGTGATGACGCGCGTGTCCGGCCCGAGCAGGGGGCGGCAGGCTTCGGCCGCCTTTTCGGTGTCCCACAGCTTGACCGCGAACAGGACGACGTCGACCGGTCCGACCTTCGCCGGATCGTCGGTGACGTTGGCTTTCGCGATGTGAACGTCGCCGTTGACGCTCTCGACCTTGAGCCCGTCCTTCTCGATCGCATCCTTGTGCGCGCCGCGCGCGATGAAAAACACGTCGTGTCCGGCTGCCGCCAGCCTGGCGCCGTAGTAGCCGCCGACGCCGCCCGCCGCCATCGCTGCAATGCGCATGATCGAAACTCCGATGAACCGGCGCGACGTATAGCCCCGTCGGTTCCCGCGACCAATGAAGAAAAGTTGATCGACTGTATCAAAAAAATTGCCCGGCGCGAGGCCGGGCAAGTTGTCGGAGGATCAAAGAGATATTGCAGAACTCAGTTCGGGCGGATGCCGTTCCATGCGCGCGCCGCGGCGCTTTGCTCGGCCGGGGCGTAGGAGGCGACCTGCGCGGCGCCGGGGCGCGAGGCTTCGCGCGTCGGTGCGGCAGTCTTCGGCAGCACGATCACCTTGGCGCCGACCTTGACGCGGCTGAACAGGTCCTCGACGTCCGGATTGGTGAGGCGGATGCAGCCGCTCGACATGAACTTGCCGATGGACGACGGATCGTTGGTGCCGTGAATGCGATAGTCGGTGCCGGCGATATACATGGCGCGGGCGCCGAGCGGATTGCCGGGGCCGCCGGCGACCATACGCGGCAGGTAGGGCTGGCGCTTGATCATCTCGGCCGGCGGATACCAGTCGGGCCACTCGGCCTTGCGCGCGATCGGGTGCACGCCGGACCAGGTGAAGCCCTCGCGGCCGACGCCGATGCCGTAGCGCATCGCCTTGCCGTCGCCGAGCACGAGATAAAGGAAGGTGTGGGGCGTATCGACGATGATGGTGCCGGGCGCTTCCCGCGTCGGATAGGCGACGACCTGGCGTTGCAGGCGGGGATCCATGGCCTCGTCCATCGCGGCATCGTCCTCGGCGACGGGCGCCGGCGCGATGGCCTGCGGCGCAGGCGCGGCCTGCTGATGCGGAGCGAGGAAGGAGAAGAGGGATTGAGCCGAAGCCGGCGTCGTGAAGGCGGCGGCCGCGATCAGCGCCGCGACTGAAGCGGTGGTGAAGAGCTTGTTGGACATGACACCCCTCGACGAACTGTGACGCTTGTTCGTCGAGGCAATGGCCGAAAGGGTTCAATGTTCCTGATCACGATATGCTCAAATGCGCGAAACAGGCAGGAACCGATGGTGTTTTTGCGCGTTTGGCGGGGCTTTTTGGCCTGCTGACTGGAGGTATTCGCGGCCTCTCGGCTTCGTCATTGCCGGGCTTGACCCGGCAATCCATGAGGCCTCTCAGCGGGTGATCTCGCTATAGAGGTCCCGCCATTGCGGATTGCTCGACTTCACGAGTTCTAGCTTCCAGAGCCTGGGCCAGTGCTTGATGTTCTTCTCGCGCTGGATTGCCGCGCCAGTGACCCCGACGTAGAGCGTCGCGCGAGGCTCGTTGGTCAGAATGTAGACCCAATAGGCTCCCATCGCGGGAACGCATCATGGATTGCCGGGTCAAGCCCGGCAATGACCGTGGGGATGGGCGGCGCTACCTGCCGCCCCTTTACGCCTTGTCGTCCTTCCGCTTATGCCACCCCACCGCAGCCTCCGGCACGCTGTCGGTCGAGGCGAAATACGGTTTGATGTCGAGAAGCGGCGTGCCGTCGAGGCAGTCGAGGCCGATGACGGAGAGTCGGTTGCCGTCCATGCCGACGAGCTTCACCACACTCAGCGCGATCGGGTTCGGCCGCGCCGGCGAGCGCAGCGCAAAGGTGCCGCGCTGCGTGCCGTAATGGCTCGGCGTCTGCACCACGAGGTTTCGCGGCGCCTTGTCCATCCAGTAGAGCAGCACGAGGTGCGAGCAGGTCTCGACGTCCTTGAGCCCCGGCGCGAAGCGCGGATCGAGCTCGACGGTGCAGACGGCGTCGCTCGCGCGGGCGTTCTTCGGGCAGTCCTTGCGCTCGCGCCACGGCGTCCGGATGCGGCCGATGAAATAGACGCCGGCATCGGGCGAGACGGGCAGGTCGACCGCCTGCTCGCCAGGCCGGATGCCAAAATCCGACGTCCGCTCTCGGGTTTCGTTCATGGCGGGTTCCTTATCGCTTCTCATTCGCGCTCTCGGTTGAGAACACTAGCAATACAGGGGGCGAACGGGCGACCGGGCGTTCTGACCGGCATCAAGGCTTTCCCGAAGCGGCTCGGGCGGCTCTTGCGCCGTCCTATTTCAAGGTATAAAGATATCCTTATATGGTGGGAACTGGCCCATGAGGCCCGCCCCGTCCGTCAGGACCGCCCATGTCGAACGACAACAGCACGAGGCTCGGTTTCGAGGCTCTCAACGTGGCGCTCAAGGCTGCGGGCGAAGAGACGCGTCTGCGCGTCCTGGCGCTGCTGGCCGAGGCCGAACTGACCGTCTCCGACCTCACCGACATCCTGCGCCAGTCGCAGCCGCGCATCTCGCGGCATCTCAAGCTCCTGGTGGAGGCCGGGCTCGTCGAGCGCTTCCGCGAGGGCACCTGGGCCTTCTTCCGCCTGGCCGAGCACGGCGGCGGTGCAGACGTCGCCCACGCGCTGCTCGACCGGCTCAATCACGCCGACCCCGTGATTGCCCGCGACCGCGAGCGGCTCGCCGACGTCCGCGCCGCGCGCGCCGCTGCGGCGCAGGCCTATTTCCGCGAGCACGCCGCCGAGTGGGACCGCATCCGCAATCTCCACGTCGCCGATGAGGCGGTCGAAGGCGCGATCCGCGCCGCGCTTGCCGACAAGCCGTTCCGCTCGCTCCTGGACCTCGGCACCGGCACCGGGCGCATGCTCGAACTGTTCGGACCTGAGATCGAGCGCGGTCTCGGCCTCGACCTGTCGCTCGACATGCTGCTGCTCGCGCGCGACCGGCTCGAACGCGCCGGCCTCAAGCATTGCAGCGTGCGCCAGGGCGACATTTACGACCTGCCGATCGCCGACGACTCCTTCGACGTCGTCATCCTGCACCAAGTGCTGCACTTCCTCGACGACGGCGCGCGCGCCATCAAGGAGGCGTCGCGCGTGCTGCGGCCCGGCGGACGGCTGCTGGTCGTCGACTTCGCGCCGCACGAACAGGAATTCCTGCGCGAGCAGTTCGCGCATCGCCGTCTCGGCTTCGCGCCGGAGACGGTGACGCAGTGGATCGCCGCGTCCGGCCTCGAGCCCGTCATGCATCGCTCGCTCGCGCCGGAGCCGGGCGGGGAAGTGAAGATCGCGGTGTCGCTGTGGCTCGCCCGCGACATGCGCGCGCTGCAGGCCGCGCCCAAGCGGAAGGAAGTTGCGTGATGAACGCCGTTCCGCGCCTGAGCCGCTTTATGCCGGCCGGTCACAACCGCATCGCCACGTCGTTCGAGTTCTTCCCGCCGAAGGACGAGGCGATGGAGAAGGTGCTGTGGGAGTCGGTCGAGCGACTGGCGCCGCTCGCGCCGTCCTTCGTGTCGGTCACCTACGGCGCCGGCGGTTCGACCCGCGAGCGTACCCACGCGACCGTCAAGCGCATCCTCAACGAGACGTCGATGACGCCGGCGGCGCATCTGACCTGCGTCGCGGCGACGCGCGAGGAGATCGACGCGATCGTGCGCGATTATCACGCCGCGGGCGTGCGCCATATCGTGGCGCTGCGCGGCGATCCGGTCGCCGGTGCCGGCGAGAAATACGCGCCGCATCCGGGCGGCTACGAGAACGCCGCGGCGCTCGTCGCCGGCATCAAGAATGTCTCGCCCGATTTCGAAGTGTCGGTCTCCGCCTATCCGGAGCGGCATCCCGATTCACCGACACTCGAAGCCGACATCGATATGCTCAAGGCGAAAGTCGACGCCGGCGCGAGCCGCGCCATCACGCAGTTCTTCTTCGAGAACGATCTTTATTTCCGCTATCTCGACCGCGTGCGCGCGCGCGGCATCGACATTCCGATCGTGCCGGGCATCCTGCCGGTGCAGAACTTCAAGGCGGCGAAGAATTTCGCGACGCGCGCCGGCGCCTCGGTGCCGGCCTGGATCGCCGAGCGCTTCGCCGGTCTCGACGACGACCCGGCGACGCGCAAACTGATCGCCGCGGCGGTCGCGGCCGAGCAGGTGATCGACCTCTTGGATCGCGGCATCACCTCGTTCCATTTCTACACGATGAACCGCGCCGACCTCGTCTACGCGATCTGCCATCTGCTGGGCCTGCGGCCGGCGGTGGCGCATGCGGCCTGATTTGGAGTTCCTGTTGTGACGTTGAAGACCGAAGTTCGTACCGCCTTCGCCGATGCGCTGAAGAAGCGCATTCTGGTGCTCGACGGCGCCATGGGTACGATGATCCAGGCGCTCAAGCTCGACGAGGAGGGCTATCGCGGCGCGCGCTTCGACGCCTGGAACCGCGAGGTACGCGGCAATAACGACCTGCTCAATCTCAGCCGGCCGCACGCGATCCGCGACATCCACCTCGCTTACTTCCGGGCCGGTGCGGACATCGTCTCGACCAACACCTTCTCCTCGACGACCATCGCCCAGGCCGATTACGGCATGGAGGACATCGCCTACGAGCTCAACCATGCGGGCGCACAGCTCGCGCGCAAGGCGGCGGTCGAGGCCGAGAAGGAAGACGGCAAGCGCCGCTTCGTCGCCGGCGCGCTCGGGCCGACCAACCGCACCGCATCGATCTCGCCGGACGTGTCGAACCCCGGCTTCCGCGCCGTCACCTTCGACCAGCTGCGTTCGGCCTATGCCGAGCAGGCGCGCGGTCTGCTCGACGGCGGCGCCGACCTGTTCCTGATCGAGACGATTTTCGACACGCTCAACGCCAAGGCGGCGATCTACGCCATCGCCGAACTGTGCGACGAGCGCGCCGTCGACGTGCCGGTGATGATCTCCGGCACCATTACCGACATGTCGGGCCGCCTGCTTTCGGGCCAGACGCCGGCGGCGTTCTGGAACGCTGTGCGGCACGCCAATCCCGTCACGATCGGCCTGAACTGCGCGCTCGGGGCCAAGGAGATGCGCGCGCACATCGCCGAGATCGGCCGCGTCGCCGACACCTACGTCTGCGCCTATCCGAATGCCGGCCTGCCGAACGAGTTCGGCTATTACGACGAAAGCCCCGAATACATGGCCGAGCTGCTTGGCGAGTTCGCCGACGCCGGCCTCGTCAACGTCGTCGGCGGCTGCTGCGGCACGACGCCGGAGCACATCTCGGCCATCGCCAAGGCGGTTGCCGGCAAGCCGCCGCGCGCCATCCCGAACGTGCCGAAGCAATTGCGCCTGTCCGGCCTCGAGAGCTTCGCGCTGACGCCTGAAATCCCCTTCGTCAACGTCGGCGAGCGCACCAACGTCACCGGCTCGGCCAAATTCCGCAAGCTCGTCACCGCCGGCGATTACACCGCCGCACTGGCCATCGCCCGCGACCAGGTCGAGAACGGCGCGCAGGTCATCGACGTCAACATGGACGAGGGCCTGCTCGATTCCGAGAAGGCGATGGTGACGTTCCTCAACCTCATCGCCGCCGAGCCGGACATTGCCCGCGTGCCGGTGATGGTCGACTCGTCGAAATTCTCCGTCATCGAGGCCGGCCTCAAGTGCATCCAGGGCAAGGCGGTGGTGAACTCGATCTCGCTCAAGGAAGGCGAGGATGCGTTCATCGAACACGCCAAGATCGTGCGCCGCCACGGCGCGGCGGTCGTCGTGATGGCCTTCGACGAAAAGGGTCAGGCCGACACGCTCGAGCGCAAATGCGCGATCTCGAAGCGCGCCTACGACATTCTCGTCAACCAGGTCGGCTTCCCGCCGGAAGACATCATCTTCGATCCGAACATCTTCGCCATCGCCACCGGCATGGAGGAGCACAACAATTACGGTGTCGACTTCATCGAGGCGGCCCGGTGGCTCAGGCAGAAGCTGCCCTACGTGCACGTCTCGGGCGGCGTGTCGAACCTGTCCTTCTCGTTCCGCGGCAACGAGCCGGTTCGCCAGGCAATGCACTCGGTGTTCCTGTATCACGCGATTCAAGCCGGCATGGACATGGGCATCGTCAATGCCGGGCAGATGGCGGTCTATGACGACCTCGATCCGGCTCTGCGCGAAGCCTGCGAGGACGTCGTTCTCAACCGTCGGGCGGACGCCGCCGAGCGATTGCTCGATATGGCCAAGAAATTTCACGGCAAGGGCACTGAAGAGAAGCACGCTGCCGATCTCGCCTGGCGCGAGAAGCCGGTCGGCGAGCGGCTGACGCACGCGCTGGTGCACGGCATCACCGATTTCATCGAGGCCGACACGGAGGAGGCGCGCCAATTGGCGAAGCGTCCGCTCGATGTCATCGAAGGTCCGCTGATGGACGGCATGAACGTCGTCGGCGACCTGTTCGGCTCCGGCAAGATGTTCCTGCCGCAGGTGGTGAAGTCGGCGCGCGTGATGAAGCAGGCCGTCGCTTATCTCCTGCCCTACATGGAGCAGGACAAGGACAATCGCGGCCATTCCTCGTCGAACGGCAAGATCGTCATGGCGACGGTCAAGGGCGATGTGCACGACATCGGCAAGAACATCGTCGGCGTCGTGCTCCAGTGCAACAATTACGA
>Ga0265342_10001311_pt1 | contig 23336 bp, 21 predicted proteins | sample 4CB327metaG_FD_203125 | JGI IMG/M metagenome (GOLD analysis project Ga0265342, IMG submission 203125) | Rhizosphere microbial communities from Carex aquatilis grown in University of Washington, Seatle, WA, United States - 4-CB3-27 metaG | ecosystem: Host-associated > Plants > Roots >... | reverse complement strand
GCCCGTCGGGCAGATCGCCCTGCCGACGATCGATCCATGCTGTTTGCGGATGTGTCTCCAAAGAGATGCCCCTCCAAAGAAAGGGCCGCGGATTGCTCCGCGGCCCTGTCCATCGAATCTTCATCATCCGTCAGTAGCGGTCGATTCCGACGCTCACGCCGGGTACGCTAAAGCCGATACCGCCCCGCTCCTCATAGCCACGCCGCTCGATGTAACGCTCGCGAGGCGCATATCCGTAATCATCGCGTCCGTCGCGGATGATGACGCGGCGTTCGCCGCGTTCGCGCCAGCAACGACCTTCGTCATTGCAGACCATGCGAACGTTTTGAATATTGCTCTCCGGTGCAACTGATACATTGGCGGAAAGCGGAGCAGCTGAAGCAGCGGTCGCGAGAAGCGTACTCGCCGCGGCAGCCAGAGTGATTGCGAAAGCTTTCATGGCATTTCTCCAAAAGGTGATTGTGTCAGTGAGCCAATAGGTTCGCGGGGGAATGGTTCCCAAAGTCCGGGTGTGAATCTTGTCAGGCGCAGGGCGCGCTCGTGCGTCTTGACTCCAAAACCCGACACGCGGCTGCGGCCTGGTTAACAGCGAACGTTCAATCCATGCCGCTAGGACCGCCTCGGCGGCGTGGGTTTCGACTTCAAAAGTCCGGCAAAGACATGGTTAGCCATCTTCTCCGCCCATTTGGGGTCGAGCGGCGCCAAGGGAACGAGCATGCGATAGTAGATCGGACCGTAAAGCACATCGACCGTCGCCTCGAGGTCGATGTCTGCCCGGAGCTCGCCCCGCTCAACCCCCGCGCTCAGGATCGCTTTGGCCGCCTCGCGGCGCGGGCGCGCATAGCCCTCGATATACGCCGTCATCGTATTGGGGTCGCGCTGCCCCTCGGCAAGGATCGCCGCCAGCACACGCCCGGTCTTGCCGCCATAGACGGATGCGACCCGCCGCAACTGGCTGATCAGATCGGCTCGCGCCGAACCGCTGTTCGGGTAGGGAATCTTGGGCGCCGTCTCGGCCAGAAAACCCGCCATCGCAAGCGCGCCCTTGCTCGGCCACCAGCGGTAGATGGTGGTTTTGGCGACGCCGGCGCGCGCGGCAACCGCTTCGATGGTGAAGCCGCCGATGCCTTTCTCTTCGAGAATGGCGTTGGCCGATCTCAGGATGGCGGCACGGGCTGCTTCATCGCGCGGCCTTCCGAGGCGCGCAGGGACTGCCGGCGTGGCCGCCGCCCGCTTTTTCTTTGCAAGATCAATCATCGGACGTGACGCTCCTGTAAGCGGAAAATGCACAAAATTCGGCCTTTACAGCGGCTGCCATCATAGAAACGATACGCATAGTATCGAAATAGGAGAGCGACCGATGGGCTCCGGGCTGACACAGCAACAGATCGATTTCTTCCAAACCAACGGCTACGTTTTCCCGCTCAACGCTATTTCCTCGACTGAGGCGGCTGCGCTGCGTGGCCGGATCGAGGCTTACGAAGCCCAGTCCGGAGAAGAGGTCAACAAGCGTCTCAAGATCAAGGCCCACCTCGCTTTCCCCTGGATGTGCGAGCTCGCCCGCCACCCGGCGATCGTTCAAGCCGTGCAATCGCTGATCGGGTCGGACGTGCTGCTGTTCGGATCGTCGGCCTTTGCCAAGAATGCGCGCGACATACGCTTCGTCTCCTGGCATCAGGACTCCGCCTATTACGGCCTCGACCCGCACGACTGCGTCACGGCCTGGGTCGCGTTGTCGCCCGCGACCTCAGAGAGCGGCTGCCTGCGCGTTCTGCCCGGAAGTCACCTGGGGCCCGATCTGGTCCACGATGAAACCTATGACGCCAACAATCTGCTCGCGCGCGGCCAGTCGCTGCGTGGAATTGACGACAGCCTCGCGGTCGAGATGCCGCTCGAGCCCGGCCAGTTCTCGCTGCACCACGAACGCACCGCACACGACTCGCTTCCGAACCGCTCGGACGACCGGCGCATCGGCGTGGCGTTTTTCTACATGGCCGCCCACGTTCGCTCGACGCTGGGTCCGCGTTCGGCGATGCCGGTTGCCGGCGTCGACGCCTATGGCCACTGGAGCCTGGATCCCGAACCCCAGACGGACCTCGACCCGGTCTCGATGGAGTACCTGGATTCGATCTGGGCACGGTACCGCGACCAGGCGGCGACGATCCAGGCTGCGCGCCGCGCGGATCAATCCGCCGCCTGAATGATCGATGGCACGCTCCTTGCCTGATTTTAATAGTGCATAACGGTAGCAACAGGAGATCGACATGGCTTCGAAGATTGATTCCGGCCTGACCAGACGAGGCATGCTGATGGGCGCCGCTTCGGCCGCGGCATTTATCGGCCAGCCTCGTTCGAGCCAAGCAGAGACGCTTGCGGGCATCACCAAGCGCGGCTTCATGACGGTCGCCACCGAGGACGATTACCGGCCTTTCGAATTCATGAAGGACGGCGTGGCGACCGGCTACGATCAAGACCTGCTCGAGATGCTGAAGAAGAAGGTCGGCTTCGAGATCCGTCAGGACATCATCCCGTGGACCGGCGTTCTGCCCGGCGTAACCAGCGGAAAATACGATGCGGCCGTGACGGCGATCCTTGTCACCGCCGAGCGCATCCAGGCCCTCGATTTCACGAGCCCGGTCGCCGCCTCAGTGGATTACTATCTCAAGCGCAAGGGCGATCCCAAGATCACGTCGATCAAGGATCTTGACGGCAAACCGCTCGGCGTCGAAGCCGGAAGCGCCATGCTGAAGCTGCTGCCGCAGCTCGAGGAGATGCTGAAGGCAACCGGTGGCAAGCTCGGCAAGATCGTGACCTACCAGGGCTATCCCGAGGCCTATCAAGACCTCTCGATTGGCCGCATCGACTTCGTCGTCAATACGTTTCTCAGCCTGGCCACAGTCGCAAAGGAAAAGCCGACGGTCTTCGAACTCGGCGAAGCCATCTCCAAACCCACCTACATTGCCTGGGCCGTGCAGAAGGGCAACACGGAGCTGCTGAAGGTGTTCAACGACTTCCTGCTTGGCGCGCGCAAGGACGGCTCGATGTACGCGCTCCAGAAGAAGTGGTTCGACACGACCTTCGAAAACATGTCGGTGGAACCCGTCGCCAACGTCGGATGACAGCCGTCGACTATCTCGCGCTGCTGGCCGGTGCGGCCAATACGATCGCGATCTCGGCAATCGCGATCGTGCTCGGCAGCCCGCTCGGACTCATGCTGGCGCTGGTCCGGTGGGCCAAGGTCCCGGGCCTCGACGGATTCGTGGCGGTGCTGGTGAGCCTGCTTCGCGCGACGCCGTCGGTCACGCTGATGCTGCTGGTTTACTTCGCCCTGCCGGTTCTGGGCATCGAACTTCCGAGAGTGGTCGCGGCGGTGGCCACTCTTGCGCTGGGCTCGATGGCCTACAACTGCGAAATCTGGCGCGGGGCCTTGCTCGCATTCCCCAAGGACCAGCTTGAGGCCGCAAAGGCCTTCGGGATGCGCCGCCATCTTCGCTTTCGTCAGATCGTTCTGCCGCAACTGCTGCGGTCGGCCTTGCCGGCCCTGGTCAACGAGATGACGTTGCTGGTCAAGGTCAGCCCCGCCATCGCGGTGATCGGCGTGGCAGACGTGACGCGGGCGGCGGTGCGCATCGGGGCCGCCACGTATGAACCGGTGCCACCGTTCACGATCGCGCTGATCATCTATCTTGCGATCATCGGAGCCCTCGTTCTGGCGCAGCGGCTGTTCGAGAACCGCCAACTCGCCGGGAACGCGATATGAATTTTCACGGCTTCGAGATCGTGTGGTCGCAGCGTGATCTCATGCTGAATGGATTGCTGCTGACGCTCGAGATCGTCGCAATTTCCTCGGTGCTCGCAGCCATACTTGGATTTGCGGTGTTCGGCATGCTGGTACAGGGCGGACCTGCCATCGTCCGCCCGGTGAAAGCGGCCATCGACGTCATCCGCGCAGTGCCCTTCATGCTGTTGTGCTACCTGCTCTACTACGGCCTGCCGTCGACCGGCGTCACCCTGGACAACATGACCGCCGGCATCACTGCGCTTGCCATCTACAACGCCGCCTATGTGGCCGAGCTGCTGCGCGGCGCCTGGAAGGCGCAGCCGCCCGAAGCGGACGAAGCCGCGCGTGCGTTCGGGTTTCACGGCTGGCGGTTGCTGGTGCGCATCATTATGCCGCCGGTCCTGCTCGACGCCGTGCCGATGCTCGGCAACCAGATGATCCAGGTCATCAAGGACAGCGCGTTCCTGGTGATCATCACCGTCCAGGAACTCACTTACGCCGCGAACGAGATTCAGGCGACCTATTACGTGCCATTCGCAAGCTTTGTCTGCGCGATCCTGTTCTACTGGATCCTGTGCCTCGGCGTGGAGGGCGGCGTTCGCGGCCTGCTTCGGGTCGCCGAAGTCCGACGATAACCACCCGCTAGTCCGGCGCCCTTAAGCGATAGCCGATGCCGGTTTCGGTCAGCACGAATTGCGGCCGCTCGGGATCGGCTTCGATCTTCTGGCGGAGCTGCCGCACATAGACACGCAGATATTGCGCGTCGGTCATTTCGTCCCACAGCTCCTTGAGCAAAAGGCGATGGGTCAGCACCTTGCCGGCGTGCTGCACCATGACGCGCAAGAGATCGTATTCCTTCGGCGACAGTTTCACTTCGCGCTCGCCGACCTTGACGATACGGCGCACCAGGTCGACCGAGAGATCGCCGGTGCGAAACACCGGACGTTCGCCATGGACCTGCAACTGATGACGTAGTGCCGCGCGCATGCGGGCCAGCAACTCATCCATCCCGAACGGCTTGGTCAGGTAATCGTCGGCGCCGAGATCGAGCGCCTCGACCTTGCCGGCCTCGTCGCCGCGACTCGACAGCACCACGATCGGCACACTGTCGTTGCGGCCGCGGATCATCCGCAACAGGTCATGCCCCTGAATGTCAGGCAAACCGAGATCGAGGATGATCAAGGCCGGATCCTCGGCGAGCAGTTCGAGGCCGGTCTTGCCGTTCGGCGCCTCGAGGATCTCGTAGCCTTGCGTGGTCAGTCCCATCCGCAGCAATTTGCGGATCGGCGGCTCGTCGTCGATGACGAGAACCTTGATCGGGGTCGCGCTCATGCGGCGGTATCCAATGCGTTGGCGGCCGAGGGTGGAACAGGCAATCGGATGGTCAGCACCGCGCCCGAACGGTCGCTGCGGTTGTCGGCCGAGATCGTACCGCCCATCGCCTCGACAAAGCCGCGGGAAATCGCCAGCCCAAGCCCGGTGCCGGGACGGACGTGATCGCCCTTCTGGGCGCGATAGAACTTGTCAAACACGCTTTCCAGCTCCGAGCGCGGAATGCCATCGCCTTCGTCGAGAATCTGGAGCGTAACAGATCTCTGTTCCCGCCATCCACGGATCGAGATCGTGGTCTCCGGCGGCGCGTATTTGGCGGCATTGTCGAGCAGATTGAACAACGCCTGCTCGAACAGCACGGCATCCAGTTCTAGCATCGGCAGATCGGCCTCGAGCTCGAGTGAAATCTTGTGATGCGCCAGGATCTTGCTGGCGCGGCGCAGCGCGCTGCCGATCACTTCGCCGACATCGAGCCGCGCGGCATTGGGCTTGATGGCGCCGGATTCGAGCTTCGTCATGTCGAGCAGATTGGCGATAAACCGGTTGAGCCGCTCCGATTCGTCGATCACGGTGGCCAGCAGGTCGCGCTTCTCGGCTTCCGAAAGCGCGCCGGAGAGATCTCGCATGGTCGAGGCCGAGCCCAGCACGGATGCCAGCGGCGTCTTCAGGTCATGCGAAATCGACGTCAACAGCGCCGATCGCAATCGATCCGATTCGACATTGCGCTTGACGCGGTCCATGTCTTCCACCAGCAGCACGCGTTCGATCGCGAGCGCCCCCTGATCGACCAATGCATCGAGCAGGCGGCGCTGATCCGGCGTCAGCAAGGGGCCGCTCTTGTCGTCATCGATGCCGATGACGCCGATCAGTCCGCGACCGGTGCGCATCGGCAGAAAAAGCCGCCTGGCGCCGGGCAGCGTATCGGAGCCGCGACCGGCGGGGCGATCATTGCCCCAGGCCCAGTTGGCGGCGGCAAGATCGGCCTGGTCGAGCTGATCTTCCGGCGGATAGCCGGCCTTCACGGTGAGCACGCCGTTCTCCGGCAATAGCAGCACCACGCGGACCTTCAGCATCAGCGCGGTCTGGTAGGCGGTCGCCCACAGCACATCGTCGAGCGTGCCGGTGCCCGCGAGTTTGCGACTGAACGCATAGAGCAATTCGGTGGTTCTGATACGGCCAATGGCGGTATCGGCCTGCGAGCGCACCCGCGCCGCGACGTTGGAAACCAGAATCGCGATCAGCATGAAAAAGAAGAACGCCGCAACATTGGTCGGGTCAGTGATCGTGAAGGTGTAGATCGGCGGCAGGAAGAAGAAATTGTAGCAGAGCGAGGCCGCGACACTGGCGAGCAGCGACGGCCAGAGCCCGAAACGAACCGCAACGCCCACCACGGCGGTCAGGAACACCAAGTCGACGTTTTCGATTCCGAACGGCCGCTGGATGAATTCGGCCGCCGCAAGGCCGACCGCCACGATCAACAGCGCCATCAGATAAGGCCGCGCCTGGAACGGCTCGCGTCGCTCGGCGGTCCGTATCGTCTTTTTCGGAACGGGGTCGGCGGCAAGCTCTTCGCCTGCGATCACGTTGACACTGATATTGCCGGCGCGACGCACCAAATCGTGCACCACCGAGCCACGCATCAATTCGAACCACCAGCTCCGCGCCGATTTCCCGATGATGATCTGCGTGACATTGTTGGTCTGGGCAAAACCGATGACGTCGTCGGCAATCCGCCGCCCGATCGCCGGTATCGTCAGCGCCTCTCCGCCAAGCGTTTCCGCAAGCCGCAGCGTATCGGCGAGCCGGTCGCGATCCTCGTCGCTCAAACGCAAGGAACGCCGCGTCTCGATGCTGAGCGCCGTCCACGGCGCGTGCAGGCGATCCGCCAGGCGTTTGGTGTAGCGCACAAGTCCAGCCGAGCGCGGGTCTTCGCTGATGCAGACAAGAATGCGTTCGCCGGCAGCCCAGGGACCGGCGATCGCGTTGGCCTGCATGTGGGTGAGAAGCTGCTCATCGACGCGTTCGGCCGTGCGCCGCAAGGCCAGTTCGCGCAACGCGGTCAGATTTCCCGGCGAAAAATAATGCTCCAGCGCCCGCTCGGCCTGCTTGGGAACGTAGACCTTGCCTTCCTTCAGCCGCTGAATGAGATCGTCCGGGGTCAGGTCGATCAGTTCGATGGCGTCGGCACGGTCGAACACCGAATCCGGCACCGTCTCGCGCACCCGCACATGCGTGATCTGCGCGACCACGTCGTTGAGGCTTTCGATGTGCTGGATGTTGACGGCAGTATAGACGTCGATGCCGCGCGACAACAGCTCCTCGACATCGAGATAACGCTTGGGATGGCGGCTGCCGGGCGCATTGGTGTGGGCAAGTTCGTCGACCAGCGCAAGCTGCGGACGCCGCGCGATCAGCGCGTCGAGGTCCATCTCCTCGATGGTCTGATCCCTGTAGGCGACGCGCTTGCGTGGAATGACCTCAAGCCCGTGCAGCAGCGCCTCGGTCTCGATGCGTCCATGGGTCTCGACGATGCCGACGACGACATCGACACCGGCTTTCTGCCGGGCGTGGGCGCTTTGCAGCATTTCGTAAGTCTTGCCGACGCCAGGGGCGGCACCGACGAAAATCTTCAGCCGGCCGGCCTCACTGTTCTCGCGCCGGGCCGCCTCCAGCAGGGCTTCCGGCGAAGGGCGTGTTTCGGTGTCGCGGCGCGGCTGCTGAACCATAGCAATAATATAATCCCCGCGCCCGGCTGAGCCTAGGGCCGCTAATGATGGGCGGCTGCGTCCAGCGCAAGGTTAAGCGCGAGAACATTAACCCTGGGCTCACCAAACAATCCTACCAGACGGCCGGCGGTATTCTCGGTCACGAGCTGCCGCACCTTGTCTTCCGCCATGCCCCTGGCTTTCGCCACCCGTGGCACCTGGAACAGCGCGCCTTCCGGCGAGATATCCGGGTCAAGCCCGCTGGCCGACGTCGTGACGAGGTCAAGCGGGACACTCGCGGAGGGATTTTCGGCCTTCAGCTTGTCGACATCTTCCTTCAAGCGATCGGCGAGCGCCTTGCTGGTCGGGCCAAGGTTGGCGGCGCCAGAATTCGCCGCGTTATACGGTGCCGGCACCGTCTTGCTCGAATCCGCCGGGTCGGGCGCGGTCGTCGCCGAAAGCCGGCCGTGGAAATATTTGTCCTGCTTGAATTCCTGCCCGATCAGGGCCGAACCGACAACCTTGCCGTCGCGCTCGATCAGGCTGCCTTGCGCCTGTTTCGGAAGGAGCGCGCCCGCGATTTCCGTGATCGCGAGCGGGTAGGCGAGGCCCGTGATCAGGGTCAGCAGCAGCAAGATCAGGATCGCGGGACGAATTTCTCTCAGCATGGTTCGACCCTCCTTTAGGCCAGATGCAACGCGGCGACGACGAGATCGATCGCCTTGATGCCGATAAAGGGAATGATGATACCGCCAAGGCCGTAGATCATCAGGTTACGGCGCAGCAGCGCGCCGGCGCCGATGGGCCGGTAGGCAACGCCTTTCAGCGCCAGCGGGATCAGCGCCACGATAATCAGCGCGTTGAAGATGATCGCCGACAGGATCGCGCTTTGCGGGCTTGCGAGGTGCATGACGTTGAGCACCGCAAGCTGCGGATAGAACGCCAGGAACATCGCCGGAATGATCGCGAAATACTTGGCGACGTCGTTGGCGATCGAGAAGGTCGTCAGCGCGCCCCGCGTCATCAGGAGTTGCTTGCCGATCTCGACCACCTCGATCAGCTTGGTCGGGTTGGAATCGAGATCGACCATGTTGCCGGCCTCGCGCGCCGCCTGCGTGCCGGTGTTCATGGCGACGCCGACATCGGCCTGAGCGAGCGCCGGCGCGTCGTTGGTGCCATCGCCGCACATCGCGACCAGCTTGCCGTTGGCCTGCTCATCGCGGATCAGCCTTAATTTGTCTTCGGGCGTCGCCTGCGCGAGGAAGTCGTCGACACCGGCCTCCGCCGCGATGGCGGCAGCCGTCATCGGATTGTCGCCTGTGATCATCACCGTGCGGATGCCCATGCGTCGCAGCTCCGCAAAGCGCTCGCGGATGCCGCCCTTGACGATATCTTTCAACTGCACCACGCCGAGCAGCCGGCCGTCTCTGGCTACCGCGAGCGGCGTACCACCGGACTTGGCGATTTCGTCTGAAATGGCGCTGATTTCGCGCGCGGCGTCCGAACTCAACGACGGCTGCAATGCGCGAACCGTGTTGCCAGCCGCACTGGTCTGAGCCGTGATGCCCCCGACATAATTCAGGATCGCATCGACAGCGCCCTTGCGCACCGACGAACCGCCGGCATCGATGCCGCTCATGCGGGTCTGCGCCGTGAACGGAACGAAGGTCGCGGACAGTTCGGCCATGTCACGACCGCGGATGCCGTATTTCTCTTTCGCCAGCACCACGATCGAACGCCCTTCCGGGGTCTCGTCGGCGAGAGAAGCAAGCTGCGCCGCGTCCGCCAATTCCTGTTCGGTGACGCCGCGAATCGGGCGGAACGCCGTCGCCTGGCGGTTGCCGAGCGTAATCGTGCCGGTCTTGTCGAGCAGCAGCGTATCGACGTCGCCGGCGGCTTCGACCGCCCGGCCCGACATCGCAAGCACATTGAAGCGCACCAGCCGGTCCATGCCGGCGATCCCGATCGCCGACAACAACGCGCCGATCGTTGTCGGGATCAGCGTGACGAACAGCGCGACCAGAATGATCACCGAGATCTCGCCGCCGGCATAGGCCGCGTAACTCGGGATGGTCACGGTGGCAAACACGAAGATGATGGTGAGACCCGCAAGCAGGATGTTCAGCGCGATCTCGTTCGGTGTCTTCTGCCGCTCGGCACCCTCCACCAGCCTGATCATGCGATCGATGAAGGTCGATCCTTGCGCTGCGGTAATGCGAACGCGAATCCAGTCCGACAACACCTGGGTGCCGCCGGTCACGGCCGAGCGGTCACCGCCGGATTCCCGGATCACGGGCGCGGATTCACCTGTGATCGCTGCCTCGTTCACCGAGGCGACGCCCTCGATGACTTCGCCGTCGGAGGGGATGTTGTCGCCGGCTTCGACCAGCACGACATCGCCCACCTTAAGGCTCGTGCCGGGCACCAGGCGATATTCCCTGCCCTCGCCGCTCAAAAGCTTGGCCTGACTTTCGGTGCGGGTCTTGCGCAGCGATTCGGCCTGCGCCTTGCCGCGTCCCTCGGCGACCGCTTCCGCGAAATTGGCGAACAGCACCGTGAACCACAGCCACAGGATGATCTGAAAGGCAAAGCCGAGATCGCTGGCGCCTGTCACGAGATCGCGCAGGAAGATCACGGTGGTCAGCGCGGCGACGACCTCGACCACGAACATCACGGGGTTTTTGACCATGGCCCGCGGATCGAGCTTGGCGAAGGCCGAGCCGATCGCGGGTCCCACGATCTTCGGGTCGAGCATCGTGGCGGCCGGGGTTTGCCGATTGGTTTTCTGGGCGACTTCCATCGAGATAGCTCCGAATGACCGGTCAGAACAGGTTGTGGGCGTTCATTGCCAGATGCTCGACGATCGGACCAAGCGCCAGCGCCGGGAAGAAAGTGAGACCGCCGATGATGAGAATCACGCCGACGACGAGGCCGACAAACAGTCCGCCGGTCGTAGGCAGGGTGCCTGCGGATGGCGGGATGGATTTCTTGGCCGCCAGCGAACCCGCCATCGCCATTGCCGGCACGATCATGAAGAAGCGGCCGACGAACATCGCGCTTGCAAGCGTGACGTTGTAGAAGAAGGTGTTGCCGGAAAGGCCGCCAAACGCCGAGCCGTTATTGCCGGTGGCCGACGTATAGGCGTAGAGCACTTCGGTAAAGCCGTGCGGCCCGGCGTTGTTCATCGCCGCAACCGTCGACGGCAGCACTACCGCAACCGCAGTCCAGCCGAGATACATCAAGGGCAGCACCAGAATGGCGAGCATCGCCATCTTTACCTCGCGGGCTTCGATCTTCTTGCCGACATATTCCGGCGTACGTCCGACCATCAGGCCCGCGACGAAGATCGCGAGCACGACGAACAAAAGCATGCCGTAGAGGCCGGCGCCGACGCCGCCGACGATGATTTCGCCGAGCTGCATGTTGATCAGCGGAATCATGCCGCCCAGCGCCGTAAAGCTGTCGTGCATCGCGTTGACCGCGCCGCAAGAGGCCGCGGTGGTGATCACGGCGAACAGGCTGGAGGCCACGATGCCGAAGCGGACTTCCTTGCCCTCCATGTTGCCACCGGAAAGCCCCAGCGCCTCGAGGGTCGCGGTGCCGTTGGCCTCCGCCCAATAGGTGACGGCAACGCCGGCCACAAACAGCACGCCCATGACGGCAAGGATCGCCCAGCCTTGCCGCTGATTGCCGACCATGCGGCCGAACACGTTGGTCAGCGCCGCGCCGATCACGAAGATCGACAGCATCTGCACGAAATTGGAGAGCGCGGTCGGATTCTCGAACGGATGCGCCGCGTTGGCGTTGAAGAAGCCGCCGCCATTGGTGCCGAGCATCTTGATCGCGACCTGCGAGGCCACCGGGCCGACTGCGATCGTTTGTTTGGCGCCCTCAAGTGTCGTAGCTTCGACATAGGCGCCGAGTGTCTGCGGCATGCCCTGCCAGACCAGAAACAGCGCGTAGACGATGCAGATCGGCAACAGCACGTAGAGCGTGGTGCGGGTCACGTCGACCCAGAAATTGCCGACGGTGCGCACCGAGGCGCGGGAGAAACCGCGGATCAAGGCAACCGCCAGCGCAATGCCGGTCGCGGCCGACAGGAAGTTCTGGTGCGTCAGCCCGAGCATCTGCACGAGATAGGACATCGTGCTCTCGCCACCGTAGTTCTGCCAGTTGGTGTTGGTGATGAAGCTGATCGCAGTATTGAAGGCGAGGTCTTCGGGCACTGCGGGCTGGCCGGCCGGGTTGAACGGAAGTTCGGCCTGAAGCCGCATCAACGCGTAGAGAATGACAAAGCCGCCGACGTGAAAGAACAGCATCGCCAGCGTATAGGTGACCCAGTGCTGCTCGCGCTTTTCGTCGACCCCGCCGATCCAGTAGATCGCGACTTCAACGGGTCGGAGCAATAGTGACAGCGGCGTCCGCTCGCCCTTGAACACGCGCGTCATGTACCAGCCGAGCGGTTTGGTGAGCGCGACGATGATGGCGCAGAACAGAAGAATTTGAATCCATCCGATGGCGGTCATGGCAGGGATGCCTTTGGAAGCGGGTTGGGAATTACAAGCGTGGGGCGCGCGACGCGCCGCGCGATGGTCAGAAGCGCTCTGGCCGCAGCAGCGCGTAGGTCAGATAAAACAGCAGACCCGCGGCGACCAAACTCGCAAGCGCATAGTCGAACATCATGGTCATATTCCTTTGAAACTTTCGGCCTTCCTGTTCGGCGGAGTTCCGTACAGTTCAGAGCCGTTCGCACGCATAGGTGTAGCCGATGGCCGCTGCGAAAAAGCCAAGCCCGAGGGCGAGTATGATAATGTCCAACACCGAAAGCTCTCCCGAGCACGCCGCCAGTGCGCGCAGTTTGGACGGCGCCACGACTAGCGGATTGCGCTACATCAAACCGACGGCGCGGAGACCGCGTCCATGCCGGATTAAGCTGCTAGATGCCACTCGGCGAATAGGTTTTCGAGACGCCGGCCCCTCGAAAGATATAAAAAACCTATAAAAAGGCGCCGCGGAATTCGCCAACAACGCGATGGACCGTCCACAAGGCTGTCGGCGCGTCTCACGCCGAGCCCTTCAGACAAAGGCTCATCGAGCAAGACATCACGCGGCTTGCGGCGGGAGTTTTATAGCTCCTTTATTCCGTTTGATTGCGCTCCATCTCGCATTCATACGGCCCGGCCGGCAAATAATGGCGTCAGAACTCACGAGGAGGCCGATATGGCCACGATGACCGTGAACACGCCACATGGAAACAAACCGCGATCGATCAGTCACGTCTTGCGCGGTTTTCGCGCCGAGCTTGCTAATTTTGTCAAAGACTGCACGCAGCATGCGGTCTCTGACGGCTCGCGTGCGCGAATGTTTGGAGGTTACCAGGCCGAGAACATCGTCGCGCGAAACTGCGATGGTGAAGCACTCGGCGCGGGCCTGAAGCCTGCAGTTGCGCCGTTGACCCGGCATGTCGAACCGCCGCGCGCCGCAACCAGTATCGTCCGCAAAACCGCGAGATCCATACTGACCGCAAGTTTCACTCTCGCAGCTCTGGCCGGAGCCGTCGCGCTTCAAGCGGCAGTTCACGTCTACGTTTTGCGCTTAACGGGCTGACGGCGAAGGTGCTGTGCGCTGTCGCATCCTCGTGCCGAAGACTGATGTCATCGGATGAAGGTCGGCGACTGCGCCCAAGCGGTACGAATCTTGCTCGCGACTGACAGCTGAGCCTCTGAACGAGAAAGTTATTATTTGTATATCCGGTCTGACAGACAGATGCCCATTGTCCTTTCCAGGGTTCGTTTTTCCTTCGCAGGCATCGTCGCGAGCAAAGCACGCCGCGCTGCGATCGCCTTAGGTTTGGCCACGGTAGCATTGGCCGGACCCGGCTGTGCTTCGGCAAACGCCGAGAATCCCGATATCGCGAGCCGCCGTGCGGCCGAGCGAACCGATTTCACCAACGAGGAAATCAGGGAAGGCTTCTTCAAGATTGCGTTCGGCGCCGAATTGCAGATCGACAAGCCCGCGGGACGGGTACGCAAATTCGACGAACCGGTCAGGATTTTCGTCGAAGCAGCCGGCGAGACGCAACGGCGCAACGAACTCGCCAATGTGGTGGCCGATATTCGTTCGCGCGTGAGCCATCTCGATATCGACCTCACCACCGATCGCCGGGCCGCCAATTTCGTGGTGCGGCTCGTTCCCGAACGCAAGCTGAATTCGACCATTCGCGCACTTTACGGCAGCGACAGGGCCAGGCAGATCCAGAAGGAACTGAAGCCGGAATGCCTGTCGGGCATCGGCAAGGACGAAAGCTTTCGTATCCGGCGCGCCGAAGTGATCCTGCCGGTCGATGCGGGAGATTTCACTTTCCTTGATTGCGCCTACGAAGAACTGTTGCAGGCCTTGGGGGCCATCAACGACGATGCTTCGGTGCCGTGGACGATGTTCAATGACGACGTCCAGATGGGCTTCTTCGACGTCTACGACCAGTATCTTCTCAATATCCTCTACGACCCGCGCGTCACCCCCGGCATGACCAGGGACGAGGTCGATGCCGTTCTGCCCGATATTCTGGCGAGCGCGCGCCAATGGGTGCGCGAGATCAACCCGCCGCGCCGTGCTGAATCAGAGAACAGCCAGGTCGATCGCAATTAGGCTCAATGCGAGCGATTGCGTGCCGAGGATGACGAGTATTCGGTAATCGGAGTGTTGTTACCCGTCTGATGTTGCGCCAATTGGCTCGAGCGCTGGTTTTTGGTCGGCGCGCTGGCAGAGGCGCCTGCTTCCGCGCGGACGACCGCGAGAGCAAGAAGCGCAACGCAGAGAACGACGAGTTTTCCAATCGCAAGATAGCTATGCATGGCTTCCTCCGGTCGATCTGAAGACAACGGAGCTTGATTGAGCGTTTCCTGCTCGATGATGAGGCCCGACGCCTTAGCGGCGCCTTGTTGTCTCTGGTGAAGATCATGATCCTCACCGTCGCTGGGCGCAACAAACAAACAGCAGATGCATAAAAGATAAGCACACCAGGGTAGCCGGTGAAAGAAGCTCACGCTCTGGTTGACACGAATCGCCGGCACTGCAGGTTTGTTCGCTGCGAAAGCCGTGAGCGGGCGAGACCCCAACGGCCAACGCAGGCAATGTCGCGCCTCTATCGATTCGGCTTACGCGAAACTGACGTCCTAGTTCGACTTGCCGGCCGGCTTCGCCGCCGGCTCCGGCTCGTGGACCTGGCTCCAGGGATCATAGGGCTTCTTTGGTGTCGGGATCCGGTCGAGCGCAGCCTTGTAGGCTTTCTCATCCACCCGCGGTTTCGTCTCGGTGGGCGGCGCCGCATGGCTGCCCTTCTTCATCTGGGCATAGGCGGCAGCAGAAGCAACCAGCGACAGCAGGGCCGCGACAACGATTGCCTGCCACATCACCCTCGATCTGCCCGTCATGTGTCGCTCCCGCCTTTTGACTATAGGTCAGGAATTTTCAGGCGCGACATCCAATTTACGGCTGGCCGTTACCGGAGATTGCCGCATGTCACCGATGCGTCAGAGATACTGACGCTTGTGTTCCCGGGGATATACAAAAAATAGCGACTTGCCGTTGCAATGCGACAAGAGATATCGTTTTAAGCAGGGTGATTCAGGATTGTGCAATGCGCACAGATACGAATCTGCAGCCGGATCAAGCGGATAAAGCAAAGCCGGCCGATATCCCGCCCTCGGCCAGTGTCTGGTATGGCGGCATTCTCGGCCGCACCTTGTTTTTGATTGTATTGATCGTGATTACCGCGCGGGTCGCGAGCCCGCAGATCGAACGGCTCTCATCGATCTACGAAACGCCGGGCGATCTCATTCGCGTGCTGATGGGCGTTGGTGTTTGCGGCTGGTTCATCGTCAATCTTTTCATCCTGCCGAAGGATGCGGGCGCCTATCGCATCTGGATGTATCTCGGCATGCTGCTGCTGCCGCTCGCTGCGCTCTGCGCCTACGTGATCTGGTAAGCAACCGCCCTTCCCGCTTCGCAAGCTGCAAGCGGAATCTCCATTCGTTCAATTCCAGAACGTCACAATCAATCCGCCGCCGACGATCAACGCGCCGCCGGTCAGGATCGGCATATCCGGCAATGTGCGAAACATGATGACGTTGACGATCTGCCACACGATGAAGAGTATCGCGATGTAAAGCCCGACGACACGGCCGAACTCGATCGGCGCGAGGTTGAGCGAGAGACCATAACCGAAAAGAAGGATCCCGCCTCCGAGGAATAGCGCGCTGCGCGGCAACCAGGCGGCTTGGCCGAGACCGATCCGCACAATGGCGTCGCCGAAGGTTTCCAGCGACGTCGCAATGATCAAAAACAGGAAGATTCTGGCGTCCATCTCGCTCTCTCAAACGGGTTACCTTCCGTTGTGAGTATAGATGCATGACGTGTCTGCATAGAGGACTTCGGACTTACGCGCTATTTCGCCTCAGTGGCGGCGACGACCGCGGGTACCGGGGCCTCGCCGAGCGCACATTGGCGCCAGTCAGGCACGGTGCAGTTCGCAGGCCAGTTGCCGCCGAGCGCCATGAACAGCGCCGCGGTATCGGAGATGCGATTGGCCTCCGTCTGCACCCGCACCACCGCCGCGGTCAGGTAGGTTTGCTGGGCGTTGAGCACCGCAAGCTGATTGACCTGGCCTTCGCTGAGCTGCTTCTCAACGATATCCAGGCTGGCCTTGGCGGCATCTTCCGCGCGCCGCGCTGCCCGTATGGCCTTGGCGTCGGACTGCAACGCACGTAGCGCATCGGCGACGTTCTGGAACGCCGTGATGACGGTGGCGCGATATTGCGCTTCGGCCTGTTCAAGCGCGGCCTCGGCCGCCTTCTGTTTGTGATAGAGCGTGAGCCCGTCGAAGATGGGTTGGGTCACGCCAGCGGCGAGCGTATAAAAGCCGGTGCCAGGCCCGAACGCCGTGCCCAGGTTGAACGATGCCGAACCGCCATTGGCGGAGAGCGTGACGTTGGGCAGGCGCGCGGCGATCGCGACGCCGATCTGGGCGGCCGCCGAATGCATATTGGCTTCGGCCGCGCGAACGTCAGGCCGCTGATTGACCAGCTTGCCCGGCAGGCTGACCGGCAAATTGGTCGGTAGCTTCAAATGCGCGAGATCGAACTTCTGCCGGACCTCGTCGGCGGCATATTGCCCGGCGAGCGACGTCAGCAGGTCGCGCTGCTGCGCGAGTTGCTTTTCAAGCGGCGGCAGCAATTGCTCGGCCTGGGCCAATGCCGCATCCTGCGCCAGCACGTCGGCCAGCGCCGCCTGGCCCAGGCTTTGCTGACGCTTCAGGATGTCAAGCAGGCGCTTTTCGATCGCGATGATGCGCTGGGTCGCCGCGATCTGCCCGCGCAACGATGCTTCCTGGATGGCCGCCGTCACCACGTTGCTGGTCAGGGTCAGGAACGCTGCCTCGAGCTGAAACAATTGTTGCTCGGTTACGGCGTCCAGACTCTCGACCGCGCGAAAGTTGCCGCCCCAGATGTCCGGGACAAACGACACCGTGAGCTGGTTGGTAAACAGCGCAAATCCGGATTGCGGCCCGATGGTCGGAATCGGCGGCACTTGCTGCGGATTGGCGATCAGGAACTGTTGCTGCTGCGTGCCGCCGGAGATTTGCGGAAAGAACAGGCCGCGCTGCGCGAGCGCGTTGTAATTGGCGACCTTGATCGCGGCTTCCGCGGCTTGCAGGTTCGGATTGTGATTGACTGATTCGCGAACCAGCTCGTTCAGCGGCTCGGACTTGAAGGCCGCCCACCAACGCGTCGAAACGTCGGCGCCGGTGAGGAAACGCTGCCCGGGTACCGAAGCGGATCCCGGTCCGGGATCGGCCGAAGCCAGATTGCCCTTGACGTAGCCGGTGACATCGGGCGCGGCGGCCGGCTGGAAATTCGGCCCGACCGCGCAGCCAGACATCGCCAACGACATCGCGGCGATGGCGATGGCACTTGTCGCCGAGCGGAGCTTGCTGCTGACAGCGCTAGCCATCGGGATTGCCTTCGGTGACTGCGACCGGATCACCGGTGACCACAACGTTCTCGGCGTCTCGCGAGAGGAATATCTTTCGAAGCGCCGGCGCGACGATCAACAAAAGCAGCGGCCCGACGAACATACCACCCACGACGACGGTAGCCAACGGACGCTGCACCTGGCTGCCGATCCCGTGGGAAATCGCGGCGGGGAACAGGCCGACGCCGGCCGAGAGCGCCGTCATCAGCATCGGCCGCATCCGCTGCTCGGCGCCGTGAAATACCGCTTCCGCAATACCCATGCCCTGCGACCGGAGCTCGCGGAAATAGGTGATGTTGAGAATGCCGTCCATCACGGCAACACCAAACAGCGAGATGAAGCCAATCGCGGCCGAGACGGAGAAATCGAGTTCGGCAAAATAAAGCGCAATCAGACCGCCGCCGATCGCAAACGGAATGCCGGCGACCGACAACAGGCTGTCGCGCAGCGAATTGAACAGACCGTACAACAACACGAGGATCAGAAGCAGCGTGATCGGCACGACGATCATCAGCCGCTGCTTGGCCGCCTGGAGGCTGTCGAACTCGCCGGCCCAAACGAGCTGATAGCCGTTGGGAAGCTTGACCGCCTTGCCGACCCGCTCCTGCGCTTCAGCCACGGTGCTGCCGAGGTCGCGGCCGCGCACAGAGAACTTGATCGGAATGTAGCGCTGGCTGCGCTCGCGATAGATAAAGGACGCGCCGGTATCGAGCGTGATGTTGGCCAACTCGCTGAGCGGAACGTAGGCGTTGGTTCCCGAAGGGGTCGCATAGGCCACTTTAAGATTGCGGACGGCGTCCATGCTGCTGCGGTATTTGGCGTCGAGCCGAACGGCGAGACTGAACTGGCGGTCGCCTTCCAGCACCGTGGTCGCGGTGGTGCCGCCGAGGGCCGCCTGAACCACCGTGTTGACGTCGCCGGTGTTCAACCCGTAACGGGCGGCCTTTTCGCGGTCGACCTTGATGTTGAGATTGGGCTGACCCAGCAGATGGAAGATTCCGAGATCGGCGACGCCGCGGATCCTGGTCATTTCGTCCATCACCTGGGTCGCCAGTCCCTCCAGAACTTCGAGGTTGGGACCGATGACCTTGACCGAATTGGCGCCCTTCACGCCTGACAGCGCTTCCTCGACATTGTCCTGGATGTATTGCGAGAAGTTGAAGCCGATGCCGGGCAACTCCTCGGCGAATTCCTGTTGCAGCTCTTCCGTCAGCTTTTCCTTGGTCAGGTTCGGCGGCCACTCGTCGAACGGCTTGAGCGGCGCGAACAACTCGACATTCGAGAACGGCGAGGCGTCGCTGCCGTTGTCGGGACGGCCGTGCTGCGACACTACCGTGACGACTTCCGGGTGCCGCAGCAGAATCTCGCGCATCTTGCCGGTGACGGCGGTGCCGGAATCAAGCGACATCGTCGACGGCATCGCGGCGCGAATCCAGAAGTTGCCTTCTTCCAGCGCCGGCAGGAACTCGCTGCCGAGTCGAGACGCCGCCAGCCCGCTGAGGGCCAGAAAGACGATGCCGATCGCGACCGAAACCGCAAGATTCGACAGCGCCCAGCGCAGCACCGGCGTGTAGCTCTTGCGAAGCATCCGTACGATGACGGTCTCGGTCTCCTCGATGTGCTTGGGCAACAGCAGCGAGGCCAGCACCGGCGTCACCGTAAAGGTGGCGAGCAGCGCGCCGGCGAGCGCGTAGCCGTAGGTTCGCGCCATCGGGCCGAAGATCTGGCCCTCGACGCCCTGCATCGTGAACAGCGGCACAAAGGCGGTGACGGTGATGGCGGCGGTGAAAAACACGGCCTTGTCGACTTGCAGCGCGCTGACAAAGATCATGCGCAACCGCTCGTTCCACTTCGGCGAGCCGGACACCTGGTTGTGCGCGGAGGTGGGATCCGCCCCCCAATAGCCCTCCGACAGATGCTGGAGCAAGGTCTGCCGGCTCTCGGGAGAGGACTGAAAATTCCGGTAGATATTTTCCATCATGATCACGGCGGAATCGACGATGATGCCGAAGTCGACCGCGCCGAGCGACAACAGATTGGCGTCCTCGCCTTGCAGGACCAGAATGATGATGGCGAAAAACAGCGCGAACGGAATGTTGGCGCTGACGATGATGGCGCTGCGCAGGTCGCCGAGAAACACCCACTGGATGATGAAGACCAGGAGACAGCCGAAAATCAGGTTGTGCAACACCGTGTGCGTGGTGATCCCGACCAGCGAGCTTCGATCGTAATAGGGAACGATCTTGACGCCCGGCGGCAGACTGCCGTCGCTGTTGAGCCTCCGAACTTCGGCCTGCACTTTCGGGATGATGTCGTTGGTGTGTTGGGTTCGACCCATCACCACGATGGCGGTGGCGACGTCGTCGTCATGGTCCCGGCCGCCGATGCCAAGCCGCGGCACATGGCCGACGGAAACGGTTGCGACATGCTTGACCTGGATCGGCAGGCCGTTCACCTGCGCCAGCACGACGTTCTCGATGTCCTGAACCTTGTAGCCCTTGGTGACGTCGTCCGCGCCGCCTGAGTCGACGAGGCCAACGCCGCGGATGTTCACCGATTGCTGTCCGATCGTGATCTCGCGCCCGCCGACATTGATGTTGGCGTTGCCGAGCGCGGCGACCAGTTGTGGAATGGTGATGTTGTAGGCTTCCAGCTTCTGCAAGTCGGCATCGACGTTGAATTGCTTGGTGGTGCCGCCCCAGGCATTGATCTGCACCACGCCCGGAATGGTCAGGAAGCGCCGGGCAACGACGTAGTCCTGAAGCGTGCGAAGGTTGGTCAGGCCGAAATGCGGAGGGCCGACGAGTTCGTAGCGATAGATCTCGCCGACAAGGCTCGATTGCTGGATCTGCGGAACCTGGTTGCCCGGCAGGTTGACGTTTTGCTGGAGGCTGACGGAAGCCTGCGTCAGCGCGAAGTAGAAATCCGTACCGTAACGAAAGGTGACGCGGACGAACGACAGGCCGTAGAACGAGGTCGAGCGGATGTTGACGACGCCCGGCGTCGGGTAGAGGCCGACTTCCATCGGGATCGTGTAATACTTCTCCATTTCCTCGGCGGAGAGACCGGCCGCCTGCGCCGTGATTTCCAGAATCACCGGCGCCGGATTTGGATAGGCTTCGATGTTCAGCTTCGAAAACGCCACAAGCCCCGCGGCGCAAAAGACCACGACGCCCAGCACGATGATCGCGCTGCGTGTCAGGCCAAATTCGAGCAGGGACTTGATCAACTGATACCGCCGTCGTTTGCCGATTTATCCGGCATCGCCCAACAAGAGCTTGTTGCTCAGGAACACCGCTCCATCCGTGACAACCGTCTCGTCAGGCATCAGTCCCGTCAAAATCTGCGTCCAGCCGTCCTGCTGCATTCCGGTCTTCACGGTGCGCTTGACGAAATGGCGGTTGTCCTTGGTGGCCCACACCGACATGGTGCCGTCGCCTTCCCGCACCACGCCAGCGGCCGGCACCGCCAGCGAACGAACGGGATCACCGACATGGATGACGAAGCTGGCAAACATTCCAGACCGCAGCAGATGTTCGGGGTCGTCGATTTCGGAGCGCACCAGTTGCCGATGGGTGTTGGGATCGATCATCGCGCCGAGCGCGGTGACGCGGCCGGTGAAGACCTTGTCCGGATAGGCGGGCACCGTGACCTGGACCTGCTGGCCAAGCTTGTAGGCCGGCGCATCGGTCTCGATGACATTGGCCAGCATCCACATGGTCGAGAGATCGGCGACGGTGAAGGGCGCCGGGGCAGCACCCGGCTGGGTCAGGAATCCCGGAGCCGCGTTGCGCGCAACCACACGCCCTCCGATCGGGCTTGGCACCACCAGCGTGGAATCGACCTTGCGGTCGTTGAGGATCTGCTCGATCTCAGCGTCGCTCTTGCCGAAGATGCGAACCGCGTCCTTGGCGGCCTTGAAGTTGCCTTCGGCGGTCTGCTGGTCGGAAGTCGACTGATCGACGTCCTTTTGCGCGCTGCCGCCCGACTTCATGAGGTTGGTGAGGCGCGCCAGCGTCTTCTTCTGCAGTTCGAGCACGCCGGCCGCTGCCAGCAACGTTGATTCGGCCTGAAGCAGATCCGGGCTGTCGATCGTGAACAGCACATCGCCTGCCTTCACTTCTTCGCCGATGTTGTAGAACGCCTTGAGAATTTTGCCCTGGTATTGCGAGAATACCTGAACGAGAAGATTCTCGTTGAAGTCGATGGTGCCAACGGCGGTTTTCAGAAGCGCGAAATCGCGCGACGGCACCGGTCCAATCTTGATGGCTCCCGCCTGCTTCTCGGTCAGATCGACGGATTGCTCATCTGACGCGGCAGGCTTGACCGGTTCGGTCGCAGCAACGCGCTCCTTGCTGCCGGATTGCCCGCCGGCGAGCCCGATGAAACCCCTGCCCCAAAACAGCGCGATGCCGCCCGCCACAATCACGGCGAGCCAGGCCGCCCGGGATCTCGACAGGTTTCCGAAAGCACTCACTCCAAAGTCCCCAATATCGCCGCCCACTTTGTCATGCTGCGTTACAGCATTGCGCTTACACCGTCCTTACGGATCAAGTTCGCCGCCTTGCCTGTTTTAGGACAAAGCCCCATGGAAAGGCAGCCGACACGCCGAAAAACCCTCAGATTTGCTCAGATATTCTGCACCTGTTGCCGATTCGGGGCTCGGCAAAGGCATGCTGTGTCCACACCGCTTTCTCCAAAAACACGCCCCGGCGCCGCCCCCGCCAGCACGGCCATTTTGGCGGTTTCACTGGGCCGCCGCGCCCGCGGCGCAACGTGACGGAGGTGTGACACGGCGCATTTTTCGCCAGCCACGCCACGTCGAGGATTTGGATCCCACTAGCCACGCCACATCGGCGATTTGGGACCTCCGTAATAGCGCATCGGCGCAGGCCGACCCGGAGGGGGTACAGAACCGGACGTGCCTGTTGCACCATCGGACTGCCGCGTCAGGGGGGCGGTCGAACGGTGCAAGGGTTGCGCCTGGCCAGCGCACTCCCCGCCGATTACGCAAATGGCCAACGCGGCAAACAACGCGACACAACTGATTCGCAACCAGACGCTGCGGATATGGTTCAAGCTGAGCTCCCCAACGCCCCGATGACGAGATCGCTTGCCGCGCCGGCGTTATCGGCCGGCTGGCCGCGCTCAGTATTTGGCGACGACCGGACCGTCCCAGTGAAATTTGTAGTTGACGCCGACACGCGCCGTTTGCGCGGTCTGCTTCACGTTGAGAACCTCACCCGGCGGAAGCAGACCCGGCGCCGCCGTGAAATGCTGGCCTGAGGTGTCCTCGATCCACAGGTAATTCCATTCGGCGAACGCCGACCAGTTGGGCGTAAACATCCACTCGAAGCCAAGGCCAGCCGTCATCCCCGGCAAGGTATACTTGGCCGATTCCAACAGTGCGCCGCCGGGTTGCAGCACCTGATTCTTGTCCTGCATCCAGGCCATGCCGACCTTCACATAGCCGAGAAAGGATGGGG
>Ga0265342_10001307_pt1 | contig 23370 bp, 29 predicted proteins | sample 4CB327metaG_FD_203125 | JGI IMG/M metagenome (GOLD analysis project Ga0265342, IMG submission 203125) | Rhizosphere microbial communities from Carex aquatilis grown in University of Washington, Seatle, WA, United States - 4-CB3-27 metaG | ecosystem: Host-associated > Plants > Roots >... | reverse complement strand
CACCTTCAGCTTGAAGGAAGCAAGGTTAATACATCAAGTTTAGCCGGGATACTTAACATTTCGCCCGCTTCGGTAAGCGAAATGGTGGGCAAGCTTTCGAAACTCGGATGGATAACAAATAAACCATATTATGGTTTTAAGCTTACAAAAGACGGCGAAAGAATTTCAGTTAACCTGATACGCAAGCACAGGTTGCTTGAGGTTTTTTTACATCAGCAGCTCAACTATAAATGGGAAGAAGTTCACGGCGAAGCCGAATTACTTGAGCATGTTTGCTCGGACCTGTTCATAGAAAAGCTGGATGAATTCCTTGGTCACCCGAAATTTGATCCGCACGGCGACCCGATACCGGATAAGAACGGGAGCTTCCCGAAAATTGTGCGGATCACTTTGAGCAAAGCTGAAGCAGGCAAACATTACGTAGTTTCAAAAGTAAATGATACTTCCGAAGAAGCGTTAATATATATTTCAAAGATCGGGATAAAACTAAACAGAAAAATTTTTCTGAGCGAGTCGCTTAAATTCGACGGCTCCGTTATTGTGATAATAAAAGACAAGCATCAGCTGCTCAGCAAAAAAATAGCTGAAAATATTTTTGTGGTTGAAGATAAATCAGCGGTTAAATGATAAATAAATACTTTTATAAGGAAGCGGTAGTAGACCCCGAAACAAAAAAATGGGGCGATATCAGCGTGGTTCCCTCGCTTCCTGAAGTATTTTCTTCGGTCAAGGTTCCAACTGGCGGCAGCGTATGGAAAAAGATGCTGGCTTTCACCGGGCCGGGTTTAATGATAGCTGTGGGTTATATGGACCCCGGCAACTGGGCGACCGATATCGCGGGCGGCGCAAAATTTGGCTACACGCTTCTATCTGTAATATTCATTTCGAATATCTTCGCTATGATCCTCCAGCACCTTTCGCTAAAGCTTGGAATTGCTACCGAACGCGACCTAGCGCAGGCGTGCCGCGATCATTATAAAAAACGAACAGCAATAACCCTCTGGGTTCTAAGCGAAATTGCTATTGCCGCATGCGATCTTGCGGAAGTAATAGGCTCGGCAATAGCTTTGAATTTACTCTTCGGCATACCGCTTGTAATCGGCGTTTTAATAACTGTATTAGACGTGCTCGTAATTTTATTTTTCCAGTATAAGGGATTCAGGTTAATTGAAAGTATTGTTGCGGGATTAATAACCGTGATATTCTGCTGCTTCGCTTATGAAATAATAGCTTCTAAGCCCGAGATTGCCGCTATGTTCGGCGGATTTATTCCGCAGACTCAGATTGTAAGGAGCCACGAAATGCTTTACATTGCCATCGGGATTTTAGGCGCAACTGTTATGCCGCATAATCTTTACCTGCATTCAAGCATAGTGCAAACGCGCGCGTATGAAAGAACCGAGAAAGGGAAAAGGACAGCGATACGTTTTGCGACTCTCGATTCAAATATTGCGCTGATACTTGCATTTCTTATTAATGCTGCAATATTAATAGTCGCTTCGGCATCATTTCATAATACAGGGTTGCAGGATGTTGCGGATATTTCGGATGCATATAAACTTCTGAATCCTGTGCTTGGCGTGACTTTTGCAAGCGTGTTATTTGCTATAGCGCTGCTTGCATCCGGACAAAACTCGACTATAACGGGAACGCTTGCAGGACAGGTTGTGATGGAAGGATTTTTACGCCTGCGGCTAAAGCCATGGGTAAGAAGAATGATAACCCGTCTTATCGCGGTAACGCCTGCGTTTATAGTAACTTTATTTTATGGCGAAAAAGGAACAACAGGCCTCTTAATCCTAAGCCAGGTAATATTATCTGTGCAGCTAAGTTTTGCCGTGATACCGCTTGTAATGTTTACAAATAATAAGAAAATGATGGGAATGTTTGCAAACAAGCCCACCTTGAAATTCACAGCATGGGCCGTAAGCGCTGTGATTATTGCGCTGAATGTGTTTCTTCTTTATCAAACTATCGGCGAATGGATAGGGATGAAATAATTTTATGATAGATAATAAGACCCGGGAAATATGGAACCACCATTTACAGGATGAGGCTGACGCCGAATATCTTTACAAAATCCTGGCGGGCCTCGAGCCAAACCAGCGGAGAAAAGATATATATTCACAGCTCTCAGACGTTGAGGGAAGGCATAAACAAGCATGGCTCAAAATGTTTAAAGATAGCGGCGAGAATGTAAAAGAGCCAAAGCCATCGGGTAAAGCAAGGTTCAATGCGTGGGTTTCAAAAAAATTCGGCGCGGGAATGCTCTCTAAAATGATGCTTGAAGAAGAAGGGATGGAAGTTAAATCCTATCTTGGCTTATACAGCAGCTCAAATGAGAAAGCCACTAAAGATATTGCAAAACGTTTGGCAACTGATTCGGCAGAGCATTCGGGAAAGCTTTCAGAATTATTAAATAAAGAAGGCGAGAGCTGGCACAAGATTTCATCCGGCGGCACGCTGAGGAATGTTGTTTACGGATTCAACGACGGATTGACTGCGAATTTCGGATTAATTGCCGGCGTTATCGGCGCGGCGGTTCAGCCGCATGTTATTCTGATCTCAGGAATCGCGGGATTAATAGCAGATTCTCTTTCTATGGGTTCTTCCGGTTATCTTGCCGCGGTAAGCGAGCGCGAAGTGTTCGAGCATGAAAAGAAAATGGAAGCCGAAGAAATTGCGCTCATGCCTGAGCTTGAAGCTGAAGAGCTGGCTTTGATATATGAAGCCAAGGGAATTACAAAAGAAGAAGCGCGGAAGATGGCGTTTGATATTATCAAAGATCCTGCCATGGCGCTCAAAGAATCAGTACGCGAAGAGCTTGGCATCAGCGAAAACAATGGCAGCCCGTTTAAAGAGGGATGGGTAACGGGTCTTGCAACCGCGATCGGTTCATTTATCCCCGTTGCGCCGTTTTTGTTTTTAAAAGGTTCTACAGCTATTTATGTTTCATTTGCCGTCAGCATGCTTTCGCATTTCGGCGTGGGCGCCGCAAGAAGCTTTTTCACGGGCAGGGGAATTATCCGAAGCGGCATAGATATGTTTGTAGTCGGTTTCGGCGTTGCCGGCGTTGGGTATTTGATTGGTGAATTAATTTCACGATTATTGTAAAATCGTTTATTAATAAATTAAATAACGAATTATTGAAGAAGATCTATTATTTAGTTTTAGGTTTATTCGTTTTCTCATCAATTCCCCTGCACGCACAGAGCAGAAATGATACAACGGTACATGTAACAATTGTTCAGACAGCGCCTGATGAAGACCTTATCGTCGCGGAGCGCCCCGGGTTTACAAATCCGCCTGCCGTTGTGCCAAAGAAAAAACTCCAGATCGAAGCGGGTTTTAATTATGAGAATGTTAAATTAAAAGGCTCGGATATTTCAACAGATTATTATTTATATCCAACTACTTTTTTCAGATACGGGCTGACCAAAACTTTTGAGCTGCGCCTTGAAGCGGATATAGCCGGGATTTCTTCCGGCAGCGCCGGCGTGAAGACGACTCAAAGCGGATTGAATCCCGTAACAATTGGGGCTAAGTATTACATCTGCGAACAAAAAAAGGCTAGGCCTGAGGCTGCGTTTGTTTTCAGTCTTACGCTTCCGTATATAGGCAGGGATGATTTTCAGCCGTTATATCCAGCGCCCGGCATGGCATTTTATTTTCAGAATACATTAAACGATAAATGGAGCATTGGCTACAATGCAGGAATGCAATGGAGCGGCAACGATGCGAACCCGGTAAGCCTGCTTACATTTTCACCTACATATAATATCACAAAAAAACTTGCCGCGTTTGCTGAGATCTACGGCTATTTTCAAAAATATAACGTGCCTGATATACGCTGCGATGGCGGCGTAACGTATATACCGATTCCGAATCTGCAGCTGGATATATCAGCCGGGCCTGGACTTGCAGGGCCGACGACAAATTATTTTGTCGGCGCAGGGATTTCAGTCAGGCTCCCGAGATAATTAGTTTAAAGGAAGGTTCAAAATAGTTGTTATTTCATGGTTTTACAATTATTTACAGTCTGAAGCGCTTTATGTAACCTGATGATAAAAATATTTTTGTTATATTTGCAGCAGTTTAATATTAAGTAAAATAAGGAGAATTTAAACGATGCAATGGGAACATATTTTATTTGTGGCGATTATTGCCCTCATCTTTTTCGGCGGGAAGAAGATCCCCGAGATCATGGGCGGGCTTGGCCGCGGCGTAAAGGAATTTAAGAAGGCTACAAAAGACATACAGGAAGATCTGTCTATTAAAGATTAGCTTCGCGCAATTCCGGAGCTACCCAATGGAGCAGTGAACGAATTTTAAAAAAATTAAGGTGTGGTTTGCATCTTAATTTTTTTATTTTCATTTTTGGCAAAATTTATTAATAATCAAATAATTCCGTATCGAGAATTCCTACGTTTTAAGTAAATCAAATTAAGAATAATATTCGCATTTACTCAAGTTTGAAAAGGGATTATTTGTTCGTTTTTCTTCTACTGTTATTTTTTTCATGCGGCGGGCTTTATGCGCAGGAACTGCACCTGCATGAAAAAAACAACGCGGGTAAACACATTGACTCGGTTACCTTTTCCAAATACAACATTTCATTTTCACCAAAAGATACTGCCGTAAGCCATCTTAACTGGCTGCGTTTCGGAGGGCTGACAGGATTTACCATTGGCGCGGTCCTGTTCCTGCATAATTTTCAGCAGCATGCGTGGTGGTCAGGCGAACGCGGAAATTTTCATATTGAAAATGACTGGGCATACGCAATGAGCATGGATAAGATCGGGCATTTTATGGTAGGGGGCCTCATCAGCAAAACCATGAAAGGCGCGTTCGAATGGAGCGGAATGAAGGAACGTCCGGCAATCTGGTGGGGAGCGCTGTTCAGCATCGCTTATATGACCGATATAGAAATAGAAGATGGCTTTGCAACTCAGTGGGGCTATAGTCCCGGCGATGAGATCGCAAATCTATCGGGCGATATCTTTGCCGTGGCGCAGGAGCTCTGGGCGCCGCTGCAGACCGTAAATATCAAATGGAGTTACGTGCCTACCGGCGACCCGAATCATAAAGGCGACTTCCCGGATGATTATGGGGGCCAGGTGTTCTGGCTCTCTTTTGATGTACGCGATTACATAGGTAAGAAGCATAAGAATGCTTTTACCGATTATGTGAATCTTGCTTTTGGCTATGGAGTTCAGAAATATGAAGATTACGGCCCTGACGGAAGGATACAAAACATTTACCTGGGGCTTGATTTCGATTTGAGAAAAATAATCCCCGGCGATTCATCGTTCATGCGGTTTTTGAAAAACTTCCTCCATACTTTTAAAATAATACCGACGCCTGCCATAAGATGGAACGCAACAAAAGGAAAAGTCGGGGTTGTAGTGCGCTGATCTTGAAAAAATCAAAGAGAAAAAAACTTCGTATAAATATTTTAAACAAAAAATAAATTAAATGAACATTTATTTAAAGATATTTCTTCTGTTATTGGTGTTTATGTTTTCGAATGTAACTTCACGGGCGCAGATGAACCTAATGGTAGGCCCTGCCATAGGTTTCACTATTCCCGCGGCAGATTATGGCGGGAACGCGCCGGCCTTTTACAAAACGGGACAGTATGGACTCAGCCCCGGCTTTCATTTTGGAGCCGAGAGCAGGCTGGGACTGGGAAAAATCGCAGTCAGGCTTGCATCATCATATGCAATGCTATCGGCAAACGGGCTTTCAGACGAAGAACACAATGATAGTTTTGTAGCGGTCAACCAGCGTCTGCTGAATGTTTCGCTTGGCGTACAATATGGTTTCGTTTCGATTAAATCCGTCTTCGGTCCGTATGCCGGCGTTGATCTTTTATATTCATCTATTACAAGTTCGGCAGATTTTCTAAATACGGCTACTCTCACAAACCCGACGCAAACGATAACAATGAACGCCGCAACACGCTTCGGGCTCGGCTTAGCTTTGGGGGCCGATTTCAGAATAAACAAAACCACGCTTGACCTGAGCCTGCGTTATAACATGATAAATATGTTCGGAAAGAAATATGAAGCCCCGGCTACCGGAACAAGAGATGATGTTTACCGGTATCTTAACGATGCAGCAGATCCAAACTATAATGCCGCCGACCCGAATCATCCTGTTGCGGCAAACAGAAACATAGCAACCGTTCAGGTGCAGATTGGGGTCCTGTTCGGTTTTAAGCTGTGATTTTAAAAAGTAAAAGGCAGTTCAGAATTGAGCCGCCTTTGTGATTTCCGGGAATTCAAATCCGGGCGCCCGGACCTATAATCAATTTAAAAACTGTATTGATTCATCGTGTTTATCGTGCCGATATTTGTATTATACGCGTTGATCATATAATTGTAATACGTAACAACATTATCGTACCCGCGGTTGAATTCACTTTCTTTTTTATTGCCGCCGTCAATAAATTTCTGCGTCGCCTTGGTAAAATCGGTTACGGTTTTTGTGAAATAATCTTCAAAAGAGTATTTAAGATACTTTGTTTTATCCGTAAACGGAGCAGATTCGACTTTGTTTTTATCTGTTTCAAAACCGGATTGAAAAGCGCTGAGTTCCGCCTGAAGCGATGACGGATCAGATGATTTATCCATATTCTTCAGCTTATCATAAAACCCTTCAGCTCCATCCAGCGTGTTTTCATAAGCATCCATCAGAATTGCGACCGATTTCTTGTCGGGGTCCGATATAGATTCAGGGTCCCTGTTCTTTCTTTTCGGTTTATACTTTTTCAGCAGGCCGTTAAACTTATCGAACGCGTCTTTGAATTTAGTATACTGGCTCTTCATCTCGTCATCAAGCCCCGGGGCTTTTGAAGGGTCGCTTTCGTAGTCCTTATCCTTAAAGTAATCCGAAGTTTTCTGCGCGGCGCCGTAATAACCATCCATTACGTCAAGCAGGTTTTTGAAAGCGCCTTCTATATCCGATTTCATATCTTTGGATGCGGTCAGCTTCGAAAGCTCGCCGCCATCGAGGAATGAACGCTTTTGATCTTTGAGTACTCTTTCGAAATCGCTCACTTTAAAATCAAATGCAATGCTTACGAGTATCATTCCTTTTCTTATCGATTTGGGAGCCGGGATATCTTCAATATATAATTTGTTAAGCCCGTCCCCGGTTTCTTCTATCTTATTTGCAACGTCAATGTATTTGTTATAGAAATTCAGGTCCTCGCCGGAATCGCCGCTGACAGTTTTTTCTTTTTCGTTGCCGTCAACCGTTTGCTCTTTGGTGTCGCCGTCTTTCTTAGACATCTTTTCTTTGATTTTATCCACCAGCGAGCAGCTTGTTGTTATAAACAGCGTGAATATTATTACGAATATGATTTTTAGCTTCTGCATATAATTAAAAATTGATTTAGAAATCCTTCAAAATTAGCGCTTAATTTCGAGAATGGTAATACCGCTTTTTCTATTTTCGGGGGAAAAATTTTTTGAAATGTTTTAGAAAACATTGTATTGCCGCCTGTAAAGTTTGAGCAGCTTTCCGGGCGTATCCTCGTGTTTCGGAGTGCAGCAAAAATACAGGATTGTAAAAAACTGGGCTGAATAAATCATCCGGTCGAAACCAAAAGTCAGGAATTAGAGTAGTAAGAAGTTTAGACTACAGCCGTAATACCTTACCTTGTTTAATCGTTGATATTTAGGTATTTTATGTTGATTTTTAGATAAAATAATCATTTTCAGACCGTTAATGGGCAAGAAAGACGTATTTATTGTTGACGCCACGCGTACGCCGATTGGAAAATACGGCGGAGCTTTAAAAGACGTGCGGCCCGATGATATGGCTGCGGGAGTTATCCGGGAAATTGTCAAAAGAAATTTTGATGATAAGGGGATCGGCAAAGAATTAATAGAAGACGTTATTCTTGGCTGCGCCAACCAGGCAGGCGAAGATAACAGGAACGTAGCCCGTATGAGCTTGTTGCTTGCAGGGCTTCCTGTTTCTGTTGCCGGATGCACCGTGAACAGGCTTTGCGGCTCAGGCATGCAGGCTGTTTTAGACGGGGCAAGAGCGCTTGCCGCAGGCGAGGGCGATATAATTATTGCGGGCGGAACTGAATCGATGACGCGCGCGCCTTTTGTAATGCCGAAAGCGGCAGAACCATTTTCGCGGACGAATGTAGTTTATGATACAACAATCGGGTGGCGTTTCACTAATCCAAAGCTGGCAAAAATGTATTACCCGTACTCGATGGGTGAGACCGCTGAAAATGTAGCGCAGAGATATAAAATTACGCGCGAAAGGCAGGATGAGTTTGCGCTGAGCTCGCAAATGAAAGCTAAGGAAGCTATACTTGCCGGAAAATTCAAAGATGAAATAACCCCGGTTGAAATAAATCTAAGGAACGAAGTAAAAATATTTGAGACCGATGAGTTCCCGAGGTTCGATACGACAATTGAAAAACTTGCAAAGCTGAAGCCTGCTTTTGTAAAAGAAAACGGAACGGTGACTGCCGGCAATTCTTCCGGCATTAACGACGGCGCATGCGCAATACTTCTGGCAACTGAAGAAAAATGTAAAGAGCTTGGATTAAAACCCCGCGCGCGGATAGTTACGGGAGCGGTGGCGGGCGTAGAGCCTGACTGTATGGGGCTCGGCCCGATACCTGCTTCAAAAAAAGCGCTGCAAAGAGCGGGCCTGCAAATGGACCGGATAGATCTGACTGAGCTTAACGAAGCGTTTGCCGCGCAATCGCTTGCCTGCATAGTTGAACTTGGACTTGATGCAAAAAAGGTTAACGTTAATGGCGGCGCAATAGCGCTTGGCCATCCGCTTGGTATGAGCGGCGCGCGTATTCTGACGACGCTGCTGTATGAAATGGAAAAAAGAAACCTGAAATACGGCCTTGCAACCATGTGCATCGGCGTAGGCCAGGGCATTGCCTCGATAATCGAGAAAATCTGAGATTTGAGATATTACGCGTTAATAATTCCCGTCTCATAGTTCGCGAATCCAAAATTAGAAAATGAATTTTCCGAACACATTAAGTTTACTCAGAATTCTGCTCGCGCCGGTATTCGCGTTTATGTTCATATCGGGCGAGCCTGTTTTAATACTGATCTCGTTCTTTGTGTTCACCGCGGCTGCGTTAACCGACTGGTATGACGGCTGGTACGCCCGCAAATATGGTTTCAAAACGCGCTGGGGGCAATTCCTGGACCCGCTTGCGGATAAGATCCTCACTTCAAGCGCGCTTTTATGTTTTTATATTATCAATAACAGGCAGCCCGAATTTTTCGGCACGCGTGAAATAATCCCGATATCGATTCTGATCGGGATAATTATTTTCAGGGATATCGCGCTGACGCTTGCGCGTTCAATAAGCGAACTAAGGGGAAGAGAATTTAATACGTCGATGATATCAAAGACCAAGACGTTCGCGCAGATGACATATATATTTCTTGTGATCGGGTTCATGGCGCTTGCCGTTACTTTTCCCGCGTCATCCGCCGCCAAAGCGCTTGCGTCTTTCCTGTATTCCGACTGGAATTATTACCTGCTTTTATTGATAACGTTACTTACTGTTGCAAGCGGAATTGCGTATATATTTGAATCAGGCTCAAAAACTACTGTAAACGAAACAACCTGAATTTTGCCATTATTTAAGAAAAGACATCCAATAAATAAAAATTATAAGGTCCCCTTTGTAGTGAACCTTATCGGCAGCGGCTTATTCACCGGGCATATTCCTTTTGCTTCGGGAACATTCGGCAGCATGGTGGGGCTTGGAATATATATTCTATACGGCAGCGCGGAATATTACGTGCTTGCTATCCTCATAGCGGTCTTTTTCTGCCTGGGAATATTTGTGGCTGAGATAATGCGCAAGCGTTACGGTGAGGACCCTCCGCAGGTTGTTATAGACGAAATTGTCGGACAGTGGCTAACATACCTGGTGGGATCTTTGTTCTTCGATTTTTTCTTCAAAGCAAAGTCATTTGATCCCACGTTCATGTTCGCTTCCAAGGTTGCGTTTGGAGTTATCGGGTTTTTGATATTCCGTTTCTTCGATATTATAAAGCTTCAGCCTGCAAAATATTTTGATGAAAAAGATTCCGGTTTCGGAATCATGATGGACGACGTGATAGCCGGAGTTTATGCCGGAATTTTTTCAGCGCCCATCACACATTTCCTGTGGTTCAAATTTCTCGCCAAACTTCTCTTTAAATGAAAGCTGCAATCCTTACCATCGGCGATGAGATCCTGATAGGGCAGGTTATAAATACAAACGCCGCATTCCTGAGCAAAAAACTTTTTTCGGCTGGCGTTGCCGTCGAAAGGGTTATCTCTCTGCCTGATGATGAAAAAGAAATATTGAAGGAATTCCGCAGCGCATTCAAAAAATACGACGTTGTTGCGGTAACAGGCGGTTTGGGGCCGACGCATGACGACATTACCAAGAAATGCATTGTAAGGTTTTTTAGAACAAAGCTTCGCGAAGATAAAAAAGTACTTAAGCACATCCGGTCAATTTTTTCGAGAAGAAATATCCGGCTTACAGAAGCAAGCGCGATGCAGGCGATGATGCCTGCCGCCGCGATCGCTCTTCACAATAAACTTGGAACGGCGCCGGGAATTCTGGTGGATAAAGGCGGAAAGATATTCTGCGCAATGCCGGGCATTCCTTATGAGATGGAATATATCACTGAACATGGCTTAATTCCATACATCGCGAAGAAATCGCGCAATTCAAAACGCGCGGACACGCTGGTTCAGAAAACGCTGCATACAATAGGCATCCCTGAATCTCAGCTGGCTGAGCGAATAGGCGCGGTTGGGAACATTGTCCGCTCTGGGCCGGGATACTCGGTGAAACTCGCGTTCCTTCCTTCTTTTTATGAAGTGAGGTTAAGGATTACCATAAGGGCTTTATCGGTTAAGATAGCAAACTCGCTTTTGCGCGAATCGGTAAAAAGAATAGAAGAAAAAGCGGGAAGATATATTTATTCTTATGATGAGAGCCCGATCCAAAAAGCTGTTGGAGATATATTAAAGAAAAAGAAAATGACCCTATCGGTCGCTGAATCATGCACAGGGGGTTTAATAGCATCAAAGATAACAGATATTGCAGGAAGCAGCGACTATTTTACTGAAGCCGTTGTTACATATGCCGATAGAGCTAAGGAAAAGATACTGGGTGTGAAAAGATCAACATTAAAAAAATACGGGGCGGTAAGCGAACAAACCGCAATTGAAATGGCTGAAGGGATCAGAAAAGTTTCAGGCTCTGATTTTTCGATTTCAACAACGGGAATTGCAGGCCCATCCGGCGCTAAGCCCGGAAAACCTATTGGGTTAGTGTGGATTGGATACGCCGATAAAAACAAATCGTTCGCGAAGAAATTTATTTTCACAAAAGAGCGGTTCCGCAACAAAGAAATAATGAGCAAGATGGCGCTGGAAACGCTTAGAAGAGAACTTTTGTCAATTAGCAATTAGAAATGATAATTGAATCATGATAGAAATTAAAAATTTAACAAAAAGTTTCGGGAGCAATCATGTGCTCAAAGGGGTTAACCTGAACATTGAAAAGGGGAAGACCACGGTTATTATCGGCGCCAGCGGCTGCGGGAAGTCGGTGATACTTAAACATATCATCGGGCTGCTGAAACCCGACTCCGGCGAGATACTTATCGACGAGGAGGATATCACGAAAATGAGCGAGAAAGAAATTTACCGGATAAGGAATAAATTCGGGTTTCTTTTCCAGGGAGCCGCGCTTTTTGATTCAATGACGGTTGGCGAAAATGTCGGGCTGGGGCTTGTTGAAAACACAAACACTCCACAGGCTGAAATTAACCGGATAATAAACGAAAAACTGGAACTTGTAAATCTAAAAGGAATTGAGAACCTGATGCCATCAGAGCTATCGGGCGGTATGAGAAAAAGAGTTGGACTTGCCCGCGCGCTTGCATGCAACCCGGAATTTATTTTATATGATGAGCCCACAACCGGACTTGATCCCATAACAAGCGAAGCGATCGACCAGCTTATCGACTCTCTGGCCAGCAACCCGAAACTGCAGGTGACCTCAATTGTAGTTACCCACGATATATTCAGCGTTTACGAAGTGGCTGACCACGTGGCTATGATGTACGACGGAGTTGTTCATTTTGAAGGAACGCCTAAAGAACTGACAGATACTTCAGACCCCATTGTCAGGCAATTCCTTGAAAGAACCGATAGTGCGGTAATAAAACACACATAAAATGCGTTATTTAGGGCTTTTTCCGCAGGATTGCTGCATGGTTTATTCAGTTTTTCTTGTAGAGAATATTTATTAATTTTGTTGATATTACTTACTAACGAAGAAAGGAAATAGATTTAAATGCCGGAAGCCAGATCAAAAGCTTCAGTTTACATACAGGCGGTAAGAACATTTTCTTACCCCGCATCGATGATCCCTTGTCTGCTGGGAGCAATGCTTGCTCTATTAATAAGTCCGCAAACTGCCGTATGGTGGCTCATGCCGTTTATTGTAATTTCACTGATTTTACTTCACTCAGCATCGAATGTCATAAGCGACTATGATGATTTCCGCACCGGCGTAGATGCAAAAGAAACTCTGGGCGGCTCGCGTGTGCTTGTCGATAGCCTTATAAAACCTAAAGAAATGCTTCGCTTCGGACTTATATTATTTGCGCTTGCCGTTGTAATTGGCATTCCTATTATATATACGCGCGGACTCACAATTCTATTGTTTGGAGTCTTCGGGATCCTGGGGGGTTTTTTCTATACGGGCAGGCCGATAAACTTTAAATATATTGCCCTGGGCGATTTATTTATTTTTATAATATACGGCCCCGCAATTGTTACAGGCACGTTTTATGCCTTAACCGGAACATATAGCCCCGTCGCGTTATATGCTTCTATCCCGTTAGGGCTTTTGATAGCTGGAATTGTGCATGCAAATAACCTTCGGGATATAATTCACGACAGGAAAGCAAACATTAAAACTCTCGCCACAATATTCGGCGAAGGATTTGCAAAAGCAGAATATTTATTTCTCATCATCGGAGCTTATATCACGGTCATCATTTTAGTGTTTACAAATGTTCTTTCGCTCTGGTCATTGCTGGTTTTGTTAAGCCTGCCTCCGGCTATAAAGAACATGAATTCTATCAAAGGGGTCAAAATAGAAGATACCGCTAAAATAGCCATGCTTGATGCGCAAACGGCGCAGCTGACGCTCATGTTTGGCGTTTTACTTTCAATTTCAATAATTATTGCAAAATTCGCAGGGTAAATATGAAAATTATTAAAATAATAATTCCAATCGTTCTGCTATTCATTGTTTCGTTAAGCGTTAACGCGCAGGTAACAAACAAGAGAATACAATTTAAACACGGCAACGTTACTGCAACCATAATGCAGGGCATTAGCGAAGGGGTTGTTGATACTTATCTTGTACGCGGTAAAGCAAACCAGCACATGATCGTTTCAATCATGTCTCCTGATGATAATACAGTTTTTCAGATATTAAATAAGAAGAAGGGCAAATATCTTTCGGGCGCCGAAAATGGGGACAATTCAAAGAATTGGGAAGGGGATTTACCATCGTCTGGCGATTATAAAATCTTTGTAAATACTACGCAGGGTTATGCCCAGTATAAGCTAAGGGTCACAATAGAATAATCTGCATGATTTTTTTATGACAGGAAGCGGGTTCTATAAGCCCGCTTTTTTATTGGCCGGAAGATAAATCTTATCGTACTCTAATTTGATCAGCTCTTCACCGTAAGATCTTTCCAAACGCCGTACTGTAAAATGCCCGCGCGCCATATCCTGAAAGTGGTTGATAAAGATCGTATTAATGGTAGCCCCGCTGATCGCGCCAAGTACCGGCACCGCGCCTGCCGCCACTTTTTCGGATACAATAATGCCGTAGCGTGAAGCAATCCTCATAATAAACTTGACTACAACCGGAGCGCCTTCTTCTATAACTCCCTTTTCTGCAATATACTTAGCCGCTTCGTTCATTAATTTTGCAAGGGCCGTACGCACAGCATAATAACCGGTATCAGCCATGTCGTCCGATTTTGAATTTCCGCCGAGCGCAAAAACTTCAAGGCACGCAAGCTGAGTCTCGGCCGACTTAACATTCTCTCCTTCGTCTCTTGCAATATCCGCAATGGAACGAAGCATGATCATGGTTGAAATCGGGAGCTCAAATACAAGCGAGCTGAATCCAAACATGCCGCCTACTCCCCCGCTTAACGCGGCCCCTATTCTGTGATGCGCTTCTTTCGAACCGCCCCTGGTTGTTTGATTCATAGTCTTAACGGCGAAAACAAGAGCCTTGTTGAGAGAAATGTTAACGGCTTTATTCACTACTGATGACCAGTTCTTTGGCAGAAGAGCCATCCCTTTTTCTATCGGCTTGCCGACAAGATTCGTCAGCTTTACGGCATAGCCCGGGTTTTCGAGCAGCTGTTTTGCTTTCCTTAAATCTGCTAAATCTTTTTCGCTCATGCTCATATTATTTTTCAGTTCCCCCTGATTAATTTCTTACTAATGAATAGCGAACCGAATAAGATTGGAAAAATAAGAACGGTTCCTGTTGGAATGCTGATTAAGATCTGCGTCATATTTACAAAATCCCATTGTAATAAAAATTTATATATTAAAATTCCTCCCGGTATCAGAACCAATAATGAGGTGATCACGCCGGGCGTATAGCTTTTTAAAATAACAGACTGGCCGACATGCATAAATAAATGAATGAACAGCGCCGTATTAAAAGATAAATAAATAAATTTTGCCGCTTCGCTTTGGGCGCTGGAAAAAAACAATGCGCTCGCTCCCGCTAATACAAAAAGTTCAATAAAAACTGCGCCTGTAAACTGGGCTTTAGTAACGTTGTTGAACTTAAGTGCATATCTGATGAATCTAAAACGTTCTTCATAAGGCCTTAGCCTCGGCCTGTTAGCCGCAAGCCAGCTTTGCATTGTTATGATCTCTTCTGTATCATGGATAATGAATATCAAAGGCAAAAGCCAAACAAAAAGCATTGGTTACAGCTTCCCCTTTCGCCTCAAGATCAAATCAATAACTTCTCTGACCGCGCCGCGCCCTGATTCAGTTTTGGTCACGTAATGCACTTCTTCCTTCACTTCCGCTATTGCGTTTACGGGAGAGCAGGAAAACGCTACCGTTCTGAGCAAAGGCAGGTCAAAAACGTCATCGCCTATAAAGCAGAAGTTTTCGGGCTGAAGCTTATATTTAGCTCTTATTTCTTCATATGCCGCCACTTTATCTTCGCAATCCTGGTACAGCTCGCTTATTTTGAGCTTCTCGACCCTGAAATTATTTACCGGTGTACTTTTACCTGAAATCACCCCAAATGTAAGCCCCAGCTGATGGCCGCGCGCTATTCCAAATCCATCGTGAGCATGAAATATCTTCACCTGCTCGCCGGTCGACGTGTATATAATAGAGCCGTCGGTTAAAACTCCGTCCATATCCAGTAGCACAAAACTTATTTTAGAGAAATCAACATTATCGATGTTTTTCATTGTTTCGCTTTAATCAAAATATATAAAATCCTGCCCCAAAATAAACATTTGTGATGAAAGAATTAATGCTTTTATTGTTAATCCAAAGTATTTATTTTGCAGGATTAGGAATTCTAAAACCAATAAAAAAGGAACATCTAAAAAACCAAATGAAAAACTATCATCTTCTAATTTTGCTAACAATAATGGTTATTGGAGCAAATTGCGGGGACAAAGATGGCAAATACGGGACGGTTGTTTCCTTCAGCAAGGACAACTCTATAAAATTCCCGGACTTTGAACTTGTTTTTACCGGAGAGAGCGATAAAACCAGTTACTTCGATAACGGGAACAAGTTTACTTTTCATTATTATAATTTCAGCGTAACGGCCGGCTCAGAAAACAAAACAGTGCAGTGGTCATCGGGAACCGGCGAGATCGGCCCAATGCCATTTGAGATCGGCGGGAATAAATATTCTATCGAGCTGAAATATTCAGAGGGCTTAAAAAAAAGACTGGATAATGATGAGTTGGTTATAACTAAGCTCTGAATGTATGATATCTTATTCCCGCGAATGCCTGCCTGCTGCAGGCAGGCGGGAATCTATGATAAAGATTTTCCCATTATTTGCAGACAACACATTAAATATCTAAGCCAATAAGTTATTGGCATTACTTGCGAGTCTGAGAATAATGTTTGAATTAAAATTCGTCGTTTTTTTTATGAGTATGGATTCCCGCCTACGCGGGAATTGGCCGTGAAACAGCGATGAGTTGGTTATAACTAAGCTCTGATAATTTTTTGATAAAATATTTTAATTTAGCGGCGATACTTTTGATAATCACAGTAATAAATATGGGGTGCGGCGATTCCACGGGCCAATTCGGCAAGGTTGTTAAGTACAGCCTGAATAAACCGATAAAGTTTCCTGATTTCGATATCGAGTTTACCGGCGAAAGCGACAAATCGACGACCTTTGATAACGGGAATTCGTTTAAGTTCCATTACTATGATTTCAAGGTATCCAGCCCGGCCGAAAACAAAATAGTACAATGGACCACGGGTACGGGTTTAATTGCGCCTGCTTCATTCGAGCTTGGGTCAACAATGTATTCAATCGAGCTAAAGCGGTCGCAGCTTTTTTCTAAGGAGCTTGCAGAAGACGAAATGATAGTCACAAAGCTCGAGAAGAATTAAGCGCGAAATCAAAGGATTTTATACTAACACGGGGAGTCAAAAAAAATACACATTAACCAGCATAATATATGATAGGTAAATCAGCCAGCGATCTGTTCGATAAAGTAGCGCAATGCGCCGCCGGTCCAAATGATAAAGATTATAAAGAGATCAGGAAGATACTTCACAGGATGGAAAAAGAGGTTGATGAGATCCTTGAGGAAGAATTCCGCTACTACGCAAGCGATTTTATCGCAAGGTGGATGGCGCCGGGCTCTGTTGAAGGCGACTTCGAAGTATTCGCAAGCGAAACCAACGAGATCGTTCTTGAGTTCGGCAACGAAGGATTTTTTGACGAGCTTGATAAAGATGAAGATTTCTAAATCGTTAATGTTACCCAGTTCCCGCGAATGCCTGCCTGCTGCAGGCAGGCGGGAATCCTGAGTTTCTATGTCAATATTCTAATTCTGTTTCTAAACATTTATGAAAAAATTATTTATTTTTCTTCCGTTTTTCTTCATCCTTACAATTAATTCATACGCCGACCAGCTAGCCTGGCTTACCAAAGACGAAGTGAAACAGGCGATGGATTACATAAATTCCAACGAGATCGGCGAAGTAATCCTGTTTTGCGCATGCTGCGATGATGACGTAAAAGTAAAAGTAACCGTGAACAAAATTTATTACCGGCAGGTAAAAGATTCAAAAGAGTATTACGAAATAGTAATTGAAGGAACTACCGCCGAAACCAAACCTGTTAAAAAAGCGGTGGACCTCGCTTACGTACACATCAAAAAAGACGATAAAGCCGTTTGCCTTGGGCAGGAAATGGGATTTAAATGCGACCCCTGCACCAAACCGTTTGACTGGTATGAATAATATGAAAGAACATTTTATTAAAACGCCGAAAACTGCAAGGTATTACATTGCAGGCGAACCCTCCCGCAATACAAAAAATCTATGGTTTGTTATACATGGTTTCGGGCAGCTTGCCGGGGAATTCATAAAACAATTTGATTATCTTGTAAACGATGAGACTATTGTTATAGCGCCCGAGGGGCTTTCACGCTCTTATTTCGGCGATAAAACGGGGGCTTCATGGATGACAAAAGAGGACCGCGAACACGAAGTTGAGGATTATGTAAGATACCTTGATAACTTATTCGATGAAATTTACTCCGCAGCCGGGTTAGACAAACTAAATGTGAACGTGATCGGATTTTCACAGGGCGTTCATACTGCCGCAAGGTGGTTTACGCGGGGCAAACACAATTTTCAGAAACTTGTTTTATGCTCATCTGATTTTCCGCGGGATGCAGATTTCGAAAAACTCCGCGATAAACTGGAGAACGCAAACATGTATTATTTCTGGGGCGATAACGATGAGTTTATCAGCAAAGCGGCGTTTGAGAAAAGCGTAGAGCTGCTTGTCAGTAAACAAATTTGCTTCGAGAATTTCCCGTTTAAAGGTAAACATATTATTCTGCATGAACAGATAAAGAAACTTGCCTGTGATAAATGATCGCGCCGCGCATTAAGCGGCTTACAGCCGCGTTTTCAATAATACTTTTCACGGCATCCCTGTTTCTGAAAGCCTACGCGGGCGAAACACACAGAACTGATATGTATGGATACATGGCGGCGCTTTACGGGCCGATAGCGTTATATTACAACAAGTTCGCTATTATCGCGTGGCTCGCAAACTTTACTTTCATTATTACAATAGTAACAAACCTTCTTAACCGCGCATATTTAACCGGCGTTTTACTTGGAATCGTTTCGTTTGCTTTTTCTGTTTGCTGCCTGTTCGTTACAAAACTACTGATAGATGAAGGCGGAAGAGAAGAACCCGCTTCTGCTTCAACAGGCGCGTATATTTGGATATTCAGCATGTTCGTTATGCTTGCAGCGTCTTTAATTCCGGTAAAAAGAAAGCAGGCAAATGGATAATTCTCTCCCCTGCTCGGACGCAGAATTAAAGCTCCTCCGTGACGAACTGAAAACTACAAAGAAGGGTTTGTTAATTGGCGCCATCAGCGCCGGCGTAATAGCGCTTATTCTTCCGTGGCTGGGCTCGTCAAAAACCCATGGCAAGCCAATGGTATATTTCATGAGCTACCAGGACGCCGTTCTTTATATATTTCTGATCATGGGATTCTTGCTTTTTTCATATTATTTCATGACTGTGCCGAAAATAAACAGGGATCTGGGGGAAAAGATCAAACTTGTTCTTAAGACGACTATTGCAAAGAAAGAAACCGTGGTATACAGAAGAATAAAAGGGGCTTATATTCTTTTAAATTCCGCGCCGGGCATGATAAAGCGCGTAGCTGTTACGCCGCTTGAGTATGGTTTATTCAAAGAAAAGGACGATGTGATTGTTGAATATTTCAAGAACACAAAAAAAATTATTAAGGTTACTAATCTAAGATTAGAAAAAGATAAAAGTTTAACGGAAGCTTAATCAGCCGCCGTTATTTTTGAATAACGAATTTCTTAACAATTAAAGAGGAATAAAATCTATGAGATCAGGATTCATTATATTAATAATAGTAGCGCTTTTTTCGGTTTCGCTTGCATGTTCATCGGTTGAATTTAAGATAAAAACCTCGCATGACCTTGAAGAAACAACGTGGGCGCTGGACACTTTAAACGGCTCGAAGATCCCGCCGCAGCATTCTAAGGAAATCACCCTGATGTTCGATAAAAAGAACGGTAAGATCCGTGGACTCGGGGGCTGCAACGAATATTTCGGAGATTATATTACGGATGCCAATAAAATAAATTTCTCCAATCTCGGCGCAACAAAAATGTTCTGCAATGATATGCAGGCGGAATCGGATTACCTGGAATCACTGCCAAAAATAGATAAGTATGAAATTTATGACAAGTATCTGTATTTCTATATTTCAGATAAAGCCGTAATGGTTTTTCACGCAAAAGATTAGGGAGAAGCTATCTCCACCTCCCCCGGCGCCATAGCGCCGACCCCTCCTGTCAGGAGGGGATGAAAACTCGTTAAAATTTTATGTCTCCCCCTGCCTGCAGCAGGCAGGCCTGACAGGGGGAGATGCGCACCATTGGCGCGCAGAGGGGGTGTTGACGAAAATTTTTCACGAAAGAACTCTTCTACGCCAGTCCTCTTCTAAAATTCAGCATGTCGTATTTGTTTAGGATTTCGTTTTTAGAATTTCCCGGTTTACACTTTTCCGGCGCTAGGGCACAGCGCGTTTACAACACACTCATCGCACGCGGGTTTCTTGGCTTTGCAGACTTGCCTGCCATGCTCCCCTATCACATGCGAAAATTTCATCTGGTTCTTTGCTGGAATAATTTCCTTTAGCTCCATTTCTATCTTATCCGGCGCATCGGTATCAACCAGCCCAAGCCTTTGCGTTACGCGGTTTAAATGGGTATCGGTTGTTATTGCCGGTTCGCCAAAGCAGTTGCCAAGCACAACGTTGGCGGTCTTGCGCCCGACTCCGGCAAGCTCGGTTAACTCTTCCATGGTACGCGGAACCTTGCCGCCGTGATTATCAACCAGCGCTTTGCAGCAATTTATTACGCTTTTGGTTTTATTGCGGTAAAAATTAATTGAGCTCAGTTCTTTTTCAAGTTCAGCAGGTTTTACTTTAAGAATGTCGGCAGGCGTTTTATATTTTTTATACAGCGGTCCCATTGTTGCGTTCACTCTCACATCTGTGCATTGCGCGGCAAGCAATGTTGATATTAATAGCTGGAACGGGTTCTCAAAATCCAGATGGCATTTCGCATCGGGATATTCCGCGAGCAGAATATCATAAATTTTGGCGGCGCGGGTTTTTTTCTTAGCGGTTGATTCGCTCATAACTTTCTTTTTTTTGAAGCAAATTTCACTAAAATTCATGAATTATGAAAGGTGTAATTAAAAACTTTTTCTCATTATATTTCGGAAAAAACTTAACAGGAGAAATAAAATGGCGGTAAAACCAATACCCGATGGGTACCACACAATTACGCCCTATGTAATCGCAAATGAAGCGGCAAAGTTAATTACATTCCTTACAAAAGTATTTGACGCAAAAGAGATCTACCGGATGGACGGCCCGAACGGAACGGTTGGACACGCCGAAATCCGGATCGGCGATTCAAGAATAATGCTCGCGGATTCATCAGATACTCATAAAGCTATGCCTGTTATGCTTTATCTTTATGTTGAAGACGTTGATTCTGTTTATAAGAAAGCGCTGGAAGCGGGCGGCGAGTCCATTGCCGAACCTAAAGATCAATTCTACGGCGACTGCCATTCCGCCGTACGCGATCATTCCGGCAATCAATGGTGGATTGCAACGCACATTAAAGATGCGACTCCCGAGGAAATGAAAGAAGGCGAAGAAAAAGCGAAGAGCAAATAATAAACAGTAAATATTAAATAAAAAATAAAACGACAATTTAAAATTTCTAAATTGACTTCCATTTTGATATTTATATTTTAATGTTTACGTTATAAGGAGAAGCCAAAACGGTGAATAAAAACAATGATTATGATTATAATCAAATCAGTCCAACGGCTAAAATTACAGGCTATTGGAAGTCTCTTTCAGATATCCCTTTTTCAAAAGAAATTGCTGAAGCTGTTAATGCTGAACAAACTGCAAAAAAAATGCAGGGGGATACATTTTCTATAAGAGATAAACTTGGTCCTGTTATGCTGGAAGCGAGATATAAAGTTATTAATGAAGGTTTAAGAAGAATTAAAGTTGCCAATGTTCTTGAACTTGCATGCGGACTATCCCCGCGCGGATTAGAATTAGCTTCCAATAATATAAAATATGTTGGAACTGATTTACCGGAGATACATTCCGAATGTTTTCCTGTAATAAATAAGATAATGTTAAGGTGTGGAATTTCAGACAAAAATCTTCATTATCAGGCTGCCGATGTTTTAAATAGATCCGACCTTGAAAATGCGATAAAATATTTTAATGGAGAAAAAACAGGGATCTGTAATGAGGGCCTTTTGATGTATCTAAATAAAAAAGAAAAAGAAACAATGGCTTATAATATAAAAGATATTCTCATTCGCAATGGCGGTTATTGGGTTACAACCGATATTCTTTTTACTAATATCAGAGAACAACTATTTAATTTGATAAAACCGGAATCCAAAAAAAAATTAGAGATTCACATGGAGAATATTTCAGGTCAAATTGGGAGAGATTTTCCCGGTAATGAGTTTAAAGGTGAAATTGAAGCAAAAGAATTCTATGAAAATATTGGATTCAAAATAGAAACATTTCCATTCTATAATAATAATTATAAATATAAACTTTCGACATTATCCCTTGTTCCTGAAGAAATGGAAGAACCTGTATTAAATATTCTATCAAAATCAATGTGTTGGATATTAACGCCCATAATCAATTAAAATGTCTGATAATCTTTAATCTGATAATCTGACAATCCTCCCGCAAGTTTTCACAACTATCCTCGTCTAAACCACTAAACCAAACGAGGAGATATAGTTATGAAAACGCTGCTTTTAGTAACAATAGCCATCATACCGCTTATGCTATCGTGTTCAAACGATTCCACTACCTCAACAACAACAACAAATGCCGCTTTGCCGCCTGTTTTCAGCAAATTCAGCTCGGCGGTAACTGTATCCACCGAAGGTAATTATGTTGTGCTGCAAAGCAAAGGGCTCCCCGACCATCAAAGCTGTTATTATCCAACTTCGGATAGTTTATACCATGCGTATAACGGGCCGAATCCAAATTTTACACAGGCGCCCGGACAAATTATGCAGCAAAATTATACTTTCAAAATTCCGGTGAGTCCGACCGAAGCATCAACTCACTCGGCCACTCCGCTTGGGCCAATAGGGATTTCAATAAACGGTGTGCCGTTGTTCAATCAATACAACGGGCAGCACAATCCGCTCACAGTTGAAATAAATACTTTTGACCAGTACAACGGGCACCCGACTCCAAACGGACAGTATCATTATCACGTTGAGCCCACGCATATTACCGGAGCTAAAGGCGAAGACGCATTGATCGGATTTTTGCTTGATGGTTTCCCCGTTTACGGTCCTGTGGAAAACGGGAATCTGATAACCGACGACAGTCTTGACGTATATCACGGGCATTTCGGCCCGACGGCGGATTATCCAAACGGAATTTATCATTATCATATAACGGCGGAAGCGCCGTATATAAACGGCTCGGGATTTTACGGAACGGCCGGAACAGTTACGCAATAAAAAATTGTGTGAGAAAAAAGAATTCTTTTAATAATGCTTTTAATAAAGCTCCGTTAGGAGCGGAATATTGGCAGTAAACAGCATGATCAATTTCATAGCTCCGAAAAAAATGAAAAAATATATCATAAATATTGCGCTCGGTTTTCTGTTTGTTTCCTGCTCGGCAAATAATACGGGGCAGGCGCTCAGGCAAGCCGTAAACGTTCCGAATTTTACCGTTGAAGAAACGAGTAGCGCTCTTCGCATCCAAAACGGAGTTTGCTATTACAATGACGGGCTTTTTTCTGGTTACATAATATCGCGTTTCAAAAGCGGCGCTCTCAAAGAAAGGAGCCCGTACTTCAACGGATTAAAAGAAGGAACCGGACTCTCATGGTTTGAAAACGGAAATTTGGAAAGCGAAAGAGATT
>Ga0265342_10001306_pt1 | contig 23373 bp, 16 predicted proteins | sample 4CB327metaG_FD_203125 | JGI IMG/M metagenome (GOLD analysis project Ga0265342, IMG submission 203125) | Rhizosphere microbial communities from Carex aquatilis grown in University of Washington, Seatle, WA, United States - 4-CB3-27 metaG | ecosystem: Host-associated > Plants > Roots >... | reverse complement strand
CCGGCGACCGACCCCAGCGACGCCGAGCTCGGGCATGCCCTCAAGGCCGGCGAGCACTGGGCCCCGGCGGCGACCTGGAACCGGTTCGCACCGGTCGTGTACGGCATCGTGTGCCGTGCGATCGGCAGCCAGAACGATGCCGAGGACGTCACCCAGGAGGTTTTCTTCCACCTGTTCGCGCGCGTGGGGACGTTGCGCGACCCGGCGGCGTTCCGCAGCTTCGTGGTCTCGTTCGCGCTGCGCATCGTCAAGTGGGAGCTGCGGCGCCGGCGCGCGCGCCGCTGGCTGACGCTCACGCCGTCGAGCTTGCTGCCGGAGACGGCGGTCTCGGGCAGCGATCCCGAGGCGCGCGAGGTGCTGCGCCGTTTCTACGCCGTGCTCGATCAGCTGGCGGCGCGCGATCGCCTGGTGTTCGCGCTGCGCTACCTCGAGTCGATGACGCTCGAGGAGATCGCGGACGCGCTCGAGGTGTCGCTGTCGACGGTGAAGCGCAACCTGACCCACGCGTCGGCGCGCGTGTCGCGGTGGATCGCGTCCGACCCGGACCTGGTGACGTTCTTCGAGAGGAGGAGGCGGGACGATGACTCGGTCTGATGGCGATCGCGACCTCATCAACGGTCTCGACGCCGTGGCGGCGGTCGCGCGCGAAGCCGTGCCGCCGATGACGCCGCTGCAGCGCATGCGCGGCTGGCAAGCGGTGACGGCGCGAACCGAGGCGCGCCGGCGCAAGCGCCGCATGCTGTTCGTCGCGGCCAGCCTGTCGACGTGCGGCGTGCTCGCCGCGGGGGCGGCGGCGCTCTTTCTGGCTCCGCGCGCACTGCGCAGCCACGGCGTGATCGAGCTCGGCGCTGCCTCGGGCGAGGCGAGCCCCCTCTCCTATCGCGTCGACAACGGCGAGATCGGCGACGGCGGCTATCTGCGCAGCTACCCACGATCATCCACCAGTGATGGCGTCAGCCTGCGCTTCGCCGAGGGGACCGAGCTGCGGCTGGCCGCGGGCGCGCGTGGTCGCCTGACCAGCGTCGACGGACAAGGCGCGCGGTTCGCGATCGAGCAGGGCGAGGCCGAGGTCAATGTGGTGCCGCGCGCGGGCGCGCGCTGGCTGATCGACGCCGGCCCGTTCCTGATCACCGTGCACGGCACGGTCTTCACGGCGTCCTGGGACGGCGCGAGCGAGCAGCTCGACATCCGCATGAAGCACGGCCTCGTGTCGGTGAGCGGACCGGTCGCCGACGGCAAGATCGCCGTGCGAGCCGGGCAGCGGCTGACCATCAACGTGCCGGAGCGCGAGGTGTTGCTGCGGCCCAGCGACGAGGCCGATGACGCCGCGGACGTCGCGCCGGCCGAAGCCGCGCCACCGTCGTCGGCGTCCGCGGTGGAGCCGAGCGCGCCCGAAGCGCCGCCGGCCGCCGTCGGGACGCACGCGGCGTCGCGCGGCCCGGCGCCGCGGGGGGCGCTGGCGGTGCGTGCGAGCGCGCCGGCGCGCAGCTGGACGGCCTCGCTGGCCGCGGGCGACTTCCAGGCCATCCTGCTCGAGGCCGAGCACCGCGGCCTGCGGCGCTCGCTCGCCGACGCGCGCAGCGAGGATCTCGCGGCGCTCGCCGACGCCGCCCGCTACCTGCGGCGCGAGGACATCGCCCGGCAGGCGCTGATCGCGCAGCGCGATCGCTTTCCGCGCTCCGACCGCGCGCGCGAGGCGGCGTTTCTGCTCGGCCGCTTGACCGAGGGCGGCGCCGAGGGTGACGTCCGAGCGCTCGGCTGGTACGACCGCTACCTCAGCGAGGCGCCGGCCGGCGCCTACGCATCCGAGGCGCTGGGCCGCAAGATGACCGCGACCGAGAAGCTGCGCGGGATCGAGGCCGCGCGTGACATCGCGCGCGAGTACCTGCGGCGCTTCCCCCGCGGAACCTACGCGGGCGCGGCCCGGGCGCTTTCGGACACACCGTAGTCTCGCAGCTGCGGCGACCATGGCGGTGACCCGGAGCCTCGCGCCGTTCATCGTCGCGGGGGCGCTGCTGGCCTGGGCGGCGCCGGCGACGGCGGCGACGGTCGTGCTCATCCGGACGCCGCACCCGAGCGCGATGGCCAGCGAGGCGACGGTGCGCCTGCGCGGCGAGCTCAGCGCCGGGGGGTTCGACGTCAGGGTCGTCGACGCGCCCCCCGACGTCGACGCGCGTGCGTTCATGGAGGAGCAGTCTCTCGAGCCAGACGTCGAGGCGGTGGTCGCGATCTTCGCCGACAATCCCACCGACGTCGTCGAGCTGTCGGTCATCGATCGCGTCACCCACAAGAGCGTCACGCGTCGCGTGCCCGCCGATCCCGCGGCGTCGCGCTCGGCCGAGGTGCTGTCGATCCGTGCGCTCGAGCTCTTGCGCGCGAGCTTCCTCGAGATCGCGCTCGGCAAGAGCCGCGCCGAGCCGCCCGACGCGCCGCCACCGCCCCCGCCCCCGCCCGAGGTCACGCGCATGACCGAGATCGCGCTCGACAACCGCTGGGCACAGACCTGGGCGGTCGAGATCGGCGGCTGCGTGTTCGGCAGCTTCGAGGGACTGGGGCCAGCGGTGGCGCCGGTCGTGCGCGCCGAACGCATGTGGCGCGACCTTTTCGTGGCGCGCTTGACGCTCGCGGGCCTGGGAACGCGCGTCCGCGTCGACAGCGAATCCGCGAGCGCGAACGTCGCGCAGGAGTTCGGGCTGGCCGAGATCGCCATCAAGCTGCGCAGCGGCCGGCTCCTGCGCCCATTCCTGTCGATCGGCGGCGGCGTCCTGCACGTCACCACCGAGGCGCAAGCGCAGGCACCCGCACGGGCGAGGAACGGCGGTCTCTGGACGCCGATCGCCGACGCGGGCGCCGGCCTTCGCGTCGCGCTGCGCGCGCGCTTCGAGCTCGCGGCCGAGGTGCATGCGCAGGCGGCGCCCCGATACCCCGCAATTCAATTCTTCGGTGACACGGTCGCGCGCGGTGGGCGCCCGACGGTGATCGGAAGCCTCACCCTGGTGGCCTGGCTATGAAGCTGTTTCGCCGGCTAACTGGATCCGCAGGGTTCGGGTTGAGCGCGGCGCTGGTTCTCGTGGTGACGTCCGCCGGTTGCTCGGCGGGCGCGATCGACGCCGTCGAGTTGGCGCCCGGCGCGCTCTTCGAGGGCTTGGTGGCGCACTGGACCTTCGACGACGGCGCGGGCCTGACCCTGACTGACGTTGCCGGTAGCCATCACGACGGTACGTTACTGACATTGACGGGGACGACGTGGATCCCCGGCCAGTCTGGATTCGGCGGCGCGTTGCGCTTCGACGGAAGTGACCAGAGCGAGGTCCAGGTGCCCGCCACGTTTCCCCAGCCGACCGCCAGCTGGAGCGTCGCCGGCTGGATTCGCGCCCCCAACATCAGCACCGCTGACCTCTACGCGACCATCATCAGTACCGAGATTCCCGTGAGCCCCACGACCAACGCAGGCGGCTGGGAGCTGAATATGCGCATCGGAACGCCGACGAACCCCGACAAGGCGCAGTCGCTCTACCAGTACGCTTACTCGCAGGGGACCGGAGCATCGAACTACACCTTCGCGGAGTGCGATTGCTTCGTCTCCGATACCTGGGTTCACGTCGCCGGCGTCTTCGACGCCGACAAGAAAACGATATCGATCTATCAGAACGGGATCTTCGCGAGCAGAAAAAGCGCCGAGACACTCATTCTCATGGGCAGCGACATCCTCTACTTCGGTCGCTGGGGATTTGACAGCACCCGACGGCTCACCGGCGACCTCGACGATTTCGTCATATACAACCGCGCGCTCACGCAGCCCGAGATCAAGCAACTCGCGCGCGGACCGCTCCCGACGACACCACCGCCATGAATCAGCGTGCCTTCGCGCGCGCTGCGACCTTGGCCTTGGCCTTGGCCTTGCCGGCCTTGCCGCCCTTGCCCTTCGCGACGACGGGAAGAGGCCGCGTGCAGGCGTGCATGATCTCCGCCTGCTCGGCGGCCGGCGGCAGCGGCGGCGCGGCCCACCCTCGGCAGAGCAGGCCGACGGTGTCGGGATCGCTCGCGGCGCCGTCGGCGCAGTAAAGGCCGGTGCCGTCCGGGCGCGACGCGAAGAGCGCGCGGCCGATCGCCGGAGACGTCGGATCTCCCAGACGCGCGCTGAGCACGTTCACGACCTCGACACGATGGCGCTCCTGCTCGGCGTCGGCGAATTGCGCCGGCTGGCGCTGCATGTCGTGAATCGGAACGATCTCGATGGCGCGCAAGGCGAGCCGCCCGCCCGGCATCATGCGCCGCAGGTGCACGCGCGCGAGCAGCCCGTAGTCGCGGCAGCCGGCGAAGGCGGGCTCGGCGCCCATGTCGCGCGCGCCGCGCAGCATGAAGTTGCCGAGGCCGTAGAAGATCGGCACGCCGTGGCGGATCTCGACGCCGCGCACGACGTGGGCGTGGTGGCCGACGATCAGGTCGACGCCGTCGTGATCGGCGGCGTCGCGGTACTCGGTCAGCTGGCGCCCGTCGGCGCGCACGTCCTTCTCCTCGCCGTAGTGAATCGAGAGGATGCGGTAGTCGGCCTGCGTCGCGGCGAGCCGCCGCCGGACCTCGCGCCAGTCCTCGTCGATGCGATAAGCCATCGTGCCCGGCTTGTCGGCGGTCGCGCGGTGAGCGTTGATGTTGTTGGTGACGATGCCGATCGCCGAGAAGGCGACGTGGCCCGCGGGCAGCGACAGCTCGACCGGGCGGCTCGCCTCCTCGCGATTGAGCCCGATGCCGCTGAAGTGCAGCCGCCCCTCGGCGGCGAGCGCGGCGAGGTTGCGCACGGTCTCGCGCGCGCCGGCGACGCCGAAGTCGTAGGCGTGGTTGTTGGCCGCCGACACGAGATTGAATCCGAGGTCGGTCAGAAAGCGCACACCGGAGGGATGCGAGCGAAAACCGAACGGCACCGCCTGCCCCTTGTCGGCGGCGGCGAGGTCGTTGCGGTCGGTGACCACCGTCTCCAGGTTCATGAAGTTGAGCTCGCCGTTGATCAGCTTCGCGATCTTCACCGACAGCTCTGACCAGGGCGTCGGCTGCGGCCCCTCGAGCACCCCGCGCGCGTCGACGGCCGTGCCGCTGCGGTTGAGCCCGACGTCGCCGACCAGCACCAGCGTCAGCGTGTCGCTGTGCACGGCTGCGCGCGCGCCGCTGACCTTCGCGGTCGGCGCGCCCGCGTCGGCGGCGGCCGCGCGCGCGACGTCGCCGCCGCGACCGCCGGCCAGCGCCGCCGCCAGAGCAAGCGCCACCACTGCTGATCCGCGCCCCGCGCGCCGCGAAATGATCGCGCGCGCGCTCACCCGCTCGGCTGCTCGATGATCGTCGTGGTGATCGGGGCGCCCGCCGACACCGTGCGCGTGACCGGCGTCTTGCCGGCGATCTCGCCCAGGCGCGCGCGCTGGTCGTCGCTGAGCGGGGCGCCGAAGGTGATCACGCGCTCGATGCGGTCACGACCGTCATGCGACTTCAGCATGCGCAGGCGCACGTCGATCGCGCCCAGCGCCCAGCCCTTGCGGTCGGAGTACATGCGCAACGTGATCGCGGTGCAAGCGCCCAGCGCCGACAGCAAGAGCGCGTAAGGTGTGGGGCCGGTGTCGGTGCCGCCGTTCGACTTGGGTTCGTCGGCGGTCAGACGGTGGTGCCCCACGTGGATCGTCTGCGCGTAGCCGGCGGCGCACTCCATCGAGACCTCGGCGATCGACGTCATGCCGTCTTCCATTCGATGATCCTCCGGGGTCACATTAACCGCCGCGCGCGCCGGCGGCCAAGAAATCGAGCATGGGCGGCACCGCCTGATCGGGAGCGTCGAGGTGCGGCGAGTGTCCTTGCGAAAGGATGAGGCTCCGCGCCGCGGGCAGCTCGGCGCGCGCCGACGCGGCATTGTCGGCCGGCAGCGCGGCGTCGCGCGCGCCCCAGAGCAGAAGGACGGGCGCGGTGACATCGCGCAGGCGCGCGCGACGATGAAAAACCGGCCCCCAGAGCGGGCAGAAGGCGTCGAACGCGCGCGCCGCCAGCGCGCGCGCGGGCGCCACCGCCGGAGCCGAGAGCAGCTCGAGCTCGAGCGCCGCGACCCGGCGGCCGAGCGGCGTCGGCGGCGATGGATTCAGGCGCGCGAAGAGGCGCGGCCCGAGCCAGCGCAGCAGGCGCTCGGGATGCAGGCGAAAGAAGACGCGCCCCGCGCCGGTCATCGCCGGACCGAGGCCCATGGCGTCGATCAGGACCAGGCGCCGCACCGGCAGCCGCCCGCGCAGCGCCAGCTCGAGCGCGACCAGCCCGCCCAGCGAGTGGCCGACCAGCGCCAGCCCGGACGCGCGCCCGGCCGCGACCTCGGACGCGAGGCAGGCCTCGAGCGGATCGACGAAGCCAGCCAGCGCCGTCTCGGCGTCGGGACGGCGCCGGCCGTCGAGCGCCGGTGGCGTCGACCGTCCGAAGCCCGGCAAATCGACGGCCAGCAGCGCGTGGCGCGCCGCCAGCGCCGGCCAGCACGGGAACCAGATCGACGCCGCATGTCCTCGCCCGTGCAACAGCACGACGGTCTCGGCGCCCTCGCCCGCCGCCGTGGCGCCCCCGCGCAACAGACGAAGTGTGCCGCGCCCCGACGGGGGGACCCAGGTCTCGCTGAGCAGGCCACCGGCTGCGTCGCGCGCGAGCTCGGCGAGCACCGACGCCTCCACGGGCCCGGCCTCGGCGCCGGCGGATGCCGCGCCGCTACCGCTCACGATCCCGCGCGCTCTTCGGTCACGCCGCCAGGCCGGGCAGCGGCGACTTGTACGGCGACGTGAGGTTCGGATCGCCGAAGCCGGTGTAGTCGGTGATCCCCATCGCATCGAGGATGCTCAGCAGCACGCGCTCGTGCCGGTTCGCCGACGACGTCATGCCCATCGGACGCAGATCCAGATAGCGCCCGCGCGGATCGGTCTTGAGGTATCCGCCCGCGCCGCCCGCGAGCACGAAGCGCATCGAGTTCTGGTTGTGCAGCGTCGAGTCGCCCATGTCGCGGCACCAGACCAGCAACGTCGTGTCATAGAGCGTGGCCGTCGGATCGTTGGGATCCGGCCGCGCCTTCAGCTTGGTGATCACGTCGGCGAACTGCTGGGCCAGCCAGGCCTCGAAGTTGGTGAGGTTGGTGAAGTCGGTGCTGCTGCCGTGAATGAAGCTGGTGTGTTGATCGCCCTGCAACCCCGGCAGATCGACCTGGAACTGTGAATCGGTTCCGAACTGGATCGCCGCCACGCGCGTCACGTCGCACGCGAGCGCGTTGATGGCGATGTCGAGGTGGATGAGATCGTTGGCGATGCCGGGGTGCGCAGCGGTCGAATCGGTCGCCCCCGTCTGCTGATTGCAGCTCCCGCCGGAGCCAGCCTGCATCAGCTTGTTCTCGAGCTGCTGGATCGAATCCAGGTGCAGATCCAGGCGCGCCTTCTCGACGGTGCCCACGCGCGCACGGATGTCGTTGATCTCCCGCGTCGCGAGATCGAGGATGCTCTGGCGCCGCTTGAGCAGCACCTGGGCCGACGTCCCCATGGGCATGGCGCCGCCGAAGACCGTGCTGTACGCCGACATCGGCGACGCGATCGGCAAGAGGTTGTTGCCGCGCCAGAACAGCGTGGTACCGCCGTTGATCGAAGTGTCCGATCCGAGCAGCAGCGACGGGATCGGGCGGTTGATGCCCGCGGCGAGCAGCCCGTCGGCGACGAACTGGTCCAGCGACCGGAAGACGCGCGTGCCGTTGTAGTAGCCGCCGGCACCGTACCCCATGCCCGTGATCCCGTCGGGCGCGCCGTGGCCGTCACCGGGGTTGCCGCTCGGCAGGCCCTCGAGCAGCACCAGGCTGTCCTTGTGATCGGCGAGCGGCGCGGTCGACGGCGCGAACGTGAAGGTGTTCTCGTCGACGACGCCGGTCGGGCTCCAGAGGTCGGGCTTGGTGCCCATCGAACAGAACAACATCAGGCGCGTTGCGCGCTTGGTGCCGGCGGCACGCAGCGGGCGCCGCCGGAGCATCGACATGAACGGCAACAACAACATGCCGGCGCCGGCTCCGTAAGCGAACTGTCTACGACTCAACATCGACATCGAATTTCTCCTCGGCCTCAGGGCGCCGGCACGCGGCTGGTGAAGTGGGGGGCGCGGATGATCGCGTTCAGCACGTCGCGCATCGCGTACCCGCCCGACGATGAGGCCTGGCGGATCGATTGATAGGTGCACGCGTCCTGCGCCCAGGTCGTGCTGCCGTAGGCGTAGAACGACCAGTTCCGTACCATGCAGGTCTTGAGATCGGCGTTGCCGGCCAGATAGGTCTCGAGCTGGGCGATGCCGTTGAAGTTGACGTTCCCGTCGGTGGCGTTGGCGTTGTAGATGGTCGCCGAGGAGTCGATGGGATAGCCGTTCTCGGTGTCGCGCCAGCGCCCGAAGGCGTCGTAGTGCTCGAAGCCGTAACCGATCGGATCCATCTGCTGGTGGCACGTCGAGCAGTCACCGTGCGCGTGCGCGTTCTCGTAGTGCGCGCGCGTGGTCGTCGGAGTGGGATCGGGCCGGAACGTGGTGTCGAGCGATGCGCCCGGCGGATACACGTACTGGCACAGCAACCGCGTACGCACCAGGTGCCCGCGCTGCGTCGGCGACGAGATGTCGGCCCGCGCGTAGCCAGTCAGGATGCTGGCGTGCGCGAGGATGCCGCCGTCGCGCGACGTCGAGCCCGGGTACGGCACGCGCGTGAAAGTGGCGCCGAGCGTGCTGCTGTCGAAGCCGTAGAACTGCGCCAGATCCTTGTTCAGGAACGAGTGATCCGCGGTGAGCAGGTCGCTGAAGCTGCCGCCGCTCGAGAAGGTGTCGACGACCAGGTTGCGCGTCTCCGACGCCATCTCGTCGCGTAGCGCGCTGGTCAGCATGAAGATGCTGTCGTCCTTGACCGTGCTGTAGAGCTTGTCGAGCCCGAGCCAGCTGGACATGAAGTCCATGAGCATGTTCTGGCTGCGCGGATCGGCGAGCAGGCGCTGGCTCTGCTGCGTGACCATGTCGGCGACCGACAGACTGCCGCCCGCGGCGGCGTCGGCCGCCGCCAGCAGCGTCGCGTCGGGCGCGCTGCCCGTGAGCAGGTACGACAGGCTCGACGCGACTTCGTTGGGTGTGAGCGCCACGGTGGCACCGGCGGCCGGCGCGGGCGCGGCCGGATCGCCGAGCTCGGTGCGATAGAGAAACCGCGGCGACTGCAGCATCGCCGCGATCACCGCGGTCACTCCGTCGTTGAAGGACGCCTCGGCCGAGAACAGCGCCTGGTAGTCGCCGACGACGGCGGTGCTGAGAGGCGCGCGAAACGCCCGCTTGCCGAACGACTGGATGAACGACGCCGGACAGGCCGGGTCGGTGCTGCTGCAACCGGTGACATCCGCCAGGTGATTGGTCACCGCCCAGCTGGCGATCGCCTCGGCATTGGTCATCAGCTGGTTGGCATTGAGCCCTTGCACGACCAGCGAGTTCGCGTCGATGGCAAAGTCCATCACCAGCGGGTCGTTGAACACCGCCGCGATCGGGACCGACGGATCGTTGAACAGATCGACGATCGACGACGCGAACTGCGAGGCGCTGAGGCGGCGCAGCATCGTCGGGCCCGGACTGTTGCTGGTGCAGGCGCTCTCGGTCGGGAAGTTGACGGACGGCGGGGGAATGTCCGAGCTGCCACCGCCTCCGCCAACGCCGGCGCCGTTTCCGCCAACACCGTTGCCGCTCAGAGACAACCCGCCGCCGATCGCGCCGACGCACGCGGAACCGAGAACCGACAACGCGGCTGACGCGACGACCAAGCTACGAACGCGGAACCCAGGCGCTTTCTTATGCAAGGATCTAAAAAGCATGGAGCCTCTCGTACCGGCTCCGATCCGACCGGGGGAATCCCCCGACCGGAACCAGAGGGGCGAACAGAAACAGCGGCCAACCACCCCTGCAGCGCGCGGGACCACGACCCGGACACTTATTTATACTCGACCGAGAGCGGAATCAGATAAAAAGTACGCTGCCTACACCGACGGCAAGCACGACTCATGCCGTCGGCAGGGGCGTGGCCGCTCCTCGCGGGAAAAAACCGAAGAACGACCCGGAATCCGCGCCAATCGCGGGGTTGCGGCGGGGTGGGTCCCGCCGCACCGCGTGGAGTGTGACGCATCTGCCAGACCTCCCCAAGCCGCCCCGCGCCTTTACACTGACTTCGCGATCGCGCTAGAAGATTCATGCTCCGCTCTGCGGTCGCGTCCCAGGGGCGTTCGTGATGATGAAATATCGGCTCACGGAGAAGATCGGCAGCGGCGGAATGGCCGAGGTGTTCCGTGCTGTCGGTGAAGGCCCCGAGGGATTCGAGCGCCCCTTCGTCATCAAGCGGATCCACCCGCGGCTGTCCGAAGCGCCGGAGTTCGTGCGCATGTTCGTCGACGAGGCGAAGATCTGCGCGCGCCTGGTCCACCCCAACATCGTCCAGGTCTTCGACTTCGCGCCGCAGGACGGCGGCTACTACATCGTCATGGAGCCGGTCGAGGGCTTCGACATGGGCTGGCTGCTGCGACGCCGGCTCGAGAGCCGGCGTGAAGTGCCGCCGCCGGCGTTCGTCGCCGAGATCGGGCGACAGGCGTGTCGCGGTCTCGATTTCGCGCACACCCTGACCGGTCCCGACGGGAAACCGCTGGGCATCGTCCACCGCGACGTGACCCCGCCCAACATCATGGTCAGCTGGAACGGCACCGTGAAGGTCGTCGACTTCGGCATCGCGCGCGCGGTGGCGGCGTTGCGCGCCAGCGTCACCGACGCGGGCATGGTCAAGGGCAAGATGTCGTACGTCGCGCCCGAGCTGCTCGACGGCAAGACCGCCGACGCCCGGTCGGACGTGTTCTCGCTGGGCGTGGTGCTGCACGAGCTGCTGTCGGGCCGCCAGCTGTTCGTCGGCGAGAACGACCTCGATACGCTGCGGCTGGTGCGCGAGATGGAGATCCCGCCGCCGTCGGCGCGCAACCCCGGCGTCAAGCGCGCGCTCGACACGATCGTCATGCGCGCGCTCGAGCGCGACCCGGAGAAGCGCTATCCGAGCGCGGGCGCGATGGGCGACGACCTCGAAACCGTGGTGCTGCGCGAGCGCTACTCGACGCGCGCGCTGGCGCGCAAGGCGCGCGAGCTGGCCGACCTCGAGGACGCGCCGGCGCAGCCGCCGGGCCCGATCGTCGAGGAGACCATCGAGGTGCCCGACAGCGGCGCGATGCTGATCGCGGAGTCGGACGGCGTGCCGCTGTCGGTCGCGCCCGCGCGATCGGCGTCGTCGCCGGTGGCCGGCGAGTCGGTCAAGAGGCCGGCGACGCCGCCGCGCCTGCCGCCGCACGTGAGCGCGTCGGCACCGGCGGCCGCGGTGCGCACCGTCGTTCCGCGCTGGGTCTGGGGGGCGATGGCGCTGCCGACCGCGCTGGCGCTGGCGCTGCTGTTTGCGATCGGGCGCCGGCCGCCGCCCCCGCCGCCCCCGCCGGCGATTGCGCCGCTGTCGCCGACGGTCCACATCGCGCTCGATTCGACGCCGCAAGGCGCGACGGTCACCAACAAGCTCGGGAGCGACCTCGGCGAGACACCTTTGTTGATCGATCTGCCGCGGAGCTCCACGCCGGTGGAGCTGGTGCTGGCCAAGATCGGCTACCTGCCGCTGACATTCAAGGTGCTGCCGCACCAGGACCGTGAGGTCAGCGCCTCGCTGGAGCACGTGCCTCCGCCGCCGCCCGTCGAGGAGCCGGTCGCCGTTCGCCCTGGCCGCCGCGCATCGAGCGCGCGCCGCGCGCCGCTCGCGGGCGCGATCGGCCGCGCCACGACCCCAGTGGCAGTGGGTCAGGTGCGCGCCGGCGCGGCTGCCCCGGTGCAGGCCGCGCGCGCCCCCACGCCTCCGGCGCCGATGATGCGACGCTGATCGAGCGCCGCCGCTCCGCAATCAGTGCGGCGCGGCCCCTGCCTGGCGCATCGCCGCCTCGACGTTGCGCCGGTGCTCCAGGTGATGCTCGAGCGTGCTGTCGGTGCCCAGGCCGTGCCCCTGCAGCAGCTCCGCGACGTCGTCGCCGCCCAGCTTGCGCACGACGGCGACGACGTCGCGCCGCTGGTCGGGCCCGGCCTGGCGATAGAGATCGATGAAGTCCGAGGTGAGCCCGCTGCGCTGGGTGGCGTCGAGCGCGGCGGCGCGGTCCGAGAGCGCGAGCTCGACGAACGACGCGATCACGACCTGGCGCGCGCGCGGGCGCCCTTCGGCGAACATCAGATCGCGCCCCTTGCGCACCAGCGCACCGGTCCACACCGACGAGACCGCGGCGACGATGTCACGGCGGAGCGGGTCGGCGTCCAGAGCCAGCGGCGACGCCTCGACGGCCGCCAGCAGCGCGGCGAGGCGCGCCATCGCCTGCGGCTCGGCAGACAGCGCACCGAGGACGATGCGCCGCCGGCCCTGCGCCTGCGGATCGGAAGCCCAGGCCGCGAACGCCTCGACGAGCAACCCTGGGTTGCCGCGCGCACGGCGCAGGAGATCGGCGACGTCGTCGACGTCGGCCGCCGCACCGGCCGCTGCGCTCGGGGGCGGGTTTGCGGCCGCCCGCGCGCGCGCGAGCCCATCGCGGCGTGCGCGCACGAGCCCGACCGCGAGCAGCGCACCGAGTGCGATCACGAGCGCTCCGATGACCAGCGGCGCGCGACGAAGCGCCGTGCGAACCTCGTCGCCGTCCGCCATCACTCCAGATCGCGTGGGTTCAAGAACAGCGACGTGAGCGCGATGGCGCCGTGACCGGTCTGCGGGAATGTTGCCGCCGTCGGATCGGCAGGTTGCAGGTTTGACGCCGTGTCCTCGGGCGGAAACAGCTCGAGCGAGCCGAGGAAGTCCAGCACCCACAACTGATTGTCGCGCGACAGCGCTGCATAGATGTCGCGCGAGAACTCCGCCTCGCCCCCGTGGCGCAGGATCGCCTGCTCCGCCGTCGCGCTGCGCCCGTCGTGCCCGTAGGGCGCCGTCGTCGCCACGCCCCACAAAGGCGTGGTCATGAACATCGTCTGCAGCGAGCCGTCGAAGTTGCGTTCGTAGAACGCGGGTCCGACGTCGTGCCGCTTGAAGTCGGTGAAGACGTTGCGCACCAGGACGCCGGCCCCTGCGGGCGGCTGCAGCGGCGGCAGCCCGCGCGCCGCCGGTGCGACCGCCGCAGCGGGCGACGCGACCAGCGACGTGATCGTGGCGAACAGGCCGTTGAACGGGCCGCCGTTCACCGCGTCGAACTCGGTGTCGACGTCGACGATGCGGCGATCCACGTCGATCGGCAGGTTGGGGACGTGGCAGCTCGAGCAGCCGATCTGCGTGAAGATCGCGCGTCCGAGCTGGGCCTCGGCGCTGACCTGGCCCACCGCGGGCTCGAAGCTGTTGAGCAGGTAGCTCTCGAAGTAGTCGACGATCGCGATCGGGATCTCGTTGGTCCTGCCGTCGCCGTCGCCGTCCTGGTTGGGCGTGCTCACCGGCGGGGCATCGATGTTGTCGGCGCGCCCGTCGAGCACCATGCCGGACGGCGTGACCACGCGGCCGCCGCGCGACGCGATCAACAGATCCGTGTCGGGCGCCTCGAGGCCCATCTCCGCCTTCAGCTCGTCGACGACCATCTCGCGGATCGAGATCACCCCACCCTGCGCCTGGAACGGACGCACGCGCAGATCGGCGTCGATGCCCTCGACGCCCGACGTGTCGATGCGGCCGTTCGGCCGCACGACGAGCTGGCCGTAGCTCGGCCCCTTCGATGAGACCAGGTCGATGGTCTGGGTCATGCGCGTGTTGCGCGCGGCGGTGATGGCGTCGGCGCGCATCTGGCGCAGCTCGGTGGTGATCTCGTCGGCGAGCATCTCCTGCAACCCCAGCCCGAACAGGTGGCGCGCGTCGCGACTGTCGGGCCGCGTGTAGGTGTCGCCGCCGTGGCCGGCCGACCCGCGCGGGCGCCCGTGGCACCCGGCGCACGAGTCGGCGAGCCCGGCCCCGATCGTCGGGTCGCGATTGATGTTGCCCTGGCGATTGTCGTCCCCGAGGCCGTCGCTGAGCAGAAACTTGCGCTGGAACAGTTGCCGCCCGCGCCGGATGGCACGGAACGGATCGCGCCCGATGTTGTACAGCGACGAGCCCGGCGTGAAGACGTCGCCGCGGCCCGCGCCGATCTCCTGCGCGAACGTCTTGTGAATTCCTTCGTTGACCGCGTTCGGCGCCTGAAACACATCCTTGAGCTGCGCGCGCGCACGGCCCGGCGCGACGGAGATCGCTGCCAGCCCGCAAGCTGCCGCCACGAACATCCTGACGCCGGCCTGGGTGAAGGTTCGTTCGATCCTCATGACCCGCTCCTTTCCGCCACGTCACCCCGTCACAGTGCGTCTCTTCGCCGCGGTGCTTCTCGACGGGGCAGCCGCACTGTAACGCGATTTGCCGGTAGCTGAAAGTGCGGCACCGACACAACCCCCGACGCAGCGCGCGCGACCGCTCAAGTTCTGTGGTTCGCCACCGAGACTCCCCTATGACGTCGTTCCGCCGGAGAACCGGGGTCGCGGCGATCCGTCCTCTATGTCCAAGCTCCCCGACTGTCAGACGCTGGCCGCGTTGGTCTCGAACGTCACCCGCACGATGTGCGACGTCACGTTCGTCCCCGGCGACGCGATGGAGCGCGGCGAGTCGATCTGCCGTCAGATGGTGATGATCCCGCTGCTCGGCGATCCCAACATCGTCGTCGTCGTGGCTTCGGACACGCGCGGGAGCCGCGCGCTGGGCGCGGCGTTCTTCGGCAAGAAGCCAGCCGAGGTCACGCAGCCGATGGTCGACGATGCGATCGCCGAGCTGCTCAACATGGTGGCAGCGCAGATCTCGAACGCGCTCGGCGCGAAGCACCAACTCGGCTTGCCGTCGCGCACGACGCTGCCCGAGATCGTGGCCGGCGGGGGCTTGCGGCTCGACGACGCCGCGCTGTTGCACAGCGAGGGCGCGATCGATCTCGGCCTGTGGATCCTCGAAAGCCCCGCTGAAAGCGCCAAGAAGGCCGACGTCGGCGGCTTTCGTTCGCTGCTACGCAAGATGTCGCCGCGCTAGCCGCTCGGTGTACTAGAGGCTGCTCCAGCCGACGCCGACGCCCAGCAGGCGCGACAGCGAGATCCCGAACGCGGGGTGGCCGCGCTTGTCGATCACGGTCCACAGGCCCGCCGCGGGGCCGCGCTCGAAAACCGCGTGCGGGTACATGTTCACCGAGACGAAGTAGTCCTCGATGTCGGTGACCTGTACCGACGCGAGCAACGATTCGTTCCGATCGAGGAAGGCGGCGGCGGTAGGTGTGAAGACCACGGTGTTCTCGACCCGCATCGTCGACTGGTTGACCAGGTGCACCGCCGAGCCGCCCGCCGCCGCCGAGATCGAGTACTCGTCGTTGATGCGAAACGATAGTCCGCCGGTCGTCGCCTCCCCGAACCAGGCGAAGAGGCGCAGGCGCGGATAGAACGGGAGCGCCCAGCGCGCCGCGAAGTAGTTGCCCTGGTCGTGTAGCTGGCCGTGCGGGAACGTGAACGTCGGCTGCAACGACCAGTCGGAGATCACCACCTCCCGGCTGAAGAAACGCTTCGGCGCGTCGAAGCTGAACAGGATCATGCCCGCGATATCGAAAACCCAGATGTCGGCGATCGCGTCGGTGTTGTGCCCCACGATCCCTTTGTTCTCGATGGTCTCGTTGACCAGCGCCGACGCCATCAACGTCACCCCCGACCACAGGTGGGGGAGCGGGATGCTGCGATCCTCGAACCACTCGGCGAGCGCGGTGTAGGTCATGCCGCCACCGATGAGGTGCAACGTATAGTTCGGCACCCAGCGCGCGGTGGCCGACGTGAAGCTCAGCGGAAAGATCTCCTCGGTGAGGAATGTCTTCCATCCGTCGGCGCTGATGGCGGGGAAAGGATCCGCGAGGTTGTCGAGCACGTTGCCGGTGTTCGTGCGGTAGTGCTGGTCGAGGATGTTTCGGCTGGCGACGTGATCCTGGAGGACGTCGTAGCCACGGTTCAGGAACACCCACAGTGGGCTGTAGAGCGACTGCGTGCCGTAATCGTAGTGGTGATAGAAGTAGCGCGGCGGCGGCGGCTCGGTCGGGGGGACATCGACAGGGGCGCCGACAACCGGGTTGACGCCAGCGTTGACGCCAGCGTTTTCCTGCGCGCGCGCGAGCGCCGCGAAGCTCAGCGTCGTTGCCACCGTCGTCGCGACTCCGGCGAGCAGCACCAGAGCCGGCTGCATTCGCGTCGCCTGCGACATTCGTGGCGCATCTTCTATCCCCGACGGTGCGCGCCGCGCAACCGTCACCGCGGCGGCGCGCGCGGCACCGTCACGGTCGTCACGTTTGCGCGCGTCGCGCGGCCCTCAGCCTTGGCGCCGCGGTCCCACCGCTCGCGAACACCGCCGGCGCATCTCCAGCGGTGCTACGACCGGACCACCGGCTCGCGCGCACCGAGCACACTCAGCGAGGTCCCCGCGCCGGGCGTCCCGACGCGCATCAGGTGGCGCCGGAGGCCCATGAGCTCCCGGAACCGGACCACCTTGGAACGCATCACCAACAGTTCTTCATCGGAGAGCGGGGAAAACCCCGTCGCGACGTCCTGTGCTGTCGGAAAGCGCGACCGCATCTCGCGCCACTCGCCGCGGGCGGCGGCGCTGACCAGCTCGAGCCCCGGTTCGATGTCGAGGCTGAGCATCTGTAAATCTTCGAGTAAAGGACCGGTCGCCGGCGTCATCTTGAATCGCACTTTGGCCTCCGAATGTGGACCCCCGCCGGCTCTCCACACCGCGAGCATCTCGATGAGGCTAGGACCCGACCGATCTTGCGGGGAAAGAAGATCGGCGCGGTGATTGTACCAGTCTTACCTCGTCTCGCTCGAAGAATTGTGCCTTTCGCGAAAAGAAAACCGCTCGTTTCTCTGACGTCATTTGGCGTCTTTTTTGGCGTCTTCCGGCGTCTTCCGGCGTCTTCCGGCGTCTTCCGGCGTCTTCCGACATGTTGGCGCGCAATCTGTCGGGAAGGGATCGGCTGCGTATCGATTCGGTGTCGTCGGCCGTCGTCTCGGTGTCCACGGGCTTGCTCGTCGTCGGTCTTGCTCTCGTCGTTCGTCTTCGTTCGTCTTCGGTCGTCCTCGTTCTCGTTTTTCCTTCGTCCGTTCGTTCGTCGAGATGAAATCGCGTTGCGGCGCACGCGGCAATCCAAGGCACTCTGCAAATCGATGGCAACCAATCGGCGCGTGTCACGCGCGCCGGGTGATCGCGCCCACCCGCCGGCCGGCTTCGAACAACGCCCAAGAAATAGGCCGCGGAAACTGCTGCCTCGACCGGACAAAATGGCGTAATCTCCGCAATCGATGGACCGCGCCCCCCGGTTTGCGTCGACGTGGTTTTTGGTCGCCTTCGCTTGTGGTGGGTTGGCCTGCGGTCGATCCGATCTGTTCAGCGCGCGCGGCAACTCCCCCAACGGTCGAGGCGGCAGCGGGTCCGGCGGCAACGGCGGCTTCTCCGGCAATGGCGGCTTCGGCAGCGGCGGCTTCGGCGGCTTCGGCGTCGGCGGGACGGGCGGCTTCGGCAGCGGCGGCTTCGGAGGCTTCGGCGTCGGCGGGCGCGGCGGCGGCGGCTCCGGGACGGGCGGCTTCGGCAGCGGCGGCTTCGGAGGCTTCGGCGTCGGCGGGCGCGGCGGCGGCGGCTCCGGCGGCTTCGGGACGGGCGGCTTCGGCAGCGGCGGCTTCGGAGGCTTCGGCGTCGGCGGGCGCGGCGGCGGCGGCTCCGGCGGCTTCGGCATCGGCGGCAACGGCGGCTGCGCACAGGGTCAGCCTGAGATCTGCAACGACGGCACCGACGACAACTGCAACGGTCTCGTCGACTGCGCCGACCCCGGCTGCTTCGGCAACCGCGCCTGCGTCACCCCCGGCGTCGAGATCTGCAACAACGGCATCGACGACGACGACGACGGCCTCGTCGACTGCGCCGACCCCGATTGCATGTTCAACCGCGCCTGCATCCCCGTCATGGGGATGGAGATCTGCAACAACGGCATCGACGACAACAAGGACGGGCTGGTCGATTGCGCCGATCCTCAGTGCGTGACCTTCCCCGGGTGCCTTACCGTTTCCTGTAAATTCGACGTGGACTTCGGAACGCTGGCGTCGCACGGCGCCACCGTGACGCGCGACATGAACACGCTGGGTTCGACGCAGGGGTTCATGACCTGCGTCGCGCCGGGAGGTCGCGGCCGCGTCGGGCAATTCGTGCTGACTGGAACCGCCGACGTGCGCGTCGACATCACCCAGGCGATGGGCGGGGCCCACGCCGTCTCGGTCTTCCGCGCCGGCGCCAACCAGGCGTGCGATCAAAACCCGGTCGCCTGCTTCGACGCGGGCGCGAGCGCTGGAACCCACACCTTCCCGGCGCTCACCGCCGGCACGTACTGGGTCGTCGTCGAGTCGCACGTCGGCACGCAGGGCGACACGACGGTGACGCTGTCGACCGGCTCGGCGACCGCGATGGAGATCTGCAACAACGGCATCGACGACGACGGCAACGGCCTGACCGACTGCCAGGACCTGGCCTGCCAGACCGCGCCCAACTGCGCGCAGAACCAGTGCGTCGCCGATCTCAACGTCGGCGCGCTGGTCATCAACGGCGCGGGCCGCACGGTCAGCTTCGACACGACCGGCGGACCCAACCGCTACCATCCGACCTGCGCGGGCTCGTCGACCGCGGGCGACGAAACCATCAGCTTCACGCTGCCCGAGGCGGGCGGCCTCCTGGTGGTCTACTCGCAGACTGGCAGCCACAGCTTTGGCCTCTTCCCCGCGCCCGGACCGGGTCTGAAGTGCGACACCAGCGAGAACGGATGCGTGTTCCCGGGCGGCCCGGGCGGTCAAATCGCGTTCTCGAACCGCGCCGCCGGCCGCTACATCTTGATCGTCAAGGCCAACAGCCAGTCGCAGGCCGGCCCGGTGACGGTGACCTTGTCGGCGTTCGCGAATCACCAGGTCGAGCTGTGCAGCAACGGCATCGACGACGACGGCGACGGGCTGGTCGACTGCGCCGATCCCGACTGCTTCGGCGTCGCCGGCTGCTCGAACACCGCCTGCATGCCCGGGTTCGACCTCGGCATGCTCGCCGTCGGCCAGAGCGTGAGCCAGACGGTGAACGTCGCCGCGGGCCAGGATCTCTATCAAACGCGGTGCGGGCGCGGGAACGGCAAGGAGCAGGTCATTCGCTTCATCGCGACCCAGCCGATGGGGCTCGGGATCTCGTGCACGGAGACCGGATCGCAGGTGCTGGAGCTGTCACAACAGATCGGGCCGCTCGACGCCTGCAACGCCAACGTGGTGAATTGTGCCGACCCGAGCGTGCTGCCGTTCGGCTGCAACTTCGTGATGCCCGGCCTGCAGCCCGGGACTTACAACCTGATCGTCGACGGATTCCAGATGGGCAGCGAGGGAACGGTCAACATCACGCTGACCGGCGTCTCGCCGACGATGACCGAGATCTGCAACAACGGCATCGACGACAACGGCGACGGCGCCATCGATTGCGCCGATCGCACCTGCGTCACGTCGCCGCTTTGCACACAGTTCGCCTGCCGCGCCGACCAATCGGTCGGGGTGCTGCCGCTCGGCGGCGCACCGACGTTCGTCGGCGTACAGACGGTGGGCGCCGGCAATGATCAGCAGGCGAGCTGCGCTACCGGTATGGGCGGCCAGGACCAGGATGTCGACTTCACCCTACCCGCGGCCGCCGACATCACCATCCAGTGGGCCCAGCTGCCGGGTGGCAACCACGTGCTGGCGCTCTTCGCCGACGACGGCGCGCTGTTCGCGTGCGACGCCGGCGCGTCGCTGGCGTGCATCCCGACCAACGGCACGCTGAACGGGCAGCAGACCATCACCAACGTCCCCGCCGGTAAGTATCACCTGGTCGTCGACGCCAACGCGGCCGGCACCGAGGGTCCGATCGGTCTGGCGCTGAGCGGCGTCAACTCCATGTAGATGTCGTCGCGCGATGGCATCGCGCGGTGCCCGGACACCGGCCGCCCTGGAACCGGGCGCGGTTCTTCTATAAACTGCGGGCGCTTGTCGCCGCGGATCCGGGGGGGCGGACGGCGGGCGAAAACGGAAGGTGCGTGGTGTTCGGGGAGCAGCATCCGAAAGCGGGAATGAGCGGACGACCGATCGTGCTGGTCGTCGACGATGAAGAGCCAGTACGGGTGGCGCTGACGCGCAATCTCTCCCGGCTTGGGTGCGACGTCGTGACGGCGCCCGACGGAGACGAGGCGCTGCACATGGCGCTGGAGCTGAAGCCGGCGGTGGTGTTCCTGGACCTGCGGATGCCGGGCCTCGACGGGCACGTGCTCTTGCGCCGCCTGCCCGAGCACGGCGTGACCGCGAGCATCGTGGTGATGAGCGCTGGCGCCAACTTGGATGACGTCATCGATGCGCTGCGCATGGGCGCGGTCGACTTCTTGAAGAAGCCCTGGTCGACCAGCGAGCTGGCGTCGGCGCTGGAGCGCGGCATCGAAGTCTTCCGCACGCTTCCGCAGACGCCGCCGGCGCGAGTGGTGGCGCCGGGCACCTGGTCCGGCCTGACCGCCGCGCGCGCGCGATCGCGCACGCCACGCCCCGACAGCGCGCGCGAGCAACTGCTGCAACGATTGCAGTCGCCCGAACCGCCGCCGCTGGGCGGACCCACGATCGGTCACCTGCACCGGTCGGCGCGCGATCTCGACGCCGCCAACCACGCGCGCGCTCTGACCGTCGAGGAGATCGTCCACCTGCTCGACGGCGATCCGGGCCTGGCGACGGCCGTGATGCGCCTGGCGAACAGCCGACTTTACCCGGGCCAGGACGAGACCCAGTACCTCAGCACCGCCGTGGCGCGCGTCGGCCCGCGCATGGTCCACGCCGTCGCCGAGACGCTGGCGCTGCGCGACGGCTATCCGATCCGCGCGCCGGAGCTGCGCACGCTGCACGAGCGCATCTGGCGCTTCTCGGTCGCGCGTGGCCTGGCGATGAAGGCCATCGCCGAGGTCACTGGACCCGAGGTCGCGCTCGAGCCCGACCGCTGCTACCTGGGCGGCCTGCTGCTCGACGCGGGCGCCGCGTTCTTGCTGTGGACGCTGGACGAATCACGGAGCGAGCCGTTCGAGGGCGACACGCTGCCGCCGTCGGCAGCCGAAGTGCTGGCCAGTTATCACCCGGCGTTCGGCCAGGCCGTGCTGTCCCGCTGGGGCATGCCCGGCGACCTGGTCGCGCTCGTGCGCGACCACCACGCCCCCGTGCCGCCGCTGCCCGGCTCGCCGATGTGGTCGGCCTCGCTGCTGGCTCGGCCGATGGCGACGCGCGTGGTCGGCTTCGACGACCCGTCGTCACCGTCACACCCGCGGCCCGAGCTGCTCGATCGCTGCGCCTACGAGCTGGGCGTCGGCGAGACGGTGCTGCGCCGCTTGTCCGTGACCCTCGCCGACGACACGCGCGTGCACTGGGACATCTACGCGTAACCGACCTCGGTCCGTCTCTCACGTGAGGTGAACGCCGCCACGGCAGAGGTTTGCCGTTGGCGAGGATTGTGAATACCTTCAAGCGCAGGTATGCGATGACCGGCCGACGACCCTGGCGCCGCGCACTGACGCGCATCGCCTGCGGCGTCCTCGCGCTGATCGCGCTTCTGATCGCGCTCGCGGTGCCGGCGCCGCTGCTGATCCGCGACGCGCGTTTCGGCAAAGTCGTCGGCTGGATGATGCCGTCGACGCGCGGCTCGATCACCGTCGCCGGCGGACGCTGGAGCTGGGCCGCGGTCTGGGAGCTGCTACACGGGCGGCCGGCGCCGATTGCGCTCGACGGCGTGCGCATCGTCGATCCCGAGGGGACCGAGGTGTTGCGCGCGGCGCACGTCACCGTCGCGATCGAGGTGGGACGCGATCCTTCGCGCCTGGTGCTGCACGATCTCCACGTCAGCGACGGCCTCTGGCGCTTCGCGAGCCTGCGCGGCGAGCGCGCCGTCGGCCTTCTGGCCGCCGTGCAGTCGTCGCGCCCCGCGGCGGCGCGCCCGCGCCCCGCCGCGCGCGCGAGCTCGTTCGCGATCCGCGGCGCCGTTCTCGACGGGATCGACACCACCTTCGATCTCCCGGGCTGGGGGCTGGCCGTGGCGCGGGTGCACGCGCACGGCAACCTGGCGCTGGCGTCTGGTCCGGGTGGCGGGCCAGGGTCCGCTGCCACCGCTCGACCGGCGTCCAGCTTCACGTTCGACGTCAGCGACGCCGACCTCGGCGGCGGCGGCGTGCTGCGCATCCTCGGCGGGGCGGCGCGCGTCGAGCTGCCGTTCTCGGCGGGCCGCATCGCGCGCATCGCGACCACCACCGACGCTCCCGACGCGCTCGAGCTCCATGCGAGCGGCGTCGCCACCGGCAGCTCGCGCCTGGACGTCCACGGCGCGTTCCTCGGCCTCTATGGTGTGAGCCGCCCGCGCCAGCCGCCAGGCATCGACCTGCACGCGCACCTGGAGCACGCCGCCGACGCGCTCGGCGCGATCCTCGCGCGCCACACGCCAGCGCTCCCGGTCACCGTCGGCAAGACCGACGCCGACCTTCAGCTCGGGTTCCTCGGGCCCTTCGACCGCTTGAAGATCACGGCGGCGGCGCGCGGCTTCGATCTTCGCCTGCGCGACCTCGACTTTCGCGGCGTCGGCTTCGATGCCGCGGTCGAGCCGGCAGCGGCGCGCGCGCGCGTCTCCGCCCTCACCTTCGCGTCGCCCAGCGGTGGACGGTTCACCCTCGACGCCGAGCTCGACCGCCGGCTGGTGCGCGGCGCGCTCGCGCTGGATCGATTCTCGACCGCGCCCTACTTGCCCACGTTTCTGCGTCCGCTGGCGGGCGGCGTGCTCGACGGGCGCGTGCGTGGCGCGATCGATCTCGCCGGCCGCACCGGCTCGCTCGACGAGCTGACGCTGACGCTGGCGCGGCCGGCCGGCACCGGCGGACCGCGGCGTTTGCAGCTGACCACGACACGCGCCCGCGGCGCCCGCAGCACGGAAACGCTGCGCATCACCGGCGCGCGCTACGCGGGCGGCACGCTGACGCTCCCTGCGCTCAGCGGCGCCTTCGCCGGCGGCGAGGTGCGGGCGCGCGCCCGCATCACCCTGGCCGACGCCGCGGGCCACCTGCGGCCGCCGGTGATCGACGTCGACGCGCAGGCGCGGCGGATCTCGCTCACCGAGCTGGTCGGCCCCAGCTTCGCCAGCGGCACGCTCAGCTTTCGCGCCCGCGCGCGCGGCGCGCTCGACGCGCTCGAGCTCACGGTCGACGTGCC
>Ga0265342_10001300_pt1 | contig 23418 bp, 19 predicted proteins | sample 4CB327metaG_FD_203125 | JGI IMG/M metagenome (GOLD analysis project Ga0265342, IMG submission 203125) | Rhizosphere microbial communities from Carex aquatilis grown in University of Washington, Seatle, WA, United States - 4-CB3-27 metaG | ecosystem: Host-associated > Plants > Roots >... | reverse complement strand
GGCGTTCCCGTCTATCCGGGGGCCGCGTACGATAAGGATGAATCGGTCCTGAGGTCCGGGGGATCGACGGAGCATGGGCGATGCTACGCCTACTTCGTCAAGAGCTCAGGCGATGTCCGGGGCACTATCGAAGACGTTACGCGTTTCTACGAGCAAAAGACCAAGCGCAAGCGCATGGAGCTCCTCACCAAGGACATGAGCGAGATCCCCTACGCCTACTTCCCGCCCAAGCAGAAGGGAGACAAGCCCGCCGTCAAGGACGAGGTCGTCGTCGGATACAACGGGGTCAACGGCATGATATCGATTTGGATCTTGAGGAATCGGGAGCAGGCGGCGGCGGGCGGGCGCTAGGAGCGCGCGCCTCGCTCACCGTCAGGGGTATGGATGAAACTCGATATTACGACGATTACGCTGATCGCGAGCATAGTTTATGCGACTCAAACCATCGCGGTATTCATCCAATACAAGATCAATAAGACCTACAAGGGCTTCGGAGCTTGGTTGCTGGGCGCGGTGCTGCAGGCGGTCGGTTTCCTGTTGATGCCCGTGGTGATGATGCCTTCGATCTGGTTCATGGCGATTTTCGCCAATCCATCGGTATTCATAGGGCAGGTAATGCTCGATGTCGGCATCGCGGAATTCCTGGAAGAGAAAAAGCGAACGTGGATACCCCTGTCCTTCGCCGCCGCATTCATCCTGGGGTACGTTTATTTCATAGTCGTCGACAACAGCATCCAAGGACGTACCGTTGTAATATGCCTGTTGACGGCCATCCTTTCGCTCAAGGTAGCCTTTTCGCTTTTTCGCGGGAAGGAAGGGCCCTTCGCCTTTTCCGCCGATTTCACCGCCTTCGTCTTCCTCGCGTTCGGAGGCTTTCAAATCGCGATGACCGTAGTAACCCTCGTCCTCCCTCCGCTCGGCTCCTACGCGGAAATTTACAAGACGCCGATTCGCATGTTCGCGTTCATCGTTCCGATTGTCGTCAGCATGCTGTGGACCTTCGGCTTCATCCTCATGATCAATCAGCGCTTGAACGCGGAGAACCTGGAAGAACGGGAGAAGATGCGGCTTCTCCTGGCGGAAAAGGAGCTGATACTCAAGGACGTGCACCATCGCATCAAGAACAACATGAGCACCGTGCAGGGCCTCCTGTTCCTCCAGGCCGGGACCTTGAAAGACTCCGTATCCGCCGCCGCGCTGGAGGATGGGGCGAATCGGATCCAAAGCATGATGGTGCTCTACGACAAGCTCTATAGATCGGCCGCATACGACGAATTGTCGGTCTCGGAATATCTCTCGACCCTGATCGACGAAATCATCTCCAATTTCCCCAACGCCGAATCCTTTCGGGTCGAAAAGAGGCTTGGGGATTTCGTCCTGGGGTCGGGCACCTTGCAGCCGCTGGGCTTGATCGTCAATGAGCTGATCACGAACATCCTGAAATACGCTTTCGCGGGCAGGACCGAAGGGACTATCGCCGTCTCGGCCTCGCTCGAGGCTAATCTCGTCTCCCTGTCCATCGCCGATGACGGGAACGGCATGCCCGAGTCCATCGACTTCGAGAACTCGACGGGCTTCGGGCTGCTGCTGGTCAAGGCCCTGACTAAACAGCTGAAGGGAAGTATCGGGATAGAGCGCGGGAAGGGGACCAAGATAGTCCTCGAGTTCGAGAAGCGGCCCGGATAAAGGCCGCCGCGGACCGCGGACGACCGCTTTGAAACCCGTGAAAGCGCGATATATTTCGGCTTCGGGCTTTCATGAGCGAGAGCGAGAACCGATGGGCAAGCGGGGTGCAAGCTGCAGTGCGCTGATCGAACCTTATCTGCCGGGCGCATTATCGCCCTCATCGTTGCGCTCCTCTGCCTGGGTTCCTGCGTGGCGCCGTCGGCCAGGACTCCTCAATCGAGCGGCGGGATACTGGATCTCGGAGACTACCGCTTCGACAAAGGCGAGAGCGCTCCCCTCTCCGGCCAATGGGACTTTCTCCCGGGCTCCGTCGATATCCCTTACGGGGACTTCATCAAAGCCCCGACCGTCCTCAGGAAAGTGCCGGATCTCTGGAACGGCGACGAAGCCGGCGGCAAGCGCGGCCACGGTTGCGGCACCTATCACCTGACGGTCCTCCTCCCCCCCGGCGCGCCGCCCCTGGCCTTCCACTACCTTTCCTGCTCGACCGCCTTCAGGATCGAGGTCGACGGGAAGGCCATAGTCCAGGTCGGCGTCCCATCGGCGACGGAGGGGGAATCCCGCGCCGCCTACAAGCCTGGCTTCGTGAGGTTGGGCGAAGTCCATGGCCGCATGGAAATCATGGTCCGGGTCTCGAACTACGCATATCGCTCCGGAGGCATGTGGTATCCCCTCTTCCTGGGCGCGGCTTCCGACGTCGAGACGCGGCATCACCGCGAATTCGCCGTGACCCTGGCTCAGGCGACCAGCCTCCTCGTCATGGGCGCGATCCTCCTTCTCTTTTTCTGCCTCCGGAGGAAGGATCGGGCCCTCCTCTTCAGCGGCCTCTTCGCCCTCGTGATGTCGCTCCGCGTCCTGGTCACGGGCGAGTACATCCTGACCGACTTCTGGCCCGGCATTCCCTTTACCGTCCTCGTCAGGCTCGAGTACCTCTCGATCTTCTTCGCTTTTCCCGCGGCCACCGCTTTTTTCGCCTCCCTTTTCCCCGATCTCATCGGCCGGCGCATGAGGCTAGCTTGCATCATTCCCGCATTAACCTTCGCCTTCTTGGCTTTCGTCTTCCCCCTGGATCTCCTGACCCGATCCCTTTTCGTCTATTACGTCTTCGCCGTCTTCAACATCGTCGCCATCGTCGGCGCCCTCCTCGTCAAGACGATTCGGGGCTCCGACCGCGAGGACGCGGTTATCTTCATAGGGGCCTTGGTGCTCGCCGCGAGCGCGGTCAACGACGCCCTCTACTCGGCCCTCGTCTGGTGGACCGGGTACATGGCTCCCTGGGGCTTCGGCTTCTTCGTCTTCTGCCAGGTCTTCATCCTCGCGAGGCGCCTCACCGGGGAATTCTCCGAGGCCGAGGAGCTACTGTCCCGGAAGGAGCTGCTGATCAAGGAGATCCACCACCGCGTGAAGAACAATCTCCAGGTGGTCGCGAGTCTCCTCTCGCTCCAGTCGAATCGCGTGAAGGATCAAGAGACCAAGGAAGCCTTCGCGGCGCTCAGGCTCCGGATCGTCTCGATGAGCCTCGTCCATGAGAAGCTCTACGGCAAGACGGATACCGAAACCCTGGATCTGGGGGGCTACCTCCGGGACCTCATAACGCTGGTGGCGTCGAAGGACAAGTTCGAAGCCGGCAGCGTGAGCCTGAGGATCGCGACGGAGCCTATCGACATAGGCATCGACGCCAGCATGAGCGTCGGCCTCGTCGTCACCGAAATCGTCTCCAACGCGGTAAAGCACGCTTTCCTGCCCAAGGGCGGAGGCGAGCTGAAGTTCGAGATGAGCGGAACGGCGGAGAAGGTGGTCATCCTCGTCGAGGACGACGGCCCGGGCTTCCCTCCGGGCTTCAGGCCCGAAGCCATGAATACCATGGGCTACAAGCTGATCACGAGCCTCCTCGGGAGGATCCGCGGCAAGCTGGAAATCCTTCCCGGCTCCGGAGGCAGGGTGAGGATCGAGTTCTCGGGAACGGGATCTTAGGGGCGCCATGGAGCGCGGCCGCGGCGAGGAAGGATTGCCCGGTTATTTGGCCGAGAGGTACTCCTTGAGCCAGGCGGTGATCTCTTTCCGGATCGAGTCCCTGGAAGCGGGGTCGGCGACGAGCTCGTTTCCGTGCGGGGTCCCGGTAAAGGCGACGGCCTTCTTGGGCTCGGTGATGATCGTCTCCACCATTTTTTTAGTGAAGCTCTTATAGTAGTCGCCCAAATGGTCGTCCGTCGCATAGATGCCGAGTATGGGGACGTGATCCTTGGGCAGTTTTATCATCTCCGAGACCGAGAGGAAGGCCGCAGCCTTAAGCCGATACGGAGCCGTTCCAGCGTTCATGAGGGATGCCATCTTCACGCCGCCGTGGCAGCCGCCGACGAAGGCGACTCTGTCGGCGTCCGCGCGGTCGGAGTACTTCTTGAGGATCGCGTCGATCGCGTTCGCGAGGTCGTCGCTCCCCGAGTTCTGCGTCCAGCCGAGGGAGGCGGTAAAGAAGCCTTCCTCCGCGAGCTTCTGGGGATAATCGCTCCAGTCTTCCTTTTTCGCCCCTCCGTTATGGGCGAAGATGACTACGGGTAGCTTGCCGCCCTCGGCCGGAAAGTATACGTCGGCCGAGGCGATCGTGTTATACGTAGTAACGGCGGCCCCATCGCAATATGCGCTCGTAGCCAGCGCCAGCGCGATCGCTGCTAGGAATATGGGACGAAGGCATACGTTCTTTCTCATCTCTTCCTCCTGCTCTGCTGAGAATCGCCTGCCGATTCTACATATCCCGCTCTTTCCCGCTAGTGAGGAAAAGCAATTGAATTTCGGGGAAAGTACATTTCATCCCTGCGCGGTTCGGGCGGCGACGGAGAGGAATGCCGCCGCCCTATCGTCCCGAGCCTGTAGCTATGCCTTCGTATATTCCTTGAGCCAGGCCGTGATCTCCTTTCGAATCGAGTCCTTGGAGGCCGGCTGCGCGACGAGCTCGTTCCCGTGCGGAGTCCCGGTAAAGGCGACGACCTTCTTGGGCTCTTGGATGATCTCCTCCACGAGCTTCTTAGTGAAACTCTTGTAGTAATCGCCCAGGTGATCGTCCGTCGAGTAGATGCCGAGTATGGGGACATGGTCCTTGGGCAGGCTTATCATTTCCGAGACGGAGAGGAACACCGCCGCCTTCAGCTGATACGGCGCCGACGCGGCGTTCATGAGGGGAGCCATCTTCACGCCGCCGTGGCAGCCGCCGACGAAGGCGACGCGGCTTGAGTCCGCGCGGTTGGGGTACTTCTTGAGGATCGTATCGATCGCGCTCGCGAGGTCGTCGCTTCCATTGTTGTCCGTCCAGCCGATGTTGATTACGAAGAAGCCTTCCTCGGCGAGCTCGTGGGGATAGTCGCTCCAGTCTTCCTTCTTCGCGCCTCCGTTGTGGGCGAAGACGACCACGGGGAGTTTCCCGCCCGACGCCTGGAATAATACGTCGATCGTGGGGATCCTTTTATCCACGAGAATTGCGCCTCCGGCGCAATACGCGCTCGCCGCCAAGACCAAGACCGACAATAATACGAGGAAAACGCGTCCGCTCTTTCCCATTTCATCCTCCGGATAGTTGGAATGTGCATGCTGGATGCGTTTGGATAGTATCTGGAAATTTACGGCGCGGTTCTTAAGATTTTCTGAATTTCCCCGGGGGTTGACCGCGCGGGGAGTGGAACTCCCTGTCGTTTTTAGCTATCTCGCCGCGAGCTCTATTCGGCAGCAATTACCCGATCCCTCGTGGTCGACGAAGGCTATCTTGCCTCCGTTCAGCTCGATCGCCCATCGCGCGATCGCGAGTCCGAGCCCGAGGCCCTGGCTCGATCGGTTGCGCGGCGATCGATGAAAGCGCTCGAAGAGGGCCTCGCGCTCCGATTCCGGTATCGCCTCCGCTCCGTCCACGATGTCGATGAAGGCTTTGTCGGGGAAAGGGCGCCGCAGGATCACGCGAATGCTCCCGCCCGCCGGAGTGTAGCGTATGGCGTTGTCGACGACGTTGACGAGGGCTCGCCTCGCCGTAGTCTCGTCCAAGCTGCCGATGATCGCCGGCTCGGGGATCGTCGTCTCGATGCGTTGCCCCTTCTCCTCCGCCAATACCTGCAGCGTCTCCACCACCGATAGGACGAGGGCTCCGAGATCCGCCTCCGCGGGCTCCGGCGGCGATTGCCCCGTATCGGAGCGCGCGAGGGTAAGCATAGCGTCGACGAGGAACGAAAGGCGATCGGCCTCCTCCAGCATGCTGCCTATGGCCTCTCGGGTCGATGCCGGCTCGGCCGAGGACGAAACGCACTCAGGGATTGCGCCGCCTCCGCCCATGCTCGCGCGCAGCGCGAGCTCTCCGACCGACCGGATCGCCGTGAGCGGCGTGCGAAGCTCGTGGGAGACTTCGGCGGCGAAGCTCTTGAGCCTGGTAAAGGAGGCTTCCAGGCGATCCATCGTCTGGTTGAATACGATAGCCACCCTTCCCATTTCGTCCGAGGGGTTTTCCACGACGAGCCGCTCCGAGAGCCCCTCCGTCGTGATCGATCGCATTTTCTCGGCCATTCGGCCCAAGGGCGACAGCGACCGCGTCGCGAGGCCGAAGCCTCCAAGCACGGATCCCGCCATCGCGGCGCCGAGGGCGAGGAGGAGTATGTTCGCGAGCGAAGAAAGGCTTTGATTCATCGGGCCCAGGTCGATCGCTATCGTGGCGACGCAGTCGCGGAAGGATACCATCATCGGGGCGCTTCGCAGCGCGAATACCTTCCCGGAGGATGAGCGCCAGAGCCCTTCGGTCGGGATCGTTTCCCGCTCGCCCGATTCCGTGAAATAGCTCGAATTGCACATGGCGCTCGAGTGGTACAGGATACGGCCACCGTCCTTCACGAGGAACATGATGTCGCTGTACAGATGCCCCTGCGCCCCGATGCTCTTGGGCCTGTAGAAGAGGAAGCTGCCGACGGTCTCGAAGTCCTGATTCAGCTGACGATCGATGCTGCTCTCCCAGGCGTTCCTTACGAAGAAATAGACTGCCAGGAAGGAGCTCCCCATCGTCACGAACAGGGCTGCCGTAAACCACAATGCCAATCGAAGCCTTAAGCTCGTCCGCATCATCCCCGCTCGCCCAGCATGAAGCCGACGCCTCGGATCGTCTTGAGCAATTTCTTGTCGAAGGGCTCGTCGAGCTTCCGCCTGAGCCTGGCGACGTGGACGTCGATCACGTTGTCCAGGGGCGTCGCGCGCTCGGTCGCGTGCCATACTTCCCTCGCGATCATCTCGCGTGAAACGACGGTTTCCTCGTGCCTGAGCAGGTATTCCAGCAGCTCGTATTCCTTCACGGTCAGCGGGATCGCTCGCCCCCGCCGTCGGCAGCTTCGCTTGCTGCAATCCATCTCGACGTCGGCGTATTTTATGAAGTCGCTCGTCTCCAAAGGGCCCCTCCGGAGCAAGGCCCGCACCCTAGCCAAGAGTTCCGAAAAGGCGAAGGGCTTCACCATGTAGTCGTCGGCTCCGAGCTCCAGCCCCCGCACGCGATCCTCGACCGAGTCCCTCGCGGTGAGCACCAGGATCGGTAGCCGGGCTCCGAGCAGGCGCGCGGCTTCGAGCACTTCGAGCCCGCTTCGGCCGGGAAGGAGGATGTCCAGGATCAGGAGGTCGAAGCGCTCCGTATTCAGGAGGAGGAAGCCTTCCTCGCCGGATCCGCTCGAGTCGACTTCGAAACCCTCCGCACGCAGGCCTTCGGCTATGGCGCCGGCGACCTTCGGCTCGTCTTCGATGACGAGGATTCTCATGGCAAGCGTCTCGCAGATTCCATGGAGGCCTCCCTTGGTCGGATACTACTCGAAGTAAGCTTCCGGTAGAAGGGCTCGCGCAGGCCCGCTATTCGGCCTTCAGGTATCCCTCGAGCCAGGCGCCGATCTCGTCCCGGACCGGGCCCTTGGAAATCGCGTCCGTGACGAGCTCGTGCCCATGGGGGGTTCCGTTCACGACGACGACCTTCTTGGGCTCGTCGAATGCCTGCTCGGCGATTCTCCTCGAGATCCCCTGGTAGTAGGATCCCAGGCGGTCTTCGGTCGCGTAGAACGCGAGCACGGGGACGTGCTTGTCGGGAAGGCTCGTCTCCTCGGCGACGGAGAGGAATACGGCCGCTCTCAAAAAATATCCCGACGAGCCCTCCTTCATGAGCGAGATCATCTTCATGCCCCCGTGGCAGCCTCCGACGAAGGCGACCCTGCCTGAGTCGACCCGGTCGGCATGCAGCCCGAGAATGGCGTCGATCGCTTCCGCGAAGTCCGCGCTGCCGGCGAAATCGGTCCAGCCGAGGGAGGCGACGAAGTAGCCGCCCTCGGCGACCTTCCGCGGATAATCGGCCCAATCCTCCTTCTTGCCGCCGCCGTTGTGGGCGAGGAAAACGACCGGAAGCTTGGCGGCATTTCCGGGATAGTACAGGTCGGAAGTAAGTCCCTTCGGCTGCTCCATGGTTACACTCATATTCCTTCCACGTCGGCTCCCGGAAATGCGCAGCGATAGTAGGTCGATTGTAGCGGCGGCGCCGATTGCGTCCATTCGAGAAATGCAATTGAATTTGGGGGAAAGTGCATTTACACTGGTGCGAGGAGATTTCGGGCATGGACTCGGCAACGATCGACCGCAAGAACCCGGCTTGGATAATCCCGCTGACGCAGGCTCGGGCGAGGGAGGGGGCGAGCCTCGACGCGTCGAAGGCCGACGACAGGTTCTGGATCGTCTTGGTCCTCTCGGGGACCGCCCTCGCGCGCGTAGACGGCCGCGCCTCGGCCTTCTCCGCTCCCGCCCTCTTTTGCCTCAACGAGCGGGAGGGCTTCGATCTGGTCGAGGGAAAGAGCCTCGACGTTCGCGTGCTCTCTTTCCATCCTTCCATCGTGAACTCCAGCTTCGACTTCGCGAACATCCGAGCCGGGGGCGAGGGCTTGCCGCTCTCATCCTCGCAGGATCTCTTCTGGTTCGCTCCCTTTATAGAAAGGGATGAGGGAGGGAATCCCGGCCGGGCGGCGCGCCTGGAGATCGGCCCGCTAACCGCCGAGAGGGTCGCGAGGATCGTCGAGGCGGTCGCCGGACAGATCGAGGGCCAGCCGGACGAGGGCTGGCCCTGCCGGAGCCGTTCCTACCTGATCGAGCTTCTTTTCCTCCTGCAGCGGATCCGCCAGGCGACCGCCGCATCGGGCTTTCCCGATGCGGCCGAGGACGCGGCGGGGATGGAAAAGGTCATCTTGTACCTCTACGAGAACTACAGTCGGAAAGTTACGATCGGCGAGCTGGCCTCGGCCTTCAATACGAACCGGACGACGATCATGGGCGCGTTCAGCAAGGCGACGGGCACGAGCATCAAGGACTACCTCATCGGAATCCGCGTCCGCTTCGCGGCTTCCTTGATCCGCGACACGATGCTGCCCCTCTCGGAGATCATGGAGAGAGTGGGCTTCAACGATTTTCCCCACTTCTCGAAGACTTTTCGCGAGCGCGTAGGCTGCCCGCCCTCGGAGTATAGGCAGAGGAACTGCTGGATGCTCTCCATGTACCCGGACTATCGCGACTGAACGCGGTTCCTCGCGGCGGGCCCGTCGCTCACGAGCCGGGTCGCGCCGGGGGCCGCGGCGCCGCCTTGAGCTCCCACACCGTTCCCTTCGCGTCGGGGCAGTGCAGCCGGTAGGTCGAGCGGTCATCGCCGTTCCAGGAGGGAAAGCCGAGGGCCAACCGCCAGAGGTGGAGCTGGAATACGTGGCAGAGGGCGTGGCAGATCCCGCTCGGGCGGTCGTAGGGACTGTCGAATACGAGCTTCTCGCCGAGCTCGTGCCGGCATTCCTCGTTCTTTTCCACCATCGTCGCCTCTATCCGGGGCAGGCGCTTCCAGAAGTCGCGGTACGAGGCATAGTCGCCTATGCCGGCCATGTCGACGCCGAGCGAGAGCGGTATCGACGAAGCCCTTCCCGGCTTCTCGAGATAGACCAGGCAATAGCGCTCGCTCGCCGGGACCGCCGAGAACTGCCGGTATCCCGCCCGCTCGTAGAGCCGGATATTGTCCCGGCTTTCCGAGCCCGTGAAGAGCTCGTAGCGCTCGGCCTCGGGGTACTCGGCCTCGATGGCCCTGAGCAAGGCCGAGCCCCGCCCGGCGCCCCGGCGCTCGGGCAGGACTACGAGCCTGCCGATCCTGCAGGTCCCCGCCTCCATCGAGGCGCGGACCGATCCTACGATGGAGCCTTCTACGCCCTTCAGGATCACGCAACGCGCGGCTTCCGCTTCCAGCTCCGCGAGGGTCTGGACCATCGGCGGAATCCTCGGGTCGCCCGAGCGCTCGGCCTCGCGCGCGTAGCAGATCCTCTGGATCTCGAGGATCGTCGCGAGGTCGCCCTTTTCTGCCCTTCTTATTTCCATGTTGGGATACTATTGCGATATCGTTCTCTAAGACAACGGCGAAGAGGGGGGAAGCATATGGAACGAAGGGATTTCCGGAGCTCGATGCGGAAGGCCGCAGGGATCGCGGCGCTCTCGATCTCGCTCGCGATATTAGGATCCGGCCTCTCGGGCCAGGCCGCGCCCGGCATACGGCTGGGCGACTACGGCTTCGAGGCCTGCAAGGGCCCGGTCCCTTCGACCCTCGACGGGAAGGATCTCGCCGGGACGGAGCGGAGCCTCAACCTGGCGGGCGACAGGCTCATCGTGCTGTATTCCTTCCGCCGCCCCGACGGGGGAAGCGAGAGGCCCGCCTTGCTCTCCCTCGAGCGGCTCCGATCCGACTACGGCGGGAAGCTCATCGTGGCGGCCGTGGGATCCGCCGCGCCCGCCGCGATGGCCTCGGCCCTGAAGGGAGCCGATCTGCACTACCCCGTCCTCTCGAACCCGCGGGGGGCCGAGATCCTCGGCTTGCCCGACAAGCCCTCCTTCCTGATCATCGCGCCGGGCGGGGCGCCCCTCGCCCGGCGAGTCGGCGCCTTCGATTGGTCCGCGCCCGCCGCGCGTCGGCTCATAGACGCGCTTCTCGAATCGACGGCCGCTGTCCCCGTCGCCGCAGCTCCGACTTCTCCTGCCGTGGCTGCCCCTCCCGCCGCGGCTGCGGCTGCGCCGGCCGTCCCGCCCGCGGCCGCGCCTTCGTACCTCAGCCCCCTCGAGGCGGGCGTCGTGGATGAGGTGAACCTCGCCAGGACCGACCCGAAGCTCTACGCGAAGCTCCTGCGCGAGTACCGCTCCCTGATCCATAACGGCGTCTACGAGAAGCCGGGGGAGATAGGCGTGGAGCTTCAAGAGGGGACGCGCGCGGTGGACGACGCCATCGCCTTCCTGGAGCGGCAGAAGGCGCTCCCCGCGCTCGCCCCGTCCAAGGGCCTCTCCGCCGCCGCCAGGGCGCAGGCCCGCGACCAGGGCAAGAGCGGGGCGACCGGCCACTCGGGGTCGGACGGGTCTTCGCCGTTTACGCGGATGAACCGCTTCGGCGCCTGGTCCGGTACGGCGGGCGAGAATATCTCCTATGGCGCGGGCGAGGCGCGGGGCGTCGTCATCCAGCTCATCGTCGACGACGGGGTCGCGTCTCGCGGGCATCGCGCCAATATCTTCAGCGCGGCCTTCGGCTTGATCGGCGTGGGGGCGGGACCGCATCCGGGCTACGGCACGGTATGCGTCCAGGATTTCGCGGCGGAGTATACGGAGAAGTGAAGGCGAAAAATTAGCCCCTCCCCCGGAAACCGCTCGCGCGATCTCCGGGTTCGGGGCCTACCTACTGAATTCCATGCGGCGCATCGGGCTGCGCGCGCGTCGCCCGCGCGATTCGCGCTTACGGGAGCTTGAGCGCCTCGACCATGTAGCGGACGGCGGGATCTCCCTTGTCGACCATTCTCTTCTCGACTATGAAAACGAGGGTCTTCTCGTCGGGAGCGGCGATGATCCTTCGGATCACGTATGAGCGCACGCCGTCCCGCTTGATGTCGGGATTGCCTCCCACGACGCGCTTGACCGTTCCGTCCTTGGAGGTGAAGGTGAGGGCGATACCGAAGGAAGCGGCCGCCGTCCCCTTGTTTTCCGTCGCCCTCTGGTTGAGCGATACCTCGAAGGAAGCCTCGGTCTTGAAGTCGCGGAAGCTGAGGATCGCCGGAGGCTCCTGGCCGTCCATGAGGACGTAGAGGAGCCGACCGGGCTTCAAGTGGTCGATCTTGCACTTCTTGATCAGCGGTTGATCGTCTCCGACGAGGGCGTACATGGCGCCGGAGGCGTCCTGTCCAGGCTCGAGCGCCGCGTCGAAGCTCTTGCGCGTCACGCCCTTGGCGACGAAATCGTTGTGCTTATTGTCGACGAAGTAGGTCTCCGCGTAGGGTTTGCCCGCTGCCTGGTCTATCCCGTACTGGCCGAACATGAAATAGGCCGAGTCGGGCGAGAATCCTAAATTGACGAAGGTGGCAACATCGCCGGCGAAGGCCGGCACAAGGGCGACGAGAAAAGATGCCGCCGCTAACAAGCTCCGTTTCTTCATGGCGCGCTCCTATGATGAGTATCGGCCGGCGCCTTCCGCGCCTTTATCAGAATAGATGGCGGGCAAAAAGGCGGCAGGAACCGCTTTCGCCCGGCCCGCGGGGGCTTTGCCGTATTTTCGGGCTTTCCTCGATTTTCAAAGGCCCGTTTCCCGTAGTATGCTCGCTTCGTGACTATCGCCGCTCGCCGCCGCATTCACAGGAGCCTCTTCCTTTCGGCCTGTGCCTGCTTCGTCGCCTTTTTCCCCCTGTTTATCAAGCTGTCTCGCGGGGGGAAGCAGCCCGCCTTCCTCGCCAAGGCGGACGCGATCGGGAGCTTCGGCCTCGGCGGCCTGACTCTCTCGTCCCACGTCCTGGCGGCGACGGGCATCGGCCTCTGTGCGCTGTTCGCCGCGCTCTGCCTGGGATATATCCTTTATTCGTTCCGCAAGACCGTCTCAACGGAAATCTTCTTTTATTCGTTCTGGGCTCTATCCGTCGGCTTCGAGGTGTCGAGGCTCGCCGTATTCAACATCGCCGCCGAGGGCGGCTCGGCCTATTGGCAGATCTTCGCGACGAAAATCCTGCTTTTTTCGCGCTATTCCGGCTATCTGTCGCTCTTCGCCTCGGGGCTCTACGCGGCCGGCTTCCGCAACGAGAAGCTCGGTACCGTGGCGGCGGTCATCCTGGCGATATCTTTGGGCATGGCGATAGCCATGCCGGTGAATACGGGCGCCTATGCCCCCACCCTCGAGCTTCGGGCCGGCTACCGGGAGCTCAATGGCGGCTTAGCCGTCGTCGTGGCCCTCGCGACCTGCGCTAATTTCCTTTACGCCGCGCGGATCTCGGGCGAGGCTTCGTATCGCGTCGTAGCCTTGGGGACCTTGGTCTTCCTCGCGGGGCACAGGCTCCTGATCACGCAGTGGAACCCCTTCGCCATCGTCCTGGGCTTCGCCCTCATGGTCGCGGGATCTTGGCTCTTCGTCTCGCGGCTCCATTCCTATTATCTCTGGCAGTGAGGCCTCGGGTCTCGGCGCCGCGCGCCGTTCGGCCTACTTGAAGAGGAGGGCGGCGATCGCTCCGACCGAAACGGGCAGGATGATGTTGTCGAGGTCCTTGGTCGGCGCCGCCTCGATGATGGTAGCCGCCGCGGCGATCGCCGCTGACCGCGGGGCGTCGCCGGTGACGGCGTACGAGGCCGCGAAAACGGCGATCAGGCAGGTCATGCTTCCCTCGACGGATTTGCCGCCCGTGAAGGGTATGCGCAGGCTGCCGAAAGTCTTGCCGACGAGGCTCGATAGCCCGTCGCCGAAGGCGAGGGCATAGATCGCCACCGACGCGGCGGGGTTGGGGTAGAGGAAAAGGGACAGAAGAGCGCCCAGTCCGAGGGTGATGGGTCCCAGCACGTAGCCGTCGCCGTCGCGCCGCCGCGCGGCGAGGGCGGTCACCCTGGAAATCAGGGGAACGCTGAAGCCTCCCATGCGGAGCCTTTCGCAGGTCGCGTAGAAGAGTATTCCGCCGGCAAGCAAGCCTACTGCGAGGCCTAAGCTTACGGATGCGATTCCGGGTACGAAGGCGATGAATAGATGAATGCCCTTTCTGAGGATTTCAATCCGAATTTCTTCGGAAACGGCTCGTATGCTGCGGTGATGGATTTTAGGCGATGCGGTTGAAAGGTATTCCATTATTGATTTCCAACTACTAACTATAGCAAATAATATGCCACATGCAAGAGCTATAGATTGAATTATTAATGTATTGTTAGGTAAAGACATGGTTGTTGCCCCGGATAGGGGGTATCGATACATGTGTAATAAATAAGACAGTCGTGAGATCGATTTATACTACTTCCGGAAATCCCCAGTCCTTGACAGCCCCCCTAGGCCGAATGCTACGATTATCGACAGTTTCCCGGGGCGATTAACTCAGTGGGAGAGTGCTACCTTCACACGGTAGAAGTCACTGGTTCAAACCCAGTATCGCCCATCGTTTAATTTTCCTTATTTAAAAATGAGTTAGGTCTGTTTGACTCCCCTCGTGCATAGTGATTAACTCCTCAAATAGCGCGCGTTACGTCGGAAATGTTACGTAGTTTGAGGAACGTATGCCCCCAAAATCTTTTAAAAATAAGCTATTCCAAGGGCTCAAAGCGAATGGAAAAAGATACTATTCGGTTCGATTTATCGATGATCAGGGGAATATATTCCTCACAAAATCCACAAAAAGGCGACAAAAGGGGAAGCTTCCATCGATGTAGCGCAATTTTTAAAAAAATTGCCACTCGATGCGTTGGCGCAAGAAAAAAAGGCGGGGTTCCAACAGCAGCTTGATGAGGCGGAGGAATTTCAGACCACCGCATTCTCCAAATTTATCCTCTTCTTTTGGAGCCCCGAGTCCCCCTACCTTGTTGCGAAAACAGATGAAGGCCGACCGCTCTCGCTTGAGTATGTTGAAAATTGGAAGCGATATGCCGAGCGCTTTATTGAAGATTACGCATCCTTCAAGAAAACTCAATTACGCTCAATTCCATTGTTGCAGGTCGAAAGCTTTATTCGGCATTTACGCGATAGCGGTGAAAATGGCAATACCGTTTCGTATGCATTACGATCCCTGCAAGCTCCACTTTCATGGGCCGCCCAAAGAGGACTTTTGGATAGGCCCTGAATAGTCCATATCGCTCTTGTCGAAAAAGATTACGATGAAGCTGGCCCTGGTCAGCCAACAGGGCCTAATATTTCAGATAGTCTTCAATCTCATTATAGGTAATCGGATGAGAGAGCAGGACTTTCCCGTTGATATCGACTATCGGGAATGTGATCTTGGTCGTTCCCGGCGCAATGGCATTGATCTTGTTCCACATTTCCTGGCTCTTGGCGCTATCGGCGTCTACGTCGAAAAATGAATAGGCGATATTGGCCGCTTCCAGGGATTTGCGGAAATGCTGGCAATTCCAGCACTGCTCGTCGCCGTACACAAGTATCTTATTGTTAGCATTGATGACTGTGCTGGAAGGACCCGACATGCAGCTAAAGAAAGGGGCCAGGCCAAGCAGAATGATAATCGGGATGAAGCGATGTTTTTTCATGGAAGCCTCCCGTTTTTCGGATTTCTCGATATAGTATAAGCAAGCCGTGTTTTCGCGCGCAAGAATATTGATCCGGGCCTTCCCGGATAACCGGCGATTCTTGCCAGCCTTGGGAATCTCATCATCTCCAGACCCATTTTCGATGGGTATGTGCTCCGCGTCAAGCCAGTTTGGAAGCAACACCATCTCAAAAGCCTCCTTCTAAGCCATTTTTTCGCAATCTTCATGTCAATTCTCCATATATTGCCGAAGATCATTGAAAGATTTATTTGGAAGGCAGAGGCGGGAAGGGTTATTGCAAACGATGAGGTATTTATCGAATTAATACAATTGTAACTAATTTCAGATAATGCAAATGGAGGAGTAGAATGATTCGTATCAAGCAGGAAATGGAGAAATACCCGCTTGGCTCCGCGAGGTATTTTGGTGTGGTAGATTGATCCTACCAGAGTCCAGAGAGGCTGTCCCTAAATCGTGATTTTTCGCACTTCAGATTTGGATGGCGCATAAAAATAGAATTCTAGTTCCATCTAAAGTTGTAGTTTGACTTCTATTAAATTATTGGACTGATAAATGAAATCAGTCATTTCCTTTATTTTCTGGGTTTTTGGGAAACTTATTATTTTTTCTTCCCCTTCCGTTTTATAAACAAGTCCATATGAAAACGTTTTTCGAATCAAATGATCTTTATAATTGTACATCTTTCCAACAAATATTATTGAACTAAACGGTATGTCTATTTTTTTAAATTTCCAATTGATTACTAAATGATCACTATATAAATCAATTTGAAAAAAATACAAAGGCAAGTTTAAAACTACAATTACTACAACTCCAAGAATCCATTTAACGATGTCATTATTACTTATTCCAAATAGCACTGAACTAATAAAAACCGAAAAACAGCCGAAACCTATTTTATTAATAAGAGATAAATAATAGATACTTGGTTCTGTATTTGACATCATTTCTTTCCTTATTCAATATTGCGTCGAAAGCGTTCACCTGACCTCTGCTGCATGGAGCCCCATTGGACATTGCTAATAAAACCCCAATCTACCTATCCGATTTTAGTATAGCGCATAATTCCCGGTTTGAAAGCCAATTTTATGGGACGACAGAACTTCGCCGCTGTCAGGCGAAGATGATTTGCGTATCAATGCCGATCCGAGGGAGTGTTCTTCCGAACCGCAGAGAGGAGCATCCTCTCGTTTCCGGTGTTGGGACGATAGCACGCGATGGCGATGATGCCCATTGGGTTAACCTCCGCTACTGTTACGTAAATCTGTTACGTAGAATCGAGGCAAATGAGGGAAAATAGCAAGGGCTGGATAGAATTGAAGGAGAAGAAAGGAAATGGGGAGGTCAAGTATTTAACAAATACAGAAAGACCTCCGAAAATTGCGGAAAATAGAGATAAAACATTATGATATAAGTAATTAACTTCAAAGGGTGGAAGTCGCTGGTTCAAACCCAGTATCGCCCAACCTGCCAGCTTACGTGCCGCTGCCGACTTAAGCCCGCCCGCTATTTCCTCGGGAAGGCAAGGTTCTTTTCGATCAAAGTATAAAGCCGGAGATTCTCGCCCTTGCCTGATTTGAGGAGCGTGTTCATGTTGTCGAGGGCGAGGTTCTGGGACTCAGGGCCTTCGAGAGCAGCCGGCTCCTGCGACAAGAGATCGTAGAGCCTCACGGAATGAGTGAGCGTCGCCATCGCCTCGTTTCGGCGGCGCGCGTCGCCCGAGCGGGCGGCGGAGCGGTATAGCTCGACCCCCAGGTTGTTCTCCGAACGCAGGTAAAGGCCGAGAATCTCCACTTCCGAGGGCCGTTCTTGCGGGGCCGGATCGCCGACGTTCGCTAGCAGCTTCTCCATCGCCGCCGAAGTCCTGCGGTAGTACGCTTCCGCCGCGAAGAGGTCGTTCCTGGCGCCGAGGGCCGATCCGAAGGCGTAATCGAGGTAGGGGCTCGCGGCGCCCTTTATCTGCGCCTGATAGAAGCGCTCGAGCGATTCCGCGTACCGGCCGGTGCGGTAGAGGATGTCGCCTCGCCGGTAGCACGTATCCTTGGTGGCATAGCCGTTGATCTCCGCCCGGTCGTAGAGGGCCAGGGCCGAGGCGAGATCGTCGCGCTGCAAGTAAGCGACGTCGGCGAGCCCCGCGTAGGCCTCGCCGAAGCGGCCGCTTTTCGTGACGCGCCTGAGCTCGAGGGCCCTTTCGTACTCGGCCGTGGCGGCCGCGTAGTCCCGCTCGGCCCCGAGCCATTCCTCCGTCGCGACCAGGAGCCGCGCGCGCCATATAAGGCTGTCGATGTACATGCCCGTGCGCCGGCTTCCCAGGCCGGGAAGGGCGGCGAAGGTACGCGCTGCGTTGTCGAGGGCCTTGCGTTCTTCCGTCGGGTCTCCGGTCCTGCGGAAGTAGCGGGCGAGGTTGTAGTGGGCCTCAGGGACAGAAGGATCCTTCTTCGCGGCCGAGAGCAGTATGTCGCGCAGGTCCTCGAGCCTGTCTTTGTCGAGGAGGTATCCGCCGAGCTCGGCGAGGACGAGGGCGCCGAGGGGGGATTTCTTGGGATCGGCGAGGAAGTGGGCCTTGAGCGGAAGGACTTCCTTGAGCTTGTCGACGCGGATGAAGTAGAGGAGCATCCTCTCGAGGTAGACGTCCTCGTCGCCGTAATGCTCGAGGAGGGTCGCGTAGGTTCTCCGCGCGTCCTCGTACTTCGCCGGGGCCTCCTCGGCCCAGTCGAGGTAGACGTCGCCGAGGAGGAGGAGCCCGTCCTTGTTGAAGTAGTCCCAGGAGAGGAGGCCCGTCATGCCCCGGGCCGCTTCGCCCTTGACGCTCCGCGGCGCCCCCTTGAGGACCATGACACCCTCCTCGAACTTGAGCTGCTCCTTCTCGAGCCGCGCCCAGGCCAGTATCCCCTTCGTTTCCTTGGGATGCGCGGCGACCAGAGAGGCGTACTTCTTCTCGGCGAGGATGTACTGCCGCTTCGCGGCATAGGCATCGGCGTAGCGATAGTACCAGGCTATGAACTCGCGCATGGCCGTCGCCTTGGCGAAATTCGTCTCCGCCTCGGGGTAGCGGTCCTCCGCGATGCGCTGGTAGCCCGTGCGATAGAGCGAGTCGGCGGCGAGGGGCACGTAGACGAAGCGCCAGCCGAGGTAGCCGATGGCCGAGGTGGCGGCCAGGACGAGGAGCCCGATCTTGAGGACCGGGAGGAAGGTATGGATGAAGGCGTAGGCGAGCGTGCCCCGCTCCGCCTCGAGCGCGGCGCCCGTGCGCTTCTCTCGCCCTTTCGGAATGGGGATGTGGCGCTTGAGGATGCGGCCCGCGAGGGCGGCCGCGTCCTCGGCGGAGGCGCCGTCGACTAGGGCCCAAACCAGCTTGGACTGCTGGGCTTCGCTTCCCTTGTCGTTCGCGACGATGTCTTCGATCGCGACGCGCAGGTTGAGGGGATAGGAGAGAAGCGAGTCCTGGAGCCTGTCGACCTGGGCTTCGGAGAGCGCGACGGGCTTGAATTTCTCCTCCGCCGCGCGGGCTTGCTGGGCTTGCGCCCGCGGAGGAGGGGCGGGCCGGGCGGGGGTTTCCTTGGCGCCCTCGCCGCCGAAGGAGCCGAAGCCGCCCCAGTCCTGGTCTATCTTGAATGTGTCCGCGATCGGGGCTTCTTCGCTGAGCGAGGCTATCTCCGTATCGAGATCGGAGCCGGTCTCGAATTCGGCCAGGCTCGGCTCCTGCGACACGCCGGGCTCTTCAAAGGTGAATGTCTCGAAGGAGTCGGCGCCGAGCTCAGCTTCCGCCGGCTTCTCGGCGTCCTCGCCCGGCTTCGATTCGGGCTCGGGGATGCTGAAGTCGGAGTCGAAGGCGGCTCCGCCGGCTTCGGCCGGAGCGGCTTCGGCCGGCTTCTCCTCGATAAGGTCGAAGTCGGGAATGGAGAAATCCTCGGCAACGGCGGCCTCCGTCGGAGCGAGATCCTCCGCTTCAGGCTCCGGAAGCTCAGGGGAGAAGGGCAGAGCCTCCTCGGCCGCCGCGCTTTCGCTTTCCGGGGGAATCCCCGCTACGTCTCCGAGATCGGGCATCGCGAAATCGAAGGGCTCCGATGCGCCTTCCGGGGCCGCCGAGCCGGGAGTCGAGGCGGCTTCAGGCTCGGCTTCGAAGTCGGGCAGGGCGCCGAAATCAGGCATCGCTCCCGGCTCGGCAACCGGCTCGGCGGCCGCCTTGGAGTCAGTTTCGGCCCCCTCGTCCGCTTCAAGGGCAGGCGCGGTCTCGCCGAGTTCCGATTCGGAGCCGCCGAGCAGGGCCGAGAGGTCGTCGTCGAGCGAGCTCGGTTCGGCCGCTTCTTCTTCGCCCGGCTCGGGGCCCAGCGATATATCGTTGAGGAGGGCGGCAAAATCGGGAGGGGCGCCTTCATCGGCCTCGGCAGCCGCGGGCTTCGGCATTCGCGCCGGAGCGCGCGCTTCCCCGGGCCCCGTCTCGAGCTCGGGCACGGCCATTTCGGGCGCCGCCGCGGCGCCTTCGGGGGGAGTGATAGCCTCGGGCTTCTCGCCCCAGCGCTCTAGGACCTCGGCCTCATGCGAGAGGACCGCGAGGTCGCGCTTGAACAGTTCGATATCCTGGAGCCGCGGCATGGATGTCCTTATCTATATTAACGGCCGATTCCTCAGGATGTGAAGCAAATACGCTTGAGGGGCTCGGAGGGAGGAGCCGATAGTATATCCGTGAGACGCATTAGAATCATGGCCGCGGTCGTAGCGATGGCGGCGGCTTCCCTCGTCCTTTGGGCCGAAGGGGAGGGCAAGGCCGTCGCCCAGCCGAAGACGGCCGGCCGGGTCATCGAAAACCTGAATCTCCACCTCGCCCTCGCCGGCATGAAGGCCGCCGAGGCGCCCCGCGTCATGGAGGGAGAGCTCGTGCTCTCGGCCTCGGGCCCCTACCGCTCCGTCGCCGCCGCCTTCGCGCACGAGGGCTTCGTGAAGCTGCACGCCTATGAGCGCAACCGGCAGGGCATCTTCGTCTTGGCCTACCCGATCCCGCTTAAATGGGAGAGCGGGAGTCTCGAGTATCGCGTAATTATAGACGGGGTATGGACCCTGGACCCCGCCAATCCGGAGCGCGTTTCGGATTCGGCCACCGGGCTCGAGCTCTCGTCCGCGGCGGTACCCTGCTTGAGCGACCTCCACCTCGGCCTGTATAGGATCCTCGGCGACGACGGGCGAACCGCGCGCTTCATCTTCCGCGGCGCCAAGGGCGAGTCCGTGGCGGTTTGCGGGGATTTCAACAACTGGGATCCCTTCATCCACGCGATGCGCGAAACCTCGCCTGGGGTCTATCAGCTCGAGCTTCCCCTCTCGCAGGGCAGGCACTATTACGATTTCGTCTACCGCGGGGAGGAGTTGCCCGACCCGCTCAACCCGGCCAAGGCCGCTACCCGGGACGGCAAGGAAGTCTCGGTCCTGGTCGTCGAGTAGCGCGCTCCGGCTACATGCGATTGCATTATATTAGCCTATGGCATAACGCATTATTAGGCGGCGGAAACGGCGATGCAGTTCATTCTTTGTTTATTGCGGATCGCCTCCCGACCCGGTATAATGACGCTCCATTAAATCGGTATCGATTCGCTTGCCGGATTCAATCACGGATACCTGCAAAGGAATAATATGGGCAGAATGATCATCATGGATCGTAACGAGAACAACTACGGTCCGTCGCCGAAATGCCACGAGGTCCTGGAACGCATGGACATGGAATATTTTTCCACCTATTCCAGGGATTATCCGCGCCGCATCAAATCGAGGATCTCGGAGCAGTACGGCGTCGACGCCGAGCAGGTAGCCATAGGATACGGAGCCGAGGACCTGCTTAAGCAGATCATCTACTGGGCCGCGTCGAAGGGCTTGAACATCGCCGTTCCCAACATGTCCTGGTGGTATTACAAGCACATCGTCAAGGAGATAGGCGGCAATCTCATCGAATACCACCTCACGGAGCAGGAGGACAGCTGGGATTTCGACGACGACGAGATCCTGCGAATCCTCGCCGCGAAACCTCGGGTATTCATCATTTCCTCTCCCAACAATCCGACGGGCAACTACCTGGAACCGAAGCGGATGCGGCGATACCTGGAGGCCAAGGATCCGGGAACGATATTCGTCCTCGACGAGGCATATTGGGGATTCGGGGCTCCGCACTTCCCCGAGCGGGAAATATCCCGCTGGCCCGGGCTGATCGTGCTGCGCACGCTGTCCAAGTACTACGCCCTCGCGGGCCTCCGCGTCGGCTTCGCTTTCTTGGGAACCGGACTCGATGAGTATATCGTGCACAACAGCAAGTACCTCGGCTTCAACCGCGTCTCCGAGGAGATGCTCTTCGCCGCCCTCGACCACGAATCCGACGCCTATTACAAGGAACGGGCCGAGATGATAATCGAGGACGGGAAAATGCTGTTCCGCGAGCTCCGCGCCATGGGGTTCAAGTCCTTCCACAGCTGCGCCAACTTCATCCTCGCCCGCCTGCCTTCCGCGGATTTCCAATTGCTCAAGGAACGGGTGGTCACGAAGGGCATCGTGATCAAGTTCTTCAGCGAACCCAATTTCCGGGACTGCATCCGCATCAGCATCGGGACTCGCGAGCAGAACTGCCTGCTGATCGAGATCATGAAAGAGATCCTCGCGGACGGGAAATGACATGCAGGCCGTCCTTCTCGCGGCCGGCTTGTCCAAGCGCCTGCGCCCCCTGACCGACCATTGCCCGAAATGCCTGCTCGACGTGGGCGGCAAGTCCATCCTCCAGCGCGCGGTCGAGAATCTAGTCTCCGTCGGCGTGGACGAGCTCGTCCTGGTCACGGGCTACAGGCGGGAGATGATCCATGCCCACATGGCCGAGCGATTTCCCGCGCTGCCGGTTCGGTGGATCAACAACGACCGCTTCGCCGAGACGAACAACGCCTATTCCCTCCTGCTCGCGGAGCCCGAGGCGCCCGGCGAATTCCTCCTCTTGGACAGCGACATCCTTTTCCCCGTGGAATTGATCCGCGTTCTGATCGCCTGCCCGGACCGGCCCTGCATCGCCCTGTACCGGCATGCCTGCGGCGAGGAAGAGATAAAGATCGCCTGCGACGGCTCCGGACGAATGACGGACGTCTCCAAGACCGTCGACCCCCGCGAAGCGGCCGGAGAGTCCATAGGATTCGAGCTCTTCGACCGGCGATCCCGCGACAGCCTATTCCGGACGCTCAGGCATCGCATCGCGGACGAGAAGCGGGAAAACGAGTTCTACGAGGCTTCGTTCAAGGCGATGGTCGAGGAAGGCTGCGATTTCCGCGCGGTGGACATCTCCTCGTGGCCGGCCATGGAAGTCGACACGGTCGAGGATCTCGAGCAGGCGCGTTCCCTGTTCCGCTCATCCGCATAGCCCGCAGCTCCGCAGCACGGCGAGCGCGTTCTCGGCCGTCCTCCGCCTAAGCTCGGCGATCGACTCGCGGGAAGCGTAGGCCGAGTGGTCGGTCATCACGACGCCGGCGGCGCCGCGCAGCCTCGAGCCCTGGGGCAGTGGCTCGGCCGTGAATACGTCGAGCCCAGCTCCTCCCAATCTACCCGCCTCAAGGGCTTCGACGAGGGCTTCCTCGTCGACGATGGCGCCGCGCGAGACGTTGATCAGCGTCGCATCGCGCTTCATGAGGCCCAGCTCGCGCTCCCCGACGAGGCTTCGGGTCTCGGGCTTGAGCGGGACGAATATCGCGACCCAATCGGAGGCGGCGAAGACCTCATCGAAGGCTGCCGGCCTGGCGATCGCGCCGAGGGCCCGGGCGGCGGCGCCGATCGCGGAGTCGATGCGCTCGGCGGAGATATGCGGGCTCCAAACGAGGATTTCGCGGAAGCCGAGGCTGAGGGCGGCGCGGACGAAGGCCTTGCCGATGCCGCCGAAGCCGAGGACGCCGAGGGTAGAGCCCCAGACGCGCCGCCCGGGGGCCGGGACGTTCCATTTGCCCCCGCGTACCGAGCGATCGCGCAGGGGTATGGAGCGGGCGCAGGAAAGGAGGAGCCCCAGGGCGTGCTCGGCGGCTTCGAAGTCGCAGTAGCCGGGGACGTTGGCGACGACGATGCCGCGCCGGGCCGCCGCCTCGACGTCGATATTGTCCAGGCCGACGCCGTAGCGCGCGATGACGCGGCAGCGCTCGAGCGCCTCTATCGCGGCGGCGTCGGCAGGGGCGG
>Ga0265342_10001299_pt1 | contig 23429 bp, 22 predicted proteins | sample 4CB327metaG_FD_203125 | JGI IMG/M metagenome (GOLD analysis project Ga0265342, IMG submission 203125) | Rhizosphere microbial communities from Carex aquatilis grown in University of Washington, Seatle, WA, United States - 4-CB3-27 metaG | ecosystem: Host-associated > Plants > Roots >... | reverse complement strand
AAAAGACCAATGACTATACCACGACTTACGATGCTAACGGTAAAACTACATCTTATTCCGGTACGACTTATGATGCCAATGGCAACATTACCGTCAGCGATGATTACAGCTATACCAATGGTGTAGTGAGCGCGCGTAATTATGAAGAGATCGACCCGTCCACCGGCACGGTAACACGTACCTATGATGCCACTTTTAACGCCAGCGGCAACGTCACCGCGGTCGACGATACGCGTTATAATACCAGCGGACAAAAGACCAATGACTATACCACGACTTACGATGCTAACGGTAAAACTACATCTTATTCCGGTACGACTTATGATGCCAATGGCAACATTACCGTCAGCGATGATTACAGCTATACCAATGGTGTAGTCAGCTCACGTGCCTATGCCGAGATCGACCCGACTACCGGTGTCACCACACGCACTTATGATGCTACTTATAATGCCAATGGCACTGTCGCAAGCGTCGATGACACACGGTACAACGCCAGCGGGCAAAAGACCAATGACTATACCACGACTTACGATGCGAGCGGACAACCGGTATCCTACTCCGGCCTCACTTATAATGCCGATGGTAAGGTTACGGTTAGCGATAATTACACTTATACTAATGGTGTGGTGAGTTCACGTAATTATGAAGAGATCGACCCGGAAACCGGCACGGTAACCCGTACCTATGACGCTACTTATAATGCCAATGGCACTGTCGCAAGCGTCGATGACACACGGTACAACGCCAGCGGGCAAAAGACCAGTGAATATACAACCGACTATAACGATAAGGGAGAAGTTATCGGCATGATAAATAAACAATATGATGCCAACGGTAATTTGCTTACTACATACACGTATGGTAATTATATCTATTCCTCGAATGGAACGTTATGTTCATACACTCTCATCAGGACAGATGCTAACGGCCAGGTAACCACAACAACGATTCAGATACAAGATAATCCCGATCTCGCTCAAGCCAATAGCCAAAGAATTTGCGGTTATTATTATGACCCCAAAAATGGTTCACTTATCCCTAAATATGGCAGTTTACCGCCCGGTGTAGGAGAAAATCAATGAAACTAATCTGCATTCTTTTAGCCCTTATATGTTTATGTGCCGGTTGCAGCAATAAGCATGCCAATAAAAACGCACAGCAAAAAGATAAAATTGCCTCGGGCAGGATTAGTAACGAGAGGCTCCTGCCGGAAACCGGCGCGCAACATATCAGGCCGCCTAAAGAGCTAAAAGCGCCAGCGCCAAAAATGCTAAAAGGGCAGGAAGCCCCGAAAACGTTACAAGGACAAGAAGCACCAATAGCATTAATGCCGAAAAAATCGGAAGAACCGAAGGTATTAGTGTCAAATTCAGGAAACTTTTAAAAAATAACCCTTAAGATAATTGGTCTCGGGAATGTTTTTGACAAAGGGGTGGTCTTTATCCTGATGGCAGCGCGACAGGACTGTATAAGTACGGTTAGCCTGCTCTGCCGCTTTTTTAATCGTTTCGGCAAATGTTTCAAAGGGCATATTATGCGAACAGGAAAATGTCGCCAACACTCCGCCAGGATTAAGTATTTTCATACTGTTTAAATTAATATCCAGATAGCCCTTGATCGCATCGGCCAATTTATGGCGGCTCTTTAAAAACGACGGCGGATCAAGAATGACGATGTCAAAACTTTCATGAATCGCGCGCATATTGCGCAAAAAGCCAAAGACATCGGATTTAACAAACATGATCTTCTCGGCAACGCCGTTAAGCTCGGCATTTTTTTTGCCTAGATCGATCCAATCCTCTTTAATATCTACCGCCATAACGCTATCCGCCCCGGCTAAAGCAGCATTGATAGCGAACCCGCCGCAGTAAGAAAAAAGATCCAAAACCCTTTTCCCCTTACACATCCCATGCAAAGTACGCCGGGCCTTACGCTGGTCTAAATAAAATCCGGTCTTGTGGCCGTTTACAATATCGACCAAAAATTTCGCTTTCCCCTCGATGATCTCAACCAAGCCTTCGCGCGGCTCGCTCCACCACTTTTTTATCAAGGCTAAGCCTTCATCGTGGCGCGATAGAGAGTCACTGCGCTCATAAATATACTTCGGGCGTATCGTATCTTTTATCACCTCGACAATATCTTCCTTGAAGCGCTCGATACCTAATGTCCCGATTTGGAAAACCGCCGTATCAGCATAAAGATCGATGATCAAACCGGCAAGGCCATCGGCTTCGCTAAATACCACCCTGCAAGCATTAGTTGTTTTAAGGATCTCTTTACGTTTGGCAAAGGCTGCCGCAATACGCCCACGAAAAAAATCTCTGTCGATTGCTTCATCCTTAAAAGTAAGCAGCCTTACGGTGATCCCTGAGATCGGGTTATAGTAGCCGCGGCCTAGAAAAGCTTTGTTTTCATCGACCAAGTCCACGATGTCGCCGGTGCCGGAAATACCGGTTGAAGCGATATGGCGGCGGAAAACCCAGGGATATCCGGCACGGATCACCGCATCCTGACCGCTTTTTAAGGTAACGATGTATTTGTTTGATGCCTTTAAATTCATAGCTTGTATATTATACAACATGATACAATATCTGCCATGCAAATAAAAATAGAAAAAATCGTCTTTCCCGGCAAAAGCCTTGCCCGTCAAGACGGTAAGGTATTCTTAACTGACGAAGGTTTGCCCGGCGAAACCGTGGATATCACAACAACCAAGGAGCATGCTAGCTTTACCGAGGCTGTTACAACAAAGATCATTACACCATCACCGCATCGGATCAAACCGCGTTGCGATCACCATAAAGCCTGCTCGCCCTACCAATATATCGATTACCCTGAGCAGCTAAAAATAAAAACCTCCCAGGCGCAGGAAATATTCTCGCGCCTCAATATCGTTCCTCAACCGATCGCACCCTCACCCTGCCAATGGGAATACCGCAATAAGATAAATTTTAAGATCTTACGCGGGAAAAACGGCTTTTTTGGCGCTTACAACACTTTCGGCCGCCACGATAAATTCGTACCGGCCCAGCATTGTTTCCTGGCAGACAAAGAAATGAACGAAATCGCCGGCACAGTTATCAAGGTATTAAATACGCACGGGATAACCGGAGTCGACGAGATAACCATAAGAAAAAGCATCAATACTCACGCGTTTTTACTTACCTTAAACGCCGGAAAAGGTTTCGACACGACTAAATTCACCAAATCTTTTGATTCAAGAATATTAAACGGCGGCGGCGCGGCAGCGATATTCTACGAAAACAACAAAGCCCATACCGTTCAAGTGGCCGGCACAAAGACCATTACCCAAAAATGCGCGCAAATGATTTACAAGATCGGCCCACTCTCATTTTTTCAGATAAATATCCCGGCAATCGACCTTTTGATCGATGATTTAAAAAAAGATTTAAATTTAAACCATAACGATTCTCTCGCCGATATCTATTGCGGAGTCGGCACCTTTGGTATTGCCTTAGGAAAAATTTGCAAAAAAATAATTTTCGTGGAAAACGACCCGGAAAATACAAGGTTGATCGAAGATAATTTAAAATTAAACGACATAAGCAATGCCAAGGTCTGCCTAGGCAATGGAAATAATCTAGACGATATATTTCAAGAGGTGCCGTCAACGCTCGTTATCGATCCCCCGCGCAGCGGTATTGGTAAAACCGGTTGTGCACAATTAACAAAGTTAGAAGCTGAAAGGTTAGTCTATATCGCATGCGACCCAATGGCGCTGGCGCGTGACCTGGGAGAACTTGCGAAGATTTATAAAATAGAAACGCTCCGAGTCTATGATCTTTTCCCGCAAACTCCGCACTTTGAATGCTGCGCGGTGCTTAGCCGATGTTAGCAGTATCGTGAACGTTAGCAATAATCGCGGAGATCTCACGCGCCTTATCAGAACCGACAAAGATCCGGATCGCCTTTTCGATCTCTTGTGCGATCAAGGGGAGATTGCCGGGAGTAATCGCGTCCGGAGTGACTCCGGCTTTTTTGGCTTGCAAACGTACCGCCGACTCAGCCATCAACGGGCCGATCAACGGCGCCAACAAACTATATATTTTCTGCGCTAAAGGATTGGTATAATTCATTTTACACCCTTACCATTAATCGATTCGATCAATTCCTTCTGATAAAATCCGGCCAAACCGATGAGCAGGTAACCGGTATTCCACCCCATGCCGATAAGATTACCCAGGTCATATTGCCCGGCCCAGCTAAAATATGAGTACGCCACATCAGAGGCCGTAATGAACATAAAACCAAATGCAATGCACTTCCAGGGCCGGGAAACTAAACTTACGCCAAACAACTGGGTAATATAGACCAAAGACAAGGCATTAGAGATCAAAACGATATCCGCTGCCGGATAAAAGATATACAAAGCTTTCGCCTCCAAAGATATTTTCGTATCTTTCAAAATCGGCATAAAAACGAAATAAACAAGGGCCAATACAAATGCCAATAAAAAAGCGCTCGAGCATAAATAAAACTTTTTACTGCCTTGAGCAAAACCACTTTTTTTATAACCCGAATAAAGCAAAGCAAGGCCGGCGCACAAAGGAAGATACCCCAAAGTCCAAACATAATCTGCTGCCGTGGGAAACACTTCTGCGGAATTTACATGAAACCCGATATTCAGCATCGCATATACCGACTCGGCCACGGCAAAAAGGCCCAAACCAACAAATAAAAGTAACCACGAACTTTTTATCATATCCCATTTTTTCAAAACTCGAAATGCGACGAACAACCCCAGTGCCGCGGTTATCGAGCAAAGCACCGCCAGGACATTACTTATCAGCTTATAGATATTCGCGATCTCATGCACTTCGGTAAAAATATAAAGGATAGCATTAATGATGACGAGATTGGCCGCAATGATCGCCGCCACGGTAGATTTTTTCATCCCTGCCTCCTTACTCATTTGTTTACCCCCGCACTTTCCGGCAGCTCAACTACCAGGCTTTTTACCATTTTTTTATCATTAAACATAGCGTAAGATAACTCGATATCCGCTCCCGGCGCAATCTTATCCACGCTTTCGATATTAGTTAATTTTGTATCCGCATCCAAAACGTAGGCCACATCAACATTGGCATCCTTTTCGGCATTATATTCGGAAAGCACGATCCCATCCGGCGACGCCTTGACAAAGGTACCATAAGATATTTCGATATTTTGATTCGGGATGGCTGGATTTACCGCAGGAACGGCATCGCTGCCACGGGCATAAAGAAAAAAGCTGCCATAGGCCACGCTGAGCAAACAAAGACTAAAACCAAATCGCTTCATACTCCCTCCGTTTCTAAATATCTATTCTACCACATCCACTTCGCCTGGGCTACCTACAATAATCTGAGGCGCGCCATGCGCATGGATACGGCCGCTCACTTCAATGGCCTTACCGTTGTAGAAAGTCATGGGATCGATGCCCTTGGCCTTAAAATATTTTAGCGCATCTTTATAGATCCCGACAGTAAAATCTCGATTTTTATCCGTACCAAAGTTTAAAATGACCATCTTTGACGACTTCTCGGCGCTTAAAACCCTGCCGGAGACCAACCGCACCTGATCAATATAATCCGCTGCATCGGCTGCCGTGATCTTTTCTACCGCACCCCACATCCCGCGCCGGGCTTGGCGCGCTTCACGCTGCAGATTAATAAATTCGTCCGCATGCTTTACATTCGGCGACTTATTAAAAACACAGGCAAACCCTTCCCTGAGCATCTCGGCATTTACCAGTTTATCATCCACATAGATATAGGCTAAGAGGCGGTTATATTTATCATAATGCTCTGCATCATATTCCAGCCTTACCATTTTCCCTTCCACCATACTGCGGTTAAATTCCGTTGCTTCCAAGCCAAAGGGCTTAGGGGCATCGACCCAATGGCCGTCACGCAAAATATGGGTCTCCGGAGCATCAATACCGAGATAACGCACATGCTCTCCGGTAGCGAGGACGATCGTATCGCCGTCAATGACTTTAGAGACGCGCGCTTCGCTTGTTGTTGGCTGAGTGACATCGCTATGCTTAGCATGAACAGGATGCGGATTATCCTTAGGTTGATAGCGGTTAAGGTAAAAAAGCGCGGTGCACAATATCGCCAGGGCAACGATAAACTTGATCAGCAAAGAAAAGTTACTGCGTCCGTGCTTCGGGTTGCTGCTACGTTTCATAATTTATTTATTATACTGCTCCATAATCCTTTTCACAACCTCGTAAACATCATCCGGCGTGACGAGGCGCAGGCAGCGGAAATCTTTATCGCAATTGTGCGCGAGACACGGCTTACAACCGGGGGTTTTGTGCAGGTATTGGCTCTTTTCGCCGACCGGCCGCCAGCGCTCGGGCGATAAACCCGGGTCATTACGCCCAAAGATCGAGACAACCGGCGTACCTACCGCCGCCGCAATATGCACCGGTCCGGAATCGTTAGAGATAAAAACCAGGGACTTTTTAAGCAAACACCCTAGTTGGCCCAGGGTAAGTTTGCCACGTAAATCGATGATATCTACCGTTTTAACGATCTTTTCGGAAAAACAATTTTCGTTCCGATCTCCCACAATAATAACCTTCCCCCATTTATACAACTTTCGTACCAGCTCGATAAAATACTCTTGCGGCCAGCGTTTCGAAGGGCAAGAGGCTGAAGCATGGATCACAATAAACTTCTCCGGAAGCTTTGACTTCATCTCAGTAAAGATCGAGCCAAGCTTCTCCATATCGTAATCTTTGATCGGAAAATAAAGTTTCTCGGTGACAATGGGGACATTAACGGCACGCAAGAGATCCAGATTATATTGCAGCTCATGCTTTAACCCTTCATGCTTGACATGCTTTATCCTGCGGGTAAGAAGCCAGCCGTTTTTCCGATCCCAACCTATACGTACCGGAATGCCGGCAATAAATAAGATCCAATTAGACCGGTTCGATGGATGCAGGTTGATCGCCCACTCGAAATTTTTACCGGCTAAAGATAGAGCGAAAAGAAAAGTCTTCAAAGCGCTTTTTTGGGCACCATCTTTATCGTAAATGACCACTTCATCGAGGTCCGGGTTACCCTCTACGATATCTTTCGCTTGTAGCCGGCACATGAAAGCGATATGGGCATCGGGAAACGCCGCACGTAAATTAGTAATAACCGGAGTCGACAAGGTAACATCACCGATCCGGTCAAGGCGTACGATCAGAATACGGCTAGGATTTTTCATTTAAGATATCCTCCAACGCCACAGAGACTTTTGCGGCATCGATCTTCATACACTCATAATTATTTTTACAAACCGCCATGGCACACGGCGCACAATCTAACGAACCATTGCCCAAAATCGCATAATGGCTCGACCATGGCCCATAACGTGAACTATCCGTCGGACCAAACAACGCTACGATCTTAATATCACAATAACTTGCCGCCTGCATGATCGCCGAGTCAACGCAGACCAAAGCCTTGGCATAATTATCCAATAAATAGAAGATCTCGATAAAAGTAGTTTTACCGGTTAAATCGACAACTCCGGGGATAGCCAGGATACCGGAATAATACTCCCGGTCGCACTCTTCCCCTAAAACCGCTACCGGATATTTCTTGGCCAGGTTTTGGGCCAGCACTTTAAGCTCAACCTTATCATATTGCTTTAGGTGGGAACGCGAGGCGCAGGCTAAAAAAATCGTCCCCGGTTTCAGGTTGAAAGAATCGATTTTTTTCTTCTCATCGACATTCAAGGGAAAGTGCGAACGTTTCGACGCGGCACGCGGTAAAAGCTTCTTTACCAACGTTAAGTATTCATCCGCGGCGCGCGTATCTTTATTGCGCAGCCGAAGGACCGGGGTAAAATGCCTTGCCCCCAGCAAAAAAGGAAATAAGCTGTTCTTTAGATCGATCACCGTATCATATTTGTTACGCTCCCCGGCCACAAAGATAAATTTACTTTTTTTCGGCCAGCGCTTATCAAAAAGAACCGTTTGGTCGATAAAATCATTGCGCGAAAGAAACTGATCGGTGCGCGGTGAAGTGAAAACGCTTAATTTCGCCTGGGGAAAGTTTTCCCGCGCGCGGTCTAAAACCGGCAAAGCGATCACAGCATCACCGATATTGGTGGGGAATATGATTAAAATGTCTTTACTTTCGCCCATGGCTTTAATTTAACCTTTTTACCCAAGCTGTCAAGCGCCTTGAAGGTAAAAGGGATATGTGATACATTAAACCAATGAAAGTTCTCCATGTCACCACCCATTTAAATGTAGGCGGCATCCCTACCTATATTTATAATGTTTCTAAATATCTCGTACGTAACGGTATCGAGGTGGCAGTCGCCTCAAGCGGCGGCAATTGGGAAGGTGAATTTAAAAAAATCGGAGTTAAAACCTTTACAATCGACATCAAAACCAAGAGCGAGCTCTCCCCTAAGATCCTCTATTCGCTTTTCGATCTTAAAAGCATCAAAAAAGACTTTGACTTCGATCTTCTTCACTCCCATACCCGTGTAACCCAGATATTATGCTCCCTTTACTCCAAATTTTACAAAACTCCCCATATTGCCAATTTTCACGGATTTTACGAAAAGAATAAGCTGCGCTTAAGCCGCCGGCTGATCAAAGCTCAAGGAAAATTTTCTATCGCCATCACCCCCCAAACCGGCGAAGAGCTGGTTAAACACTTTGGCGCTGACCCAAGTAAGGTAAAGGTCATCTTATCTTCCATTGATTTTGAGCGCTTAAACACCTCTTCTTTACCGCTTAGCCTTGAAGGTACACCTAAGATCGGCGCATCCGGTAGGCTCTCGCCGGTAAAAGGCTTTAACTATTTGATCTCGGCTATGCCGCAGATCATTAAAGATTTTCCCAACGCGCATCTATATCTATGCGGCGAAGGAAGCGAACAAAAACGGCTGCTTCATCTGGCCCAAGAGTTAAATATCTCCGATAAGGTAAAGATCATCCAAAAAGTACCGATTGCCGACTTCCTCAGGGCTTTAGACGTTTTTTGCTTACCATCGATCGAAGAGCCCTTGGGCCTCTCGGTGATCGAAGCGCAATATTTTGGCATTCCGCCGATCGTCTCGGATGCCGGCGGGCTTACCATTTTGGTAGAAAACGAAAAAACCGGCCTGGTTACGCCAAAAGCCGACTCAGCAGCAATCGCCGCTGCGGTAAAAAAAATCTTAACCGACAAAGAATTAAAAAACCGGATATCAATAAATTGTAAACAACAAGCCCTGGATAAATTCGACCTCTCCAAAAAGATCAACGAATTCATCGCGGTTTACAACGAGGCGCTCAAGTGAAAATATTAGTCTTTGCTCCTAACTGGGTCGGCGATGTGATCTTCATCACCCCTATTTTTGAAGCCCTTAAAAAACATTTTCCCGATGCCCAGGTCGGATGTGTGGTGCCGGCACGCTGTAAGGATATATTAAAATACAACCCCTTCGTCAATGAAATCATTACCTTCAACGAACGCAAAGAAGATAGAAGCCTCTTTAAAAAAATATCTTTTGTGATGAATTTAAGGTCAAAAAAATATGACATGGTCTTCTTACTCCACCGCTCGATGACACGCGCAGTGCTCTGCGCCATGGCCGGAATCAAAAAACGCATCGGCTATAATTACAAAAAACGCTCCCTGGTAATAACCGATTCGATCGAACCGATTGACAAGGATTCTATGCATAAGCAGGATTATTACCTCAATATCATCCGTGCCTGCGGGGTAATCACGGCCGATAGTAATTGCAAAATCTATATATCTTCGGAAGAAGAGATCTGGGCCAATGATATCATCAATAAATACGCCCAAAGTACGGATATAAAAATCGGCTTAAACCTGGTAACCAACTGGGCCCCGAAAAACTGGATCATCGATCAATTCAACGAATTGACTGAAATTCTAAGCGCACGCTTTAAGAACGTAACATTTTTTTTGACCAGCGGGATACGGCAAACCTCGTTTAATGTTTTAAGCAAAAAAGATAATGTTGTGGATTTAACCGGGCAGACCTCACTCTTGCAACTGGCAGCACTTTACAAAAAAATGGATCTGATCGTTTCCGGCGATTCCGGGCCGCTTCACTTAGCCGCAGCCGCCGGAACAAAATATGTCGGCATTTACGGCCCGACCAACCCTAAACTTACCGGGGTGCGCGCTGCGGCGCGCGGGATGATCATCTTTAAAAACGACCTTTGCCCGACACCTTGCTACAAAGACCCCTGCGACAAAAAATTAGCCTGCATGAATATCAGCGCCCAGACCGTCGCCCAGGCAGTGATCGAGCTGTTAAACAATTCAAATTAATTCTTTTACGGCAGATAAGACTTCGGCAGGGGTGATCTCACGCATACAATCGTGTTTGGAGCATTTGGAACGGTAGCAGTGAGCGCAAGAGATGTTCTTCTCAATAATTTTTAAGCGGGGGGTTTTAACAACATGCCCTTCGGGATTAGTCGGACCAAAAAGCGCCACGACAGCGCAGCCTAAGCTTTGCGCCAAGTGCAAAGCCGCAGTATCCGGAGTAACAAAAACTTTCACCTTACGCAAGATCTCGATCAGATCAAAAAGGGTAGTCTTGCCGCAAAGGTTTACAATGCGCGCTTTAGGTAAACCCTCTACGACTTGGGCAGCGGTTGAAGCCGAGTTTTCATCACCCAAAAGCAATACATCAAAATCCGGGTTGCTTTTTGAGAATAATTCGATAAATTTTATAATGTTTTCTTTGGGCCAATTTTTTGTCGCCCATTTCGCTGACGCCGAAACATTGATACCTAAATATTTGCCCTTAAGGCCGAATTGCCCGATATCGTGGGAAGTCGGCCAAAAAATAAGTTTTTTATCGGATATTTTTAACCCCGCTAAACTGGTAATAAGCTCCTGGGACGAAAGCGGATCAACCGTACCTTTTTTCGGAAATTTAGCCTTACGCGTAAATAGAAACCCCAACTTGCGGGAAAAGCCAAATGATTTACGGGCAAAGGCCAAAAAAGAAATAAGCTGTGATGCCCAATTATTCTGAAAATCAAAGATATAATCAAGACCCATACGCCGCATCCTGCGGGATATTTCCCGGATATTCTTTAACTTTTTATAATTACCATCCAAAGCGATCACGTTATCCACATAGGGGCAGCCGGAAAAAAGCGGAGCATATTTTTTCAGCGTAACTAAAGTTACCGAACAGCCCGGAATCGAGTTTTTAAGCATTTTCAAGGTTGGAATGATCAAGACTAAATCACCTAACGCGGAAAACTTCATCACTGCGACACGGTTAGTGTTCACCGCTTTTTGATAAACCGCCTCTTCTTCAGGCGCGCATTTTTTAAGCGTAAAAAAATCTTCGACTTTTTTGCGGCCGGCGCGAGAAAAGCTCTCCGCCAAATGCGGCTGGTTGATGATCTCTAAAAGGGCATCCGATATGGCATCAGCAGAACGAGCCGGAACAAGTAATCCATCAACACCATGGTCGATCACCTCGGAATAACCTCCGACCTTAGTCGCCACGACCGGCACTCCGCAGGCAAAAGCCTCAGCGATCACCCGGCCGAAAGACTCATCTTCAACGGAAGGCGCGACCAAGGCTCTCGCACTTTTTAACTCATTGCCGACATCGAGGGTAAAACCGGTAAATTTCACATTGTAATGGAGCGAATAGCGGTTAAGCAATGTATTAAGATACTGAAAATATTTCATCTTTGATTTATCCGGCTCACCGACGATCTTTAAAGTCATATACGGATTGACCCTGACGATCTTCTTAAAGCTCTCGATCAGGTATTCATAACCTTTGTTAGGTGCAATACGCCCGACGGCCACGATCACATTGCTATCCTTACGTTTTTCGTAAGGAGTATATTCAAACTGGTCTAGATCTACCCAGCGGTTTATAACAACGATCTTCTCCTCAGGCACGCCGAAATTCTCCCGCATATGCCGGGCCACAGTCTTTGACGGACAGATCACAAATTTACCCCAGCCCATCACCTCGCTAAAAGCGCGGTTTTTGTAAACACCATGGGCAGTTGTAATGAAATTAGTATCCGTACCGCGAGTTGCAAAAAATGCGATCCAACCGGGCACACGCGAACGCCCGTGGGCCAGGTCGATCTTATTGTCATTAAAAAGCTTTCTCACTTTAGGGATCAGCAACAACGAGACCGGCGACTTACTGTAAACCGGCATCGTAACATGCACCGCACCATTTTTTTCCAACTCCTTGACCAATCCGCCGCCGCCGCTTAAAACCCAATACCCCTGGCCGCGCGCTTTAAAATACTTTGCTAAGTCCAGCACGCCGCGCTCGACACCACCAACATTCATCCGGGGTAAGGTTTGCAGCCACTTCATTTAAAGTATCCTTTTTATTGCGTTTTTGATCGTTTTTCGGTTATTTTCAAAAATCGTCGAGACTTTAAAATCGACTCCCGCGATATCATAAGGCGCCGCCAAAACATTCACTTCGGATGCGATCATCTCCAGGAAGACTTTATGCTTATCTTCGTTCTTTTCAAGGGCTACCGCCACGCAGGTCTTTTTAAGCGATGCCGCTTCCGATATCATCGAAATGCTATCCCCGCTGACGAAAACAATATCGGAAAGAGAACAAAAACCTTCAAAAACAAAATCGTGGTTCTCTTGATTAGGAAATACCAGTGCCTGCGTCTGCGCAAAGGTTGAAAATTCCGCCTTGATGTAATCATCAATATGCGCCGGCGTACGGCGCGATGTGCTGATCAAAAGCTTATATCCTTTTTCAACAGAAAATTTCTTTAACGCCGCGGAAAATTCCTTAACATTCTGCTCAAATTCTTTTTTATCGCTTAAAACTCCACCCAAAAAGAAGGCAGCTTTCTTCTCCGCGTTTAAATGAAAAAAATCACGGCACTTTTGGGCCTTATCTGCCGCATCGGCCGGATAGCACAATGCACCTTTTATCTTTACCGTACTTTCCAGCCCCACGCGGTCATGCTCCGGCAAGATCGCCAAGTCGAAACGGTTGAGCGGAATATTGGGGCGTAAGATCGAGACTGATTTAGCGCCGACCGTATAAGAATAAAGACGGTTTACCGAAGCAAGAAAACTGCCGGAGCTGACCACAATATCCGCATAAGAGGATTTAAGCTCCTTAAAAGTCCTGGTATCAAGCAGCAAACGCATACATGCACCACAGCTCAAGCACCCCTTATTAGAGAAAAATGTACAGACATCCATCAACATGCGGCAATTTTTTGTACGAAAATTAACCGAAACCACCTTGGAGCGCACTTCATAATCTTCATCCTGTAAAAATTTTAAAAATGCCTGGGATTGCTTCAAATGCCCGATCTTGCCATCATCCAAAACTAAGACATCCAGGTCGCGCTTATGCTTAAAACGCTTATAGTGCCAAATATATTCTTCCGGATACTTTCGTAACTCTTTTTCGTAAATATCGTTTAATTCCTGCAAAACTTGCTGGTCGCTTTTACCCGCAAGATCGACCGCCGGCATGATCGTAGCCATATGGTGGAACCCTTTTATGCGGCGCCCAAAACACGGAAATATCTTCTTATTAAGTTTTCGCGCTAAATAGATAACACCACCCGGCGCCGGAACAATATGGGAAAAAAACCTGACCAATACCGCATTATCCTCGGCACCATGATCAACCGCCATGCCAAGGTGCGCGCCTTCGTTCATATTCTTTATGACCTGCTTTAAAGAAAAACATATCTTCATCCCCCACGAAGAGCGTAAATCATTAAGAAATTTATTAAGTTCGGCGTTTTTCTGCGGCTTGGCAAAAATAATATAATTTTTTTTCTGTGCTATATATCCATTATAAAGCTCCCAACTCCCCTCATGGATCGCCGCGATCACCGCACCATCGTCCGGTAAAAGCTCAAGGCCCTGAGCCTCGACATATTTAAAAATACGCGGAGCAATAAACATCTCCGCCATGCTTAAACCGATCTTTGCAAAACTTTTCCTAATGATCGAATAAAGCTCTTTATTGCTTTTGCTCGGAAAAGCCGATTTTATATTTTTAAATGCGGTAAGGCGGCGTTTTTTGTTGGCATACATGATAAGCCCGGCAAAATAACCAAACCCCATGCAAAACCATAACGGCATGCGCATCAAAAAGTTTTTTAAAAAATTTAATACAATTCTCATGATTTTTTTATAAAAGACCTTACCCTGCGCATAAAATCCTCTTCGTTGTCGATTATCATCTCGATCTCCGCGACCAATACGGTAATATTTGCGGCTAAGCCGTCAAACCTGTTCCGGTCTTTCATCGTTATAATTATATGCGTAATTGCTTTTTTTGCCAGCAAAATGGAGAGTTGCTGCGCCTCGTCAACGCTTAATTCATGATGGTCGGGATAAACGATCTCTTCAAAATCCTCGGCGCCATAAACCCTTAACTTATTAAAAAATCCTTGAGGGTACCCGATAGCCGTCACCGCAGCCACCTTTAACCGCACAATATCCTGCAGAGGATAAATACGCCCGGCTAAATCTTTGATAATAGTCATCTTATAGTCGGCAAAAAATACCGGCGCACGCGTATACTTTTCAATAGCTATCTTTGTATCTAAAACACTTTTAAGCTCCGACTTATAATTGATCACGACTAAATCAGCCCTTTTTAGCGAGCTTAACGGCTCACGAAAAATATACGCCGGGATAAGATAAAATGCATGATTAAATTCACGCGCCGCCATCACCACAATGTTACAATCGCGAAAAAGCTTACGGTGCTGGAAACCATCGTCAAGGAAAAAACAATCGTATCTTCCCTCTAATGCCCGGGCTAAGGCGGCACGGTCTTTGCCCGTATGGATATTCCCAGCCTGATGCTCAAGCATCGCCCCTTCATCTTCCCCATAGCCGCGGCGCAAAATTGCCACATTAAAATCGCCCTTGAGACATTGATACAGCTTAAGGACCAAAGTACTCTTTCCCGAACCGCCCCAAGAGATATTACCCAAACTTATCACCGGCTTAGCTAGCCGATGAATAAACAGAATGTTCTTATCGTAACAAAAATTTATCAACGCTAACGCAGCAGCGTAAACATAAGAAAGAAAAACCAAAAATAAAAAACCAACTCGGCCGATCAACCCGTGATGGCGCCTCTCAATAAAAGCAAGATAGGAATTTTTTAGAGACGCGCTCATAACTTGATATTTGCCGAAATAATGTCGAGGCATTTATCAAGCGAACTCTTCTCCCCCGAAAATACTTGGCGGCAATTATTACTTAAACGCTGACGTATGTTGGGGCTTGTCGCCATCTGGATGAGAATGTGTTTCAGGTCAATTGCATCATGAGCCTGCATTGCGGCTTCTTTACCGAGAACGAGGCGCTGCGTATCTTTAAAGTTTTGCATATGCGGTCCGAAACAGGTGGGCTTAAAAAAATATACCGGTTCGAAGATGTTATGCCCGCCGTGGTTGATAATGCTCCCGCCCACGAAACAAAAATCACACATCGCATAAAAATAGATCAATTCACCTACCGTATCAAGAATATAGACCTTTTCGCTGGACGTAAGGAAACTCTGTTTGTCTTTAAGCCGGCGCGGCACAAAGCCAAAATTTTCAACCAGCTTTTCGATCTCCCGCACGCGCTCAATATGACGCGGGGCAATAAGCAATGTTACATTACGTTGTGTTTTCAAGATCTCCGTATATGCATCAAGGATGATCTTCTCTTCCGGCTCATGCGTGCTGGCAGCAAGAAATAAAAGCTTTTCCTTACCCTTTAAAAGATGGTTAAAGCCTGCCGTCATTTCCTCCAGCCGCTTCTGGTCGTAAGATACGGTATCCAGCTTCAGATTACCGGTAACAGAAACCTTCACGTCAGGGCAACCTAAGGCAACAAACCGTTTTTTATATTCATCATTTTGAGCTCCAACGAAATTACAATTCATAAAAGCTTCGCGCGTAATGAATTTGATCCCCTGATACCTAAGATAAGCCCGGTCCGAAATGCGGCCGTTTAATATCACAACCGGTACATTACCTTTCCTTAACCACCTAAAAAGATTAGGCCATATCTCCGTCTCCAAGGCGATAAATATCTTAGGGTTAAAAGTACGAACAAACCGCTTCACCACCCAGGAAAGATCAAGCGGTGCGAAAACCACATCGGCGGTTTGCGCATAACGCAGCAATGCCGTACGATAACCGGTAAGAGTAGTGACCGAAAGGACTACCTTAAGGTTATACTTTTCTTTAACCGCAGCGATAAGCTTGCCTGCCAAGATCACCTCACCAACGCTCACCGCATGGATCACGGCGCAACTGCCAGGCCTCGAGCCGCCCCAAAACCCAAGCCGCTGGCATAGAGAAAAAAAGCGTATCTTCCCACGTAAAAAATAAACCGGCAGATACAAAACAAAAATCAAAAAAAATATCAAATCATAAATAAAATAAAAAAACGCTTTCATGATGCCCTCGGGTGAGCCTTATCGTAAACAGCCTTTAAGGTATCTATTGTCAAATGCGTATAAACTTGTGTCGTGGCAATGCTCGAATGCCCCAGAAGCTCCTGGACACTGCGCAGGTCCGCGCCGCGGTTTAATAAGTGTGTCGCAAAAGAGTGGCGAAATACATGCGGAGACACCTTCAAGTTTAAGGCACTTTTACGGATATAACGCTCAACAATATCCCGCACACCACGGTCGGTAAGGGTGCCCCCTTTTTGGTTAATGAAGATCGATTGATTGCGGTCCGTACGCATATCTAAAAATCTCTTTAATGACTGGATCGCCGGCTCGCCCAACGGCACAAGGCGCTCTTTTCTCCCCTTGCCCTTGACCTTGGCAAAGCCGCTTATTATATCTACATTCTCTTTCTTTAACGTTACAAGCTCAGCCACGCGCATCCCAGTTGAATAAAACATCTCTAAAATAGCTTTATCGCGCATACTCCAGATACCGGAATCTGTCGGTACATTAAGGATCTTCATCACTTCGGCCTCGGTAAGAAATTTTGGTAAATTCTTGTCCATCCGCGGATAGATCAAAGATACGGCCGGATTGCTTTTCACCTCCCCCTCACGCATCATAAATTTAAAAAAACTCTTCAGGGTAGATATTTTACGGGAAAGCGTGCGTTTATTAAAATTTTTCCCGCTCAAGACACCGAGAAATTTACGTAATAAAAAATAATCAATATCTTTTATATCTTTACCGCCGGCAGTGATAAGAAATTGGCCAAATTCGGTCAAGTCGACCTTATAGTTAATGATGGTAAGCGGCGAATAATTCTTTTCGATCACTAAATAATTAAGAAAACGGTCGCTGTAATAGGCAAAGGGTATCATGTTTGCTGATTGTTATCGCTTGCCGGCAGATCTGCGCTTTTTACCTCGCCCTCTTTAGGCTCACCCTCTTCACCTTCTTTTTTTATATTCGGCAACCACCGAGAAGTAAACCGGCACTCGGGAAAACGGCTGCACCCATAAAAAAATTGGCCGCGCTGGTTACGCCTTTTTACAAGCTTACCATCTTTACATGTAGGGCAAGCCACATCAGTGGTGATGCTTTCCGCATAACGGCACTCGGGAAATTTTTCACAACTTAAAAATTCCCCCCTACGCGACCATTTTACCACCAAATTAGCCCCGCATTTAGGGCAATTTTTACCGGCTAGAATCACCTCTTTTTTTGCTACCGCCGAAACCGCATCGACCTTCGCCTTAAAGGCCGGAAAAAATTCCGATAAGACTTTTACCCATTCGACCTCGCCCTCTTCGACTTTATCGAGCTTCTCTTCCATCGCAGCGGTAAAGTCTTCGTTGATCACATCTTCAAAGCTTTGGGCCAAAATACGGCTGACCCGGATACCCAGTTCACTGGGCATAAACGCCGCGCGCTCACGCTTAATATAGCTGCGATCGATCAAAGTTGAAACCGTCGGCGCGTAAGTCGAAGGCCGGCCAATGCCTTTTTCTTCCATTAGCTTCACCAGCGATGCATCGTTATAGCGTGCTGGAGGTTTAGTAATATGCTCTCTTATTTCCAAATTAGCCAGCTCCAGGTTTGCCCCGTTAGCCAGGCTAGGAAGCTGGGTCATCTCTTCGTTCTGGCCATAAACTTTCAAAAATCCATCGAACGCCAACCTTTTGCCGTCGGCAGAAAACTCGGCGTCATTGCTTGAAATAACCACCTTGGTATTTTCAAAAACCGCCTCCTGCATCAACCCGGCCAAAAAGCGGCTCCAAATAAGCGCATAAAGCTTTTCTTCTTCTTCGCTTAAAAATTGTTTGATATCCGATGGTAAACGCCAGGCGCTGGTCGGGCGTATTGCTTCGTGGGCCATTTGCGCGCCTTTTTTCTCTTTAAACCCATAATCCTTATCGGCAAGATAATTTTTGCCAAAGGTCTTTTCGATAAACTCTTTTCCTTCAGTTTTAGCCTTAGGATTGATATAAAACGAATCCGTACGCATATAGGTGATCAAACCCACGCTTTCCTCTTTGATATCTACACCTTCATAAAGCTTTTGCGCTACGAACATCGTCTTCTTGGAAGAAAAGTGTAAACGCGAATAAGCATCTTGCTGTAAAAGCGAAGTAGTAAAAGGCGCCGGTGGTTTACGCCGCGACTCCTTCGTTGTGATATCCGTTACCAAATAAGCTGAGGCTTTGATCTCTTCCACGCAACGGCGAGCTTCTTCTTCGGTCGCAAAAATCGGGCTTCTTCCCTCTTTAAACTTAGTAAGACGCGCGTTAAAAAGTAAATCACCGTATTTGAATGACGCTTCAACCGAATAAGTCTTTACCGGGATAAACTTAGCGATCTCCTCTTCTCGATCGACAATAAATTTCAGCGCCACAGATTGCACTCTGCCCGCCGAAAGGCCGCGGGCGATCTTTTTCCATAAAAGCGGCGACAAGTTATAACCGACGATGCGGTCCAGGACCCGGCGTGCAGTCTGGGCCTCGACCTTTTTTTGGTCGATCTCGCCGGCCGCAGCAATCGCCTCCTTGATTGCGGATTCAGTGATCTCATGAAAGGTAACACGGGCAAATTTAACACCGGTATCAATAAGTTTTTCTTTAATATGCCAGCTGATCGCTTCCCCTTCACGGTCAGGGTCGGTTGCCAGATATACGATATCTTTACCTTTGGCTAGTTTTTTGATCTGATTAATCACCTTTTCCTTGCCGGGAATTACGCGATATTGAGGGAGAAAGTCATGCTCAACGTCTACGGCAAGTTTACTGGTCGGTAAATCGACCACATGCCCCATCGACGATATCACATCATACTTGGCACCCAGGATCTTTGAGATCGTGCGCGCTTTTGTCGGCGACTCAACAATCACCAGATATCTACCAGTCAAAGCCTTGACCTTCAAAACTTTCACCTTTACGGGCTTCTCTGCCGATACTTGCGCTTTCTTTTTTAATTTGGCTGAGGGCATAAGTTAAACTCCATTAAAATATCATCGATGCTTTGTACTAATTTTGCTCCGTTTTGGATCAAACTATTCGCACCTTCACTAAAAATATCTCCGGGCTTGCCGGGTATAGCAAAAACTTCGCGGTTCTGCTCCAAGGCAAAATTTGCCGTGATCAGCGCACCGCTTTTCATTGCGGCTTCGACCACCACAACGCCTTTCGAGAGGCCGCTGACAATGCGGTTGCGCCGCGGAAAATTTTCTTTCAATGGTTCGGTATTTAAAGGAAATTCTGAGACCACTGCCCCATTCTTAAGGATGAGATCGACCAAACGCTTATTTTCTCTGGGATAAATATTCAATAGACCGCTGCCTAAGACCGCAACAGTTTTATTGGTTAAAGCGCCGGTATGCGCTGCAGTATCAATACCGCGGGCAAGGCCGGAAACGATCACCACTCCCAACGCCGACAATCTGCGTGAAAATTCGCAAGCCATGTTCACACCGTAATTTGTCGCATTACGTGAACCAATGATCGCTAAAGAAAATTCACTTAACACTGCAGAGTTACCCTTGACATAAAGCACCGGTGGCGGGCAGGCGATCTCTCTCAAAAGCGCAGGATAGCTCTCATCAAAAAACGTTATAACCGCAACGCTATTCTTTTTGATCGCCCTTAATTCCTCTTCCCACTCGCCGCTTGTACGGATATCAATAAACGCCTGGGCTTCATCTTGCTCTAAACCTAAAGAAATAAGCTGCTCCAGAGAAAAAAGCGGCAATTGGGAAAAATCTACGCCTGAACGCAATATACGCTGAGTTTTTTGCGCCGGCAAGTTTACCAGGTTGAACAGAATCAATCCATTACTTTGCATTATTTAATATCTTTACGATCACTTCCGCCACCTCTTCCGGAGTCTCATCTTCGGACCGGACTTGATAATCGGCTTTAGCGTAAAACGGCTCACGCTTTTTTAATAACTCTTTTATCTTTGCCAACGGGTCATCGACTTGTAAAAGCGGGCGGTTCTTGTCATCTTTGGTACGCGCATAGATCTTTTCTGCCGAAGAAAAAAGGTTTACGATCACACCGCTTTTTTTCATCATCACCACGTTCTCTTCGCTGCAGATTACCCCGCCGCCACAACTTACCACCATACCACTTTTAAAGCTAAGCTCACTCAAGAGGTTCTTCTCCATTACCCTAAATACCGCCTCACCATCTTCCTTGAAGATCTGGGCAATGGCTTTGCCGGCACGGCGCTCAAGTTCGGTATCCATCTCCATAAAGTGGGCGGCAATTTTTTTCGCCAAAATCCTACCCACAAATGACTTTCCCGTCCCCATAAACCCGACCAAATAGATATTTTTCATATATAATAGGTATTAAATCCTAAATACGCAGCTATTATGGCGGTAAGCCCCGTTTTTGTCAACCCTTAGGGTCCAACCTTAATCTAAACATCTTGGTATTCTACAATATACCTGACAATTGTCAATAATAATTTTATATAACTTGTTCGTCATCAATGGCTCAAAAACAAACACCGCAAGCCGTTTAAAGCCTGCGGTGTTGAGTAAAATCCGTTACGTGGTTATTTACCAAACCTGCGGATCAAGTCTAAAGCGATAATATTGCGCTGGATCTGGTTGGTGCCTTCGTAGATCTGAGTGATCTTGGCATCACGCATATATTTTTCTATAGGATATTCGCGGGTATAGCCATAGCCGCCGAAGATCTGTACGGCATTGGTCGTTACCTCCATCGCGGTATCTGAAGCAAAAAGCTTTACCGCTGCAGAAGCGGAACTGGCATTCTCACCGCGGTCGATCGATTGTGCAACGCAATAGAGCAAGCTTCTTGCCGCTTCGATCTTGGTCGCCATGTCGGCAAGCATCCATTGAATACCTTGAAAAGAAGAGATCGATTGATTAAATTGCTTACGGTTATGGGCATATTGGATGGCAAGCTCCATCGCGCCCTGAGCAATACCGACCGCCTGCGCCGCAACACCAGGACGGGAGTGGTCAAAAGTCTTCATGACCGCTAAAAATCCAATACCCTCCTTGTTTCCAAGTAAGTTTTCTTCCGGCACTTTGCAATCAGTCATAATGATCTCGCGTGTTGAAGATGAACGGATACCCAGTTTCTCTTCTTTCTTACCAAAGGTAAAGCCCGGCGTTCCTTTCTCAACGATAAATACTGAAAGGCCGCGCGAACCCTTGCCCTTATTGGTAACCGCTAAAATCGTGTAAAGGTCGGCATCGCCGGCATTGGAGATAAAACACTTGGTACCGTTTAAAATATAATGATTACCATCCTTAACTGCCGTGGTTTTAATATTCCCCGCATCGGAACCAGCCTCGGGCTCAGTCAACCCAAAAGCGCAAAGCGATTTACCAGCCGCAACGCGGGTCAAATACTTTTTCTTCTGTTCTTCGCTACCATAGAGCAGAATAGGCAACAACCCCAAAAAGCATGCCGCATAAGATGTAGCCACACCGCCGTCAACACGGGCGATCTCTTCCGTTGTAATACACAGGTCAAGCAAGCTCGACCCCATCCCGCCATATGCCTCAGGGATTGAAACCGCAAAAAGATCAGATTGACCTAAAGTCTTAATAATATCGGTAGGAAACTCCTCCTTCTCGTCAAGCTCATGAGAAAAAGGACGTATTTTCTCTTCAGCGATTTTACGGGTAAGTTCCTTGAGCATCTTCTGCTCTTCCGTCAAATTGTAAGTTAAGATCGACATCGTTTCCTACCTCCTGTTAATGTTCCACACCAATAATTACAGCCTCTTCATGGCAATCAGGAAAAAACGTACAATTCACACAATCACTCCAGATCTTATGCGGCAATTGATCGCGGTTAATTTTTTTAAACCCCATCTTTTGAAAAAATTTTACGACGTAAGTAAGGGCAAATACCTTTTCGAGTTTCAGGCTATCCGCCTCATCAAGACAACTTTCGACCAAAGCCCGGGCGATCCCCTTGCCTTGGTATTTTGGCGCTACCGCCAAAGACTTTATCTCGGCCAGTGACTCCCAGCCGACGACATGCAAAGCACAGCAACCGACGACCTTACGACTATCTTCAAAAACCCAGAAATCGCGAATATTCTCATAGATATAATTAAGCGGCCGTTCCAGCATCTTGCCCTTTTTGGCCCAAACGTTGATCAAGGCCTGAATCTGTTTTGCATCGGAGATTTTTGCTTTACGAATCATAATTTTTAATCTTTTTTCTCACTTACCCCAAAAAAATAAGAAATACCACCCAAATATTGTATCACCTGGATACCATGGTTAGGCTGCTTAAACCCTGCATTAGAAAGATGGCGAAAACGCCCCTCGCAAGTCAACGCTACTTTATCCGTAAGCAAAAAATCAGCCCCTAACCCCGCCTGGGGCAAAAAATTCCACTGCGTGCTTTGCTCTGGAGTATGCTGGCTCATATACAGAGCACCCAAGCCACCCTTAAGGAACGGCATTACTCTGGCAGTCAAAGGAAAACAATACTTCAATAAAAAATTACATCCGCCCTCAACATTACGCTCCGGCTGGGTTATACCACTGGCAAACGGCTCTACGGAAAAATCGAGCCTGCCTGCGGTATGCACCCCCCATTTCGCAAAAAAATCACGGGCGTCAAAGTAAAAATCGATCAATACCGGAATACCTTGGTAGCGATCATAATGAAAATGGTAGTCTTTATGATCAAGAAAGCGTAAACGGCCGTCAAAAAATCCGGTTGAAACTCCTACCCCATCCAACGCAAAAGCATTACTTGAGGCAAAAAGAGTAAAAACAGAGATAATAACAAGTAACCTTTTTGCCATGATAACCATCAATTTTAAACAGAATTTGCAGGCGTGTCAAACAATTTTGGCAAGAAAAAAATTATCGGTAAATTGTAACTCATACTGCGACAACATCAACTTAAAAACTCCCTGTTGCCTGTAAGTTCTAAAACCACTTCGTTTGGTGTCTTATACCCCAGGATCCTCCGGGGGTAGTTATT
>Ga0265342_10001295_pt1 | contig 23475 bp, 23 predicted proteins | sample 4CB327metaG_FD_203125 | JGI IMG/M metagenome (GOLD analysis project Ga0265342, IMG submission 203125) | Rhizosphere microbial communities from Carex aquatilis grown in University of Washington, Seatle, WA, United States - 4-CB3-27 metaG | ecosystem: Host-associated > Plants > Roots >... | reverse complement strand
AGAAGTCTGGATTCTTTCTCGGCAGGAGTCCAAAGAGCTGAGACTACAGCCTGAAAGCCGTAGACCGCCCACTGGATTTCGGACATCCCTCGCCGCTGAGGGGACTATTTGCGCCACTCCACCTGGGCTCCATCCGCTGCAGTACGCCTTCTGGTCCCGTTGGCGTCAAATGAGAAGGCGAAGACTCTTCAGCTGGCAGTGTCCATCGGCTCCTTTCGAAGCCGTAAAGTCGACTCTGGTTACCCCCGAACGCTCCCCTTTCACAGTTCTTGATGGACGATGGCAGCCTGCCTCTTTGAAGGCGCAACAAGCTCGAAAAAAGGCTGATTCTTTCCAACCCGCCTTCGTTCCCCTGTAACTTTTTGCGTTGTTCGGCGGGGCTGTCTCGGCGCGGCTTTCCTGCGAGTTGCCCACGCGCGTGGAGCGGGTTGAAGCGATGGACCAGTCATTTGGACCATATTCCGAAATGCCGCAGGACAATCTGACGCTCATTCTTCGCCCCTCGCATAGTAGGATATGATCAACCAGTACTCCCGACAGCCAGGTGAGGGGCGAGGATAGTGCCCTGACGACGCTGCTGCAACCGTTTGCCAACTCATGCTGGCGAGTTGAGCATGACGCCCCTCCTCCAAACGGACTGGACATTCAGCGTGCTGGAGATATTGGTGGTCGGATCGCCGTTGACCAGCAATAAGTCTGCTCGGGCACCAGGCACGATCCGACCGCGGTCAGTGAGCCCGATGCGACGCGCAGGGACAGAGGTGGCGGCTTTGAGCGCCTCAAGGGGAGCGAGACCAGCGGCAACCAAGAGCTGGAGTTCATGATGCAAGCTCGCACCATGGGCAATCCCGCCAAGGATAGGAAGAGGCTCCGAGACGTTACTGCCCGCAAGAATGTCAACACCCGCCCTGTGGAGGGACATGACGCCGGCGAAAGCGTCCTTCAGCTTGTGCTGATCGAGTCTGTTTCCGATCTACCGTTCCACTGAACTCTCATGCTCTTCCCGATCACCTTGTTCCTGAACCTGACTGCTGGGTGACCGAATCCCGCGATGGCAAAGATCTTTTCGTGCGAGTTCAAGCCAAGGAGCTGTCGAATCTCCCTGCTCCTGTTGAAGATCATCTGGTTTCCCACAAGATTTCGGCATCCCAGACTCTTCACCTGCGCAGACAGCGACATGTTGTAGAGGACGTACTGAGCGCTCTCGAAGGACAAAGGGACGCGCCCATCGCCTACCACGCAAACGAGAGCGGGCGGCTTGCTGGCGTATCCCCGGCCCCTCTTGATGGCGGCCTGGAGCTTCGGGAGCGCCCTGTTGAACTCCTCGCGCATGGAACGAGGTGCGAGAGCCACCACCGCACGAATCAGCCGAGGGCGAAACACCAGTTGGTATATTCTCTTCGAAAACTGAAATGCTGCCTTGTCAAAGGCTTCGATGATCTCTGGGTCATCTATGGCGATGCATCGCAAATGGAAGTTGTGCGTCGGTGCATACGCGCCCCAGGAAATGATCTCTTCCAGCGTCGTCCTGTCGAGTGGCTCCTCCCTGAAGGTTCTGACGGTCCGCCGTTCCATGAGGAGCTCTTCCAGTTGATCTGATGACGGCAAGCAGGTTGGATCAAAGTCGACAGGAAGAACACCGTCCCAGGAGAGTGCCTTTTCGGGGCAGAGAGCGATGCACTGGGTGCAAGTACTGCACGCCATGTAGTCGATCATCACCTTCTTGTTGACGAGCGACATGCAGTGCTCGTGGCAGATCTTGACGCACGAGCCGCACCCAGTGCACTTCTCTTTGTCGATGACAACCATGCGGTCCCTCCCCGAGAAATCTCCAAGAGACAGGAATGCGGTTTCGGGCCACAGTTTGCAGCCGTTGCCGACATTTCACAAGATAGCGCTGAGCGCGTTCTCCACGGCCTCTATGAGCGCTTTGCTTGTCGTGGTCGCGCCCGAGATCGCTTCGACATTGTTTCGCGATTGCTCCCGGCAGGCGCTCCTGACTCTCGTTCCTCGATGAACGGAACACCGAATCCGCATTGTTCTGACAGAGGGAGTTACGCGCTTCCGTCGCGAGCATCGATCCAGGCGAAAGCCGATAGACACTCGAACATTTGACCGGTAGGATCGTAGGGTAATCAACTCAAACGCGCGCAGCGATCAAGGAGAGCAGGAAAACCAGCCCGCTGATCCAAGTAACCAAGGCGATTGGAGGCTGCGTCATCTGCGTTGTCACTGGTAGAATGGCTGTGTTCATCCCCGCAGGTACATTTCGATCCTGGAGTGCACGGCTGCTTCTCAGCCTTTGCTTCGGTTCGGGCGTGACCATCACGCTGGCGCGGGCCCTCGTTCGATTACTGACCTCAAGAGCGCCTTCACTCGAGTTCTACCCTGAACATCCAACTTGTCGTAGATGTTGGCCAAATGCGTTTCAACTGTACGTTTGCTGATGAACAGCTTCGTTGCCATCTCGCCCGCGGATAGCCCACGACAGACGAGCGCACCTATTTCCGCTTCCCTGTGAGAAAGCACCCCAAACGCATCTATGATTTCTTCGATGGAAGGCTCCCGGCATGATTGGTTGGCGAATTTCTCCCAGATCGCATACAAGTTCTTGATATGGGGCGTCAACACCCCAGCTATTGCAATTTCAGGATCGGTAAAACGAGGAGCAAGCTTCGAACGATGCAGAGCGACCACCAATTCCCCCTGGGGCATTACGGCAGTCAAGGTCTTGTAACATCCGCCAGGGATCAGGAAGTCTGTGACCGTTTCGGAATGTCTAAACCTCGTCCAGTCGGTGGTGGTTACCCCAAGAAATGATGGTGGCGGGTTGGCGACGTCAATTGGCTGACGATGTTGATAGTAATTCGTGTAAGCAATGAGCCGCTTTTCGCTAGCCCCGAACGAATGCAAGCACGGTCCCAGTATCTGAAAGAACCCAGCTTCTGAATCAAAGGGAATGAGTTTATGAATCGCTCCTATCACATTTGATAGGAACTGTTCCCTGGATCGGGCGGCGCCTATTTCTTCGATATACCCGTTAATGGCGCTCCAAGGCAGGCAATCGAGCCTTTCAGGCATGATCAGGGACCTCTGATGCCTTCATGGACTTGGCCTCCTTACACGCGCCGGTCGAGCGCGGATTGCATAGGAAATCAAGTCAACCACAATAAGTACTATCATTGTTACCTATTCTGTCAACACTTCCGTAAGAATATGTAACAAATACTGATGGCGACAGAATAGCGATGGTATAGGGTCGGGCTTAAAGTATGTGGCATGCTCCGACTGCGGATGGAGCCCCTATCGCGATCAGGTCGAAGAACAAAATGGATCGGTTATTGCTTGCTCCAACGGTACATGCGGTTCGGCCTCATCGATTATTGGATTTTGCGAAGCGGTCCCTCGAAAGCCCAGAATTCAGGGTCTGGCACGGTAGCTTCAGCCGAATCGCCTTTTGCACTTCGTATCCCAACCGCGACGCACGCGGAGCTTCTCGCATCCAGTCCGTTGGTTACGCGGAGGTCGATATGTGCGGGCCGCAGAGAGAGCTCCGGAGTATATGCACGGACTTTATGACGTCCTCTCGAAGTCCTTCGAGAACCTATCAAAAGTGGTCCATGGGAAAGAGGTTGGATGAGTAATTCTTGGAGACCATTGACTGCCGCCCACCTCGGCCTTAAGTACTTCGACGACATTCGTTATGCACTCGCTGTCAGAGTCAAGCCAATTGATCAGCAGAGCGCCATGAAATGCGTGACGGAAGGAGAGTGCCCCGGCGTCCTCGGTGAAAAGGTAAAAAGCTAAGGAGCCTCAGGCTCGCGGGTCGATGAAAATAAGGCAAGCTTTGATAATTCCAAGACCCAAGGGCGCTCATTTTGCACGAAAGTACAACCAGCACGGAGAATACAAATGCACGAGGTAAGCGAAAAACTCTATCCTGCTCGGTGGGTTGCGCTCGTTGCCTTCATGCTCGTCAACGTGAGCGTTCAGGTCCTGTGAATCTGTTATTCGCCTGTGGCTTCGATCGCCGCAGGCGAATATGGGGCAACGCGCGAAAATATCGATCTCTTGGCGGAATCGTCGGCAGCGTCGTCGTACCCGCCGTGTCCGACGGTCTTCAGAGGCGGAAACCTGTTGTCGTCACGGCCGTTCTGCTGGCGGTTCCCTGCAGCTTGCGATTGATCCTTGGACACAGTTTCTCCCTCGAAGCAACATGCGCTTTTGCGATGGGCTTTTTTGTAACGGGCGTCGCACCCGTCACGTATCAGTATGGTGCTGAGCTGACCTTCCCCGTGCCGGAGGGAACAAGCAACGGTGTATTTGCTCTATTTGTGCAGGCATCTGGCCTTCTGATCGTCCTGATGGATTCACTGAGAAAGACACTGGGCAACTCCTATGTTCCCTCTTTTGTGGGTCTCTCTTCCCTTTTGCTTGTCATAGCCATTCTCTCTTTCACCATGAAAGAATCCCCCGAAATGAAACGGCGGACGCTTGGTGCGTAATGGGAAAAGGAGGGGGTCCGCTGTTCGGAGACAGCTCGATAGACCGCGAAGAACAGTTTCCAGTTGCGAAGTCTGGGAGCAAGCGCACCAGGATTGCACCCATAATCGATGGGCACTTCTTCAATTGTAGATTCATCACCAGAGAAGGCCATCATCGAAGGAGCCTCGGAGAGTCAACCTCCGTGATCGACAACAGGCCAATGACTGAATCGTTTCTGTTGAAAGCCTATTTTTCCAAAATGCGCAAGAAATGGTGATGGCAAACGACGAATCATCGTTTAGCGTTACGAAAGCAAGATGTGGGCTTCCCCGATTGATAATGTGTCTTCCGCGGGTTCCCGTGCTGAGAAGGAGTTCGACTTCAGAGCGAAGCGGAGGACGGGGATTGGGCATACCAATCGACTCTTGTCGTGAACCCCGAGCAATTTCCCAGCGTTTGGAGGAAGCTGGCATCCAACTTCATGTCGGTGGCCGCTTTGCCACAGGCGATCACGGCAAAAGGACGCCTTCTGCCAAAAAAATGTCCCATGATCATTTCTGATCTCTGCCTTCCAGTGCTTCCCTCACTTTCTTCGCCAGGCCAACAGCACCGAAGGGCTTTTGGATGAAGAACACCCCTTTGTCCAAAACTCCACGAGTTGCTATGACATCTGACGTGTACCCCGACATGAACAGTGTCCTCATGCGGGGATGAGACGAGGTGAGCCTCACCGACAAGTCGCGCCCATTCATGTTGGGCATTACGACATCTGTCAACAGCAGGTCGATCTCGCTCGACTTCTCAGTCCCAATGCGAACTGCCTCCTCGGGAGTTGTCGAGAAGAGCACCGTGTATCCGTAGCCTTGGAGCATGATCACGATCAGCCGAAGGCTCGCCGATTCGTCCTCAACCACCAAAACGGTCTCAGAGCCGCGCAGATCTTCCTCTCTGTCCTTGACCGCTTCCTCGGCCGCTCCGACATAGCGAGGCAGGTAGATCGAAAAGGCGGTTCCAGCACCCCGCGCGCTTTTGAAATTGATAAAGCCGTTGTTCTGTTTCACCGCCCCGTAGACCGTTGCGAGCCCAAGACCTGTGCCTTGGCCCAAGGGCTTGGTGGTGAAAAAAGGCTCAAAAAGATGCTTCTGCGTCTCCTCATCCATTCCGCACCCATCATCGGTCACTTCCAGCAGCACATACTCCCCAACGATGCACCCGGCATGTTTAGCACAGAAAGCCTGGTCAAGGGTGCTGTTCTTGGTCTCGATCTTTATCGTGCCGACGTCTGCGATGGCGTCCCTCGCGTTGACGCACAGGTTTGCCAGAATCTGGTCCAGCTGGGATGGATCAATGATCACATTCCACAGGCCAGCACTCACCTCCCATTGAAGACGTATGTTCTCACCGATCAGTCGCTTGAGCATCATGAGCATTCCCTGAACCGTTTCGCTCAGGTCAAGTACTTTGGGCGAGACCGTTTGCCTGCGCGCAAAGGAAAGAAGCTGTCGGGTAAGCTCTGCGGATCGCTCAGCCGCCTTGCTTATCTCCACCAAGTTTGCGTGCACTGAACTCGTCGCTTCCGTGAGTTGCAACCCGATCTGGGCATTCCCGCTGATCACCATGAGCATATTGTTGAAATCATGAGCCACGCCGCCAGCCAAACGCCCGACGGACTCCATCTTTTGCGCCTGCTCCAATTGAAGCCTCAGATTCCGCTGCTCGGCCTCAGTTCGCTTGTGCTCTGATAGGTCGACAAGGAATGTCACCGTCGCTGGCCCATCCGCGAACGCAGCCTGTGCAAGATTCATGATAGCAGGAAACTTGCTTCCGTCCGTTCTGAGGCATTCTGTCTCATAGCTGTCAGGCACGGGGAGTCCCTTGGAGCGCCGTTCGATGTTTTCCTTTATCAAGTCAACCGATTCCGGCGTAAAGGTTCCTAGTGGCGGATATCTCTTGAGTTCGTCAAGGCTCGAGAAGCCCAACATAATCAAATAGCTTGGATTGGCGTAGACGATCTCGACGCCGCGTGTGATGATGATGGCAAGCGGAGCGGTCTCAAAGATCAGCCTGTATCTCTCCTCGCCTTGCCGAAGCAGCTCCTCCGCCCTTTTTCGCTCGCTGATATCATGAATAACCGAATACAGCATAGCTTTTCCACCGTACTCGATATTGCTGCTGTACACCTCTACATCCCGAACGGAGCCGTCGGCCGTTCGGTGGCGAAACTCAAAACGCGCCTGCTCTGAAAGCTCGGCCCGCGCCATGTCTCGCTTGACCCTTTCGGCGGGCATCATGTTTATCTGCTGTATCGTCATGCTGGTCAGCGTACTCGTCGGCCATCCGTAGAACTTCGCGGCCGCTTCGTTGGCGTTTACGATGCTTCCTGATTCAGGCTCAATGACCAGCATCGGTGCAGAATGGCCTTCAAACATCCTTCTGAATCGCTCCTCGCTTTCACGCAAGGCTGCCGAGGCCTGCTTGCCTGCGTTGATGTCGCGGCTTGCTGTAATCACAGCTCGCACATCAGGGTTATCAAGCAAACTTCGCCCCGACGTCTCAATCCATCGCCACGAGCCGTCCTTGTGACGGATTCTATATTCGAAGGTGAATGCCCTCTCGGGATGGCCGACGATGCGTTCCCAGACCTCCCGTACTGCATCCGCGTCTTCTGGATGGACAGTATCGAAGCCACTGTGCCCGATTCTTTCATCATCAGAGTAACCGTTGATCAAGGAAGAGGAAGGGCTACGGTAAAGGATTTTCGAATCGGCATCACAGAAGAGGATACCGTCATAACCATTCTCGACAACCGCGCGAAACCTCGCCTCACTTCTCCTGCGCTCTTCTAGTTCGATACGAGCCTGCTCGATTCCAGTCCGCATGCTTCGAGAAAGCAAATCTACGGCTAGAGCACATACACCCAAAAGGACTGATAACACAGCGAGATAGAACAAATTCATTGGGTCTGGAAAGAGAGGCACCGTTGCGAACCAGTGTAAGGATTCCCCGAATGCAAGCCACAGGAGTGATAGGAAAGTAAGACTCCCACACACGACAAGCATCACGCGGTCTGAAGTCAAACCAATGTAGATAAAGATGATGGGGCAAGCAACGAGCGCAAGATCGCGGATTCCTTGCCCTACGGTTGCTATAGCCGTTACGGTGACAACGGCAATCGTCATCAAGAACAGATTCCCAATTTTGTCGTGCCCACTCCGAAAGAGGAGGTAAGGAACTGCGAGTGTGAGGCTTCCCCCGCAGATCGCCCAAACAGTCCTCCAATCATGAAAAGAAAGGCTGATGAGGCCGACCATCAAATAGGTTACCAATGTCGCCAAAATGAGAATATATGAAACCCGCCTGGCTTGGCGATTTCCAAGGTAGCCGGCATGTGTGGGTAAATACTTCATTCATTTCCCCCGTTAGGTTCAAGGGCTCGCATTGCGGTGATCTCAGAATAACAAATCTTGGGAGTGGTTTGTATAGAAAAGAAGCCCATCAACCAACGTCTCTGCAGGAGGCAATCAGTCCCTAGAATATGTCATGGACAGTCTGAAACTGGAGCCGTCGTGTCAGCAACATTGATTCATGAAATAATCCGCTAGGGAGGTGGTCACGAAAGGTCGTACCGAAGCCCCGCCACATTACATCGATGTCATGAATAGTTGTCGCGAGGGCGTTCAGGAGAAATTCTGAAACAGCAAGCTACTTTCATCAGCCGCTCCTAACGGGAAGTATGCTTTTCGAGCGCACACCTACCGATAGAATGGATGAAAAGTTTTTATGGAGTCCTGGGAACGCCGACTCGCTATTCGTGCGCTCCGGGGCGGGCGCCGATATTCCTGCCGAGGAGCTTGCCCGGGCGTTAAACGAAAAACCCACTGATTTCGCACCCGCGGCTCCGACCGTTGTTCATAGTCGAACACGGTACGTCGTTACGGCTTATCAGGTGAAGTGGGTGATTGGCATATTATGCATAATCTGATAGAGTACATAGGAAAGCTATGCTTAACACAATAGCCCTGTGGGTCATATTTGTCTCCGCCCCCGTCGTTTTCATTTTTCTGTTCTTTTTCACAGCGCCCTACGGAAGGCACTACAGGGCCGGATGGGGACCGGCGGTAAAGGCGCGCGGCGCCTGGATGTTCATGGAAGCCCCCGCCCTGTTGGTGATAGGGCTCACGGTCATATTCAGCGGAAGGGACGTCAGCCCGCTCACAGTCCTTCTTCTCGGCTTGTGGGAGATCCATTACCTCTATCGAACCTGTCTCTTCCCGCTCCTGATGGGAGAAAGCGACAAACGCTTCCCTCTTGCGCTTATCGGTTTCGCGTTCATATTCAACAGCCTCAACGGCTACGCGAATGGCGTGTTCCTTGCGAATGGCGAGCTGATATCGACATCCGGACCGATCCCGACTTTTCGCATCGCAATCGGCATCGCCCTATTTGCCGGTGGTTTTTTCATCCATGTCTGGGCGGACCGCAACCTGCGCCAATTGCGCAAGCCGGGCGAAAAAGGCTACAAAATTCCGCACGGCGGGCTCTTCGAGCTGGTCACAAACCCGAACTACCTCGGTGAAGTGGTGGAGTGGTGCGGTTGGGCTCTGGCAACATGGTCGCTCGCCGGGTTGGCCTTCGCGCTTTTCACGATTGCGAATCTCGTTCCCCGCGCCTACTCCAACCGTCAGTGGTACATTGCCACGTTCCCGGACTTCCCCAAGGAACGAAAGAGCGTCATCCCCTACGTTTTTTAGTCGGGATCATGAAGCGAATCGCAGGGCGAAGACTTCCTTCGCCTCGCTGATCCCTTTCAAGTTTTCCACCCGACGTGCCAGTCCCTTCACGCGTCCTTTCATGCGTTCGATCGAGGCGGGATCCGTCCTGATCTCGGATGAGATGACGATGTCCCCGCCGTCCGCGGTTCCCTGGATCCGCGCGGCCATGTTGACAACCTGCCCGAAGTAGTCCAATCGATTATTCAGATTCACCATGATGGTGCTTCCGGAGTGCAGCCCCACTTTCACGAGGATTTCGTCGCGAAGATCCTCGCGCTTGTTGTATTCCTCGAAGGACTTCTGGATGGACATTGCCGCGGCAACGCCGTCCACGGGCTTCTTGAACGAAGCCATGACCGAATCCCCGATCGTTTTCACGATCACCCCGTCGTGCTTCTCCACTTCGGCGAACAGGATATCGAAGTGATCGCGGATGAGCGTGTAGGCTGAGGAATCGCCGAGTCTCTCGTACAGAGCCGTGGACCCCTTGATGTCGGTGAACATGATGCAGACCTGGCCCACCTTCAGGCTTTCCCGCAGGGAAAGGGTTTCCGTCTCGAAGATTTCGCGGAACAACGGCACGTGAACGCAGTCCATGCCGGTCACGTACACCTCGGGCAGCGTTATCTGTTTTTCGCCGTGCTTCTTGATGGTGATCCGCAGCTGCTCATCGAGAAACTTCTTGTCTACGGTATAGAGGGTCTGGCTCGGGGTGAATGTCACTTCGACATTCCTGTCCAACGTGTTGCGGAAATCCACCTTGCAAAGAGGGCAGTGATTGCCCGCGGTCGCCTCGCTCAGGTGTCGATGCGACCCGGCTACGGCGTTGCATTCGGTGCAGTGAAAGTCCCAATTCAGATCGAGAACGCCGTCACGAACGAGGCGGATGAAGGTGGCCAGAAGCGGCGACCGCTCGGTACCCAGGGTGCGGGCAACGACCCAGACATTGATGCGCCAGAGGTCCGCGTCGGTTGCCTTGCGAAACCACTCCACGAGCGCGTTGCCCGGTGGATAGGCGCTCGGCTCCTTGGCGATTCTCCGCTCGACCTCTCGCGCAAGATTCCTCGTGTTCATCACTCACCTCCTGGTCTCGTCCACGGCTTCAGGAACGGACGGATCAATGTACTGACGGCACCCCATCGCCGGCAACGCGAATGTGGCCGGACGGGCAGGGTGGTCAGCCGAAAACCAGCGCGGCTGGACGTACCGAGCTTGCTGTGACATCATGCGCTCACGAAAAGCGGGGAGGATTCGCATGGCTCAGGAAATCGTTCTGTTTCATTCCACCTTTGGACTGCGTCCGGCGGTCGAGGATTTCGCCGCGGCGCTCCGGGCAGACGGGCACACAGTACACACCCCGGATCTCTTCGACGGCGAGGTCTTCTCGAGGATGGAAGACGGCATAAAGAAAAGAGATACCCTGGGCATGCAGGGGTTGATGAAGAAGGCTGCGCAGGCCGCTGCCACGACGCCAACGGCGACCGTTTTTGCCGGCTTCTCCCTTGGCGCCGCCGCGGCATTCGCGACCGGCGTCCGTCGCCCGACCACCAATGCGTTGATTCTCATGCACGGGGCTCTCGATCCGTCGGAAATCGGCCTGACGACGTGGCCCGGTCGCATCCGCGTTCAGGTCCACTACGCCCAAGGCGACCCTTGGGTGGAAGAAGAAAGCGTTCTGGCACTCCAAAAGGCTGTTCGCGCCTCAGGGGCGGCCTTCGAGAGCCACCAGTACGACTGTACGGGCCATCTCTTCGGTGACAAGGATCTTCCCGACTTCGACGCGGCCAGCGCCGCTTCCATGACGGAGCGCGTTTTGCGGTTCCTCTGGGCCTTGGGCTGAAAATCTCTCAACCCTCGTCGCGCATTTTCATCAACTCTTTCGTTGACAAAAGCCCGCAGGCGGCCTCGATGTCCTGACCGCGCGAGTGGCGGATCGTCGTGATGATGTCATGGGCGCGCAGGAGCGCCTCGAAGCGCTCCATGACGACGCGCGGGCTGGGCGCCAGGGGCGTGCCGGGAATAGGGTGAAATGGAATGAGGTTGACCCGACAGCGAATACCCGCGAGTATCCGCGCGAGCTCCTCGGCATGGCGCGGAGTATCATTCACGCCATCAAAAAGAATGTACTCGAATGAGACGCGTCGCTGACCGCGGAGAGCCGGACTGCCGCGCAGCTCGTCCAGGACGTCGGCGAGGGGATAGACGTTCTCGATGGGCATGAGACGACGCCGCTCCTCCGCGAAAGGGGTATGAAGACTCACGGCAAGATGACACTTGCTGCGTTCCAGGAATGTGCGCATGCCCGGAATGACGCCGATGGTCGATACGGTGATCCGTGTCGGGCTCCAGCCGTATCCGTAGTCCTCGCAGAGCACCTCGAGGCTGTCCAGGACATTGTCGATGTTGTCCATCGGCTCGCCCATGCCCATGAATACGATGTTGGTGAGCTTCGCGCGCTCGGGGAGGCTCGCGAACTGGTTGAGAATCTCGCCGGCGCTCAGGTGGCCCTGAAAGCCTTGCTTGCCGGTCATGCAGAACAGACACCCCATCTTGCAGCCCACTTGCACGGACAGACACAGGGTGCTCCGATCCTTGTCCGGGATCCAGGCAGCCTCCACGAAGCCGCCTTTTCGGGCGCCAAAGAGGTATTTCTTCGTGCCATCCGCGGATTCAGAGCACTTCACCGGCGGACGGACGTCAATGGTATAACGTTCCGAGAGAAAGGCGCGCGCGGCGCGCGGGATGTTCGTCATGGCATCGAAGCTCACGGCCCCCTTCCCGTAGATCCATTCCGCGACTTGTCGCGCGGCGAACGGGGGAAGACCCGCCTCGTCCGTTGCCCGACTGATACGGGCAAGAGTGCCACCGAAAAGATTTTCCGTCATTCACCGCCTCAGAAGTAGATCTCGGCGACCACGTCGTCGAAGGAGATACCTTTTGCAATCAGTATGTCACGCATGTCCACGACCATGAGGCTGTTGCCGCATACCAGATAGCGCTCGACGGGCGGCAGCTCACGACCCTCGATCCACTGTGTCGGGCGACCGGCGAAGACGCCCTGATCTTTTTCCCGCGAACAGCACGGAGAATAGCGCGCTCCGAGGGATTGAGTGAAATAGTCCCTCTCCACGAGCCCCTCGAGTGTCTTGCTGCCGTGAACGAGCAGCTTTCCTTCCGTCGTGCCCGAACGCGCCATGGAAATGAAGGGGGCGATGCCTGTACCCGTGGCGATCCAGCACGAAGGGCCTTTCGCGTCACGAAACGCGCCGAATGGCGGGGAGCACAAGAGCAGATCGCCGGGGCGCATTTGGGCAAGACGCGGCGTAAGAAGCCCATCCTGCACGATGTCGAACAGGATGTCCACCTGCTCGTCCTTTGTTCCGCTGGCAATGCTATAGAAACGAGGCGGGACCTCCCTATCGAGCGTGAGTGCAACCGATTGACCGGGAACGAATTCCCACGACCGCGGGAACGACAGCATGAATGTGTCGGGTCCGACGAGGCGATTGGCCGTTACGACGACCTCATCCAAGCGGGTGGGATCGAACCGATGTCCTGTCCGCTCCGTGCTTCCGCGCACGGGAATGATACGCAAACCCTTTTCAGCTTCCACGCGCCTCAATGTACACAAAGAAAAACTTGCCGACAGCCCCCCCGAGTCGCTATGTTCGCTACACGATGTCGGCTAAAGACAAGGGCGCGGGCAACAAGGTAGGGGCCTCGTCGGCCATGAACGGCTCTCCTCCCTCCTCCGCCCCTCCTTCCGGCGGCGATTCACAGCAGCCTTCAGGCCCACAACCGAGCGACCCTCCACTTGCGGTCCTGCCGGATCCTGTTCCGACGGGACCGGCGCCCATCATTCCGCAACTCCCCTCGGCGTCCTCGCCAATCCTCGCCTCACCCAATCGGGATCCCCGGGCTCAGCATTTCCTCTTCATTTCCAAGTGGGGTCTCATTCATGATCTCGCCTGGGAGGTGAAGAAGGAAGGCCAGGAGGTCCGCTACCACATCATCATGAAGTCGGAGCGCGAGGTCGCTGAAGGCTTCGTGGACAAGGTGGACAAGTGGGAGGAGAGCAAGGACTGGGCGGACGTCATCGTATTCGACGATTGCGAGTTCGGCTCGCTTGCCGACAAGTTGCGTGCGGAGGGCAAGGCGGTGGTCGGTGGCACGCCCTACACCGACCGGCTGGAGATGGATCGCGACTTCGGCCAGGAGGAGATGCGGGCGGCGGGCATCACTATCCTGCCGCGCTGGGAGTTCGATTCCTTCGACGCGGCCATCGCCTTCATCAAGTCGACGCCCGGGCGCTACGTGGTGAAGCCCAGTGGCCGCGCCCAGAACGAAAAGGTTCTCTCCTTCGTCGGCCAGGAAGAGGACGGCCTGGACGTCCTCACGATGCTCGAGCACTACAAGAAGGGGTGGGGCGGCAAGATCAAGAGCTTCCAGCTCCAGAAGTACGCCGCGGGGGTCGAGGTCGCCGTCGGCGCTTTCTTCAATGGCAAGGATTTCATTCATCCCGTTTTCGTGAACTTCGAGCACAAGCGGATGTTCAACGACGACATCGGGCCGCAGACGGGCGAGATGGGAACCGCCGGATTCTGGCACGGGTCGAGCACGCTTTTCCAGCAGACCCTGCTCCGCATGAAGGACAAGCTCGCCGCGGCTCACTATACCGGATACATCGACATCAACTGCATCGCCAATTCCCGCGGAATATTTCCCTTGGAGTTCACGTGCCGTTTCGGCTACCCCACCATCAATCTCCAGGTGGAGGGGCTCCTTTCTCGCTGGTCGGAGCTTTTGGGCGGCATGGCGCGGGGCCAGCCCGTGGCATTGCGGGCCAAGAGGGGATTCCAGATCTGCGTCGTGATCGCGGTGCCCCCGTTCCCCTTCCTGGACTCGGACGCGTTCCACAAGTTCAGCGAGGACGCGGCGGTGATCTTCCGCAAGCCCATGAGCGAAGGCATTCATCCTTGCGACATTCGTCTCGTGGACGGCGACTGGCGCCTGACGGGCAACTCCGGCTACGTGATGGTGGTGAGCGGGTCCGGTTCAACGATGGATGACGCGCGGCGCGAGGCGTACAACCGCGTCCGCAACATCATCATACCGAACATGTTCTACCGAACCGACATCGGGGAAAGATGGCACCGTGACGGAGATCTTCTTCAAACCTGGGGATATCTCCTGTAGGGCTTGCGCGCGGGCCTGCGGCCAGCGGCGCGAAAGAAGGCACCCATGAAGCGCTTGACCGTTTGGATACTCCTGATCTTGCTGGCGGCCGTTCCGACGGTGTATGCCATTCAGGGGCAGGTCACGTACACCGAGGGGGATGTGACGCTTCGCGGCACGGGAGCGGATCGCGATGTCGCCATCGGCGACGCACTGGGGCCGGGAGACGTCATCGTCACCGGCGCGGCCTCCCTTGCCATCATCGATCTCGCCAATGGCACCACCGTAAAGCTTCGAGAGAAGACCACGCTTGCCATCGACTCCCTCGGCGCGGCGACCGCCGTTACACTGCGGGCCGGGGCGGTCTTCACGAGCATTGCGCAAAAGCTCACGGGAAGCTTTTCCGTTCGCACGACGAGCGCGGTCGCCGGTGTCCGGGGCACCGAGTTCTTCGTCGCCTACGGTCGTTCCATCGACGCGGAGCCCGACGTGTGGCTGTGCGTGAATCGCGGCTCGGTGGAGGTCAGCATCCCGCAATCGGGGCAGACGGTGCTCGTGAACGAGGGGCTGGGCATCAACATCGTGGGGGGCACGAGCATCACGGCCCCGCACCGTTATCCCTGGACGCGCGGACTGAATTGGAATATCGATCCGGTGGCGGGGAAAGTGCAAGACGCGACGAGTCTCGACCAGGCCTACACAGACCTGCTCAATCAAGACTACGACTGACGGAAAGGAGGGACACCGCATGAAGGGCTTCATGGTGGGCATCGGGCTCGTGCTGGCTGCGGCGTGCGTCGAGGCTGACAACGTGCCGGTTGCCCCGACGGGTGTGGTGGAGCTCCAGGGGCGCACCCAGCTGGTTGCCACCATCGGATCATTCGACCTCCTGGCCGAAGCCTTGGGCAGGCTCCCTGACGCCGGCACGCTTCCCGACTTCACTTCACTCACGGTAGGAGGCTACTACCGCGTGATTCCCAATCTCAAGGTCGGGGTCTTCTATCGAGTGCAGGTCGGGGCGCGCCATGATGACGACTGGGTTCAAAACTCCTCCCCGCCTCCGGACTGGATGTGGCAAGACACGAACGGCCGCCTTGAAAACATTCTGATGCTCGATGCGAGCCCGCGCTTCCAGCTTTCCTTCCTGCCCGGTGAGAACTGGGTGCTCATGGTAAAAACCCGCTATCTCTACAATACGTTTGACGGCGAGCAGTCCATCATGGCGCGCCCCGAGCTCACCTATTTTTGGATCCAGGACAGGATCCCCTTGCTGAACGTGTCATTGAGCTACGAGATGTATTTCCCGCTCAACTTCGGCGACACCCTTCTCTATCAGGCCTACCCGTACCTCACGGTGCTGTGGCATGCGACACCGGAACTCGGTGTGGAGCTGGGCGGCGCCTACAAGACCACCATCTGGAGCACTTCGGCGATGGAGCGCGCCATAGACGGGGTCGTTTACAGCGTCCCGTTCAGCTCGTTGGTGCTGTCGTTAGGGCTCGTGTGGACTCTGGGATTCTGATATCGAGGAAGACGCGCAGATCCTCGCAGGCTTGATCGATCTGCTGAGTGCGGGCGCCGTAACTCGTGGGCCCGCGGGCGGATTCGATGTGCATGACAAGGCCCGCTATGCGCAACGACTGCAGGTGATGGCTGATGGTGGGAGGCCGCAATCGCAAACGGCGGGCGATGTCCGCCTGGGTGAGCGGCTCGGCGATGATGGCGCGCAGAATCGAAAGTCGGGTAGGATCCGAAAGGGCCTCCAACGCCAGAAGTAGACGCGCCGGGACGGTGTCGCCTGGTATCAGGGATGCATCGGCGGGACGGGCCCCGAACATGACGAGCACCTCGTCATCAGCGATGTCTCCGAAGATGATACGCGGCGAGCACCAGTAGCAAGGGACGAGCGTCAGGGCTCGTTTGGAAAGGATCTTCTCGTCTCGGATGCCCTGAGAAAGCTCCTCGAACAGCTCGCGCGGCGAGAGCCGATCCGCCAGGGAAATCGCGCGTGCTCGGGCCCGGTCCAGGTCGGCCGCGATCCGCCGCTCTTCGTCCCGATAAAATACCTCGTAGAACTCGCGCAGACCGGCCCGCAAAGAGAGGCCGAACTCCCGGGGATTCGCCCATGCCGCGAGCCAGGCGTCCATCTCCTCGGCCGCCACCTTCCGGGGATCGCCGCCGCAGGTGCGAAGGTTTTCCTCTATCTTTACGCGTTCCTCTTGCGTCCAGCTTCCCCGGGCCGCTATCTCTCGGAAGAAGGGGTCGGATGGCTCGGACTTGCGCGGGTTCATGGCGAGGGCGGGAAGGATGCCCTCGGGAGCCATGGCCTCGAGCGCCTCCAGTGCCATGCGTGCCGTTTTTGGCTCCTCGAGGGTGTGCAACCAAGCGACGGGAACCACTTCCAGATGCATCAGGGTTCCCAAGGTATCTCGAACGCCCGAAGAAAGCCGCGAGCGGACGCCCGCGGCCCATGACGCGCGTAAACCATAATCGCCCGGCGTGAAAATCACGAAGAGGCTCGCGAAGAAATCCCAAGCGGTTCCGTGATCCCACGCGATCAGGGGCGACCTTTTCTCGTCAGGCATTTCTCTGTACCGCCGCAACCAGCATGAGATTCTCTCTCTTCGGTGTCAACGGTTTGCCATGATTCGCCCTGCTCACTGTCGACCTGCGCATCGTGTCCGCGGCCATTCTGCGAGCCACCTTGTCGTAGTCGTCGATGCGAGCTCGAATCATGACATAAGCAAAAGCGTCCATACCATCCTCCAAGTTCGACGTTCATCTTATTAGATGAACGTCTAATTCAATATATACCTAATTAGACACTTGTCAAGTACAAACCTGACCCCAATAGCTGGCTCTTTCTGCTTAATGCAAAAAGAGCCCCAAAATCCGGCTTAATGTGCGAGATGGAATAGGATCAGGCGGGTATTCCTATTTGCTGCCACGAAACGCACCGAGAACAACGCCCACCAGTTGCGCAAAGCAAAGCCAGTGACATTCTATATGACGAAAACGATGCCGAGGAGAATAAGCACGGCACCGACGGTCCAGGATGTGCTGTTCACCCACCTCCGTGACGATCGAGAGTCAGATGACGGTTCTGTGCTCATTCTTCCTCCTTATCGCGTATTCCGCGTGATTCAACACCGCGAAGGAGCCGATCTGCTACCTTTCCATCTCCACGTGGACCCTGTCCACTTTGGCGAGATCCCTCTTGTAGAAAATCGCCGCTAGGAGGAAGAGGATGCCGGCAAACACTGAGGCGGCAGGCACGAGCATCATCGCCTTGGAGAGGCTCCCGAGCTTGTCCGAAATTGCCCCGACGACAATTGGTCCCGTCGAGCTGCCCAAAAGGTTCTGCACGATCACGCACAGACTGTAGGAGATGGCCCACAGGCCCGGATGGACGACGTCCTGCGTGACCGCGGAGGCGCCGGAAAGGTAGAGGAGCGTCGAGATGGCAGCAAGCATCAGGGCGATGTATTGGGCCGTACCGGTCAGGAAGCCGAGGGCCACCACCCAGATGGCGGCACTGAGAATGCTGGAGAGCCCGGCGAAGAGCGGACGGGCGTTGGGCCTGCGCTTCATCCATGCATCGACGATGAACCCGCCCAGCGGAGCGCCGATAATCGCCAAAAGCATGACCGACGATGCCTTCGTCCCTGCGGCGCCCGGTGCCATGCCCTGTGTGCGCACGAAGTAGGAGGGCAGCCAGGTGAGGAAAGCGCTCGTGAGGAACGTGTTCCCGGCGAACCCGATGTACGTGAGGATGAGCGACGGAGTGCGCAGGATCTCGCGGGCGATCTCCCCGAAGCGCATGGCGTGTTTCACGGTTGCTCCCGCGTCGGTCCGCTCGAGCTTGATGGTCTTGTAGTCGCGGGCGAAGAAGAAGAACAGCACACCGATGATGAACCCGGGAAGCGCGACGATTCCGAACGCGTTCTTCCAGCCCCACCTCGTCGCAATGAGGCCACCGAGCAGGACGCCGATCGCGGATCCGAGCGGAATGGAGGCGTTCCACAGACCGGTCATGCGCGCACGCTTGCTCGCCGGATACATGGCGGAGATCATGGCGGTGCCACCGGGCGCGTAGCCGGCCTCGCCGACGCCGACGCCGAATCGCGTGAGGAGGAGGCGCGGGAATGTCTTTGCGAAAGCGGCGGCGCCCGTCGCGAGACTCCACAGCATGACCATCAGACCGACGCTCCTCTTCCGGCTCCAGCGGTCAACGATGATCGAGACCGGGAAAGCGAAGACGACGATCGACCAGTACACGGCGGAGATGAGCGAGCCTGCCTGCGTATCCGTGATCCCGAGATCCGCCTTGAGAAACGGGATGATCGACGAGACGATCTCGCGATCTATGTAGTCGAACATGTACAGGAGGAACAGCCCAAGGAATAACCATTTCGTGCGCTTGTCTCCGACAGCGGCGCCGCCGGCGAGCTCCGCGGGATTCACGGCCGCAACAGGTTTCTCGTTCTTCGCCATCGCATCAATCCCCCTTCTCCAGAATGCGCCCACGTTACAGGAGACGGCAGCGAAAATCTACAGATCCGGCAAAAAAAATAGGCCCTGGCGTTACGCTCCAGGGCCAAAGATATCAGGGTCGGATACGGTCAGGCGACGCCGACAGGGTTCGCCAGCGGAGGACCTTGTTGGGGTGCCTCTTCGGCCAGGGAAGCACCGGAGAACTGGCTGTTGTACAGATCCGCGTAGAACCCGCCTTTGTCGAGCAGCTCCTTGTGCGTGCCGGTTTCGATGATCTTCCCGTGATTCATGACGAGAATCAGCTTGGCGTCGCGGATCGTGGAGAGACGATGGGCGATCACGAAGCTCGTGCGATCCTTCATCAGCTTGGCCATTGCCTTCTGGATGAGAACCTCGGTGCGCGTATCCACCGAGCTCGTGGCCTCGTCGAGGATGAGTATGGCCGGATCGATGAGGAAAGCGCGTGCGATGGTGAGAAGCTGGCGCTGTCCCTGCGATATATTCGACGCTTCCTCGTTGAGCACCGTGTTATATCCCTCCGGCAGCGTGCGGATGAAGTGATCCGCGTGTGCCGCGATGGCCGCCTGATGCACCTCCTCGTCGGTGACGGTGCCCCGACCGTAGGCGATGTTGTCGCGGATGGTGCCATTGAACAGCCACGTATCCTGCAGCACCATCCCGAAGGCGCAGCGGAGATTCCCGCGCTTGATGTCGCGTATGTCGATCCCGTCCACCGTGATGCGCCCCTTCTGGATGTCGTAGAAGCGCATGAGGAGATTGACGAGCGTGGTCTTTCCCGCACCCGTAGGTCCGACGATGGCGATGGTCTGGCCCTCCTTCACGTCGAGATTCATATCCTCGATGAGCGGAGAGTCTTCCTTGTAGCTGAAGCTGACATGCTCGAAGTGCACCTCCCCGCGCGGCGCGGAGAGGATCTTGGCGTCGGCCGCGTCCGGCGTCTCTTCCTTTTCGTCCAGGAGCTCGAAGACGCGCTCGGCGGATGCGACGGTGGACTGCAGGATGTTGGCGATGTTCGCCGTCTGTGCGATGGGCATGGTGAACTGACGCGAGTACTGGATGAATGCCTGGATGTCGCCGATGGCGATCGCCTTGTGGGTCACCATGATGCCGCCCGCCACGGCCACCGCCACGTAGCCGATGTTGTTGATGAAGGTCATCAGGGGGAACATGAGTCCCGAGATGAACTGGGCGCGCCAGCTGGCGTTGTAGACCTTGTCATTCATCTCGTTGAAGCGTTCGATCGATTTGCGTTCGTGCCCGAATGCTTTCACGATGGTGTGGCCCGAATACATCTCCTCGATGTGCCCGTTGAGCTCGCCGAGGTTCTTCCATTGATCCGCGAAGTATTTCTGCGACTTGGGCGCGATGACGCGCGTGGCCAGAAAGCTCAGCGGGAGGACGATGATCGTTATGAGGGCCAGCAGCGGGCTGATGGTCAGCATCATGACGAGCACGCCGATGATGGTCACCACCGAGGTGATGACTTGCGTGAGACTCTGCTGGAGAGTGTTGGCGATGTTGTCCATATCGTTGGTGAACCGGCTCATGATCTCACCGTGCGTGGTGCCGTCGAAATACTTCAGCGGCAGCCGCGTCAGCTTGTCATTGACCTGCTTGCGCATGTCGTAGACGGTCCGCTGGGAGACGCCGGCCATGATGTACTGCATCACGTAGCTGAGAGCCGCGCTGATGACGTACAAGGCGATGAGCTCAACGACGATCTGCTGGATGTACGCGAAGTCAATGGCCGCTCCGGGCAGATGCATCATCTTGGCCATCAGGCCCTGAAAAAGGCGCGTGGTGGCGTTTCCCATGATCTTGGGTGCGAAGATGGCGAAGACCGTGCTCGCGATGGCGAGGAGCAGCACCACGATGAGCTTTGTCATATGGGGCTTGAGATAGCCCACGAGGCGTCTCATGGAAACCCCGAAATTCTTCGCCTTTTCAACCGGCATGCCCATGCCGCCCATGGGGCCGCGATGACCGCCGGGCCCGCCCCGACCCGGGCCGAAGCCCGGTCCGCGCGCCGCGCCTGCGGCCGGTGCGCCCGCGGGTCTCTGTGTCGTCTGTGTCGTGCGTGCGTCGCTCATGCCAGTTCCTCCTCTGAAAGTTGCGAGGAGACGATTTCGCGATACACCTCGCAGGAGCGGATCAGCTCCTTGTGCGTACCCATGCCGACGACGCGCCCGTCGTCCAGAACGATGATGCGATCCGCATCCATGACGGTGTTCACCCTCTGAGCGACGATGACCACCGTTGCGTCGCCGGTTTCCTTTCGCAGCGCGGCGCGGAGGCGTGCGTCGGTCTTGAAGTCCAGGGCCGAGAACGTGTCGTCGAAAATGTAGATCTCGGGCTTGCGGACCAGCGCGCGGGCAATGGAAAGGCGCTGCTTCTGTCCGCCGCTGACGTTCGCGCCGGCCTGGGCGATGACCGCCCCGAAGCCGTCCGGCTTCGCGTTGATGAACTCGAGGGCCTGCGCGGTTTCCGCCGCGTGGGTCACCTCCTCGTCCGTGGCGTCCTCGCGGCCGTAGCGGATGTTGTTCGCGATGGTGTCGTTGAACAGCACCGCTTTCTGGGGCACGAAGCCGAGCTTCATACGGAGCGTTTCCTGTGACATCTTGCGGATGTCGACGCCGTCCACGAGGATTTCGCCCTTTGCCACGTCATAGAAGCGCGGCACGAGGTTGACGAGGGTCGATTTGCCCGAACCGGTGCCGCCGATGATCGCCGTCACTTCGCCGGGGTGAGCGCTGAAGGAGATGTCGTTGATGGCGGGCTCTTCGGCCCCCGGGTACGCGAAGGTGACATTGCGGAACTCCAGGTATCCGTGCTCCTGCTCCGCCGTGACCGGCGCTTCCGGATCTTTGATCCCCGGGTTCAGAGCAAGCACTTCATTGATACGTCCCGCGGAGGCCGAAGCACGCGGCAGCATGATGAAGAGGAAGGACACCATGAGCAGCGAGAAGAGGATCTGCATGCCGTACTGGAGGAACGCCATGAGGCCTCCCACCTGCATTTCCCCGGCATCGATCCTCTGCGCGCCGAACCAGATGATGGCAACCATCGTGATGTTCATGATGAGCATCATGAGCGGCATCATGAGCGCCATGAGCTTGTTGACCTTGACTGAAGTCTCGGTGAGGTCTTTGTTCGCATCGTCGAAGCGCGCCCGCTCGTGATCCACCCTATTGAACGCGCGCACGACGCGCTCCCCCGTCAGGCCTTCACGGAGCACGAGATTCAGCCGGTCGATCTTCTTCTGGATTGCCCGGAACAGCGGAAGCGCCCGCGTGGCTACAAAGACGACCACGATGATGATGATGGGGATCACGATGGCAAGCACCCACATCAGCTTGGCGTCCTTGGCGTAGGCCATGATCACGCCGCCCACCGCCATGATAGGAGCCATGATGAGCATGCGCAGCATGATCATCGTGAACATCTGCACTTGGGTGATGTCGTTTGTCGTACGCGTGATCAGGGATGGCGTGCCGATGATGTCGAACTCGTGCAGCGAGAAGCCTTCGACGTGCGTGAACACCTTCTTGCGCATGTCGCGGCCGAAGCCCATGCCGACCCGGGAGGATAGGAACGCCGCAATGAGGGCCGCGCCCATGTCCGCCAGGGCCACCAAAAGCATGAGACCGCCCGTGCGCAGGATGTAACTGGTGTCGCCCTTGACGATACCGATATCCACGATGTCCGACATCAGCGTCGGCAGATACAACTCCGCGATCGCCTGGGTCGCGACGAGTACCAGGACGAATATGATGGGAATCGTGTAAGGTTTCAGATTTCGAAAAAGTTTCAGCATGAATCACTCCTCATAGTGGTGGACGTATCCGCGGCGTCATTATTGCAGCGGTACTCCTCGGGTGACGTCGCGGGTTGGAAGCCGTTTCTCCGCGGCGATCAAGATGGGTAGGGAGGCGAGGATGGCATCGCACTCCTCGCTGCTCAAGGCGCCAACCATATCCGACACCCAAACATAGCGCTCGTCGATGCTGTTCTTGATGAATGACGTGCCTGACTCGGTCAGCGTGATCTCCCGGGCGCGTCTGTCGTCCGGATTCTCCGAGCGGGTCACGAAACCACCTTGAACAAGCTTGTCCACGAGCTGGCTTGCGGCGGCGCCGCTCACGTCGAAGTGGCGGCTGACGTCATGCATTGCACATCCGCCCTGGTGATAGAGCCGCATCATGAGACTGAATTGAGGCATGGATATGCCAGTTGCTTTCACGTGCCGATGCATGTTGTCCATGGATCGCATTGTGAATGTCTCCATCCACTCCTTGATGATCGCCGTTGTTTGTTCGGTGTTTTTCATGGTTAAGTGCGCTTATTAAATAAGCTTACTTAACATATCGATTCCCTTAACCATCGTCAATAAGAATTGAAAAGAATCGCCTTGCCTCGCGCACCCGCGGCGGATATCCTGGTTTCATGAGTGAAAAAATCCAGAAACTGAGAGAAATTCTGGCTGAAATCTTCGATTTGGAGCGCGCTTCCGCCCTTCTCGGGTGGGATC
>Ga0265342_10001294_pt1 | contig 23487 bp, 13 predicted proteins | sample 4CB327metaG_FD_203125 | JGI IMG/M metagenome (GOLD analysis project Ga0265342, IMG submission 203125) | Rhizosphere microbial communities from Carex aquatilis grown in University of Washington, Seatle, WA, United States - 4-CB3-27 metaG | ecosystem: Host-associated > Plants > Roots >... | reverse complement strand
CGTAGAAGAGCCCGGTGCCGAGCTGGTCGCCCTCGACCTGCCAGACCTGGTCGATACCGAAGCGTTCGGGATTCTGTGCCACCAGGGCGCCGTGCGTGAGATCGAACTCGCCGACGATGAGCGCGGCCACGCGCTCGCGCCGGTCGTCGAGGAAGCTCACCGTCTGCAGCGCCTCCTCGGCCGTCTCCGTCGGGAAGCCGGTGAAGCACATCGCCTCGACCGCGATGCCGGCGGCGTCGAGGCGATCGATCACGTCGCCGACGACCTCGACGGGCGCACCCTTGTCGATGAGCTCGAGGACCCGCGGGCTGGCCGACTCGACGCCCAGGGCGCAGGCGACCGCGCCGCCGCGCCGCAGGACCTCGGCGCGCTCGGGCGTCAGGTACTTCTCCGGTTTGAGATCGGTCGCCCAGGCCAGGCCCAGGCCGGCCTCCGCGAGGGCGCTGCTGAGCTTGAGCAAAGTCTTGGGTGCGACCGAATCCTGCGAGAAATAGAAGTGTCGCGTGCCGTAGCGCTGCGAGAGCGCCCGCAGGTGCCCGACCACCGCGTCGACGGCGCGCTCGCGATAGGTCGCGGTGCCGACCTCGGCCAGGCCATAGTGGCAGAACGTGCACTTGCCCCAATAGCAGCCGCGCGTTGGATCGTAAGGCAGCACGAGGCGCGGCGCGAAGTACTTGTCGAGCGCGAGCCCGTCAAAGTCGGGTGCCGGCAGAACACGCATGTCCTCGCTGGAGTGGCCCGGCAGGAACTTGGCGCCCATCAGGCGATCGCGATGAACGACGTTGGGGACGCCCGCGAATACCCGCGCGAGCTGGTCGCGTGCGCATCCGGACGCGCCCGCCTGCTCGAGCGCGCGCACCAGCGCCAGCAGCGTGTTCTCGCCCTCGAAGACCACCGCCGAGTCGAACGGACCGAGCGCGCGCGCCAGCTCCGGTCCGCGCAGGCGAATCAGCAGCTGGGTGATCGCCGGACCGCCGATCGTCAGGTGCGCCTCCGGGAGCGCTTGCTTGAGCTTGAGGCCGAACGCGAACGCCGGCTGCAGCTGCCCGGGAAAACAGACCGACACGCCGATCACGTCCGGGCGCGCGGCGCGCAGGCGCGGCACCAGGTCGTCCTGGACGTAGCTGTCGAACGGATCGCGCTCGGGCGCGGCGTCGTGAGCGATCTCCTCGGGCGTCAGCAGCGCGAACGGCGTGCGATAGGCGGTGAAGTCGAGCCGCAGCGGATGGTAGGCGGCCGAGATCACCCGCAGCGCGGCGTCGACGGTGTCTACGGCGCGCGCGTAGAGCTCCGCATCGAAGAAGCGCACCGGGTCGCGCAGGATCGCCACGGCCTCGGCAATACCACCCGGGACCGCGCGCGCGTCGCCAAGCGCCCGAAAGAGCGCCGCGTAAGCCAGCTGATCCGCGTGTCCCAGCGACCCGCGTCCATTCAGGTCCCGCAGCCGCCGCTCGACCCGCGCCGCCAGCTCTGCCAGGGGTTCGGGCCGTAGCAGGCGATCGAACGCCTCCACGTTGGCGTCGATCGGCATCACCTCGACCCCGTGAGTACGAAGGAATCCGGTCAGCGTCGGCACGGCCAGATAGGGAGCCGTCGGATCGCAGGTCGGCGGATAGATGAGGGCGACGCGCATTGCGCGCGGAAGACTACTAGAGATCCCCCCGCGCATCGAGGAAGACCATGCAGAACACACCTTAGGGTACGAATTCCAGAGCGCGCGACGCAGCCCGCTATAGCTCCCGTGGCCCCGGGCACCACCACGAACCCACGCGCGCAAGAGCAGCAGTGTCAGGCTCGTGGCGCGTGACGCGGCACTGGAGAACGGGGGTCGCGCGCGAAATTCCCGAGATCGAATCGAGCCACCCGAAGCATCTATCAATCACGCGCCTCCCAATTAACGGACAATCATCACGTAATAAACCATACCGGTGCAATTGCACGCGCCGACACTCCTTCACAAACGATTGATTGCGTGCTTAGTATCCCGCAGGCCACTATGGTGATTGCTCGGGATCAGGGGAGCGAGGCGTTCCGTTTGTTGGCGACAATGACGTCTCGATTGGCATCGATGGCCGATCTGGACGACATCGCGACCCTGGTGTCCGATGAGATCGCCGCCCTCGGCTTCGGCGCGATCTGGATCGCGGTGCTCGACGAGCCGACCGGCCACCTGGTCACGGTGCGCGAGCTCATCGACGGCCGCGACACCACCGCCGAAATGCCGCGCATCTCGATCCTGGACATGCGCCAGCCGATCGGACACGGTTTTCGCCAAGGCCGGATGATCAACATTCAGAAGCCGGATTCGTTGTTGATTATCGAAGATCACCCGGAGGGAATTCCGCCGGACGAAATGGCGTTGCCACGCGTGATCTTCGATCACCTGCGTGGGCATCCATTTGCTTGTGGTCCTTTGCTGGGCAGCCGCAATCAACCGGTGGGCGCGCTGGGATTGAGCTCGTACCGCGGCTGCGAGCCGTTGCCGGACGAGCTATTCGAAGATGGCCTGTTGCGCGCGTTCATGAGTCACCTGGGCATCGCCATGGAGCGGGCCCGCTTTCTGCAGCGCCTCGAGCACCTGAACAGCGATCTCGTGCGCACCCAGAATCTGCTGGTGCAGGAGTCGCGCATGCGCGCCGTGGGCGAGCTGGCGTCGGCGGTGGCGCACGACCTCAACAACCTGTCCGGCATCGTGGTCATGGCTTTGAGCGCGGTGAACGGTATCGACTCACAGAACCAGCAGACCATCTCGCGCGCCGAGCGCGCCAACCAGGCCATCGGCGAGCTGTCGCGGCGCCTGCAACGAATCGCACGCAGCGGCAACGATCCCAAGGCGGGCGCCGTCGATTTGCGGCAACTGCTGGACGACATCGTGGTCCTGATCCGTCCCATCTGTCGCGAGGACGGAATCCGACTGTCGCTTTCGGGCCCCAGTGAAGCGGTCATCGTCCAGGGGGACCAGACGATGGTCCGGCAGGCGGCCATGAACATCGTGCTCAACGCCCGCGACGCGGTCAAAAGCGTATCGCCCGAACGACGCGCGATCGACATCTCGCTCATCCCGACCGGAGGTGAAGTGCACCTCGAGGTGCGCGACCAGGGTCCGGGGATCCCGCCCGAGCTGCGCGAAGAGATCTTTCGCCCGTTCGTCACCACCAAAGAGGGGCACGCGGGGCTCGGCCTCGCGACCGTGCACAGCTCGATGAAGCACTTCGGCGGTCGTGTCGAGATCGTCGAGCCGCCCGGCGGGCGCGGCGCCTGTTTTCGCCTGACGTTCACCGCATCGCTCGAGCGCATCGCCGGTGCCAGCGAGGTCGTCGCTCCCCGGGCCAAGCGGTTGCGCATCCTGGTCGTCGACGACGAGCCGGAGTTCGTCGCGGTGGTGCGCGAGACGCTGCAGCAGGAGGGCCACGAGGTCGTCGGTGCGGACAACGGCGACGATGCGCTGAGCAAGGTCGCGCACGAGCACTTCGACGTGATCCTGATGGACCTCGGCTTGCCTCGGCGCAACGGCCTCGAGGTCGTCCGCGCGATGCGCGGTGAGGGAATCTCCTCGAAGATCATTCTCATGACCGGGTGGGACGGCGAGGCGGTCGGTGCCGATCCGCGCGTCACCTTCTGCGACAAGGTTTTGCAGAAGCCATTCCGGCGCCGCGAGCTCGAGGGCATTCTATCGTCGTTGTTCCCCAACTGACTGAACTGAACTGAACTGACCAACTGAACGGGTCGGATGCGGATGGGATCGTCAACCATAGATCGCAGGAGGATGGTGATGGGCAAGCTCAGGTCAGGAATCTTCGTGTTTGCAGTCGTGGTCGCCGGCTGGTGCGGCTTCCCGACGGCCGCGGGCGCCACGCCCGCGCAGGTGCAGTTCAATCTTCACGACGGCAATACCACCGTCGGCTTCCGCTATGACCCTCCGCACGCGCATCACGGCGGGCCGCTGCTGATCATGATCCACGGCGCGTCCGACACGCACACGGTCTTCGATTTCTTCCCGGGTTTCCAGGCCGCGCCCGAGCTGGCGTTCCTGGGCCTGCCGGTGCTGGCGCTCGACCGCGTCGGCTACGGCGCCAGCAGCCATCCCAACGGCGACTCACTCGACTACACCACCAGCGCCGGCTATGTGCACGAGGTGATCCAGCAGGTGCGCGGCGGCGCGCTCGGTGACGTACCGTCGGCGATCATCCTGCTCGGGCCGTCGGCGGGCGGCGACATCGCCATCGTCGAAGCCGGCACCTACCGCGACGTCGATGGCTTGATCGTCTGTTCCAACACGTCGCAGCTGCAGCCGGCGATCTTTCAGGTCGACGTCAACGCCTGGTTCTCGCAGGGCCCCTACTTCGACTTCGGCGTCGACTTCCGCACGCAGTTCTTCTACGCGGCGCAGTTCGCGCTGCCCTTCCTGATCGATCTCGACAACGCCACGCGCTCGCTGGTGCCGCGCGCCGAGATCCAGAGCGCGCTCGCCAACTTCGCGGCGCCGTTCCGCGGGCAGGTGACCGCGCCGGTCCTGCTGATGCAGGCCGATCACGACGCGATCTTCGTCCCGCTCGACGATTCGGCGCTGTTCTCGTCCTCGACCGACGTGCACTTCACGCTGCTCCATTTTACCGGCCACAAGATCTTCGAGCATCCGGCCGCGCATGCACTGTCGGTGCTCGACATCGCGCTCTGGGTCGCGCAGCGCTTCTAGCGGCTCATCAAGACGCGCGGCTGCGTTATTGTCGGCGCATGCCGCTCCGACCGTGCACGTCCGCTCTGACCTGGTGTGTCTTTCTCGCTGGCGCCGCTGCGCTGCTGGGCGCGGCAGCGCCGGCGATGGGAAAGGGCGGCCCCGCGCCCGCAAAGCTGCAGCTCAACGAGCAGGGCTACTTCTCCGCCCCGGGCGCCGACGTGATGGCGTTCCAGGACGTCTACCCCGAGGGGCACCAGGGCGGTGTCGGCATCATCCAGAACGGCGTCCGCGTCGCCACCAACGGCGATCTACGCCTGGAGCCAGCGCCCGGGCAGTGGGCGCCGGTGCCGGTGCAGAAGGACCGCGCCGTCGACCGCGCGGCCGGAGAGATCGTCACCACCCTCGCCTACCCCGACCCGGAAAAGGACCGCAAGGGCTTCAATCCGATCGAGTACCCCGACCTGCGCTTCGGCTACAAGGTGCGCGTGCGCGCCGAGGGCGCCGCCGTGCGCGTCACCGTCGATCTCGGCGAAGCGCTGCCCGCGGCCTGGATCGGTCGCGTCGGCTTCAATCTCGAGCTCTACCCGGCGGCGCTGTTCGGCCGCACGTTCTACGCAGGCGATGGTGCGCCCGGCGACGGGAAAGCCACGCGCGCCGGCCTGTTCCCGCGCCAGCCCAACGGCCCGGTGGTCGTCGATGCCGCCCGCGACGTTCAGCCCGAGCCGCTCGCAATCGGCCACCGCCTGGTCGTCGCGCCCGAAGAGCCGGCGCAGCAGCTGACGATCGAGAGCGCCCGCGAACCGCTGGCACTGCTCGACGGGCGCATCAATCACCCCAACGGCTGGTTCGTGGTGCGCGCGCTGATTCCGGCTGGCGCGACCGCGCGCGCGATCGATTGGCTCATCACGCCCCACGCGCTGCCGGGCTGGCGCTCGCCGCCGGTCGTTCACGTGTCGCAGGTCGGCTACCACCCCGCGCAGCGCAAGGTCGCGGTGATCGAGACCGATCCGGCCGACACCGGCGCGCGGCGGGCGACGCTGATTCGCATCGGCGAGGACGGTCGTCGCGAGACGGTGCTGACCGCGGCGCCGCACGTCTGGGGCCACTTCCTGCGCTATCGCTATCTGCAGTTCGATTTCTCGAGCGTGCGTCGCGACGGCATCTACCAGGTTGAATTCGGGCCGGCGCGCACGGAGCCCTTTCGCATCGCGCGCGACGTCTACAAGCGCGGCGTCTGGCAGCCGACGTTGGGAACGTTCCTGCCGGTGCAGATGTGCCATATGCGCGTGATCGAAAAGTACCGCGTCTGGCACGGTCTGTGTCACATGGACGACGCACGGATGGCCGAGCCCGGGTACAACCACTTCGACGGATATTCGCAGGGCCCGTCGACGCTCACGAAGTGGAAGCCGCTGCAACGAGTACCGGGCCTGGCGGTCGGCGGCTGGCACGACGCGGGCGACGACGATCTACGGATCGAATCGCAGGCCGGCGAGGTCTACGTGCTCACGCTCGCGCACGAGGCCTTCGGCGTTCCCGACGACGACACCACCGTCGACGAGCGACGCCACCTGGTCGAGATCCGCCAGCCCGACGGCAAGCCCGACATCCTGCAACAGATCCAGCACGGGTTGCTGGGCGTGGTCGGCGCCTGGAAGACGCTGGGGCGATTCCCGCGCGGCGTGATCGTACCGACGCTGCAGCAGTACCGGATGGTCGGCGACATCGCCAACCAGACCGACAACCTGTTTTACGATCCGGGCCTCGCGGAGAACGAGCGCACCGCAACGACATCGGCGCGATTCGACGATCGCCTGGTGTTCACCGAACAGAACCCGGCGCGCGCGCTCACCGCCGCCGCCTACGTGGCCGCGGGCGCCCGCGCGATGCGCGGCTTCGACGACGGGCTCGCCGGGGACGCGCTGCGCGCCGCCGAGGAGACCTGGCGCGCCGAGGGCGATGCCGCGGCGGGCGCGGGCGACGACGCGGTCATCGCGCGCCTGCACGCCGCGACCGAGCTCTTCCTGACCACTGGCAAAAGCGACTATCGCCGCGCGCTGGTCGACGGCGCCGCCGCGATCACCGCGCACGTCGACAAGCTGGGCTGGATCGTCGGCCGCGCGCTGCGAGCGATCAACGACCAGCGCCTCGGCGCACAGGTGCACGGCGCCGTGCGTGCCTACGACGAGCAATGGCAGCGCGAGGTGAAGGAGACGCCGTTCGGCATTCCTTACCGCCCGGTGATCTGGGGCGCGGGTTGGGGCATTCAGGACCTCGGCGTGCGCCAGTACTTCCTGCACCAGGCGTTCCCCGACGTGGTCAGCGCCGACGGGACGCTCGCAGCGCTCGACTTCGTGCTCGGTGTGCACCCGGGATCCAACACCGCGTCGTTCGCGTCGGGCGTGGGCGCGCGATCCATGACGACCGCGTACGGCTGGAACCGCGCCGACTGGAGCTACATCCCCGGCGGCGTGGTCTCGGGCACCAACCTTATCCGCCCGGACTTTCCCGAGCTCAAGGACTTCCCCTTCCTCTGGCAACAGGGCGAGTACGTGATTGGCGGCGGCGCGTCGCACTTCATGTTCCTGGTGCTGGCCGCGGACCGCCTGCTCGACAGCGGCCCCGCCGATTGACGCCGCTCGAAAAACATCACACCCGACCTTGCGCCAGGCTGTGGAGCATGTCGGGCGCCGGCGACGCCGCCGCCCGCCGGACATAGAACCACCAGGTCAGCGCCACGCAGGTCACGTAGAAGATCAGGAAGGTCAGCAAGGCAGCCTCGGCGCTCCCGGTCGCCTTGATCGACGCGCCGAACGAACGCGGGATCAAGAAGCCCCCGCACGCGCCGATCGCCGACGTGAACCCGAGGACGGCGGCCGACTCGCGCCGCGCGTTCACCAGTGCCGTGCGCTCGGCCTCGGCGCCCTGACCGTGAACCCCGGCCAGGTGCTTGCGGCGGAAGATCACCGGGATCATGCGGAAGGTCGACCCGTTTCCCACGCCGGTGGTCACGAACAGGACCAGGAACATCGCGAGAAAGCCGCCGAACGAGTGCTCGTGCACGAAGTGAATCACCCCGTACGTCGCCAGGCCCATCGCCATGAAGTTCAACAACGTCACGCGCGCGCCGCCGACGCGATCGGCCAACTTGCCGCCGAGCGGTCGCGCCACCGAGCCGACCAGCGCACCGAGGAACGCCAGATTGACCGTCATTTCGGGGAACTGGGTCTTGAGCAGCAATGGAAAGGCGGCCGAATAGCCAATGAACGAGCCGAACGTTCCAATATAAAGCCAGGCCATGATCCAGGTGTCTCTGCGGCGCGCAACTAGCAGCTGGTCGCGGAAGTTCGAACGCGCCGACGCGAGGTTGTTCATGTAGCGGGCCGCGCCGCAGATCGAAATTGCGATCAGCGGGTACCAGAACAGCCCGGCGTTCTGCAGATAGATGTGCGACGGTCCCTGCGGCTTGCCGAGGTAGAGATTGAAGAGCGGCAAGCCCAGCACGATCGGGATCAGCAGCTGCACGGTGCTGACGCCGATGTTGCCGCCCGCGGCGTTCAGGCCCAGCGCGAATCCCTTTTCACGATCGGGATAGAAGAACGAAATGTTGGCCATGCTCGACGCAAAGTTGCCGCCGCCGAGACCCGCGGTCCCCGCTGCCAGGGCCATCAACCAGAACGGCGTCGACGGATTGGTCACCAGCAGCGCGACCAGCGTGGTCGGGATCAGCAACAGCGCCGCGCTGACCATCGTCCAGTTGCGTCCGCCGAACCGCGGAACGGCAAATGTGTACGGAAAGCGCATGAGCGCGCCAATCAAACCGGGAATGGCCACCAGCGAGAACAGCTGGTCCGTCGTGTAAGGGAAGCCGAGCTTGGGAAGGCGGGTCGCCACCACGCTCCAGACGAGCCAGACCGAGAAACCGATGTGCTCGGCGAGGATCGACCAGATCAGATTGCGGCGTGCGATGGGTTTGCCGGTCGATTTCCAGAACTGCTCGTCATCCGGGTGCCATTCGTCGATCCAGTAACCGCGCGTCGCGCCGTCCGAAGCTTTTTTATCCATGCTCGACCTCCATTGCCCAGGGTTGAGTCGGCCGGCGCCCGGGGGAACGTCGGTGTCGCGGGCCATTCTGGAGGTCGCCAGGTTTCCGGCGAGCCAAGACCTGGTAACTTCTCGGACCTATTTGCGCAGGTCGCGGTGATAGAGGTCGATCGCGCGCCGCCCCGGCGCCAGAACCAGGGGAACGCTGGTCTTCTCCTCGCCGGGCAGCGCCACCAGCTCCAGCGTCCATTCGAGCGCGAGCAATGTCCCGCGGAACGAGTAAGGCGCGAGTGGCAACGCCAGGAAGAACCGGCGCCGTTCGCTCGCCTGCGGATCGGGCAGCGCGATCGTCTCGGCGATGCGCAGGTCGCGCTCCCACTTGCCCTGCAGCGTCCAGAGCAAGCGTAGCTCCATACCGCGCGGCGCGACCGGCGCCGTCCAACGCGCAACGCCGCCGACGCGCGCACCCGGATCGAACGCGGCGGCCGCGGCTTCCAGCTGCAGTTCGAGGGCGATGACCGGCGCGCTCACGCTCGTATCGGTAGCACGACAACGGGGAACTCGGCACGCCAGATTGCCGTCGCCTGGAACGCCGCCTCGACGACGATCGCCCACGCGATCTCGTTGACCTTCCCCGCCAGCGTCGGCACCGCGGGCGCGGTCAGTAGCACCGAGCCGCGGCCCGTCGAGCCGGCGGCGCCGCGGTCGGGCATGCGGCGGTCGAGCTCGTAGCTCAGGAATACGTTCGTCTCGGCGACGACGGTGATGCCGGTGCGCGCGCTGGTGCGGCGGCGGGCGACCTCGAGCCCGACCAGCATCACCGAGACGTTGGTGACCTCGCGACCGCCGTGGTCGAACCGCCACTCGACGTCGAACCGCTCGCCGAGGTGCACTTCGGGCGGGGCGATCACCTCGGCGCGCGGCGCCGTGCGGCGCAACAGACTCCGGACGCGCGCCATGAAGCCGGGCGGAGACTTCGCCTTCAGCGATCGGGGCGCGCGCCCGGCCGACACGGTGGATGCCATCGGTCGCTCCCTCCTACCGCCGAGACGGGCGCGCCGCCAGTCTCCCCGCGAGCGACGACCCACCGCGTCCGGGTTTCGCGACCGCACGTGCGCGAAGAACGAGTAAGACGCGAAGGCGCTCGCAAGGTTGACAGATCGAGGCGTGGCTAACCAAAGTGACAAAGACGTGTTTGCGCCGTTACGCCTTCGAACGGTCCGCACGACTGGTCTCGACCCTGGGTGCGTCGCCCCAATCCCGCGCCCCTTTTCACGAGAGGAAGTCATGAAAACCACGCCGATCTGCTTCCGAACGATCGCCATGCTGGCCTTTGCCGCGCTAGCCGTGGGCTGCGCCTCGTCATCGGGCACCCCGAATGTCGTCGACGCCGGCGCCGATTCCAAGGGCGCGGGCGGCGGCAGCGGTGGAAGCGGCAGCGGCGGTGCGTCCGCCGATGCGCATCCCGACGGTAACGCCGGCTCCGACGGTGGTGTGGCCGACGGCCACGGCGATGCCACGGACATGGGCCAGCCGCCGGCGCCGGTGCTCGCCGTTTCGCAGGGCAACGTCCCGGTTACCGCCGGCTCGACCGTGACCGTCGGCGGCGCCGTCATCGGCGCCGCGACGTCGACGGTGTTCACGATTGGCAACACCGGAAATGCGGCGCTGACCGTCAGTGGTGTGACCGTCGCTCCGTCGGGGGTCCTGTCGCTGACCGCGCAGCCCGGCGCCACTGTGGCGGCCGGCGGTTCGACGACGTTCACCGTCGCGTTCAACCCGACGGCCGTCGGCACGTCGACGGCCACCGTCGCCATCGCAAACGACGCGAGCGCCGGCTTCACGTTCACGATCAGCGCCACCTCCACCGCGGCGCCGCAGCCGGCGATCGCCGTCTCGGGCAACGCAGGCGACATCGCCAGCGGCGGCACGGCGGCGTTCGGAACGGTCGAGGTCGGGACGTCGAAGGACCAGACCATCACCATCCGCAACACCGGCACCGCGACGCTGGTGCTGCCCGGCAACCCAACGGTGACGGGCACCAGCAATACTGACTTCACGCTCAAGACGCCGCCCGGCAGCCTCTCCATCGCGGCGGGGGGCATGACGACCTTCGTGGTCACGTTCGCGCCGTCCGCGAAAGGCGACGAGACCGGCAGCGTCAGCATCGCCAACAACACGACCGACACGCCCACGTTCACGATCAACCTGACCGGCACCGGCACGATCACCGCGACGGGGTACGCCGTCACCGGCGCCAACGGCGCCGCCAGCATCAGCGCGGTCGGAGGCACACTGCAATTGACCGCCACCATCGTGCCCGCCGGCGCGACCGATCCCGGCGTCACCTGGTCGTCGGGGACGCCGGGCGTGGCGACGGTCGACGCCAACGGCCTGGTGACCGCGGTCGCCCCCGGCCTGACGACGATCACTGCAACCGCAGCCGACGCGTCTGGGCTCACCGGAAAGCTCACGATCAGTGTTGCGAGCGTCTACTTCGTCCAGCAGATCGCGAACTCCGGCACGAACCAGACGACCACGGCGTCGCTGGCCAATGGAACGTTCGCGGTCGACAACGTCTTCGGGGCTTCGGGCAACGCATTCAAGTTCGTGTCGCCCATCGGCTATTACGGCACGGCGAGCAACGGCTTCATCGCCTTCCCCACGCCGATGACCGGTGATTTCAGCATCAGCGCAACTGTGAACCTCACGGTACAGCACAAGGCCAATAACACTTGCGGCCTTGGCGTGGGCATGACCACCGGTTTCCTGCCAACCGACTCTTACGCCTACACGCTGATGCGCAACTCGAATCCCGCCACCGGCGGCGGCGCGATCAACGAGGCTTACGTCAGCTCGGCGAGCGCGGTCTCGATCCCCAACACGGCGCCCAGCCTGATCCCCAATTTCACGAACGGCACGGTCGCGGCTCCGGTGCTGACGCAACTCACGTTCAGCCGCACGGGGACCAACGTGACGTTCACCGCCACGCCGGCGGGAGGCGCAACCGCGACAGCTACCGTGGCGACGAGCGTGCTGACCAACGGGCCCACCAACTACGGCTCGGGCCCGGTCTACCCGGCGATCTCGTTCAACAACGTGGGCGCACAGATCACCAACCTGGTAGTCAAAGACGGCACGGGAGCGACCGTGTTCGACTCCGGGGCGGGCGGCGTTCTGGTGACCTACATCCCCGCGTCGCTGACGCTGTCGACGAGCGCCATCGCGATCACCAAGGGCGTGTCGGCGCCAGTGACCGCGACCGCGATCGCCGTCGGGGGCACAGTCTCGACGGTGACGGCGACGCCGGCGGATACCAGCATCGTCAGCGCGACGGTCGTCAACGGCGCGAGCAACTCGATCATCACGCTCACCGGGCTCGCGAGCGGCACGACCAACGTGACCGTGACCAACACCAGCGACCCTCTCTCGGCGACCAACACCAAGACGATCCAGGTCACCGTCAACGAGTTCTCCACCGCCGACAACTACGGGGCGCTGACCACCGCCTACCCGGCGCCCGGCGCCACCAACGCCTATACCGACGGTGAGCTCGCGCTGGCGTTCGACGCGGCCACGACGCCGACGCTGAATTCGGGTGGCTCGATCAAGATCTACAAGATGTCAGACGGAACCCAGGTCGACAGCATCTCCTTCGCCAACGAAAGCCAGACGTTCGTCACCGGGACCAACTCGGCGACGATCAACGTCGGCTCGCAGCTGGCGCGGGTCAGCGGCAACACCGTCTTCTTCACCCCGCACCTGGGCAAGCTGGCCTACGGCACCGCGTACTACGTGGTCATTCCCACGAAGTCGATCAGCGGCACGCTCAACACCATGCCGTTCGTCGGGTTCTCCAACGTGAACACGGTCGCGACCTGGAACTTCACCACGCGCCCGGCACCGACGCTCGACCCGACCCAGATCACCGTTGATGGCTCGCAGACTGGCACCGCGAACTTCCGCACGTTGCAGGGAGCGCTCGGTGCGCTGTCCGGAATCCCGGCGACCACCCCGCCCACCACCAACTTCACGATCAACGTCGCCGCCGGCACCTACAACGAGCTCGTGCACTACACCGGCCCGGGTCTGACCCAGACCATCAACATCAACGGCCCGACCGGCAACAACCAGGGCGATACCTGCGTCATTCAATACACCAACGGCAACACCATGAACCCCACCACGCAGGGGCGCGCGTCGGCATACTTCGCCGGCACCAACCTCGTCTTGCAGAACCTCACCTTGCGCAACAACGCCGTCCGGGCGACGCTGGCGCAGGCCGAGGCGCTGTACTTCGCCAGCGGCACCGTCACCGGCGTCACCGGGACCCTCGCCGTCAACAACAGCTCGTTCTTCAGCAACCAGGACACGATCCAGACGGCGGGACGCAGCTGGTTCTACAACTGCCACGTCGAGGGCAACGTCGACTTCATCTGGGGCACCGGTGACGCGGCGCTGTTCGAAAACTGCAGCCTGCGCGTCATCAACGACGGCGGCGCTAACTACAGCATCTTCGTGGCGCGCACCGGCACGACCATTGGTGCAACCGCCAGCGGGACGGTCGGCAAGGGCTACGTGCTGCTCAACTCGACGGTCAACCTCGACGCGGGCACCACAGTCTACTTCGGCCGCGACGCGGGCACCGGCGCGTTCTACGATCAGGTGGCGTTGATCAACGTCATGTTCAGCAGCGCCATCAACGGCACGGTGGCCGCGGGCGTGCTGGGCGCGGGCCTGTGGAACGTCACGACCCCGCCGCTGCTGCTCGGCACCCCGGGTACTCCCAGCATCATCGGCTGGAAGGCGGCGGGATGCTCGGGGCTCATGGCGGACACCATCATGACCGCCGCCAACACCTCGGCGACCATCGACAGTCAGGCCACCGAGTACGACACGCGCGACCACATCCTGAATCGCGTCGTCACGGTCACCGCGGGCGCGCCCACCGGATACCTGGCCGCCCCCACCACCGCCAGCTGGAACATCCCCGCCCTCGCCACCGCCTTCGGCGCGCCGGCGCAACCGTGATGTAGCACCTTGATCGGCCGCCATCGATGGGCGCACCATCGATGGCGCGACGATGCGGATCAGCGCCTGGACGCAAGCACAGCTTCCGGCGTTGTGCGTCGGGCTCTTCTGCCCCGCCGCCTGCAGCGACGGCGCCGTCCACGAGCAATTTCCGACCGATCCGGCGCCAGCCGTGAGCGGTCCCGCCTGGCCCGGCTTCGCCGGCAACGCGCAGCACAGCGCGCTCAGCGCCGGCCCCTCCCAGGACCTGCGACAGATCGTGTGGCGCAAGCGGATCGATTTCAACCCGCCTTATCAAGACGATGGGAGCTTGCCGGTCCACTACGGCGCGCCGGTGATCACCGACCAGAACACGGTGGTGCTGCCGATCAAGGTCGGCGTCGCCGGCATTTTCCGCATCGAGGCGCGCTCGGGCGGCAACGGTGCGCTCATCTGGTCGTACGACAGCGACTATCAGCTGCCTCCCTTCGGCTGGATCCCCGCCTACGACCTCACGCTCGCGGCGGCCGCAGCGGACGGCTCGGCGCCCGCGCGCCTCTACGCGGCCGGTGCAGGCGGCAAGCTGCTGACGCGCGACGCGCCCGACCAGAGCGACGGGATGTTCGAGATCGCCGTCTTCTATGGGGCCACCGCCTACGGGGCGGCGACCGCGAAGCTCGACGATACCGTCCGGATCAACACGCCCATCACGCTGGATTCGCAGCGAAACGCGTTCTTCGGCTTTCAGGTGACCGGAACCAACCCGTTCGGCCTGGTGAGCGGCATCGCCCGCGTGAGCGCCGGAGGCGCGGGCACCTGGATCAGCGCGCGCGCGGCCGCCGGCGATCCGGCGATTGAAAAGGAGGCGACCAGCAGCGCGCCGGCCCTGTCGCCCGACGAGCAGACTTTGTACATCGCGGTGAACACCGGCAACAGCCGTGCGCCCGGCCAACCGGCCTATCTGCTGGCGCTCGACAGCCAGACGCTGGCGGCGCGGGCGCGCGCTCCGCTCGTCGATCCCGCCAGCCGGGCGCCGGCGATCGTCAGCGACGACTCCACCGCTTCACCGACCATCGGCCCTGACGGCGATGTTTACCTCGGCGTGGTCGAGAGCGCGGGACACGATGGCCGCGGGTGGATGTTGCACTTCGATTCCACGCTCGCGACGCAAAAGCTCCCCGGCTCGTTCGGCTGGGACGATACGCCGTCGATCGTTCCCGCAGCCATGGTCGCGTCGTATACCGGGAGCTCGCCCTATCTGCTCATGACCAAGTACAACAACTATGGCGGCTTGGGCCCCGGCGGCGACGGCGCCAATCGCGTCGCCGTCCTCGACCCCAACGCCGGCCAGACCGATTCGTATTCGAGCGTCACGGTCATGCAGGAGGTGGTGACGATGCTCGGCCCGACACCCGACCCCGCCGTCCGCGGTGGCGTGAAGGAGTGGTGCATCAACTCCGCCGCCGTCGACCCCGCGACGAGCTCCGTGCTGGTCAACAGCGAAGACGGCATCCTCTATCGCTGGGATCTCTCGAGCAATCAATTGAGCCAGCAGATCCGCCTGACCGACGGCCTCGGAGAGGCCTACACGCCGACCGCCGTCGGCGCCGACGGTGCGGTTTACGCAATCAGCAACGCAACGTTGTTCGTCGTCGGACGCTGAGACCATTCGACTTTGGCGGCGCGTCCCTCAACATAGAGGGGTGCTGTCGACGATCGGGCGTCGCGGGATCGCGCGCGTATGGCTCATGGTACCGGTGTGGGCGGTGGCGACCGCGGCGTCGGCGAATGCGGCGGGAACCACACCCGCGCCCGCGTCGCCTCCCAAACCCTTGCGGTTCAGCTGCGCCGAGGCGCTCTCGGATGGGACATTGCTCGATCCGCACCAGGAAGCAGTGCTGCTCGCGATGGCCGCGGGCCTGCAATGGAAGGGCGACGACCCTTATGGACCGCCCGCCGACTGCCACCGGGCGGTCCGGCTCTTCTGCGGCCCCGATCTCGATCACGACGGTGACGCTGAGGCGATCGTCGAGGTGAGCTGGCGGTTCACCGACGACTGCGCGGCGTCGCAGAACGAGAGCGGAGACTTCGTCCCGGTGACCAAGGTGTTCCTGGCGTCCCGCCACGGGTCTGCCTGGCGCGCCGTGGCCCCGCTCGCGATCACCACCGGCGACGAGCCGAGCTCGGCCTTCTTCGTACGCCGGCGCGGCGGTGAAACTGCGATCCGGGTCGAGTGGCGAAACGCGGCCACCGATTCCGGATGCTCCATCGGCCGGTACGAAGTCTTCGCACTGCGCACGGGTGCTCTGCGCCGGGTGGAGTCCGGCGACGACTCCCGCACCTGCGTTCCGTGCGGCTGCAAGTAGCCCGCTACTGCGGCAGGAGCGGGCCGTAAGTCAGCACCAACGGCGCGGCCTGGACGTCGACCGCGGGCGTCGCATGGCGCGCGACGACCGGCGCGGGCGGCAGCACCGTCGCGGTGTCACCTGGCAGCGGCCAGACCCACTTCCAGCCGATCAGCGAAAACAACAAGAGCACCGACAGCACGCCCGCGAGCGCAAAGGGCCAGGACAGCGATGGGCGCAGATCCGGCGGTGGGACATCGGACTGCGGGTCCTCGACGTGAGCCGCCCATTCGGACGGCGACGCGAGCTGGGCCTGCATCATCAGGTCCGACGGCCCGGAGATCTGGGTGGTGTCTGATCCGACGTCGAAGCCATCGTGCGGATCGGTGCGTTCGCGCACCCCCGAAAGAGCGGTCAAGTCGTGAATCCCCGAGTCTCTCCGATAGGCCTCCTCGAGCAGCAGGCCGGCCGTCGCCGTCTGGATCAGACGGTGCCGCGTGACCGGAACGAACGCGACGGAGACGGAACCGCTGTGCCAGGCAAGCGCCCGGAAGACCGCGGGTTCGCCGACGACGCCATCGCAATCGGCGTCGACGATGTCTCCTTCGCGGCACCAGAGCGTCCCTTCCCTGCCGTCGAGCGTCCGGACGCTCACCACCGCATCCCGGCGGCCCATCTGCACCAGCTGAATCCAGTCGTTCAGCGTGGTCTCGCAGGTCCCCGAGAATTGACCGCGATCGGATTCGGGGGTGATCGGCTCACGAAACGGTGAATACTTCTCGCCGAGCCCGTTTGTTCCAAACGCGTCGGAGCCCATCTTCGGCCTGTGCTCGTACATCGGTCCCTCCTCCTTGCGCCAGCGTCCTGGCGCCGCGTAGTCGAGTTAACTCATCGACCCGGGCGGCTCACTCTCTACGCCTGGTTGATCGGCGTGAATCGACGGGGGGTTGAGATCATTCGTCATGGCACGTGCGGAGCGTCAGCCAACGAACGGTTCGTAGACGAGCGCATCAACGCCGTCGTCGGGGCCTGGATCCTGGAAACGAATTCGCAATCGCAATTGATCCGATGAAATTCGTTCTTTGACGCCCGTTTCGCGGTGCTCGCGCTGGCGCGGCATGGCGGCGCGCGTCGTGATACCTCGGTTGGGCAGGCACGTATCGAGATCACGATCTAGCGGCCCGCCCGAGGTATCCTCGCTCGAATCATGCGTCTCGTATTGTTCGACATCGATGGCACGCTCTTGCGCGCGCAAGGCATCGGACCGATCGCAATGGAGCGCGCCGGGCGCCGCCTGCTCGGTCCCGCCTTCTCGCTCGAGGGCATCGATTTCGGCGGTGCGCTCGACCCCTGGATCTTCCGGCAGGCGGCGCAGCGGCTGGGACACGACGATCCGAGCCCGCTCCACTCGGCGTTCCGCGATGAGTACCTCGTCGAGCTTGCGCGCGCGTTCGATGCGGGCGAGCGGCGGCCAGTGCTGTTGCCCGGCGTCGTCGCCGCGCTGGCCGCCTTTCGCGACGATCCGACGGCGACGCTCGGCCTGGTCACCGGCAACTACGCGCGCGCAGTCCCGCTCAAGCTCCAAGCCGCCGGCATCGACCCCACGCAGTTCGTCGTCGGCGCGTTCGGCGACGACGCACCCACGCGGCCTGAGCTGGTCCACCTCGCCATGGAGCAGTGGCGCGCGCGCGGCGCCGACCCGGACCCCCGGCGTGTCGTGGTCATCGGCGACACGCCCCGCGACGTCGATTGCGCCAAGAAGAACGGCTGCCGCTCCGTCGCGGTCGCCACCGGATGGCACACCGTCGAGCAGCTCGAAGCCGGCGGCGCCGACCTGGTCCTGCGCGACCTGACCGCGCTCATGCCGTCGCTCGAAACGTTCTGGTCATAGCTGGGCTAGCAGAAGCCCCCTTTGCGTCGCGATTCGAGCGCCCGCCGTGTGTAGACTGGCGGGACATGGCCATCGCCGCGACGATGTATCGACTGCAGATAGAACTGTCCGACGTCGATCGCGGCGTCTATCAGACCCTCGACTTGAGAATCGCGCGCCACCCATCGGAGAGCATGCGGTACTTGCTGACGCGCGTCGTTGCCTACTGCCTCTGCTACGAAGAAGGCATCGCCTTTTCGAAAGGACTGTCCAGCACCGACGAGCCGGCGGTCTGGATCAAGGACGCGCGCGGCGACCTTCACGCGTGGATCGAGGTTGGCACGCCGTCCGCGGAACGGCTGCACAAGGCCAGCAAGGCTTCACCACGCGTCGTCGTGTTCACCCAGAACGATCCCGAGCTCTTGAAGAAAGCGGCGCGCGGCAAGGCGATCCACAAGGCGGATGCGATCGAGGTCTATGCGCTCGGCGGCGAGCTCCTCGACGCGCTCGACGCTGCGACCGACCGCAACGCGCGCTGGGCGCTGGTCCACACCGAAGGAACGCTCTACGTGACCAGCGGCGACACGAGCGTCACCGGCGCGGTCACCCGACACTCGCTGACCGAACCACCGTCCGGCTAGTTTCGGATTCCGGCGGCGATCAGCGATTGGGGGTCGCCGACGACGCTGACGACGGCGCTGGCGCGGCAGGTTTGCAACGCCGCCTCGACGTCTCCCAGCGTGGCCGCCTCCAGCCGAGCCGGTGCCTCGTCGAGCGTCGCCAGCGGCCAGCCCAGCTCCCAGCGCACAAACAGCGTCCGGGCCACGTCGCGCGTGGTTCGATCGCGCAGGTTGCCCTCGCGCGCCTCGGTCCAGCGCACACGATCCAGCGCGGCGCCGTCGAACGGTACCGCGGCGCCGCGATCGAACAGCGCGCGGGCAGTCTCGAGTGCGAGCGGCAGCTCCGCCGGATCGACGTCGGCCGAGCCCGCCAACGTGGCGGCGCCGCCGTCGTAAATATGGGCCGACGCGTGCGGTGCGTAGCTGGCGCCCGCCTGCTGGCGTAAGGAATCGCGCAAGCGCTCGTTGACCAGGCGCGCGAGCAGACGGTTGATCGTGCGCTGCTTCTCGTCGCGCGCCGATGGCAACAGGCAGCCAAGCTCAAGCGTGGCCGCCCCTCGTCCGCTCACGGACTGCGCCAGGACGCGCAACGCGCCGCCGGCGGGCACATTCGGCGGCGCCGGCGGCGCGGACGTCGGTGCCGCCGCCTTCTTCCAGCCACCAAGCGCATCCTCGACCCGGCGGAAGGTGTCATCGGGGTCGACGTCGCCGACGACGATCAGCGTCCCGTTGCCGGGCTGGCGCACGCGGTCGAGCCAGCGTTCGAGATCGCGCGACTCGACGGCCTCGAGATCGGCGACCAACGGCTGCGCACCGTAGAGATGGCCGCGCCACAGCGCGCTCGTGAATGCGCGCCGCGCGCGCGGGACCGGGCGGTCCTCCTCGGTATGCTGCATAGTGGCCCAGCGCTGAAATCGATCCGACGGCCATTCGATCGCCACCGCGCCGACGGCTCGCCCGAGGTACGCGATCGCCTCCGCCTCACGCCCGGCGATGACCTCGATCCTTTCGCTGATCGAGTCGGCGTTGACGTGCATCCGATGCTCGATGCCGGCCTCGGACGCGCGGTGGAAATAGCGAAGCTGCCAGGCCGACGGGATCGCGGCGCGCACCGCCGGGGCGTCGCGCGGATCGGGCGCTGCGCGAAAGCCGAGCAACAGCGAGGTGAGGGCCGCACCCGGACGGCGCATGACCGTCACGGTGAGACCGTTCGGTAGGCCCTTGGTGATCGCTTGCGACGCTCCCATCGGAAGCGCCACATCCGTCACGCGCTTGCCCGGCGGCACCAAAGCCATCGCGGTCGAGCTCGGCGGGCCGTGCAACACCGAGCGGGCTCGCGCGGCCGCCGGCGTTGCGGCGACACCCTCTGACGGCCGCACCACCACCACGCGCGCCTGATCCTTACGAAGAAAGTTGCGCGCCCAGCCCAGCGCCTCCGCATACGATACGGCGCTGGTCCTCTCGAGAATGTCCCCAGGGTGGGCGCGCGGATTGGTCTCCAGCAGGCGAGCCTCCTCGAGCGCGCGCACGACCACATCGCTTGTCTCGAGCGCGGCCTCGGCCGTGGCGTTGATTCGCACGCGCTCGAACCAGCTCTGCTCCTCGTTGAGGCGCAGCCACAGCGACGAGACATGCTCGATGATCGCGTCGGCTTCGTGTTCCGGATCGCCGCCGGCCGGCAAGCGGGCGCGACAAGTGAGAACGCTCCCCAGCTGCCCCCCGCTGACGCCGAGCGCGATGTGCGCCGCTTCCAGGCGGGGACTGTCGGCATCGCCTTCGTCTTCGAGGCCCACATTCAACAGCCCACCCAGCAGCCTCGTGAGCACGCGCCGCGCGTTCGCCTCGACACCAACGCCGGGCGGCAGCGCCCAGCCGACCCAGACCTCGGGCACCGTCACCGGCGCGCTCACCTCGGTCACGACCGGCAGCGGGCTGGGATAGGCGCCAGTACCGGGCGCAGGCGGAACCGACGGCGCCACTGGGTGCGCCTGATCGCCGCGCAATGATGCCGTCAGTGTTGCCAGCACGGAATCGAACGCGCTGGGCAGAATCGGGCCGGCGAGCACCAGCGTCATGTTGCGCGGCTGATAGCACGCGGCGGCGAATGCCCGAGCGTCGGCCAGCTTGATCCCCGCCAGCGACGCGGGAGTACCGCCGATCGGACGCGCGTACGGATGTCGCGCGGGGAACACGGCACGCGCCAGTGCCTCGCGCGCCCGCTCCTGCTCGCCCGGCAGATCGTGGTAGCTCAGCTCCTCACGCACCACGCCCATCTCCAGGGCGAACGTAGCTTCGTCGACGCCCGCCAGCGGATCGGCCATCGCTGCCGCCCAGATCGCCAGCAACTCGGAGGCCGCGACCTGTGGGACGAACGCGTGGTAGCGGGTCTGGTCGAAGCTGGTCTCACCATTCAGGTCGGCGGCGCCGAGACGCAGCAGGCTGTCGTAACGGGTGAGCCCAGCCGTCGCGGGGGCGCGAAACAAGAGATGCTCGACAGCATGGGCGAGTCCCTCGCGCCCCACCGGATCCCGCGCAGCCCCGCAGCGCACCGTCCACACCACGCCAGCGACCGGCAGCGTACTGTCGTCCTCGACGAAGACCGTGAGGCCGCTCGGCAGGATCGATTGCCGCGCCCAGTGGCTGGCCACCGCCGTCGCAGCCGGCGGCAGCGTGGTGCTGCTACAACCCGCCAGCATCGCCATCAACGCCGTCGTCGCCACTCCTCGCGCCGGTTTCACGCCGCGACAGTAACACGATGCTCAGCGACTGTCGGTCTGCTACCTCATTCCTCGATCTAACCGCGCATTCTGTATCTCTACCGGCCGCCGGCCGTCGCGCTGGATTGGGCGGGTGCCGCTTTCGCCGCGAGGCGCTCCATGCGACGGCGCGCGAGCGTCGCGGTGTCGACGCTCGCGGGTATGCCGTCGAGCGCGGTGACCCGCCGATAGGCCGCGATGGCGGCGTCGGGCAGACCCAACTGCTCGGCGTTCAGCCCGACGACGTACCAGTCGGCAGACCTGGGCTCGATCGCATCGCGCGCGCTCAGCGACTCGAGCAGCACCGCCGCCGACTCCTCCGAGCGCCCAACCTCCGCGTCCAGCGTCGCCAGCGTGTGGAGATAGGCGGCCGACTTGCGCTGCGAGCGGCTGACCGCCTGCCGCGCCGCTTCGAGATCCGCCTCGTCGATCTTGCGGCCCGTGAACAGGGAGTTCCACGCCAGATCGTTGAAGTCGTTGGCCGTCGCGTCCGGCCGGCCGGCGGCGGCTCGGTAGGCGCGGTCGGCGGCCGCGGTGTCACCGGCGGCCATCAGTGCCCGCGCCGACCAGCGGAGCGCCGCCAGATCGCCGGGTAGCCGCTTCGCGCGCGCGTCGGCGAGCGCGCGCACGTCGGCATAGCGCTCGAGCTTGTAAAGCGCTACCGCGTGCATGTCGAAGGCGCGCGTCGACTGCGGCAGCTTCTGATCCAGGTCCTCCGCGATCGGCAGCGCGTCGGCGAATCGCCGGTTCTTGAGATAGGTCCGCACCAGCGCCGCGGAGCATCCGATGTGCTCGTCCTCGGTGCGGTGGGCCGCGCGGCACGGCGATAGAACATCGATCGAATGCGCATCGGCGCTCGAGTCACTGATGATGGCGGCGGCGGCGATCTCGATCACGCGATCCTCGGCCTGACTGAAACGCGACCACAGCCGCACCAGCGAGCCGCCCGACAGCGGATCGTCCTCGGGCCTCGGTTGCAGATCGTAAGCCCGGTCGAGCCAGCGGCGCGCCGCCTCGCGATCGCCGGCGCCGAGCGCGCGCAGGCTCTGGCGGCCCAGCGTCGCGGGCAGGTGGTAAACGACGCAGGCGCTGACCAATCCAGCCCGACCGACGGGTCGACGCTAGCGACCGACGACTCGTCGGGTCGGTGCCGGGGACGGTCACGAAGCTGACGCTGGGATCGTCGAAGTCGACGCTGGTCGCATCGACGGCCACGATCTCGGCGGTCTTGTCGCGGGCGCCGGCGGGCGAGACGACGAAGAGGCCGGGATAGCGGTCTTTCCAGATCCTGGCATCCTTGCGGTGAATGTCGCTGGGGACAATCAGATAGCGAGGCGTTCCCCAGGCTTCGAGGGCTTGCATCTCCGGCTCGTCGAGGGCGATGGCGCTCAAGATGACCAGCCGTGCATCGCGCAGGCGGACGACGGTCATGCGCCGTGGAAACTCACCCATCGGCATAGGCAGGTTGCCCGTAACCGTGAGCAGGTTGTCCTCGACCCGCGCGAGCTTGCTGTGGGGCAGAACCGTCCATTGCTTGAACACACCGGGCATAGGGGCTGCTCTCCTGCGGTGTGGAAACCATAAGGACGGGATCAGCGGGCGCAACCCGCAACCGTGCCGTTGCCAGGCGCAGGTTCGTGGATACGCTCCGCCCGACATGGCAGGTGACGACGCCATCGACCGGCCCGAGGTCTCCCAACGCGAGCAAACCGACGAGCGCCCAAGGCCCACTGTCGAACGAACGATCCGCCACCGAGGATATCGCACTGAGATCCGCGCGCTGGCCGAGCAGGCCTCAGGTTCGCGTGAGTCGCGCAATGTGCGAGTGGGTGGCCTCGATGTCTTCGATGGGCTTGTTTGCACCCCCGTGGGGAGGTCGACATGAAGTCGGCGCTGGGACCTGTCAGGGCTTCACGAACCGATAGGCGAAGCGATCGGTCTCGCCCTTGATCGAGGGATCGAACACCTTGATCGAGTGCGGATCGTCCTTATTCGCGAGCATGCTGCTTTCCGCCTCCAGCACGAAGCCGGCCGCCTCTACCTCCTCGCGGACGGATGCAGGGTCGATCCGATGAAGCGACTGGGCGTCGCTCGCGCCCGCTCCTGCGGCGGCGGCGTGGTCGACGATGACGTAGGACCCACCGGGTTTCAGCCGCTCGTAGAC